>CEUN01434676.1_pt1 | contig 16236 bp, 10 predicted proteins | sample 361501 | NCBI WGS metagenome assembly CEUN01 (sample SAMEA2622801, study PRJEB7988) | marine metagenome | biome: marine biome (ENVO:00000447); feature: marine epipelagic mixed layer (ENVO:xxxxxxxxx); material: "saline water (ENVO:00002010), including plankton (ENVO:xxxxxxxx)" | depth 120 m | reverse complement strand
AGAACGGAGGAACTATGTAATTTGATAATCGACAGAAAACTAGAAGTGACATTTGAAGGCAGTACCAGAGCAAATCTCTTGGATGAGGACTTGGTTGTTTTAATGAAGAAAGCTGGTTTGATCAGGTTGTCTTTTGGGTTGGAAACTGTGGATAAAGATATGCGCGAAACCATGAAAAAAAAGGTTCCGCTTGAAGCATATCGGGAGGCTAATGCCCTTCTAAATAAATACGATATTGAGGCCCTTAATTCTGTTATGATTGGCTTGCCGGGTGAAACAGTTGAAAATGTTCATAAAACGTTAAGTTTCCTGCGCAATGCAAAGGACGTAAAACAGGCTAATTTTGCTATTGCAGTGCCGTATCCGGGTACAGAGTTTCATGAAATGGCGATACAGGGTCGGAATGGCGTTGAATTGATCTCGGGCGATTTGTCAGAGTATAAAAGGTATGGAAATGCTGTCACAACTGTAAATGGTTTGACTCCTAGAGATCTGACGCGACTCCAAAATGAAGGCTTTCTGAGCGTATACTCGCGGTATTGGAGATGGTGGCCTGTTGTGAAAAAGAATGGTATTATGGGGTTGCTCATGACTTTTTATAGACTTCTTAATTTATTAACAGCCAACCTAACAGATAGATTAGTAGGGTTCAATAAACACCCCAGCCTTGAATAGAAGAATAGAGATAGTATAGTTGGCCAGTTTTTTCGAGCAGTCAATTTTCGTTCATTCTCCTTTTACCCTCAAATTCTCTTCGAGGGGTTTTCAATTCTCTTTTATAGATGATAAAAACTTATCTGGTGGTCCATGGCTATGTGTAAAATTTTTTAATTTTCCTACCGATGATAATGAAATAATAAAATGAGCTACAAAATTCTTGTGACAGGTGGTGCCGGTTATCTTGGTTCTATACTGGTTCCAGATCTTTTAAGTGCTGGGCATAAAGTTACCGTTTTGGATAACTTTCATTATCGCCAAAGTAGCCTTAATCATGTCTGCCATAATCCGAATTTTTCTGTGGTGAAAGGTGATGTTCGTATTGAAAGCACGGTATTGCCGCTAATGAGTAAAGCAGACATAATTATTCCGCTGGCTGCGCTGGTCGGTGCTCCCATTTGCAGTTTGGATCCAGTTGGCGCTTCTACCGTGAATCATGATGCTATTTTAATGTTGTTTAAGAACCTTTCAAATGAGCAAATAGTTCTTATGCCAACAACAAATAGCGCTTATGGTACTGGCGATGAAAAAAATTTCTGTACCGAGGAATCCCCCCTGCGTCCTATTTCCCAATATGCCATCGAAAAAGTCGAGATCGAGAAAGAACTGATGCAGCACCCCAATGCGATCAGTTTCCGACTGGCTACGGTGTTTGGCATGTCACCTCGTATGCGCATTGATTTATTGGTGAATGATTTTACTTATCGTGCTGTATACGATCGATTTGTTGTTTTGTTTGAAAGCCATTTCAAGCGCAATTATTTACATATTCGCGATGTGTCCAGGGTTTTTCAGCATAGCATACAAAATTATGAAGCGATGAAAGGCCAAATTTATAATATTGGCCTTTCCGATGCCAATATTTCAAAAAAAGAACTCTGTGAACGCATTCAGAAGCACTATTTGGATTTTACGTTCATTGAGGCACCCGTTGGAAAGGACCCGGACCAGCGCAACTACATTGTATCTAATTCTAAAATTGAATCGACCGGGTTTAAAACCGCGCATTCTCTGGATGCAGGCATAGGAGAATTGATCAAAGGGTACACTATGATAAAAAACTCTCGCTATGGAAATGTATGATGGTCCCGCAATTAATAAGTTCACCTTTTCATTTTAGCCTCAGATGAAATGACTTTTGGAAAAACCTCGAAGTAATGAAAGCTGCTATTCTCATCCCAACTATGAACCGATTGAGTTTTATTGAACGGCTTGTTTTTTACTATAATTCTCTTAAGAGTCCTCATCCCATATTCATAGGTGATGCAAGTGACTCTGATGGTTCAGATCAAACCCGGGCTTATTTGGAAAAGTATACTGATGTTGAAGTGCGGTATTTTCACTGGGAAGGTTTAGATATTTCTAGAACCATGATTAGGCTTGCAGAGGAAGCGGCAAAGGAGTATCAGTTTTGTACTTACTCAGGAGATGATGACTACTTTGTACCCTCATCGTTAACCCAGTGCGCAAAGTTTCTTTCTGACAACAAGGACTTCAGGACGGCTCAGGGTCGGGCCGCGATTTTTACAATTGATGGCCCTGGGGACTACGTTGATTTCCTGGATTTGGGGCAGTATTGGGGAGTCAATTCTCTTGAGCAGAATACGGCTTTAGAGCGATTCAAGGATTTTTCAAAAAACTATTTTGTGGGTCAGTTTTCGATGCATCGAACTGACGAATTTCTGGATGATAGTAAGCTGTTTAAAGAAATCAAGGATTATTCGCTTGGGGAGCTTCTTCACTGCTTTATTTTTGCGATTAAAGGGAAGTCAAAATTCTTAGATTGTCTGTACATGGTTCGAACGAATCACGTCGACCGAGTTCACACTTCGGGAGGTTATGTGGATTGGACCATGAGACCACATTGGTCTTCTGAGTGCAACAGAGTTCTTGAAGAACTTAGCACCATTTTACATGGGAGTAGTGATTTGCCGTTGGAAAGTTCCAGAGAGCTTGTGACCGAAACTCTAAAGAGAATGTTTTATAAAAGTTCGATTAAACTGGTGTTGAGGGATGGTGAAAGGAGTGTTATATCGAGAAGTATTTCTTGTCTAAAGCGTGTCCTTCCGGTGGGCTTGAAAAATGCATTGCGGCGACTTCAGAGATTAATTATGGGAGAAAAAGACATGAGACTGCTCAGGTCAAAAAGATCGCTCTTCCATGAAGATTGGTTGCCTGTACAAAGAACCCTTAAGATGCCCTCATCTTTAAAGCATTGACTTTAAATTTTCTGCTTTATGGAACTTTATGAGGCTAAATGTTTTTGGGCGCTCCCTAGACGTTATGGTAAATATAGAGTAGATAGAGTCTTTTCTCTCGGGACATTTAACTTTGATTTAAAAAATGAATTCTAAGAAAAAAAGAGCAGTTATTTTAGGGGCCGGCCCGGTAGGGCTGGTTATGGGGTGGAAACTTATTCAAAACGGATGGGTTGTTGATATCTATGAGAAGGCGGATATTGTGGGAGGTATGTGCCGAACATGGGAGTGGAACGAGTTTCTTGTGGATACGGGGCCGCATATTTTTCATACGCCTGATAGTGAACTGGCTAAATTTTGGGAGAAAGAATTTGGTGATCTATTTGTTCAGGGAGAGTTTTGGTGCAAAAATGTTCAAGGCGATAATTTTAGTGAGTACTGGGATTACCCACTATCATGGGAAAGTATTTCACGTTACCCAAGGGAACTGAAACAAAAAATCCTAAAGGAGATTGACTCTTTAAGTTCTGAAGATAAAGCAAGAGCCCATAGTTATAAAGATTATATGAAAGCACAGGTGGGTGAGACACTTTATCAAAAATTTTTTAAAAAATACCCTGAAAAGATATGGGGGATCTCAACGGATGAAATGACCACCGAATGGGCTCCAAAGAGAATCGAGTTTCGTGAAAAAGTAACTCCTTTTTATCATAATCAGTGGAATGCTGTTGGCAAATATGGAACGGGATGTGTTTTTAATCGAATCAGAGACAAAATACTTAGCTTGGGTGGCAAAATATATTTTAATAAAGAAGTATCTAATTTATTGACGATTGATACCCAAGTAAGCAGCATCCATTTTAGTGATGGTAAGATAGTTCAAGTAGGTCAAGATGATATTATTGTTTCTAGCCTGCCTATTACATTACTAGCCAAATTTTTAGGGTATAGGAGTAGCTTAAAGTTTAGAGGTATAAAATCAGTTTATTTGGCTTACGATCAAAATGTGATCCTGCCTGAGGGAATACACTGGTTGTATTATGATTCAGATAAGGTGTATTTCAATCGAATTACCGAACCTAAAAAACTTACTCCACATATTGCCCCAAAAGATAAAACTTATTTAGTAGCGGAAATTACTTATAGCAGAGGTGATGAAATTGACCTGATGGCTCAGGAAGAATTGACCCAAAAAGTGGCTGAACAAGTAGAAATGGTGGGTTTAGCCAAAGTAGAAAAACTGATTGATAGGGCGACTAATTCGGAACCCTTTGTTTACCCGGTTCAGCAAAAAGGACATCAAGAGGAATTGGCCAGAACTCAGGCTACTATAACAAAATATCAGCAGCTTTATTCGCTTGGTACGGGTGGAGAGTTTAATTATGCGGACAGCCAAATATTATTTCACAAATCTTTTGATACGGTTGGCATCATTTGTGGGAAGGACTCTTCTGATTCTCAGGTTATAAGGCAAACGCCAAGATGCGAGTTAAACTCGATAGTTAATATTAACCACAACAGGGCTGTAGGTGGGAATAATAGGGCTTATATTATAGCTGAGGCAGGGTTAAATCATAATGGAAGTTTGTCCATTGGTAAGCAACTTATTGACGCGGCAAAGGAAACAGGGTGCGATGCGGTAAAGTTTCAAACTTTCTCGGCATCCAGCAGAATTTCGAAAAAAGTAAAGGCTGTGAAATATGCTGAAACAATAATCGGTTTGGAAGAAACCATGTTTGATATGTTCGATAGGCTTGAAATGAGCTTTGAGGAGCAAAAGGAATTATTTGAATACGCTAGAGAAAAGGATATTGAGGTATTTTCTACTCCTTTTGATTTTAGTAGTGTAGATTTTTTAGAATCACTAGGAGTCAATCTGTATAAAATTGCTTCGATGGATTTGGTAAATTTGCCCTTAATTCGATATGTAGCTAAAACGAACAAGCCTATTATACTTTCTTGTGGAATGTCTAATCTTGGTCAGATAGAAGAAGCGGTTGATGTGATGATTCAATCGGGCAATCCTAATTTGATCTTGCTCCATTGCAACTCTTCTTATCCTGCCGCTCCGGAAGAGATGAATCTAAATGTTATCCAAACCTTAAAGAAATGTTTTAACATTCCTGTTGGATTGTCAGATCATACCATCGGGCTATTTGTCTCGCATACGGCTCTAGCAATCGGCGCAAATATAATTGAACGGCATTTTACTTTAGATAGATCTCTGGAAGGGCCGGATCATATTTTATCTTCAGAGCCTGCAGAATTTGCAAGGCTTGTTTCTATTGCAAAAGCAGTTCCTGCTATTCTGGGGGACGGGATAAAAAGAATTAAGCCGAATGAATATAATACCCTTAACATGCAGAGGAAAAGTCTGTATGCGGCTTGTCATATTAAAAAAGGAGATGTTATCTCTGATGAAATGGTTTGTGTTAAGGGGCCCGGCGGTGGCCTGCTGCCTAGGTATATGGACATTGTGGTTGGAAGAGTGGCGACAAAAGATATTGAAGAAGACCATCCTATAACGTGGAAAAACATTTAATCCATGTACGACAGATTAAAAGCCCTGGAAATTGTAGAAAATATCTCCGAGATTGCGCGGGCTGAGGGAAAGAAGACTGGATTTACTATAGGAAATACGGCAAAGAAAAGTGAAGAAGGTCTTTATTTTACCCCCATTAGAAATTCCATCCTTATGGTTCTTGGCGGAATAATTGTTTATAGCGAAAGCCAAGCCATTGAAATTGCCAAAGCCCTAGATGGAAAAGTTGACTATATTCTTGTAGATGCTGAAAAAAAAATTCCTGCAGAAATGTCTTTGTTAGGAGAACCTGCTAACGTTGAGCGTGCGGTTCGTGAATCTATCAAAGAATCAAGACTTTGGATTTATAAGGGTAATGATCTATCTGTTGAGGCCGTGGATACCCTGCTGACAGAATTAACTAAGAATCGCATTACAGGGATTGGGGCTGCGAAGGTTACTATTTTAGGAGCAGGTAATTTGGGCGCCAAGCTAGCATTGAAATTGGTAGAAAGAGGAGCCCAAGTCACTGTCACTCAAAGGAAAAAAGAAAAACTAGATGTGATTGTAAAAGCACTTAATTTAATCAAACCTGACTTCACGACATCTAATGTTTCTGGCACTCTTGATAACCAAACTGCTGCCAAGGGGGCTGAAATTTTAATTGGGGCAACGCAGGGCATACCAGTAATTACTACGAAAATTATAGAGGGTTTAGCCGACAAGGCTATTATTCTTGATGTTGGTAAAGGCACTCTTTACCCCGAGGCTATTTCACTGGCTGAAAAGAAGAGTATTGATATTTACCGGCTCGATATCACTGCCGCTTTAGAGGGTTTGATTTCTGCTTTGTGGGCAACGGATGATATTGTAAATACCAAAATGGGCAGACGCCAACTCCATAATGAATCACTAGTTTCTGGTGGGCTATTGGGTAGGCAGAATGAAATAGTTGTTGATAATGTTTGGGATCCCTCCAGAGTTTATGGAATTGCAGACGGTAAGGGTGATTTTGTTAGAGAGCTTAAAAATGAACAATTACTCAGAATTGAAAATTTACAGTCATTAATAGGGTGAATTGCTATGATGCGTTTCACTATTATGGAAACTCTCTTGCGAAGTATTGATTGTTAGGACTCTATCCTTCTGAGAAATGCAAATTTTATTTTCTTTATTCCTATGGGGTTACCAATTTAAAACACGAAAAATAGGATGCCGATGTTAAGTTTTGCACAGTTTGTACCTGAGAACGGCCATGTTATTGGTGAGTTGGCATGTGGCCATGAGGGGGATCCGCAAAAATTAAGGGAATTGATTGACTGTGTGTCAGAAGGGGGGGCGCATGTTATTAAATTTCAAATTTTTGTTCCATCTGAACGGGCAACTCCCGATCATGCTGAATGGCAGATTTTCAATGACTTGTTTTTATCTGAAAATCACTGGATGGATGCTGTTAAATATGCGCGTTCGAAAGAGTTAATTGTTTTTGCGGATATTTTTGGAGAGGAAAGTTTTTTGTTGGCTAAAAACTTAGGCGTTGATGGTTATAAAATTCATTCGGAGGACCTTCTGAATAGTGATTTAATAGCTAAAGTTGCATCCGAAAAGAAGATTACTGTTATTGGGGTGGGTGGTGCCCGGCGAATCGAAATTTATAACCTATTGAACTTTCTTGAAGAAAGGGGTTTGCGGAATAATATAATTTTGATGACAGGAGTTCAGGCTTTTCCAACACCTGTGGATGCGCATTCGCTCGATGAAGTTTGCGATCTTGTGAACAAGTATTCATCTTCGGGGGTGAAGGTTGGATTTTCCGACCATGTGTCGGGAGACCTTTTTGAAGAGTCGATAATTCTTCCATTGATGGCCTTGGCAAAAGGCGCGGTGGTTATAGAAAAGCATGTCACCATTGATCGGGCTAAAAAGTGGGAGGATTATGAGTCTGCGTTGGGGAAAGAAAATTTCAAAACATTTGTAGGGCATGTGAAAAACTTGGCTCCGCTATTAGGTAAGATTGGGCCGTTTAACAAATATGAGAAGCAATATCGCAGGACTTTTAAGAAATCCCCGGTTGCTGCCCACGATTTGAGTGCTGGAGATATATTAGCCAGCGTAGATTTGAAATATGTTAAGCATGCACATTATTCAATTCCTCTTTCTGGGGTCAATGTCACCGGGGAAAAGATAAAAACACCGATAAGAAAAGGTGATGTTATGCGCCTTTCATCGATAGAAGCTAAAGTGGGCGCTATCATTGTAGCGAGAAACACTTCGGAAAGGCTTCCCGGAAAGGCAACAAGAGTAATTCAGGGTCGTGAGACTATTGCCTTATTGATTGATCGGGTCAAACGTTGCAAGAATGTTGATTGTATTGTTCTGGCAACTTCTACCGATGGAACTGATGATGTTCTGGAAACCATTGCTAGGCGTGAGGGAGTATTGCCTTTTCGCGGATCACTTGAAAATCTGTCATTAAGATTTTATGAAGCTGCCAAGCATTATAAAATCGATCAAATCGTTCGAATAACTGGAGATGATATTCTGCGCGATGAAATTATGATTGATAAAGCTGTTGAGCAACATTTGGAAAGTTCTTGCAATGTGACGTTAATGAAAAATATGCCATATGGCACATCTAGCGAAATTTTCAGCTTGAATGTTCTTAAAACAATTTTGAAAACGGCAGTGGTACCCGAAAACACAGAGTACCTTGAATGGTACCTTGAAAATGACCGATACTTTAATGTTAATTACGTTGAATCGTCCTATCAGTACGACCCGCGAATTCGCCTTACTTTAGATTATGAGGAGGATTTTTTATTTTTTAGCAGGGTTTTCGAGCATTTTAGTAGTCTTAATCCAAGTTTTATATTGGAAGATGTGATCGCCTACTTGAGTGAGAATTCTGATGTTGTAAATATAAATGAGTTTAAAACGGCTAAATATACTCAGAAGGACTTGGATGTTTCGTTAGGAATTTAACAGGTTATTAGGTCGGGAAATTGATTGTGATTTTAGAGTCTTGCCTTTAAATTGGTTATGCAAAGGAAAAAATTTTATTTGTGGACCCCCCACGCATTAATTATCCTAAGAATGAAGTATTAAATATGAAAAACATACTGATTACTGGGTCGGAAGGCCAATTGGGTAAGTATTTTTCCAACAGACTTTTGGAGCAGGGTCATAATGTGACGGGTTATGACATTAACCAGAAATCCAGCAATAATGAAATTTCATATAGGCAGGTTGACATTACTAAAGAAAGTGAAGTCACGGCCGCGGTTGAAGATTTGGGAGGGAAACTGGATATTCTTATAAACAATGCAGGCACAGCTGTTTTTACTCCCTTTGAGGTGAGAACCGAAGATGAAATTGATCGGGTAATGGATGTGAATATAAAGGGATTATTGTTTTTAACGCAGCAGGTATTTACAAAAATTTTTAAACCCAATAATAGTGGGCGTATCATTAATATTGGCTCAATATATGGAGTGATTTCGGGTGATATGAATATTTATAAGGAAGGCGATCGCCGGACATCTGAAATATACGGTGCCTCAAAGGCAGCGGTTATACAATTGAGTAAATATTTTTCGACTTATATGGCGCCGTTTAATGTGAGTGTAAACTGTATTTCTCCTGGTGGAATTTTTAACAATCAAAGTGAATCATTTGTAAAGGCTTACGCTAAAAAAGTACCCATGAAGAAGATGGGGCATGAAGAGGATCTCTTCGCCGCGCTTGATTTCCTGATATCTAATAGCTCTAATTATTTAACAGGGCAAAACATAATTGTAGATGGAGGTCTAACAGCTTGGTAGATTATCCGAATAAATCAAATGGTCTGTGGAGGGTGGGTCGCAACGAGTTGGAGAATTTGTATGACGTTATCGAAACAGGATTTAAGGGCATTTACACTCAAAAATTCGAAGAAAAGTTCGCGGAAATTTTCCGCGCTGATTATGCGATTGCTTTAAATTCGGGCACATCCGCTCTTCATTGTGCGGTTGCTGCTCTTGGAATTTCAGAGGGCGATGAAGTTATTGTTCCCCCGCTTACGTTTTCTGCAACTGCATTTGCGCCGATTTACCATGAGGGGATACCGGTTTTTGCCGATATAGATAATGCAACTTATAATATATCTGCGGAATCTATTCGCGAGAAAGTAACAGAGCGGACGAAAGCGATAATAACAGTATCTTTATTTGGACAAACCCCAGAAATGGATGAAATATTAGAGATTGCTAGTAAAAGTAACCTTAAAGTTATCGAAGATAATGCGCAGTGTGTTTATGGGACATATAAAGGAAAATTAGCGGGAACGTTTGGGGATGCATCAATATTTAGCCTTCAACGGAGCAAGCATTTGACAAGTGGAGATGGTGGTGTACTAACAACCTCCGATCCTAAAATAGCTGAATACGCCAGGAAATTTGGTGACTTGGGGTATTCTACCTTGGGTGCTTCTTCGGGCAGTCATTTAAAGAATAAATCACAACTTCAACACCCTTCTTTCCAGCGACATGATTTTGTTGGTTATAACTTCAGAATGCCGGAGCTTTGCGCCGCAGTTGGACTGGCTCAATTGGAAAAAACTGATATGCTAGTGAGTAAGAGAAGGTCAATTGCAGAAATTTATTCTCATGCTGTTGGGGGTTGTGAGTGGTTGACATCTCAGTATGTGCCTGACCATATGGAATCTTCTTTTTGGGCATATGCGCTCCTAATAAGTAATTCTTCGGATATCACTTGGGAGCAATTTAGGGACGCTTTTTTAAAAAATGGTGGTGAAGATTTTTATGGAGCGTGGTCTTTGGGTTATTTAGAGCCTGCGTTAAAAAATAAAATATTTGGCCAAGAACAAACCCAAAAATACGCCGAGGGGCTATGTCCGGTTGCAGAGAGTGTTCAGCCCAGGTTGATTCTGCTAAAAACAAATTTTGAAAATATGAAGATAGCCAAAGAGCAGTCTGAAATACTTCACCAAACGATCCATGAATTATCATAATCATTAATCATGGGATATTTAACCGCATTCTAGGGGAAGGCGATCAATGAAGCTGAGAATAGTCCTCGGTAAAGATAATGTATCGCAGTATCTGAATAATTCCGACATTGGTGTTGTGTATAAAAATGATGAATGCGTTATCCAGGCCGATGACTCAATGCGAGTCTTTGAAGTCGGGCCAGATCAAAAATTTTTTATGATGGGCAGTATTGTTGGGCTATTGACTGATGACCAATCGCTGAAACCGGTATCGTCTGATTTTAGCAATGTTGTAAATCATATTAATGGCACTAGTCTTAAGCGTAGTCTGCCTGATATTGAAGGTAGATTCATTTTTATTAAGGTTGAAAAAGATGGCGTATATGTTGGCACTGATTCTCAAGGAAAGATAGATCTGTATTATGAAGAATGTAATGGTGGTATTATTTTGGGTTCTGACCTTGGTTTACTTCCATTCAAGGATAGCCGTGAAATAAAATATGATCAACTTGGGGCGGCTCATGCCTTATATATTTATGGTTACAGGCCGGCGAAGCGCCACACTTTATATTCTAATGTGAAGCGTCTTGGTAGTAATGAGATTCTGGAATGGAAGAACGGTAACTTTATATTTTCAAAAGGTCAAAGGGCTTTGCCTGAAACGTGTGATTATGGCCCTGAGATGAATAAACAATATGTAGACCTGTTTTTGGATGCGATAGAGAAGCGATCTTCGCCGAATGGAAATATAGTCTATTTGTCATCAGGGTGGGATTCCACATCAATACTTGCATCGTTAGTAAAGTTGCATGGCCCAAAAAAGGTTCGTGCGGTAATTGGTCGAATGCATTTTTCCGAGAGTGCGGGAATTTGTAACCCATATGAAATTGCCCGAGCTAAGAAAATTGCAGAGTATTATGGTGTTAAATTAGAAATTGCAGAGTTTGATTATTATAAAAGAGGTCCTGAACTTACGGAAAAATATGCGGACCTGATGAAAGGCCAAATGGCCACGAGTATGGCATTTTATCAATGGCTTGAGTTGGGCAATTATGTTGCGTCCAATTCCAATGGGGAGGCAGTTTTTTCAGGCGAAATTAGTGATGGTGCTCATAACTTTGGATTTTCTCAAATGCTTACAGTTCTTGAGCACCCCGCCCATGAATTTCGCGAGTATAGCGATAAGATGGCTACCTATCTATTCGGTCCAACCTTTTTGAAATCTATATGGGTTGATAAATTTCAGACAGATACAGTCTATAGTTTCTTGAAGGAAAGATGTGGGGATAAAAAATTTGATGCACCAAAAAAAGATGAAATTGGCAAAACAAGTCAATTGTTATCAAGCTTATTTCTGAGAGATAATCGCTTTCCTTTTTGGTCTATGGAAAATAGCAATTATTTTACAAAGGAAGGTCGAGAATATTACTCGACTGAAATGCAATCAACTTATATAGATGAATTTGCGAAAAATATAACGGAAAAAAATCTATATTCATCATATATAGATTTATATGGCTCCTTTCATTGGAATGGTGGGACAGTTGCTACGATGCTAATGACAGGTGATTTATTTAAAATTAATATAAACCTACCCTTTAGGGATAGTCGCATTCTTCAATTTCTGTCAGAGATGCCAGAATCATGGGGGAGAGGTCTTGAAATGCGTCCGACAAAGTATCCCTTAAAGTGGATGCTGGAGCATGCAATTGATTACCCGATTTATTTACAGGTAGGCCCGCATTCTTATCTTTATGATACTGATCCTACATTTGATCATGCCGCAGAGTGGAACTACCGATCTGCGTTCTACCCGCAGTATAAGAAAATACTTAAAAAGCGTTGGTATCAAGAGGTGCTGAGTGAGGAATACTTTAATGTCGGTTATTTGGATAAAATAGTGACTAACTATATCAACGGGAAAGAGGTTCTTGAGGAAAAACATGATCTTGAAAACCTGATTTACTTTTCTATTATGGGATTTTATGGGCAGACCTAACCTGCTAATTTATAAGCTAAAATCAGATTGTGCCGTCCATAATTTTCATATTTGCTTTCCAATTTAAGTGTATAATATCGTATCTTAATGAAGAAGCTAGTTTATTGGCCAAAAATAAAAATGACTCTCGAAATTTTGAAATGCCTTTGAGTCGAACAAGGTTTTTAAGTAGTCGTAATTTTTTTAAACCATCTTATTTAGGCTGAATTTAATAAGTATAGATATTGGTTTTGATAAGGGTCTAAATTATAAGCGGAAGGTTAAAAAGTCGTTTAATGGGAAAAGTACCCAAAGTGAATTTTAAGGTATTACTTGTATACCCTAACCTGTCAATGATGATGGCACCTCCTGTGTCATACGGCATTTTTACCAGATTATTGAAAAATGAGGGATACGAAGTCGATATTTTTGACTGCACACCATATATAGGGGAAGGTTCCAGTGTCGATGGAACTCGTGAATCTGTTTTGAAAGTTCCTGAGGCAACGGAGAATAGCGATAATATAGCTTTCCAGTCAACAACAACTGAAGAGCAAATGATTGAGATGATGCAGTCAAGGCCGTTTTCGTACGAAGATGATCTTGATATAAAGCCAAAGTATAATTTGTTTGAAGATTTTACTGAAAAAGTGGAGTCGTTTAAAGCCGACTTAATTATATTTAGTATTGTGGAGGACACATTTCATCAGGCTCTTAAATTGGTTTCATTGGTTAAAGATAAAAGTGTTCCGATTTTGCATGGTGGGGTATTCATTACCGCTGCTCCAGAGTTGGCTATGACTTTCCCGGAAATTAAAATGATAGGTATTGGTGAAGGGGAGCAAATAGTTCTTGATGTTGCCCGAAATGTGAAAAATAACAAATCATGCGATCAAATTCCTGGCGTATGGGTTAAAAAGGGTGACGGTAAAATTATAAGAAATAAGCGTGGGCCATTATTTGACTTTACGACGGTTATTCCAGATTTTTCCCTTTTTGATAGTAATAGATTTTATAGGCCCATGGGCGGGCATGTTTATAAGTCTTTGCCTATAGAATCATATAGAGGGTGCCCGTACACATGTGCATATTGTAATTCTCCAATGCAGCAGGATTTGTCAGTTGAATCTGGTCTGGGTACTTTTATCCGTAGGAATAAAAGTATGGAAAAGCTTCGAGATTATATATCTGATGTGGTTGTTCAGGAAAGCCCAACTTACTTTATGTTTGTTGATGATAGCTTCATGGCTAGGCCACAAGATGAACTCGAAGATTTTTGCCGTATGTACGAAGAATTTAAAATACCTTTTTGGTTTAATACAAGGCCGGAAAATGTTTCCAAGGAAAAGTTGCGGATGTTAAAAGACGTGAACTGCAACCGGATAGCCTTTGGCGTTGAATGCGGGAATGAGAAATTTAGAAAAGAAGTTCTTAGTCGTGGTATTAAGAATGATATGCTTATAAAAAAGTTCGAAATTATTGCAGAATCTGGGATACCATTTTCTGTCAATAATATAATTGGTTTTCCTGGTGAAACAAGAGAATTAATATTTGACACCATAAGGCTTATTAGAAAAATTAAAGGGTATGATTCGCTGAGTGTTACTGTTTTTGTTCCATATAATGGGACTGGATTAAGAAAGATCTGTGAAGAGCAGGGTTTGGTTGATAAAGATCTTATTATCCGAGATATGCTACATACCTCTTTAAATATGTCACAGCTCCCAGCTAAGGAAATAAATGGGTTGGTGAGAACGTTTCCCCTTTATGTGCATTTCGAAGAGTGTGAATGGAACACTATAAGGATTGCCGAAGACTCTGAAGGTGAAGAAGGACAACGTGTATTTAAAGAATATTCATTGCGATATCAGAGAGAGCATTTTTCAGGTGATCAGGATGAGAAAATGGATGAGTTTTTGGCTTCTAGTTCCTTGTTGAAAAGCTAAAGAATATTCTGGATCGTAAGCTTGTAGCGAAGTAGATCAACTTTCCTTGAAGTTTGTGGGGTAATAAATTCCCGCAGTATCTAGGGTAGCACTTCTTTTTTTAATGTTTATCGGTATTTTAGAAACTTCTCCCTTATGCCAGTTTTTAGTCAGAAGCGATTCTGTGGTAGCGCACCCATCCCTTTCTTAAGCATCCAAGCGCTGAAAACTAAATAGCTCTAGAGTGCCCTCTAAAAAGATGAAAAAAAAACTGCTGATTTACTGGAATTCCCGGACGTATTTAGAGGTTATCCAGCCACTGATACCAAATTTGGTTGAAAATTTCAAAATTGTTATTTTATTAAGTGAATACTCAATACCTCTTGGATTAACAGATTTTCTAACTAAGCAAAAAAAAGGAGGGATTGTTGAAGATTTTATTTTAGCTCCCCATTCTAAAGATATCCTTAGATCTCATCTTTTTATGAGATCTAAGATGCATGAATTGAAAAATTATAATTTTGATTGTTGGTTGAGTGGAGGAGAATCGCAGGTTGAGGAAAGGTATATCCTCGAGTGCATCCTACCAAAGCACTGTGTTTCGGTTTGCATGTGGCAAAATATAACCTACCTATTTATGTATCATGAGTTGATTGTTAGAAAGTTATTTCCTGAATATTTTTCTACGGATATGCAGTTGCCTGAGAGGTCTAAGGCTACAGTTAGAAAGAGGGACTTTAATCACTATCTAAAAAGGATCAAACAGGGGGAATTTTTTGATTTGGTAAAAGGGGCCATGAACCTGTTGGTTTATGTGAAAATATATAAAAAAATTCGAGTTGTTTTAAATCGTTATATCTTTCCTTTTTTATTAGAGGGCAGGGTGTTTAGAGCGAGTCAATTCGACCATATAACTCAATTTAGCTCGGGGCGGTCTGATGCTTTGATATTTTTTGATGATCTTGAGGCGGAGGCTCATAAAAGACTTCTAAAAAATTCTCAGGTTCACGTAGCCCGGTATCCAAGTCATGGCAGTTGCCGTTGCGGCTCGGCCTTAACAAAAAGCGCAACTATTTTGTCTCCACTAAGTGGATTTGAGGGCCACAATAAAATCCCCAAAGAAGCATTGTTATTGTTTTACCGAGATTTTAAGACTGTCCTATTGGAGACGGGGGCTAAAAGTATACATTTGAGACTCCATCCGGATGAGAAAGGGGTCTGGCCACAGCAGTTGCGAGATTATTTGGTTAACCGCGGTATGGATGTTTCGATTGTGGGTTGTGAAAGGTCGATAAGAGAAATTATGTGTGATTATTTTGGGATAGTGGGATATGCTTCAGCTGCTTTAAGGGATGCTAGGTTTAGCTGTGATTATGCGCTCGTGATAGGTTTCGAGGGGGTATCAAGCTTCCTATTTAAAAACCCAAAGTTTGTTTTTGCGAATTCAGAGGGAATTGGCTGGATAGATGTAAAGGGAGAATTTGCTGATGAAATATTTGTCAGGAAGAAATATGCTTCCCCTGAGAGGCAAAGTGTTCCCGAGCTTTTAACGGAGTTGTCCCAGACATTAAAGAAAGGTGTTTGAGGTAAATACGCGAGCTTTCCGGGCGAGGTTAAATGTGATATCAAGTTGTGGGTTGCCAATTCACCGGGTGTCTAATAAACAATAAATGTGAGATATAATTGGTTCTGTATATGCGTTTGAATAGAAAGGGTTTTCTTTGTTTCGAAATTCCTATGCTTCGAGGTGAAGGTTGACTTGGGTAATTTCATAGGAGATGATTTTTTTCTTTGGGCTAGGTTCTAGATAAGATATATGGAAAGTCAAAATAAGGTTCTAGTTACGGGTGCAGATGGTTTTATTGGATCGCACCTTGTCGAAATGTTGGTGGAAAATGGTTTTTCTGTAA
>CEUN01000482.1_pt1 | contig 16241 bp, 15 predicted proteins | sample 361501 | NCBI WGS metagenome assembly CEUN01 (sample SAMEA2622801, study PRJEB7988) | marine metagenome | biome: marine biome (ENVO:00000447); feature: marine epipelagic mixed layer (ENVO:xxxxxxxxx); material: "saline water (ENVO:00002010), including plankton (ENVO:xxxxxxxx)" | depth 120 m | reverse complement strand
CCAGGAACTACAATTCAACTTCAAAAAAAACTCAACATTCCAATAATTTACAGTGCAACTAGAGGTGTTCATAAACAAATGGTGAAAGACTTGAAGCGATATACAAAATTTTATTCTATATCTCCAAATGCTCCAAAAAAGGAATGGGCAACAAAATTATTCTCTAAAAAAATGAAAATAGCAGGAATTAAAACTAAACAAATGTCAAAACCTGAAACTTTAGAATTAGCTAAGATTGTTTGTGATACGTCCTATTTAGGATGGTTAGTTAATTATGCTCAAATAAGTAATTTGATTGCCCAAAAATTTAATGTAAATTATGATGAAATGTGGACCTTTTCCGATGAAATTCACACTCTCTTAGGTAATAGACCAAAAATGTTTCCGGGTTTCATAGGTGGGCATTGTGTAATTCCTAATCTTCAATTAATTGATAATCAAACTCTCAATATGATTAAAGAAATTAATAATCTATATGATAAAAAATTCAAAACCGCAAGAAGTATTGCAAAAAAGTATAATCAAAAATTAAATAGATAAAAATTAAAAATGAAAAAAATCAAAACTGCATTTATTTACAAACCATCTAACCCATACATGTCAAAGACTGCTTGGGCAACCACATATTATCATTTTTTTATGAATGCTTTAAATCGTCATCCGGAATTAGAAATGAATTATTTTCCCGCAGAAAAAAAATTTGATACTTTAAAATTAAAAAATAATTTTGATATAATTTTACTTTGGGAGAATCATCCTTGGGGTAGTCCTGATGAATTATTAGGAATAAATCAACTTGATCTGCCTGTAATATGTAGAATAAATGATGCGCATGATGCAAAAATTAAAGGAAAAATTGAATATGATGAAAAATATAAAATTGATCATTATTTTGGATATTTACCTGAATCCTTTTTTCATAAATATTATCCAAAACATTTCAAATACAAAGAAATCTTTTATGGTGTTGAGCCTGATCTTTACAAAAATATAACACCATTTTCAAAAAGAGTTACAGAAAAAATTTTATGTTCTGGAGCTGCAGGAAATTCAAAACTTTCATTTAGACTTAAAGATATGCTTCGAGGAGAACAAAGTCTCTGGAAACATTATAAATTAAGAATAAAATGTATTGAATTACCTTTCACTGATTATACTCCCACATTAAATCACGAATACATCAATGATAAATACCCATTATTGTTAATGAAATACTCTGGTTCAATTGCTGCACACTCCTTGTATCCTGTCATAAAGTATTGGGAAAGCACTGCTGCAGGATGTTTAACCTTCATGGAAGTGACTGAAAAAAATCAAGCTAAAGTTTTAGGTTTTAAAGATGGAGAAAATGCAATTTTTATTAACAATCAAAATTATGAAAATAAATTACTAGAATTTACTAATGATCCAAATAATTCAAAGTGGGCTGAAATTGCTGAAAATGGACGGAATTATACAATGAATCATCTAACAAATGATACTGCAGCTAACTCATTAGTTGCTTTGTTCAAAGAATATGTTACTTGTTAAATAATATCTTGTAAAGTGAATAATATGCGGAAAAAGAAAATTAAAAATGATTTTTTCAAAAAAACTTTTGGATTGATAGGGAATAAAGGTCTAAGTAAAAATCCTATAGGAAAATCTGTGAAAAAATTTCTTGTTGAAAATTCAAAAAATAACGAAGTTTTTGTTAATAATTGTAGAATGTTTTTAGATGAAAAAGATAATATGCAAATATCATTATTTGATTATGAACCATCAGAAACTGCTTTGGTCAAATCTACTGTAAAGAAAGATGATATTGTAATTGATGTTGGCGCTAATATTGGATATTATACGCTATTGATGGCAAAATCTGATGCGTATGTTCATTCTTATGAACCTGAATTAAATAATTTTAAACTATTAGAAAAAAATGTTTTTGAAAATAATTTAATTTCTAATGTTTCATTATATAACAAAGCAGTTTCAAATTTTGAAGGTTTTTCAAAACTTTATTTATCTAATGAAACAACTGGTGAACATAAATTAAACTTTGATAGGTTTCAAAATAATAATTTCATTCAGGTTGAAGTAACAAAAATTAATTTAGATAAAATTGATTTTGCAAAAATTGATGTTGAAGGAGAAGAATTACATGTATTACAAGGTATGAAACAATTACCTAATAAAATTATGATAGAATTTAATCCTGAAGAAATTAAGAAAAGTGGAATTGATTTTAAAGATTTTTTTCAATTCATTGAAAAATATAAAATTAGAGAAATTACAAAAAATGGATTAATTGAACCTAATTTTGATGAATTAATTAAAAATCCATTAGCAGTAAATTTATTTTTATTTTAATTTGATATATCATATCCTTTTTAGGAAGATCTAAAGAAGGATTTAATATAATATGACAGAGGATTATCCTATGAGAGTTCTTATTGCATCTGGTGCAGGGGGAGGAACTGCAAAAAAAAGTATCGGCAAATTTTTCCATCTTAATGAATTTGGATGTGCATTAGAGAGATTAGGTGCAGAATACAAGTTAGTTAGAGAAACCGAATATGTAACTGGATTTCCAAGTAAAAATGTTAAAGAATGGTTTTCAAAGAAAAAATTTCATAATTTAATCAAAGAATACAAGCCAGATGTAGTATTTTGTGATTCTCATTCGCATTTTGCACTAGAGACAATAAAACTTGGGGTTCCTTGTTTTACATATCTTCGTGGAAATAGATGGATGGAAGATGAATGGGCAAAGAAAACAATCTATAAAGATCCAATTATGAAAACGGTGATTAACATGAGACACAATATTGCCGAGAGGGTAATGTCTGAATGTGACGGAATTTTTATGACTGCAGATTATTTAGATAAAGTAATCAAAAAACACGTTCCAAACGCAAAAACTATTCATTTTCTTGAAGGATTAGATGCATCTAGATGGTATCCAGCAGAAGGCATGACGTTAAAACATCCGTGTGTAGGTATGTGTCATGATGCAAATTGGTGGGGAAAAACTAAAGAAATGCTAACATTAGATAACGTAATTAAAAAAATGCCAGATGTGCATTTTTACTGGGCAGGTGCTGGTCAATACAAAGCACCAATCTTAGAAAAATTTGAAAAATACGAAAACTTTCATTATTTAGGAACTCTAGGTTATCCAGATGAAGTCAGACAATACTTGACTGAAATAGATATCTATGCTTTACCTACAGGAATGGATACAACACCATTATCATGTAGAGAAGCAATGGCAATGAAAAAACCAATTATTGGTACTAGAGTAGGAGGAATTCCTGAAATGATTTATGATAAAAAAACTGGTTGTCTGGTGGATGAAGGTGATGATAAAGCATGGATAGAATCTATTGAATTGTTATTAAATGATAAGAATTTATCTGCAAAATTTGGGGATAATGCTAGAAATCTCCTACTTGAGAAATTTAATTGGGATGTAGTTGCAAAAAAATTTTTAGTTGCAGCAGAATCAGTATTACAAAAAAGAGTTTAGTAAATTAATTTATTACATCCTGCAACAAAATATTGGGGAAGTACAGCAGTAGAATGCTTGTCTTTATGGAAGTTATAGAAAAAAAGCTAACATTCTTGAATTTGAAGATGGAAATTGCTATTTTTATCAAATAATATATTATAAATTAAAATATAATTATGATGCCATGACATCATGGAAAGAATTTATTTAATATCTAACAAATCATATATATCCGAAATTACAATAATTGCACTTGTTCTGTTTATTCCATTAAATGTATTTGCTGATGATTTCAAAAGTTGTAACTCATTAATTGATAATGATGGCGACAATGTACCTGAAAATATCCCATATTCCCATACTGACTTTTCATATTGCAATTTGATTGGAATCTCATTAAATGAGAGAGATTTGATTAATGCAGATTTCACGGGTGCTAATTTGTCTGGTGCCAAACTGACTGGTTCAAATCTTCAAAATGCCAATTTTAACAATGCCATACTATATGGAACTGACCTAAAATCTACAAATCTTGAAAATGCTTCTTTCAAAAATGCAATTTTGAATGGTGCAAATGCTGATTCTGTTAATCTTGAAAATGCTAATTTTAACAATGCAAAATTAAAAAATGTAAATTTGTATAAAGCAAATTTAATTAATACTGATTTTACTAACGCAGACTTAACTGAAGCAAATATCTGTGGAGGATACTTGGCTTACATGAAATTTGATAAAACTATTTTCAAAAACACTGATTTACATCATGTAGATTTATCTTTTGCTGATCTTCGAACATCAATTTTTGAAAATACGAATTTGGTTGGAGTAAATTTGTCAAATGCCAATCTAGAAAAACAAAATTTGCAAAATTTAAATCTGTATGCAGCAAATTTGTATAATGCAAATCTTGATGGAGCCAACCTACAAGATTCTGATCTAAGATTTGCAAATTTAATGAATAGTAATTTCAAAAATTCAAAATTAGTTAATGCTGATTTTTACAAAGCAGATATTGAAAATGTAAATTTTGATGGGGTTGCCTTTGAAAATACAAATTTTTTTGGCACAAACATTTTGGAAAAGTATCCATCAATTGACAGTTCTGAAATAATTTTTACTTCAAAAGGGGATCCAATTAATTATTCACATTATGGTTTTAGAGTAAACCAGGAAGATTCTCCAATTGATTTTTCCCAAGATGATTTAACTGGAATAATTGTTTCTGAAGAAACATTTAGAAATTTTTCTATTAAAGAAAAAGATTTTTCCGGTTCAGTATTTAAGAATACTATATTTGAAGATGTGGATATCAGAAATAGCCAATTTCTTGGTGCCCAATTCCATAATGTCACATTTAAAAATTCTAATGCCATAAATTCTGATTTTTCTGGTTCCAATCTAGATGGTTTTGATTTTATTGGAGGTAGTTTGCAGAATTCAAAATTTAAAAATGCAAATGCTGATAATGTATCATTTAAAGAATCTTCTTTAGATAACACAGATTTTTCATATTTCACAATGGAAAGTTTTGTTTTTGACAACGTTGATCTTAGAACGTCTAATTTAGATCATTCATCAATGGAACAAAGTAAATTCATTAATTCAAATTTAAATGAATTACACATTAATGATTCTAAATTACGTCAAATATCATTTGAAAATTCTGATATTGAAACTTTAAAAATTGACAACAGTTTATTGCGCCATATTACATTTGATGAAAATTCAAAATTACCAGATGATTTACGTTATCAAATTTCTCTAATTAGTTTCATTGAGCCAATAGAAAATTTAGTTGATTATTTAGACAGAATATATAAACAACAAATGACAGAACGTTTTGGATTTGTAGATAATCCTAATACAAAATTCTTATGATTGAATTTTTTCTAATAAACTAATAATATCTTGTTTACTTACTTGTTTTGGATTATTATCTAAATGCTTTCGATCAGTTAAAATCAAATTTGCAGCTTCATCATAATTCTCTTTTAACCTAATTTTGGAAAAATCAAGTTTTTTTACTATGTTTGAAAACCTTTGATAAAATTTTGAATCATTGAATTGATGGGCGTATAATGTTGTAAAGGAAAGTGCATGACCATGAGAATATCCTTCATTAGAAAATACGTATGATAATGCGTGACCTAAAGTAGTAGAACAATTTCCAAAACCTAATCCAGATATCAATGAGCCTAAAACAATCTTTTCTTTATTCATGGATAAAATTCCATCTTCTAACAAATCAAATGCATGATTACAAAGAAATTTTGTGTATGAGTTTCCATTTTTACTATCATAACCTTCAGAACATTGTGCAACAGCATCTATAGCAGAATTTCTAATTATCTCAATTGGTGAATTCTCAATAAAATGGGAATCAACAATTGCGATATCAGCAAATAAACCATCGTCGTGAAAACTTCGCTTTTTTCCATCAACCTTTAGAACTGATATTCGCGTGACTTCACTCCCACTTCCAAATGTGGTTGGAATCATGATCTTGTTTTTTTGGAGTTTAAATCCCACATATTTTGCAACATCCAGACTACTGCCACCACCTACACCAATAACATTAGAAATTTGTTCATTATGAAACTCATCAATAATTTTTTTTACAGATTCCAATGATGGATTAGGTTCAACCTTATCGAATAATTGATAATTTTTTACAGATAGATAATCTAACCAACCACGATTTTTTGCACCTTTTGAAGTTATGATTAAAGAATTGTCAACAAAAGGGAAAGTTTGACCTGAATTTTTTCCTAAGATTATGTGAGGAGGTTGTTTGATTTGAAACATAACTACTAAACCATGGCATATTTTTTATAACTTGATATAAAGTAATCAATAATGTCTACAGGATCTCAAAAATTAAGGAAAAAAATTAATGAAAAATCTATTTTAAAAATTGGAGGGGCATTTGATGCAATGTCTGCCAAACTAGTTGAAATTAATGAATTTGATGCTGTATGGGCTGGTAGTTTTGCAATTTCGGCTACTCATGCAGTTCCAGATGCTAGCATAATGACAATGACAGAATTTTTACAAGTTGCAAAAAATATGGTTGATTCCTGTGACATTCCAATAATTGCAGATTGTGATACAGGGTTTGGAGGCCCATCAAATGTTTCTCATTTAGTAAAACAATACGAACAAGCAGGTGTTGCAGGGATAAGTATAGAAGATAAAATTTTCCCAAAACAAAACAGTTTACTAAAAAATGGTAAACAAGAATTATTAAGTGAAAAAGATTTTGTTGCAAAAATTATTGCTGGGAAAGAATCAAAAGTAAATCAAGAATTTATGATTATTGCAAGAACTGAAGCATTAATTGCAGGGTTAGGTGTAGATGAAGCAATAAAACGTGCTACAGCATATGAAAATGCTGGTGCTGATGCAATTCTAATTCATTCAAAAAGTGATACTCCAAAAGAAGTCTTTGAATTTTGTAATTTATGGAATGGAAATATTCCAATCGTAGTTGTTCCAACTTCTTACGGTAATGTAACAGTTGATGAATTAGTATCTCATAATATTAAAATGGTGATTTACGCAAACCAAACATTAAGAATTGCTCATAAAGCGATGTCTGTATTATTAAAAAAATTAAAGAATGCAAGTAGTCTGAATGATGTTGACGAAGAAATTTCATCTATGGATGAAATTTTTGAATTACAAAAAATGTTTGAAATACATTCACAAGAAAAAGACATTGAAACAAAGTTAAAAAATATGGGTTATATTAATTGACAAAAGATTTTCAAACTAATGTTTTTAATTTTTTATTAAAAAATGGAATAGAAAACTATGTTGGTGTTCCAGATTCCACATTAAAAAAATTTATTGAAGAAGGTTTGAAAAAGAAAAAAATCATTATTTCAACTAGAGAAGAAGAGGCTATTGGAATCGCAACAGGCATGACACTTTCTGGAAGTAAATCACTAGTGTTCATGCAAAATGCAGGATTTGCAAATTCACTAAGTACAATAACATCTCTAGTTCAATTGTATAAGATCCCACTAATTTTTCTTATTGGATGGAGGGGTTATTTGCCAAATGATGCTCCAGAACATACCAAAATTGGAAATATTCAACCTAAACTACTAAAAATTTTGGGGTTATCATCAAAAGTAGCGACTACTAAAAATTGGAAAAGTTCATGCGAATGGGCTCTAAAAAATAATGAAAAAGGATTGTCATGCGCATTAATTATTCGGAGGGAATTTCTTGATTAGAAAAGAAGCTATGCAAATTGCAATTGATGAAATTGGAAATAACCCAATTATTTCCGCAAATGGATTCATTAGTAGAGATTTGTTTAATGTTAATGATAAAGAGAGTAATTTCTATATGATTGGTTCAATGGGATTAGCATCATCAATTGCATTAGGGGTTGCCATGAAAAATACAAAAAAACTGATATTCGTCTTTGATGGAGATGGTAATATTTTAATGAATTTAGGTTCATTAGTAACAATTGGTAGTATAAAACCAAAAAATTTAGTTCATATTATTTTTGATAATGGAAGTCACGAATCAACTGGAGGTCAACCAACAAATTCGAAATTAGTAAAAATAAAAAAAATTGCTGAAAGTACAAATTATCATGTTTTTGAAACTGAAAATGAATTAAAATTTAGAAAAATTTTGTGTAACATAAAAAAAAATTCTGGACCAACTATGATAATTGTTAAAATTAAAACCAAAAAAATTGTTAGTCAAAGAATAACACATACCCCTCTTAACATTAAAAAAAGATTCATGAATTCAATAACAAAATAATATGAAAGCAATTTTTGTAGCAGCAGGTGAAGGTTCAAGAATGAAAGAACTAACTACCTCTCTCCCAAAATCTCTAATTGAAGTTAATGGAAAATCAATACTGCAAAGACAATTGTCACTTTTAAAAAAATTAAACATTAATGATATTTTGATAATAACTGGTCCATTCTCTAATAAATATGAATTTGAAAATATCCAATATCTAAATGATAAAAATTTCAAAGAACATGATCAATTAGGCAGTATTGTTACTGCAATTAATCATATTCATGATGATGTTTTAATAATTTTTGGAGATATTCTGTTTGATGAATCAATCTTAAAACAAATATGCAAAAACAACTCTGATATTGTAATTGCAGTTGATATGGATTGGTCTAAATATGAAATCCGAGATGAAAATCCTATTGCTGATGCTGACAAAGTGAGCATAGATGATAATCGAATTAAAAGAATCTTTAAACAAAAAATTGAAAATGATGATAATTATTCCATAGGTGAATTTATCGGTCTACTTAAATTAAATTCACGTGGTTCTAAAACTTTTAGAGAGATTTTTTCTGATTTAGAAAAAAAACACAAGGGTACATTTCACGATGCAACATCTCTTTCTAATGCTAAATTAGTTGATTTCTTACAAGAAATGATTGAACGTGAGATAATAATTCATCCTGAAATAATTAATGGAAAATGGTGTGAAATTGATACTATCCAAGATTTAGAAATTGCTAAAAAAATGTTTAAAGATTGATATTATTTTTTTCAAGTTCATCCCACAGAAATTTTTCTATATCTAAACCTGTATTGATTAGATTTTCTTCTTCTTTAGGATCATCTTCTAAATTATAGAGTTCTTTAGTATCATCATATTCATTAAAAATTAATTTCCAATTTGAAGTTCTAACACATTTTGTATTAGGTTTTTTTGGTGGTGCTGATTCTTTTAATGGATTAGCGGTTTCTGTATATGATATTATTTCATCCATAGATTGATTATTTAGTAATGGCACAAGTGATCTGCCATCAATTTTTTCATAATTTGTGTTTAATGAAATTCCAAATTTTTCTAAAATAGTTGGCATAAAATCAATATGCCTAACTTGTTGTGTAATTTCTTTTGTATTGAAATCATTAGTAATGTATGATGCAAAAGTTCGAATAGTATAGTCATAACAAAATGCACCATAAGCACGTTCGCCAAATTTTTCTCCAATACTAACTCCATGATCAGATATTACAAGTATGTCTGTAGATTCTAATAATTTTTCATCAATAATAGTTGAAAATATTTTTTGAAGATATTTTTCTGCATTAGAAAATAATTCAGAGTATCTTTGCAAATTTTTTTCTTTATCCATAAAATACTCCTGACTAAAATTTGTAAATTTTCTTAAAACTTCATTTTTTATAGTTGTATGAATAGTTTCATAGTGTAAATACAAAAAAAATGGATTTTTTTCTGATTTTATTTTTATATTTTTTATTAATTTTGGATGTCTTTCACTTAAATCTTCAACATCTTCATCATACAAGTTATAATTATCGAATCCGACTTTAGGTAATACTAAATCAGAGTGAACATCTGCTTGAGTAAAATAATTATTCTCATGCAAGTATTCTGTTAATGTTAAAAAATTATTATGTCTAAAACGTGATGAATGCCAATAACTAAAACAACCATTCCTATTTCCATATGTTCCACTTAGTAGTGCATGAATAGATGAATTTGTGTATGGTGCATATGTTATTGATTGTGAAAAAAAATTTGTTCCAGGTAATGAATTTTTAAAAATTTCTGATTTTTCAGCAAAGTCAAGTCTACAACCGTCTATACAAATTAAAATTAAATTTTTTTTCATAGAAACATTTTTTTCTAATATTATAATACAATTTCTTCTCAAAGATAATATACCAATATAAAAACAATGATTCTATATGGAAATTCTTCAAAATTTAATATCTGATGATTCATTAGCTTGGGAAAAATCGCTCGATCAAAATCCTGATAATTTTTTAATGAAATTGTCAACTGATAGTATTTCTGAATTAAATGAAAAAAAAGATATAATTCAAACGTGTGAAATTAATGATTTTCCAATTTTACAAAATGAAATTTTAGAATTAAAACAACGATGTTTAATTCATGGAAATGGATTTTTTATATTAGATGGAATATCTTTTGCAAATTTTTCTGATCAACATGTAAATGAAATTTTTAGAATAATTTCTACATCTCTTGGCCAACTATATGTACAGAATATAAAAAATGAAAAATTTGTTGTTATTACAGATGAAGGAAAGTCAATGAAAACTGGTGGTAGATATCATCAAACCAAAGAAGGTGGTTCTTTTCACACAGATAGTCCTCAATGGAAAAACGTTCCCGATTTTATAGGTCTATTATGCATTAGACCTGCAAAAATTGGTGGTGAAAGTAAATTTGTCAGTTCTTATACCGTACATAATCAACTCATAAAACTAAATCCAAATTTTTTACAATCATTATACAAAAATTTTCATTTTGATAAAAGAAATGAATTCAAAAAAAATGAATCTCCTACAACATTTGAACCAATTTTTAAATATGAAAATAATGAATTAAAATTTAGATATCTTCGAAATTATATTGATGACGGTCAAAAACTTGTAAATCAACCATTAACAAATGAACAAAATGAAATTTTAGATGAGCTAGATAAAATCATTCATGATGAAAAATTTGCAGTTAGCTATAATTTACACAAATTTGATATGACATTTTTTAATAATCATAGAATTATACATGGAAGAACCAGTTTTGAAGATTTTACTGATTATGATAAAAAACGATACATGGTAAGAGCCTGGATAAAAGATTAGATACTTCTTTAATTGATATAACCTAATTTTTTCAAGTCATTTTCAATTTTTTTAGCTTCTTCATCTGAGAACTCCTGATCTTTTTTAAATCCAAAATTACCCGTTGGGTTTATTTGTAAAAGTTTACCTTCTAGATTTTCAATAATATCTGGATTTTGTTCACTAATATTGGATAATTCAAATGGATCATTTTCTAGATCATATAGATGAACATCTTTACTGTCAGAAAATCTATCACGGAAATATTTGTACTGTTCTGTTCTCAAACCAATTGTGTTACTAGATTGTTCCTGAGTTCCATCTGATGCGCTATCAATCATCACAACACGTTCATCATTTTTTGTATTAGAAAATAACGGCACTAGACTTTTTCCACGATGATTTATCTTTGTAGGTATTTTTACTAAATCTAGAATTGTTGGAAATATATCTATAGAACTTATTTGCTTTGAAATAATTTTCCCAGAAGGTAGATTTGGACCTAAAAGAATGAGCGTAGATCTGAAACCCTCATCAAAACAATCTGATGGATTAACAAAATGAACTTTTTTTATTAATCGTTCTTGATATGGAGATAAGTTAAGATTCTCAGCATGAGGTTCTAATTTCTTTTTCACTTTATCATATCTATATTTTGTATATATTTTTGCCATTTTTTTACGTAACGGAGTAAGTTTTTTTGGAAAATTAGTGACAATCTTATGTGCAGAGTTAAAGCCAATTCCTGGTTCTAATCCACGTAATCTATCATTTTCTAGCCAAAATTTATTCATTTCATTTGTAAAATCAGCAAGAATTGAACCATGATCTGATGTAATAACACAAATTGTGTTTTCCAAATCTATACATTGAAATATTTTTCCTAACCAAGGATCTATTGCAGATAACATTTTATCATATTGATTTGATCCTGGATAGTTTTCTTCATGCATCATTTGAAGGTAGCCTCCATGAAGATCATCTATGTGAGTAAAAAGAAACCATGGAGATTCAACATCCTGTCTTAATTTATTCAAGATTTTATTACCAAGATTTTCATCATACAGAGTTACAAATGAATTAAAAAATTCTATATTTCCAAATAGTTTTGAAAAATTTGTATTTCTTAGTACTTCAGGAATTATTGCATATGTGTTATAACCAGATTTTCTTAAATCATCAGAAAATGTGGGCAAATTTTGATTTAGATTGAAAAGATTGCCCTTCTGATCACGCATGTCATCAATCGTAGTGCATTCAAATGGATATAATCCAGTAAATATACTAGATAATGATGGCATAGTTACTGGGGCTGTACTAAAAATTTGATTAAAAAATGTACCATTTTGTATAAGTTTATCAAGATTTGGAGTAACTGATGTTTTTGATTTTCCAAGGCATTTATCTCGTGTCAACGAATCAATACTAAGACAAAATATATTTGGCTTCATTTGTTAGCTTGCTGCATTTTCTTTAGATATTTGAGATCAATATCATTATCCCCAAATTTTTCAGATTCACGTTCATTAGAAAGTTTTTCCAACTCTTCTTTTATTTTTGACGCAGCTAAAATATCTTCATTAGATACTTTTTCCCCTTGTGAAATTTTTAAAATTAATTCCATTAATTTGGTATTTAATTTTAAAGTTAATTCGGAATTAACTAATACTCTACGTGTAAATGGATTACTTTCTAAGTTAATTGTTGCTTCTGCACGAAATGAAGGGCTACGTTTGTAGTGTACATATCCAACAGTAACTAACAGAGGAATACCGATTGTAACTACTATTGCAACGTATGCTATGAATGTTGGAAAAATCTCTTTGAGTATTGGATAACTGTCAATTGCAAGGAAATATGTAACAACTAGTGTATTAATTGCTGCAAAAATAAAGGCAAAGTAAACACTCCATCCCTGCCTAAAATAAAACCAAGATCGAAATGCAATAGGTGCTTTCATAAAAAAATGCGAATATCCAATTATTTAATTCACTCTATCAATATACCTGAATGGTTTACGGCAATAAGACTGAATTTGATGCAAGTTCAAACTCATCATAATCCATTTCAAATATTTTTATATTAAATTTAAATCCATAATCTTTTGAATCATAAATTTTTTGTAAGTAGGGATAGTCATGTTCCTCATGATAAATCTTAGATAAAATTTGATTATCATTTTGACTAGCACTTGTTACAGCCAAATATGATAATCCTTTATCTTTTGCATCTTGTATTATTTCATTAATTGTCTCACCTTGAAGATACACTACTTTCTTTTCAAAATTTATCTCAGAACTTAAAATTGGAAATTTTTTATCTTCTAAATACATTACTTCCAGATAATATATTTCAGGTCCATAACCATTAATTATTCCAGGTAAATCTGATACGAATCTTGCCACTTCAACAGAATTCCTTTCATACTGATAATCTATCTGTCTAAAATCAACATAAATTATTGAACTAACTACAACAAGTAAAATTAATGCAACAAGCAACAAATTATTTTTTTCAATTTTTTCATTCAATTTTTCAATCAAAAATAATGATGCAATAATTAAAACTGGTAACAAAATAAAAACATATCTGGTATCCTCGAACCCTCTACTATATGCATAAAGTGCTGGTATTAATGAAAAAATTCCTAAGAAAATTAAATATCTAAAATTATTATTTTCTTTTTTTATTAATGATATTATTGAATAAGGTACAAAAATAAAACATAATGGTAACAAGGACATGACAATGAATTTTGGTAAGTCTAACATACCTCGTATCAAATCGAATCTATCCTCTGTGAAACTATTAAGTGAATTTTCATTAATTACTACCTGTGCACCTCCCCATAGATGACTGACTATTCCGTCTGGAATACCCATTTGTATTTTCCATATTGCAACAGGGATTATCGCAAGTAAAAATAGTAATAATCCATAGGAATAAAATTTAAAATTATTTTTTCCTTTGAATCTATGTAGAAAAATTATTGTTGTTGGAATTATTAGTAGCAAACTCTCATAACGAACTATTGACGAAAGTCCAAGAATAAAAAATGAAAATACAATATTTCTTTTTTGATTACTGAAAAATAACGCAAAAAAACTAACTATTAAAAATATAAAGAATGAATCAGTTATCCCTAAAATTGAATTTTCTATAATATATGGTGAAAAGACAAAAAAACATACTCCTATCATAGCGATTTCTTTTCTAAAAAATTTCTGTGCTAAGAAATAAAGAGGAATTGCTGTTATTACTGAAAAAATCACTGAAGAAATTTTCTGCATCATCATATAATCTAAATAATCATTAGAATTCGATGATTGGAAAATTAATGCTAAAAATAATGACCATCCACTATTTGTCTTGTTATAATCAGCTGGAAAATTTCCTAATAACGAAAAATCAATTCCTAATAAAAAATATCTAAAAGCATCTAAGGTTAACGGAATATCGTCATAAACATAATTTATTCGAATAATAAAACCTACAATTATCACACCAAGAAGAAAAAATATAGATTTTGAAAATCCAGATTTTATTTTTTCACTATTAATTAGCATTTGAAACTAATCTTTTCCTTCTCGAACAATTGAAACAAGGGAAAATAGTAGTATTGCAGTAATTAATAATACAACGCCAATTAACACGGTAGATGCACTAATTATTGTAAGATTTGTATTCAATCTACCTACTTCTACATAAAACTGAATTGCTACATATGAAAATACGCCACCTATAATTAAAAAAACCACTGATGGAATTCCATAGAATGTTAGTGGACGTTGAAGTGATGTATATTTTATGGTACTAATAATAACCGATGAACCATGTGTAATTGGATTATGTGTTGATGTATTTCCTTCATAAATAATTTTGATTGGTACTTCAACAATTCTAAAATTTTTACTACTTGCTTTAATTAAAATCTCAGTAGAAACTCCCATCCCCGTTTCTGATGGATTTAATTCTGAAATAATTTTTCTGGAATAAGCTCTAAAACCACTTTGTGAATCAGTTAATTGTTTTTTTATCGATGCATTAGTAATTTTTGTAATTACTTTAATCCCTACTTTTCTATACTGTGGTACCTCTTTTTCACTTTCATCTAAAAATCTTGAACCAATGGCCAAGTCTGCTTCTTGATTAACAATTGGTTTTATGACATTTTTAATATCGTCGATTCTATGTTGACCGTCTGCATCGAATGTAACTAAAATATCTCCATCCAAATCTTTTGCTTTTAAAAATAAACTCCTAATAGCAGCTCCATAACCTAAATTTTTTTCATGTTTGATCACTATAGCTCCAATTTTTTTAGCAATTGTTGCTGTTAAATCAGTAGAACCATCATCACAAACAAGTATTGTATCTGCTATAGTAGATAATTTTGTAATAATTGACGCAATATTCTTCTCTTCATTAAATGCTGGAATTCCTACAATTATCTTCAATTTTCAACCTTTTCATTGATTTTAGGATTTTAGCCTATAAAATATACTACTCAAAGTTTTTCTTCTTTTTTGAAATTTTTAGAACATTATTCATTCATTTGAATAGAAAATATAATTAAAGAACTCGTTAAAGATTCTTCGTGATAATTGATGAAATTAAAGCCATATTAGAAAATAATGACTACAATTTAGATTCTGATGGAATGTCACGAATTCAAACAATGTTGGAATCAATACGTGATGATAATCAGATACACAAACTTGATTACATTATTGAATGGTTTAACAAAAAACGTGAAGAATCAGATATGATTGTAGAAGAAATTGGAATTAATGATTTGGACAAATGGAATGTGGATCCAGATACGGGTAATATCAAACATGAATCTGGAGGATTTTTTGAAGTAATTGGTGTCAAAGCATCAAATACATTTGATCGTGAAGTTGGGAAGAAAGGTTGGACTCAACCAATGATTGCAAAAAACCCTGGTGGCATTCTGGGAATTCTAATGAAAAGGATTAACGGTATACCACATTATCTCTTACAGGCAAAAGCAGAACCAGGTAATATTGGAAAGCTACAACTATCGCCAACTCTTCAAGCCACAACAAGTAATTTACTAAAAGCACATGGAGGATCTAAGCCTTTGTTTGCAGAATATTTTGAT
>CEUN01118777.1_pt1 | contig 16267 bp, 11 predicted proteins | sample 361501 | NCBI WGS metagenome assembly CEUN01 (sample SAMEA2622801, study PRJEB7988) | marine metagenome | biome: marine biome (ENVO:00000447); feature: marine epipelagic mixed layer (ENVO:xxxxxxxxx); material: "saline water (ENVO:00002010), including plankton (ENVO:xxxxxxxx)" | depth 120 m | reverse complement strand
TCAACGTGACCGATCGTGCCGACGTTGACGTGCGGCTTTGTGCGTTCAAATTTTTCTTTGGACACGTGTCTTAACCTCGTGACGGCAGCAGGCCCTTGCCTACTGATTCTTCTGGATAATGGTTTCTGCGACGCCGCTTGGGGCCTCGCTGTATTTCTCAAATTCCATGGTGTAGGTCGCGCGACCTTGCGTAGCGGAACGCAAATCCGTCGCATACCCGAACATTTCGCCCAATGGAACTTCGGCACGGACCGACTTGCCACCAGGTCCGTCGTCCATCCCTTGCACGACGCCGCGACGACGATTCAGATCGCCCATCACGTCGCCCATGTAGTCTTCTGGCGTGACCACCTCAACCTTCATGATCGGCTCGAGGAGTGCAGCACCCGCCTCACGTGCTCCTTCGCGAAAGCACATGGAGCCTGCGATCTTGAAAGCCATCTCGCTTGAATCGACGTCGTGGTATGAACCGTCGAACAGCGTGACGCGGACGTCCACCACCGGAAAACCAGCGATTACGCCGTTTTCCATCTGTTCCCGGACACCCTTGCCAACCGCCGGAATGTATTCTTTCGGCACAACGCCGCCGACAATTTCGTCGACAAATTCGAAACCGCTGCCAGCTTCCTGCGGCTCGATCCGCAGCCACACGTGACCGTACTGGCCGCGGCCCCCGGTCTGGCGCACAAACTTGTGCTCGTGTTCGACCTTCTTCTTGATCGTTTCGCGATAAGCGACCTGTGGTTTTCCCACGTTCGCCGACACGCTGAACTCGCGGCGCAACCGGTCGACGATAATGTCGAGGTGCAGCTCGCCCATGCCAGCGATGATGGTCTGCCCGGACTCTTCGTCCGTGCTGACACGAAAAGACGGGTCTTCCTGCGCAAGTTTGCTAAGCGCGACACCCATCTTTTCCTGGTCGATTTTGGTCTTCGGTTCGATCGCTACCGCGATAACCGGCTCTGGGAATTCCATCCTCTCCAGCGTGATGGGATTCTTCCCGTCACACAGAGTTTCCCCCGTGGTGACCGACTTGAGACCAACGGCTGCAGCAATGTCACCCGCGCGCACTTCTTTGATCTCTTCGCGCGAGTTCGCATGCATCTGTAGTAGGCGTCCGATGCGTTCGCGCCGCCCCTTAACAGGGTTAAACACCGTGTCACCAGCGCTCAACACGCCCGAATAGACACGGAAAAATGTCAAACTGCCGACAAACGGGTCTGTCGCAATCTTGAAGGCCAGCGCCGCAAATGGTGCGTCGTCCGTGGACGGACGCTCATCTTCCGTATCACCGTCGTCTGCCAGACCGCGTACATTGGCCACCTCAGACGGTGAGGGCAGATAGTCGACAACGCCGTCCAGCAGTGCCTGCACTCCTTTGTTCTTGAATGCCGAGCCACACAGAGTGGGTACGATTTCGGTTGCCAGCGTGCGCAGTCTGATACCACGCTTGATATCGTCGGCGCTGAGTTCGCCATCTTCCAGATAGCGCTCCATCAACGTCTCGTCCGCTTCTGCGGCCGCCTCAACCAGCTTTTCGCGCCATTCGCTGGCCGCGTCCGCTAACTCGGCAGGAACTTCGCGCGTTTCAAAGCGCACGCCCATGTTCTCCTCTTCCCAATAAATGGCCTGCATTGAGATGAGGTCGACCACGCCGGCGAAATGCTCTTCAGAACCAATCGGCAACTGCAGCGGCACCGGCTGTGCCTTCAGTCGTGACTCGATTTGCCCCACCACACGTAAAAAATCGGCACCTTGCCGATCCATTTTGTTTACGAAAGCGAGGCGCGGGACGCCGTATTTATTGGCCTGCCGCCATACGGTTTCCGATTGCGGCTCTACGCCACCTACGGCGCAAAACACTGCACATGCACCGTCCAGAACGCGCAGGGACCGCTCAACTTCGATGGTGAAGTCGACGTGCCCCGGTGTATCGATGATATTGATACGGTGCTCGTCGAACTGCTGCCCCATGCCCCGCCAGAAACAGGTCGTAGCCGCCGAAGTAATGGTAATGCCGCGCTCCTGCTCCTGGACCATCCAGTCCATCGTCGCTGCACCATCATGTACCTCGCCAATTTTGTGCGAGATACCGGTGTAGTACAGGATGCGCTCGGTCGTCGTCGTCTTACCGGCATCAATGTGGGCCATGATGCCAATGTTGCGATAACGGTCGAGTGGAGTCTTGCGCGACACGTACTTAATCCTGGTTCCCGTTTGTTCCGCTTACCAGCGATAGTGCGAGAACGCTTTGTTGGCTTCCGCCATACGGTGTGTGTCCTCGCGCTTCTTGACGGCAGAACCACGGCTGTCCGCGGCTTCCAGGAATTCGTTGCCGAGGCGTAGGTCCATCGACTTCTCGCCACGCTTACGGGCCGCCTCGACCAACCAGCGCATGGCAAGCGCATTACGGCGCGTCGGACGCACCTCAACCGGCACCTGATACGTCGCACCACCAACACGGCGGGATTTCACCTCCACCAGCGGGCGTACGTTGTCCAGGGCGCGGTTGAATACTTCAAGAGGCTCTTCGCCGCTCTTCGAAGCAACCAGGTCGAGAGCACCGTAGACAATCTGCTCGGCAACGGACTTCTTACCGCTAAGCATCACCATGTTGATGAACTTTGCGACCGTCTCATCGCCAAACTTCGGGTCCGGCAAAATCACGCGCTTCGGAATGTTACGTCTTCTAGACATCGGCGCTTACTCCTATGAACCTTTCGGGCGCTTCGCGCCGTACTTGGAACGGCCCTGGCGACGGTCGCTGACGCCGCTGGTATCCAACGTGCCGCGCACAGTGTGGTAACGCACACCAGGCAAGTCCTTCACACGACCACCACGAATCAAAATGACCGAGTGCTCCTGCAAGTTGTGGCCTTCACCGCCGATATAGGTCGTGACTTCCTGACCATTGGTCAGACGCACACGAGCGACCTTACGAAGCGCGGAGTTCGGCTTTTTCGGCGTAGTGGTATAGACGCGGGTGCATACACCGCGCTTCTGCGGACAACCTTGCAGCGCCGGCACGTTGCTCTTCTTGAGCTGACGTTTACGCGGCTTGCGAACGAGCTGATTAATTGTGGCCATTCAATACTCCGATTAATTCGGATCTTTTAGTCAAACGTTCGCCGGCAGATGCTCTTCACACCCGCATCAGCATGAATTTGTCGTCGTTCCGCAAACACAAAAAACGCCCGCACCCATACCTGAGGCGGGTTTACGTAGCGAAAACAACGACTTACCGCCCACCACCCTGACTCAGAGCCAAACAGCCCGACGACGCTCACCAAAGGAGTTTGCGCCTGAGGGCTTGGGGGTGTGTGTCGCTAAGCGGGCAACAGCTAACGCGACGCAGCGGTGGGTTCCGTTGTCGGAAACCGAAGCAGGCTTTCTAGTCAGCCTGCAAAGAAGCGGAATTGTATGGCTCTGCTAATTTCGTGTCAATGCCCGGATCGCTGTTTCTGATGAGCCGCACTGCGTTCCAGACGAGAGACTCCCCTCGCAGACGCGAGGGTTTCGGACCATGAAAGAGAAGACTCTTGCGTTGGTGAACGTTCCTTGTTCGGCTCGAAGGGAACCCAGCTAGGAGAGGTGCACCACTAAGCACTGCGAGGGTGGACGGTCCGGGAACCCTGCCACTCATGCAACGGGCGCATAAGCGGCTCTCAACACCTCGCGTCCGCCAACCACGTGCGGGCGTCGACTCAGGTCACCGGACCGCGACGGTGCCGCGGTCCGGCCTCGCTCCTAGTCGTCGCCGTCCGCCGCAATGGCACCTTCCGCACCGGCCAGTTCGGACTCGAGCGCTGCAGCCAGGTCGTCCACCGGTGCGCTCTTGTTCTGCGCACGGCGTTCCTGGTGGTAAGCGAAGCCGGTACCAGCGGGGATCAGACGACCGACGATGACATTCTCCTTGAGACCGCGGAGTTCGTCGAGTTTGCCGTTGACCGAGGCTTCCGTCAGCACTCGGGTGGTTTCCTGGAAGGAGGCCGCGGAAATGAACGACTCGGTCGCCAGCGATGCCTTGGTGATGCCCAGGAGGACTGGTTGCCAGGTCGCGGGCATGCCGTCGTCCCCGACTTCTTCGTTGGCTTCCAGCACGCGCGCACGGTCCAGTTGCTCGCCTTTCAAGAGTTTGGTGTCGCCACCGTTCATGATTTCGGCTTTGCGCAGCATCTGACGAACAATGACTTCAATGTGCTTGTCGTTGATCTTCACGCCCTGTAAGCGGTAGACCTCCTGCACTTCGTTGACGATGTAGTTCGCCAGTGCGCTGACACCCAGGAGACGCAGGATGTCGTGCGGGTTTGGCGCGCCGTCGACGACCGTCTCACCCTTCTGAACCTGCTCGCCTTCGAACACCAGCACGTGTCGCCACTTCGGCACCAGCACCTCGTGTTCGACCCCTTCCGAGTCGGTCACTATCAGGCGTTGTTTGCCTTTGGTTTCTTTACCGAAGCTGATGACGCCGCTGACCTCGGCCAGTACGGCCGGCTCTTTTGGTTTACGTGCTTCGAACAGATCGGCAACGCGCGGCAGACCACCGGTGATGTCACGAGTCTTCGACGATTCCTGCGGAATACGTGCAATGACGTCACCAACACCAACCATCTGACCATCGGTGATGTTCAGAATGGAGCCAGGAGACAACACATAGTGTGCAGGCATGTCGGTGCCAGGGACGCGCACTTCCTCACCCGCTTCGTCCAGCAACACAACCATCGGACGCATGTCTTTGGTTGCCGTACCGCGCTGTTTGATGTCCATGACTTCGATGCTGGACAGGCCAGTGATGTCGTCAACCTGCTGCTGCACGGTCACGCCATCGACCACGTCACGGAACGAAACGGTTCCGGCAACCTCCGTCATGATCGGATGCGTATGCGGGTCCCAGGTCGCGACAATCTGGCCGGCGTCAACGGGCGCGTCGGTGCTGACGGTAATGCTGGCGCCGTAAGGTACTTTGTAGCGTTCACGCTCACGACCGACTTCGTCCAACACAGCTATTTCACCAGAACGGGAGACTGCCACGTAGTGACCGTCTGCGTGCTGCACGGTGCGAATGTTGGTAAGGCGAATCTTGCCTTTGGATTTCACCTGGATGTTGTCGACCGCGGCGGCCCTGGATGCGGCCCCACCAATGTGGAAAGTACGCATGGTCAGCTGCGTGCCAGGCTCACCAATCGACTGCGCGGCAACCACGCCAACGGCCTCACCAATGTTGACCACCGAACCACGACCAAGGTCGCGGCCGTAACATTTGGCACAGATGCCAAACCGCGTTTCGCAAGTGATCGGCGAACGTACGGTCACCTCATCGATACCAAACGACTCAAGACGCTCGACCCAGACTTCGTCGAGAAGCGTGCCAGCTTCAACAGCCACATCATCCGTTCCAGGATGGTAGACCGGCTTGGCCGTGACGCGACCAAGGACGCGTTCACGCAGCGGCTCCACAACGTCCCCACCTTCAATCAGTGGTGTCATCAACAGACCCTGCTCGGTACCACAGTCAACCGTGGTGACCACCAGATCCTGCGCCACGTCAACCAGACGACGCGTCAGATAACCGGAGTTAGCGGTCTTCAACGCGGTATCGGCCAGCCCCTTACGAGCGCCGTGAGTGGAGATGAAGTACTGCAGAACGTCCAGGCCTTCGCGGAAGTTAGCCTTGATAGGCGTCTCGATGATGGAGCCATCAGGCTTGGCCATCAGGCCGCGCATACCGGCCAGCTGCCTGATTTGCGCAGCCGAACCACGCGCACCGGAATCGGCCATCATGTAGATAGAGTTGAATGACTTCTGCTCGACCTTTTTGCCTTCGCTATCCTTGACGGTGTCGGTCCCGAGCTTATCCATCATGGCTTTCGCCACCTGCTCGTTAGTGTGTGACCAGATGTCCACAACCTTGTTGTAGCGTTCACCGTTCGTGACGAGACCTTGCGCGTACTGACGCTCGATCTCCTTTACGTCATCTTCAGCGCGATCCAGGATGCCTGCCTTCTCAGCCGGCACCACCATGTCGTCAACACCGATCGATACACCCGCTTTGGTGGCATAGTGGAAACCGGTGTACATCAGCTGGTCGGCAAACACGACCGTCTCTTTAAGACCCACCGCCCGATAACACTGGTTGATAAGGTTCGAGATGGCTTTCTTCGTGAGCGGCTGGTTCACTAATTCGAACCCGAGGCCCGCGGGCATGATTTCGGTCAGCAAGCAGCGGCCCACTGTTGTATCCGCCGTAAACGTACGCTGCTCAAGCTCGCCGTCGTCGTTACGCACTTCCTCGTTGACGCGTACCTTGACGCGCGCATGCAGTTCAACGTTACCGGTCTCGTAAGCGCGATGCGCTTCCTTGACGTCGGCAAACAGGCTACCCGTGCCTTTGGCTTCGACGCGCTCCCGCGTCATGTAATAGAGACCCAGCACAACATCCTGCGTTGGCACGATGATCGGCTCACCGTGTGCCGGAGACAACACGTTGTTGGTGGCCATCATCAGTGTGCGCGCTTCCAGCTGGGCTTCCAGCGACAACGGCACGTGCACGGCCATCTGGTCACCATCAAAGTCAGCGTTGAAAGCCGTACATACCAACGGGTGCATCTGAATGGCCTTGCCTTCAATCAGTACCGGCTCAAACGCCTGAATACCGAGACGATGCAGTGTCGGCGCGCGGTTCAACATGACCGGATGTTCGCGGATGACCTCTTCCAGGATGTCCCAGACTTCCGGGCCTTCACGTTCAACCAGTTTTTTGGCTGCCTTGATGGTCGTGGCGAGGCCACGCAGTTCCAGCTTGCCAAAGACAAACGGCTTGAACAGTTCCAGCGCCATCTTTTTCGGCAGGCCACATTGATGCAGCTTCAGCGTCGGACCAACCACGATGACGGAACGCCCGGAGTAGTCCACGCGTTTGCCCAGCAGGTTCTGTCGGAAACGCCCCTGCTTGCCTTTAATCATGTCAGCCAGCGATTTCAGCGGACGTTTGTTGGTACCGGTAATGGCGCGACCACGACGGCCGTTGTCCAGCAACGCATCCACAGCCTCCTGCAGCATGCGTTTTTCGTTGCGAACGATGATGTCTGGAGCGTTCAGGTCCAACAGCCGCTTTAAGCGATTGTTGCGGTTGATCACGCGGCGATACAGGTCGTTAAGGTCCGAGGTTGCAAAGCGGCCGCCATCCAGCGGTACCAACGGACGCAGTTCCGGCGGCAGTACCGGCAGAACGTTCAGCACCATCCACTCGGGCTTGTTGCCGGAGTCAACAAACGCTTCCATCAGCTTCAGGCGTTTGGAGAGCTTCTTGATCTTCGCTTCACTGCCGGTTTTCGGCAGTTCTTCGCGCACAATCTCGATTTCCTTGGCGAGATCCAACGTGCGCAGCAGTTCGAAAATCGCTTCCGCGCCCATTCGCGCATCGAACTCGTCGCCATACTGCTCGATGGCTTCGAGGTACATGTCGTCTGACATCAGGTTGCCGCGCTCCAGGTCGGTCATACCTGGATCGATGATGACAAACGCTTCGAAGTACAGAATGCGCTCGATATCGCGCAACGTCATGTCGAGTAGCAAGCCCATGCGAGACGGCAATGATTTCAGGAACCAGATGTGAGCCACCGGGCTCGCCAGTTCGATATGCCCCATGCGCTCGCGGCGCACCTTGGCCAGCGTCACTTCGACACCACATTTTTCGCAGACAACGCCGCGATGTTTCAAGCGCTTGTACTTGCCGCACAAGCACTCATAGTCCTTTACTGGGCCAAAAATCTTGGCACAGAACAAGCCATCACGCTCCGGCTTGAACGTACGGTAGTTGATGGTCTCCGGCTTTTTCACCTCGCCGTAGGACCACGACCGGATCTTGTCAGGCGACGCCAATCCGATACGAATGGCATCAAAACCTTCCAACTGACCCTGTTGTTTCAACAGATTTAGTAGATCTTTCACGGTCTAACTCCTGCTGTTTTGGCACCTGGACGCTGTGACCAGCGCCCGGTGCGACAAACCCGAATCCTAAATGTTGTGAGTCTCAGTCGCTGATCAATTGCGCTGAAATCACTCGTACTCGAGCTCAATGTCGATACCCAGAGAACGAATCTCCTTCATCAAGACATTGAAGGACTCGGGCATGCCTGCCTCCATACGGTGGTCCCCATCCACGATATTCTTGTACATCGTGGTCCTGCCCGTCACGTCGTCCGATTTGACCGTCAGCATTTCCTGAAGTGTGTAGGCGGCACCGTACGCTTCCAGCGCCCAGACCTCCATCTCACCAAAACGCTGACCGCCAAACTGCGCCTTACCGCCCAGTGGCTGCTGAGTAACCAGGCTGTACGGTCCAGTCGAACGCGCATGCATCTTGTCATCCACGAGGTGGTTGAGCTTGAGCATGTACATGTAACCGACCGTGACGTCTCGGTCGAACTTGTCGCCGGTACGCCCATCGTACAACGCGGTCTGGCCGCTACTCGGCAATCCAGCCATCTCCAGCATGGCCTTAATTTCCGACTCATGCGCACCATCAAACACCGGCGTTGCCATCGGCACGCCGCCGCGCAGATTTTCCGCCAGTTCAACCAGCTGGTCGTCGCTCAGTGACTTCAGATCCTCGGACTTGCCGCCGATCGCGTAAATCGCCTCGAGCTCCTTGCGCAGCTCCTGGGTCTTCGCGTGATTGTTCAGCATACGTCCGATCTTGTGTCCGAGGCCTTTCGCCGCCCAGCCAAGGTGCGTTTCCAATACCTGGCCGACGTTCATTCGCGAAGGCACACCCAACGGGTTCAGGACGATATCAACGGGAGTCCCGTCATCCATGTAAGGCATGTCTTCGACCGGGACGATCATCGACACAACACCCTTGTTACCGTGGCGGCCGGCCATCTTGTCACCCGGCTGCATGCGGCGCTTCACGGCGAGGTACACCTTCACCATCTTGAGCACGCCCGGCGCCAGATCGTCACCGGAGGTCAGCTTGACGCGTTTCTCGTCGTAAAGCTCATCCAGCGTCGCGCGCAGCTGTTTCAACTGCTCAGCCGCCGCTTCCAGTTGCGAGTTCGCCGCGTCGTTGCGCAGGCGAATTTCGAACCACTGGTCACGGTCGAGTTGCGACAGGTAATTCTCGGTAACGCGACCACCAGCTTTCAGGCCTTTGGGCCCACCCTCCGCGGTTTTGCCCGCGATCAGGCGCTCAAGACGCTCATACGTATCGTTTTCGACGATCCGGAACTGGTCTTGCAGGTCTTTCTTGACCTTGGCCAATTCCATCTCCTCAATGTGACGCGCACGCTGGTCTTTCTCAACGCCGTCACGCGTGAAGACCTGCACGTCAATAACCGTGCCGTTCATACCCGAAGAAACACGCAGTGAGGTGTCCTTAACGTCCGAGGCCTTCTCTCCGAAAATGGCGCGCAGCAGTTTTTCTTCCGGCGTCAGCTGCGTCTCGCCTTTTGGCGTGACTTTGCCAACCAGGATGTCGCCAGGCTTCACTTCGGCGCCAACGTACACGATTCCGGACTCGTCAAGTTTCGATAGCGCGCTGTCGCTGACGTTCGGAATATCCGCCGTCACCTCTTCCGGCCCAAGCTTCGTATCACGCGCGACGCACACCAATTCTTCAATGTGGATCGTCGTGTAGCGATCTTCCTGGACGACGCGTTCTGAAATCAGAATCGAGTCCTCGAAGTTGTATCCGTTCCATGGCATGAACGCGACCAGCATGTTCTGGCCGAGCGCCAGCTCACCGAGGTCCGTCGATGGACCGTCAGCCAAAACGTCGCCACGCGAGATCAGGTCACCAGGTCGAACCAGCGGACGCTGGTTAATACAGGTATTCTGGTTTGAACGCGTGTATTTCGTCAGCGTGTAGATGTCCACACCTGCTTCGCCAGCTTCCGTCTCGTCGTCGTTTACCCGCACGACAATACGACCAGCGTCTACAGAGTCGACCACGCCACCACGACGTGCAACCACCGTGACACCCGAATCGACCGCCACTGTGCGCTCGATGCCGGTACCCACCAGCGGCTTCTCTGCACGCAGCGTCGGCACAGCCTGGCGTTGCATGTTGGAACCCATCAACGCGCGGTTGGCGTCGTCGTGCTCCAGGAACGGAATCAGCGCGGCGGCTACCGACACGATCTGTTTGGGCGAGACGTCCATGTAGTTCACGGAATCCGGCGATGCCAGCATGAACTCATTTTGATTCCTCGCCGTCACAAACTCTTCCGTCAACTCACCTTTCTTGTTGAGGTCAGCGTTGGCCTGCGCGATGACATATTGCCCTTCCTCGATGGCAGACAGGTATTCGATATTCTCCGTTACCTTGCCCTTCACGACTTTGCGGTAGGGCGTTTCGAGGAAACCGTACTCGTTGGTGCGTGCATACACAGCCAGCGAGTTGATAAGGCCGATGTTCGGTCCCTCAGGCGTCTCAATTGGACACACCCGGCCGTAGTGGGTCGGGTGCACGTCGCGCACTTCAAAGCCTGCACGTTCACGCGTCAAACCACCCGGGCCCAGCGCCGACACACGACGCTTGTGCGTAACTTCAGACAACGGGTTGTTCTGGTCCATGAACTGCGAAAGCTGACTGGAACCGAAGAACTCTTTGACAACTGCCGATACCGGCTTCGCGTTAATCAGTTCCTGTGGCATCAGGCCTTCTGTCTCGGCGAGACTCAAGCGCTCCTTCACTGCGCGCTCAACACGGACGAGGCCAATGCGGAACTGGTTCTCCGCCATCTCGCCAACGCTACGGATACGCCGGTTGCCGAGATGGTCGATGTCATCAACGTTACCGTTACCGTTCTTGATGTCGGTCAGCGTGCTCAGCACGGACACAATATCGTCTTTCGACAGTACGCCTTCGCCCGTCACCTCGTCGCGACCGACGCGACGGTTGAATTTCATGCGACCAACTGCCGAAAGGTCGTAACGCTCCGCGCTGAAGAACAGGTTGTGGAACAGCGTCTGCGCGGCGTCTTTTGTGGGCGGCTCGCCCGGACGCATCATGCGGTAGATTTCGACCTGCGCTTCCAACGCCGTGCGGGTCGTATCGACACGCAAGGTGTCGGAGACGAACGGGCCGCGGTCAACGTCGTTCGTGTAGATGACGTCAAACGACTTGATGCCAGCTTCCCGGATTGCGGCAATAGTTTCGGCCGTCAATTCGTCGTTGGCGTTGGCAACCACCTCGCCACTTCCAGTGTCGACGAGGTCCATTGCCAGCACGCGCCCGACCGCATAGTCGTCGTCCACGGCCAGCGTCTTCAGGTTCGCGCGTTTGATCATGGCGACGTGACGCGCCGTAATACGGCGGCCCGCTTCCACTATCACCTTGCCGTCTTTGTCCGCGATGTCGAACATGGCGGTCTCACCACGCAGGCGCTCAGGCACCAGTTTCAGGCGTAGCGCCTTCGCGTTGACAGTGAAGGTGGAACGTTCAAAGAAGATATCGAGAATCTCATCGACTTCCATACCCAGCGCACGCAACAGCACGGTCGCCGGCAGCTTGCGGCGCCGGTCAATACGCACAAACACGAGTTCTTTTGGATCAAACTCGAAGTCCAGCCAGGAACCGCGATAAGGAATCACGCGGGCCGAAAACAGCAGCTTCCCGGAAGAATGTGTCTTGCCTTTGTCGTGCTCGAAGAAAACACCGGGCGAACGATGAAGCTGCGAAACGATCACGCGTTCCGTACCGTTGATGACGAACGTGCCGTTCTCAGTCATCAACGGGATTTCACCCATGTAGACTTCTTGCTCTTTCTGCTCTTTGACGACCTTACCGCTGGCTTCTTTGTCGTAGATCACCAGACGCAAGGTCACGCGTAGCGACGCGGCGTACGTCAAACCGCGCAGCTGACATTCCTTAACGTCGAATATCGGACGGCCCAAGCGATAGCCTCCGTACTCCAGACTCGCATCACCTGAGTAACTTTCGATCGGAAACACTGACTGAAAAGCGGCATGTAATCCGCGCAATGCGCGATCATGCTGCGCCACGTCAGCTTGCAAGAAGGAACGGTAAGAGCTCAGCTGTATCGCCAACAGGTAAGGAACATCCAAGATGCTCGGGCGTTTGCTGAAGTCTTTACGGATCCGCTTCTTCTCGGTGAACGAGTATCCCATGCTACGTCCTCGACTCATCGGGTGCGCGTGAGGCGTTAATGAAGGTGTCAGCGCGCACGCCTAACCCCTCGCCCATGAAAGTGCCCGCCTGCCGCATGCAGACCAGTGTGGCCGGTGCACTGGCTCCGGCTGCTCCTTGTCGCGCTGCAACGGGCAAAAGCACGCCGTAACGTGGCCGCTTCGAAGCTGCCACGGCGTGCTTTTCAATTGTATGCCGGCCTCGGACCGGCATACTTTTTACATACAAGGTCGACAAATTTGCCTTATTTGACCTCGACGCTGGCGCCTGCTTCTTCAAGCTGCTTTTTGATGTCGTCAGCTTCTGCCTGCTCAACACCTTCCTTGATGTTAGCCGGTACACCTTCAACCAGTTCCTTGGCTTCTTTCAGACCCAGGCCAGTGATCGCGCGAACGACCTTGATGACCGGGACTTTGTTGCCACCGAAGCTGGTCATAACGACGTCAAAATCGGTTTTCTCTTCCGCGGCGGGGGCTGCATCGCCACCACCAGCGCCTGGTGCCATAGCCACGGCGGCAGCCGCTGCGGTTACACCAAACTTCTCTTCCATTGCCTCAATGTGGTCTACGAGCTCAATTACCGTGAGTCCGGAGACGTAGTCGAGGAATTCCTCTTTAGTTGCAATTGCCACTTTCTAAAACTCCTAATGCGGGTAGTCGACGTTAAGCCGCCTGTTTCTGATCGCCCTGCTTTTGATCGCGGATAGCGGCGACCGTACGCGCAAACTTCGCCGTGGGCTCTGCCATCGTCCGAACGAACTTGGATACTGGTGCTTGCATCACACCAACCAACTGACTCAGTGCCTCCTCGCGGGTAGGCATCTTCGCCAGGGCATCCAGCTCAGACGGATCCAGGAGCTTGCCGCCAAACGCAACGAGCTTGACGAGCAGCTTATCGTTGTCCTTGGCGAAATCTCCGATGACACGAGCCGAGGCACCAGGTTCGTCTGTTGCGAACGCCAGTACCAACGGACCTGTCAGACCTTCTTGCATGCACTCAAAATCAGTGCCTTCGACAGCTCGGCGAGCCAGCGTGTTACGCACAACGCGTAAGTACACCCCAGCCGCTTTTGCCTTGACGCGCAAGTCGGTCATTTCTGCGACGGTCAACCCACGATACTCAGCCGCGACGGCCGAATGTGCGGCACCCGCAACTTCGGCGACGTCAGCAACGATCGCTTTCTTTTCTGCCAGGGATATGGCCATGTGCTAATTCCCTACAGTCGTGGGCCTTAGATGCCATCTTCGATGACATCCACCAAAGAGCGTGTGTCCGTCCGTTGCTTTGCAACTTTCGTCCGCAGCGCTCACGGCGCACCAGTGTTGGCGCCTGGTCTGTGACCAGTCGACTCCGCTGGGCTTGCCGTCTGCGCGGGAATAGAAGCGTTCGCCTCAACCTTAAGCACCACGAATCGGTGGTGCACCCGCGGTCTATGACAGCGCGTTGACGATTACTCGCAACGTGCCCCATAGAAACCTTCGCATGGAGCTCGAAGCCCCATGCCAAATCCTGCACTCACGACCACACAGGTCGCTCGAGCATCCACGCTCGTTACAGTTCGAGCGAAGCTTTATCCAACGTCAATCCCGGCCCCATCGTTGTGGAGACCGACACCTTGCGGATGTACACACCTTTTGCCGAGCTCGGCTTCGCCTTGTTCAGATCTGCCAGCAGCGCGCCCAGGTTCTGCTCAAGCGCGGCGGGCTCGAAGGTCGCATTGCCGATCGAGCAATGGATGATGCCGGCTTTGTCTGTGCGGTAGCGTACCTGACCAGACTTGGCGTTGTTGACGGCGCCCGCCACGTCCGGGGTCACGGTGCCAACCTTGGGGTTCGGCATCAGGCCACGCGGGCCCAGTACGCGACCCAGCTGACCCACAACGCGCATCGCGTCTGGTGCGGCGATGACAACGTCAAAATCGAGATTACCTGCTTTGACCTGGTCAGCGAGATCGTCCATGCCGACGATATCCGCACCGGCTTCTTTAGCCGCGTCTGCGGCGGCACCCTGCGCGAATACGGCGACGCGAACCTGCTTGCCGGTGCCGTTGGGTAACACGGTAGAACCGCGCACAACCTGATCCGACTTACGCGGGTCGACACCAAGATTGACACAGACTTCTACCGCTTCGGAGAACTTCGCTGATGCACACTCTTTCAGCAGCTCAAACGCCTCGTTGACCGGATACTGACGATCACGATCAACCTTCTCGCGAATGGCCTTCAAACGTTTACCGATCTTCGCCATCAGACTACTCCCTCGGTGTTGAGGCCCATGCTGCGGGCGGTTCCGGCCACAATACGCACGGCGGCGTCCATTTCATCTGTATTCAGATCAGGCATTTTAACGCTGGCGATCTCTTCCAGCTGCGCGCGCGTAACGGTGCCCACCTTCGTCAGGTTGGGAACGCTGCTGCCTTTATCCACACCCGCGGCCTTACGCAACAATACGGAGGCTGGCGGCGTCTTGGTGATGAACGTGAAGCTGCGATCCGCATAGACCGTGATCACGACGGGGATCGGCAAACCTTGCTCGACGTTCTGCGTTTGCGCGTTGAATGCCTTGCAGAATTCCATGATGTTGACACCATGCTGACCCAACGCGGGTCCAACAGGCGGACTGGGATTGGCTTGACCAGCTGGCACTTGCAGCTTGATGTAAGCCTGAATTTTCTTTGCCATTTCAGTTTCTCTCCTCGGGTGCAGCCGCCCGGTTTTGCCTTATGGCCTCCGAGCTCCCCATTTGCCGCCCTTGTGCGAGCGTACAAGTTTCGGATAACACACTTGGCAGTGCGCCATCCGCCATTTCAGACCCCGCGCGGCGCTGCCGCGCACGCGGGCTCCAGTTTCAGTCTTTTTCGACCTGGCCGAATTCGAGTTCCACCGGGGTCGAACGTCCGAAAATCAGGACCGCGACGCGTAGGCGACTTTTCTCGTAGTTCACTTCCTCGACCACGCCGTTGAAGTCGTTGAAAGGCCCGTCTATAACCCGTACCACTTCGCCGGGCTCGAACAGGATCTTTGGCCTTGGCTTCTCGGTTCCTTCCTGGACGCGTTGCAGAATGGTATCTGCCTCTTTATCGGTAATAGGTGCGGGTTTGTCCGGGTTGCCGCCAATGAATCCCATCACCTTTGGCACATCCTTGACGAGGTGCCACGTGTCGTCGTTCATTTCCATGTTGACCAGCACATAGCCAGGGAAGAACTTGCGATCGCTCTTGCGTTTCTGACCAGCGCGCATCTCGACGACTTCTTCCGTTGGCACCAGTACGTCTCCAAACAGGTCGTCCAGGCCGCTCCGCGCGACCCGCTCCTTGAGCATCCGCATCACCTGGTTTTCAAACCCGGAATAGGCATGTACTACATACCAACGCTTCGTCATCAGTTAGCCTCCCCAACCCAACAGCTGGCTCATGACCCATCCCAGGAACGTGTCGAGTATCCACAGCAGCACGGCGACAAAAAACACCATGACCAGCACTATTCCGGTAGTCTGCATGGTCTCCTTGCGGGTCGGCCATACGACTTTGCGCAACTCCAGGCGTGATTCACGGACAAACCCGCCTACCTCACGCCCTTTGACGGTCTGCCCAGCGATCGCAATCGAGATACCGGCAGTCACGAGGACGCCGATAACACGAAACAAAAAGGACTCATCAGCATAGACGTAAAAAGCCGCGATACCCGCGACAAGTGCGACCATGCTTAGCGCCCACTTAATGGGATCTGGAATTCCGCTCACAACTTCTGCATTCGCACTCATGGTATGTGCCCGAGCCCATCGGCCAGTCTTTCACCGTCTTTGTCCCACTTGACGGGACAGACGGCTGACGCGGAGGAAAAGTGGCAGGCCAGGAGGGAATCGAACCCCCAACCTGCGGTTTTGGAGACCGCCGCTCTGCCAATTGAGCTACTGGCCTAATTTTCCTACGTTGACCTCATGCGATGCTAATCATCGCTGGGCGGCCGCGTCAGTCACAGCGGGCGCGTCCACCCGCATGACTACCCGTCTTTTCAAGCCGGACAATAACTTCCGGAGAACTACCGAGACAAATTACTCGATAATCTTAGCAACAACGCCGGCGCCCACGGTACGTCCACCCTCACGGATGGCGAA
>CEUN01005039.1_pt1 | contig 16270 bp, 7 predicted proteins | sample 361501 | NCBI WGS metagenome assembly CEUN01 (sample SAMEA2622801, study PRJEB7988) | marine metagenome | biome: marine biome (ENVO:00000447); feature: marine epipelagic mixed layer (ENVO:xxxxxxxxx); material: "saline water (ENVO:00002010), including plankton (ENVO:xxxxxxxx)" | depth 120 m | reverse complement strand
TTAGTAGAAGGTGCTACAGGAAGAACATTAACTCTAAATGTATTTGTAGATACATTAGAAACTGTTATCCACTGATTAGCAATAGTATCTGATTTTCTAGGATAAGTATGTGAAGTAGCATGATTATCCTTATCACAAGTAAATGTTAATGAATTAGGTGCAAATTTAACTTTATCACCATTAGAGATTCCATGACTAGGAGAAGTCACTGTCATAATACCAGTATTAGGATTATAAACTGCATTTGTTATAGTTTTCTTAGAACCATCCTTAGTAATCTCAACTGCAGTATGATATGCAGAATCTTGTCCTCTTGGATAATAATGAGTAGATGCTCCATTATCCAATCCACAAGTAAATGCTAATCCAGTAAAGATGACAACACTCTTCTGACCACTAGTTGATAATCCATGACCCACAGCAGTCGTAACTGTCATAATACCAGAAATATTATCATACACTGCAGTATGAATACCAATTCTAGGTGAGTAATCACAAGTAAAAGCAATACCAGAAAGTGTTACTTCATCACCTACTGATAATCCATGATTAGTTTGAGTTGTTATGGTAGAAATACCAGTAACTGAACTATATCCAACATTTGCAACTTTTCTAGGTGAATAGAAAATATGATCTGCATTAGTAACAGCAATTCCTGTAATATGTCCAGTTGTAATTTGTGCTGTTCCTATTCCAATTACATTTGTTCCAACACGACTTAAAGTTTGTATACCAACATTAACTGTCTGAATACCTGCTCTGTAACCAGAACCAGTATTGCCAATACTAATAGACTTGATAGTACCACCAGCAGCAACAGTAACTGTTCCACCTGCAGCAACTAAAGGTTGGTATCCAAAACCTTCACTAGATCCAACAGAAACAATAATTCCACCTTTCGGAAGATTTCCAACATTTACATCTGAAGTAGAACTTCCAGTACCAGTAAATGAAATTGTTGTTACACCAACAGTAGCATCTTCTGTTATTGTGTATTCGTTAGTTGTACCTGAAGTTTGGAATACATCATTAATAAGAACAATTGCAGTATCAGTAACAATTCCAGAAATATTAGAAGAACCAGATTTTAAAGTAAATTCAGATCTTTGTCCATTAAACTCACCAGAAATACTATCAAAAATATAATTTCTCCAATATGGTTCATTTGCAGTATCTGGAACACCAGAACGCATAAATGTTCTTCCTTCAAAACTAGATCCAGTAGCAATTCCTACCCAATCCCTTGAATCTGGTCTATTTGTAGAAGTACTTAAAGGAACATTACCATAAGGTGCTTCCACAAAGTTTATTGTATTATCAACAATATTATAATTACCATCAACTTTAGTAATTAGAGTTCCTGTACCATATCCAGCTAAAGCAGTTCCCGCCCAAGGTCTTTTAACCTTAATAAGATTATCATTTCCACCTTGACCCATAGCATCAATTCTTAATATTTCATTACCAATCTTAATTAAGTCACCACCATAGAATGACGTAATTCCAGCAAATTCAATATTATCATCAGTAGTAAATACTTGATCTGCTGTATGTGTTGTTACGGCAGTTGAAACAATCGGAGATTGAAGAATATTATCTATCGATATTAATGCTTTTTTGTTCTGATTAACAGCATTAAAACAATGAGAAGTTCCAATACCTACACTTGTGATATCAACGACCTCTGGGACGGTCTGAAGTGCCTTAGAGACACTTTCTGCAAGTTTAATGGTTTCATCATCAATCTTAACTGCATATACTGTACTTGGTAATAAAGTAGTTGTACCAATTCCAGCAAATCCATCGGTACTAGCAATTCCAAGTGACATTGTATAACCAGTACCAGGATTGGTATATACAAGTTCTTCACCAGTAACAAAGAAATGATTTGGAAGATTGATAGTATTATTAGTAGTATCAACTATACCAGAACTACTACCATCAAATGGTTTTCTAAAGATTGGATCAGTTTTATGTGATAATCCAAATGCTCTCAATACAGCAGATTCTGTTCCTTCATACTCACCAAATCCACTTTCTATAACTCCATTATTAAGATCAATATTATCCTTTGTATCATCCTGTATTCTTATAGCATTCATATACACATTTACTTGTGCATTAATACTTGCGACAGGAGTAAAGAGTAATGAAACAGTTCCTGCAGAAGATACTTTAGATCCAAAAGTTCCTAATCCAGATGGAGAAACTCCAGAAGATACATTACCAAATTCTACATCATATGTTTCTGTCGTAGATCCATCAACATAATCAGTAACTACTGCAAATTCAAACATAGAATAAACTTGGTTTGTTGCATCAGTAACTTGAATAGTTCCATAAGCAGATTCATAATCTGAAGGATATTCACCAATAGTAGTAATTCCTGGTGATGAAGAAGAATCAATTGAAGTTGTTTTAGATTCTATCCTTGCATGTTTAAGATCAACTGTTCCAATACCCGTAGAAGTAGAATCTGCCATACCAACAACAATAGTATTAATAACACCAGTTGTTCCTATACCCACACTAGAATTAGCAATAAAATCAACCTTTAAAGTAGACCCATCAATATAACCACGATAAGTACCCAATCCACCAATTGATTCTGGAGTAGTAACAGTTGTCAATCTACCATACTCCATTATATCAACTTCATCATCATTATGGATAATATTCAATTGATTATATTCATGTTCATTACCACTAATATCAGGATTGATATTAATTATTACTTTGGCAGACCTGTAAGTGCTTGCAATACCAACAATTGTTGTTGTTCCTATTCCAGTTCCTATTGCAATACTTTCAGAATCAACCAAAGAAGGACCAATAACAGTACTACCAGTACTTAATAAATTATCATCTAAATTGTAAGAAAGACTAGCAACAAAATAGTCATTAACAGAATATTTTACAGGATAGAAGTTTAATTGACCTTCACTACCAGAAATAGCGAAATCAAAATCTCCCTGATCATAAACAGATTCAACTCTTCCATATTGATTGATATATCCTCTAACATTATCATGAATAATATCAACGATCATCAATTGTCTTTGAGCACCAAATCTCTTATCCCTTACATAAGTAATATACTTTAATGCTCTTCTTTCTGATAAAGTAAATCTACTAACAGTAGAGAATCGTGTAGCTCTAGGATTACTATTAAAAGTACCACTAAAATCATCTATAGATACTACTCTATTTCCAACAGATTCAGAATAATCTTTTAGAATTCTACTTGAAAAAGTTATTTCGTCAGAAACAGAATCATCAACATTAATATCAAAAGAGTTTTCAGTTACTAAATCAAAATCATATACACAATTTAAATTACCAATACCGTAAAGATCATTAACTACAGAAACATCAGATAATTCTGTAGATAATCCAACCCTAGCAGAAGCAGTTGATTCTAATTGATAATTAGAGAATTTTTTAAACCCTAATGTATGATTTAAAGTAGAAACTGGATCATCCCATGTCTCCATATCAACTTTAGAACTTATTGAATAAGAAAGATTTTGATAATAATCACTATCCTGTATTCTTTGAATATGTGTATTAAAGAATCCAGAATCAGTCTCCCATCCTTTTTCAACTCTTGAAGTTGCATTTAATTTAATGTAAGAATCAAAAGTTTTTATAGAAGAAGCAAGTCCTTGAGTACCTGAAGTTAATCCTTTTATAATATCATTACTTACAAACCCATCTGTATTAGTAACCCTTAAAATACCAGTATTTGGATTCCAATTTTCAACATTTCCTCTAGTGCTACTAATAGATCCAGTAACTATCTCATTTTTTGAAAAATCATTAGGTTTTAACTTAATATCAAATGTGGGCATAAATTTCTTTGGAACAATTCTTCCAGAAGAATTAATAAAATCAAATGATCCTGCAGATAGACCAGGTGCTAATCCAGTAAAGTAATTGGAAAGGTTATATGTAACAGTACCAATACCTCCATAATTTTGATCAACTGCTGTTATACTAAACAGTTTATAATCATAATCTTTAGAATTATATCCCCTTGCAGTTGTACCAACACCTACACTAACACCTTCTATAAAGACCTCATCACCAACAGCAATTGGAAATGTATCAGCAGTACTAAATCCCACAGATAATTGTACTGTTACATCATAATTTTCAGTATTAAATCCAACAGTAGCTATTCCAATACCATTACTATTCTTATCTGTAATAATTGTAGGTGGTGTATTGCTAATACCTTTAGTATTCTTTAAAATTTCTATTTTTGGATTTCCTAATGTATATTTTAGATCAGCATCTAAAACTGGTTTATCAGTTTTTCCATCAATAAGAATTAAATCTGGTGCAGAAATATAACCTCTTCCAAAAGAAGTTATTCCAATAGATTCAATAGACATTAAAGAATCTATTTTGATAATCTGAGGTAAAGCTGCATCAGGTTTTATAGTTGTATCTGATGGGAAATCATATCCAATATCTTTAACTTTTAATTTTTTAATTTTTCCAATTGAAGTACTCTTTGCTTCAATAATAGCACCACTACCAACTTCAGTATTGATTGTAGAAATACCAGGAAGATTATAATAATTTGTACCACGATTGTTTATTTCAAAATCTGCAATTGCACCATATGCAGTTGGACTATCAGTTTCATAAGATACAAACGATGTAGTGGCATATGAAGTTCTTTCAGGAGCATTTTTCAATGTATATGAGAACTGATTAGTTGCACCTATTGTTACTACTTGTTTACCACTATAAAGACTATCACTAAGTTGTATTTCATTTCCAGATAAAACACCAGTATCTACCTCTATTTCTTTTTTAATAAGTGGTAATGTGCTTTCAAAAACAGGATCTAAATGATAGTAAAGTATTTCTGGAATATCATTAGTAACAAATAAAGATACTTTTGCATTTGTAGATACTCCTGCAGTTCCAGTTCTTTTAACATTAAATGTAGTAGATAAAGAAGAAGTATCCCATTGTTTTGTTAAATTTTTATCAGCATAAAAATTCAATACAAAAGCTGGATAATTTGTAGACTGTGCAAAATATCCTAAAGAAGCATCAGAAAGATCAAATTCAACAGTAGAGTTTTTATATACTTTAATTGGTGGATTGATAGGATTTATTGTTCCCGTAGAAGTACTAGTAATTCCTATTACATCGGGTTTTGGTTCATTGGCAGCATAATCTGTATTAGTTAATTTAAAAGTATTTGTATCAACTTTTACAATATAATAAATTCCATTATCATCTAAACCACCAACAGGAGTAGATGCGGTATGAATAATTTTATCTCCCGTTTCATATCCATGATCATTAATTGTAAATGAATTTGTTGTAGTATTAACTCCAGCAGCAGTAAATGATTTTGGATCAATTACCATTCTTCTATTATAATCATTATACTTAACACTAACTGTTGTTGTGAGGCCAGAAACAACATTCATGTAAACATTTTCATAATTTAATAAACCATGAGTTTCGCCAGTTGAAACTGTAGCAGTGACTTTACGAATTTCTCCAGTAATTACATCATAATTAGTCTTAAAGCTATGATAAACACCAGTACCCACTCCAGAGAAGAATACTGTTGTACTATCCCTCTGTGTGCTTGCAATGCCCACAAAAGTACCTGTAGTACCTAAACCTACCTTACATGTAGATATACCTAATAAGTCTTCAGAAATAGCAGCAGCAAAAACAGTTTGCCCATCTATTAATGTAGATATACCAGTATTAGCAGCAGCACCATCTTCTCTAATATTAAGACCTTCTCCTTGGTTTGGAGAATATGTTAATTTATCACCTGTCTTTAATCCATGATCAGGAAGATAAATTGCTTTTGTTTGAATAAATTTTTGAGTTATTCCAATTCCAGGATTGCTGAATACAATTGTAGTGCCAATACCAACTCCAGATCTTGTACCTAAACCAACAGAATCAACAGGATTAAAATAAATTTGTTGATTTACTCTATATTCATATTCTGAAGTAAATCCAGAATTAATAGTAAGTCTTCTAGGTTCTTCAAGAATTTCAGAAGTTACTGTATGAGAAACTCCTGTAACACCATTAGCAGCTCTAAGAACTCTAATTCTAGAAAGAAGAGGTTCTACATTTAATAGTTTTAAAGTTTCTGTTCCAATTCCAAGAATATCATTAGATTGAAGTTTTGATAAATCTCCACGAACATCAATATGAGTTACTATACCTGTAGCACCATCAGTACCAATAGCAACAGCAGTAGTTCCCACTCCAGTTACAGTAAGTTTAGTGGAAGTAATACCAGCATTATAAACACCTCCAATTTCCGAAGAAGTAGTAGATAATCCAGTAACTGTAATAATATCTCTACTAATCCACTGATGAGGTTCTGTAGAAACAATACTATAAATTCCTTTCTGATCTGACGGATATATTTCAACATTTGTTATGCTACTAGTAGCAGCACTTACACTACTTACAGATTTACCTAAAAGTTTTGAAACTTTAGCAACCGCATCCCGACCTCTAGTACCAGTATTATTAAATATTACTTTATCACCAATCTGATAATTCTTACCACCTGTTTCAATTCCAATACTTTCTAAAACACCAGGTTGAGTTCCTAGAACATCAATAGTCTGAGATAAGTTATTTGGAAGAGGCATATATGGATAATATGCTTTATTATCATAAATCAAGTTATAAGGACTAGTATTTCTACACCATTTAGTATTTTCTAAATTATAATCATCTTGATTTGAGGATGTTAATAAATTAAAATCATTTGGAGTTGAATAATAATTTTTACCTATTAAGTAAGGAAAAACTGGTAATTTGAACGTATTAAATTGCCCACCTTGTTCAGCACCAGAGTCATCAATAGTAGTGAAGTAAGCATAAGTTCCACTTGGGAATTGTGGAGTTACACAGAATCTTCCATTATTCTCATCTAAAACAGTTTCATCACTTACTGCTTTATATGTAAAATCATCAGTAAAAAATCCAGCAGGGAAAATATTTAATGGTGGTCTATTTTCTTTAATTGAAGCTTCTTCAACATAACCAGATTTCATCTGAGTTACTGTACCACCTGCTTTCTTTATATAACCATAAGGTCCATATATTGGGTTTCCATCATATGCCCAACCAATTATTGGAGAGTGATTATCTGATGGAAGTTCTTGTCCGTTAATTTTTCTTAGATCAGGTTCACCATATAAAGATTGACCTTCTTGATTAGTGGAATAAACAGTTTGTCTTAATTTTCTAGGAGCATATAAATGATTGTATTGTAATTCAATATTACCATCCTTTATAATTCCATCATCATCAGTAATTTGTTGAGTTTGATAATATTTTTCAAATAAATTAACTGTCCATTTTTGAATATTAGAACGAGTTTTGCAATCAGATCCAGAATTTATAACATCTATGGATGTATTATCTTTAGAATATCCAGCTCCTTCATGGATCACATTAACAGTATCTAAAACATAATTAATAGTCGTTCCTATTCCTACTGATGATGCATTGCCATTAAGATCAACCACTTTTAAAATAGGTGTTATAACAGCACCCACTCCATCACCACTTATCTGTAAGTTTGGAGGAGAATTATAATTAGTACCTTTATTCTCTACAATAACATCAATAATATTTCCATTACTACCAACAATTGGTGTTAATTGTGCATCAGATCCAGATAATAAAGTTACTTCTGGTTCTCTAACAAAATTGATAATTTCAGACGCACCATAACCAACACCATTATTTGATAAATGAATAGATGTTATTTCTCCCCTGATTATAGGTTGAACTTTAAGTTCAAAAGTATCAGACCCTACTGAATTAATACCAACATCTCCAGTAATACTTACACTAATGTCTTGATAGTTAAAAGTATGAGTTCCAACTCCAATAGAAGTAAGAGGTCTATACTGCTCAGTCTTATAATAGAAATCACTAGATGTGGTTCCTACTCCAACACTTGAAAGTTTGAAATTATCATCATCTACTTTAGTTACATAAAAATCAGTAGCAGTAGTAAGTCCTGCTATAGGTGTTCCATCACAACTATATCTAACAATTTCTCCAGATTTATAATCGTGATTTTCAATTTTTATAGAATTTAAAGCAGTGTTTATACCTGAAGATCCAGTAGTTCTTTTTTTATTTTGATATCCACTTCCACCAGAAATTATATTGATAGATTCAACTATTGATTTTTTATTAACAGCTTTTATAAAGTGTTTACCTACTCCTTTAGATGTTAAGGCAATAGTATTAATACCTGCAAGAGCACCTGCTTCATCTTTATGAAGTCTAATTGTTGTTCCTCCAGTACCAACAAGAGCAGCAAAGTAAGTTGAACTAGTAGTTAATCCACCAACAACCTCTTGATTATTTGTAACGTATATAACTTCTTCTGCATTTTTTAATTTATGATATGTGGTAAATCCAATTGTGGAAGGTAATGAAGAATCTGTCTCCAAACCTATTCTAGGAGAATCTGATTCAAAAGAAGCAGAATGCTCTATAGATTCCATATTTACAGAAACACGAGCACCTGATCCATTACCACCAGTAATTTTTACTGTAGGTGTTTCTTGATAATCAAATCCTGTATCAATAATTCTAATATCTCTTAATTCTCCTTCTACAGCAACGTATCCAGTTGCCCCAGTTCCAACAGAATCTTTAATATGTAAGAATGGTGGATTAATTACATCATAATCTCTTCCACCAGCAAGAACATCTATACCATTAAGTTTTCCATAATGAACCTGATCAAAAGATTTATAATTTAATATCTCTACACCATTTACCAATATACCAGTATGACCAGGTGTAGTTTCGTATAATGTACCTGTATTATCTGGTGGACATACTTCTCTTAATATTTTTTGAGAAATTAAAGTTTTATTATTAAATTTAAATGGTGATATTTTATTATCAGTTACAATACCAGTTCTTGATCCGTCATTATCAATATTAATAAATTTTCCATTATAAAGATCTGAACCACTTTTTGCAAATTTAAGTGTTGTTTCATTTACTCTTTTTACAAAATAAAGACCTTCATCCATTAAAGATGATTTAATAACAAAATTGTCTATAGATGTTCCACTAGTAGGATCTACATATGCATCATTAATTATTTGTGGAGTGTAATAAATTGCATCACCAGTATAGAACCCATGATCAAAAATAGGAACTCCAGATGGAGTTGTTGTTGCATTTGTTATGACTTTATATTCATCACCACTAAAACTTCCACTAAAAATAATTTTCCCATCATTAACACCTAATGATTGAGATCCATATGTTGGAATAGATGAAGAAGCTATAAGTAATTTTTCAGTATTCTTTTCTTTATATACATTTTGTATATTTGTAGAATATGCAGAAGCTTCTGGAAAATTTATAGCATTTGCTTTTAAAATTTGCCTTTCTATTGTATAATTTAAAGACCTATTAATCTCACCTTGACCCTTTATAACAAAAGATTTTGAAGATGTTAATTGTGTTATATCAGATACTGGTAAGTTTCTACCATCACTACCAACTAGAATAGCAACGGACTTATCTCCAACTTTAAAATCATGATCAGTTGTTAAAGTTATTTCATAAGTAAAATCTGATATATCTTTAATATCAATTTTTTCAACCTGATATACAGGAGCAATATTATAAAACCATTCCTTTAATTTAAATCCAGTATCACCAATCCCTAAAGTTTTTATTTTTACAGTATCACCTTTTTCAAAAAGACAATTAGTATTCTCATAATCAAGAGTGTCTATAACTGATGTAATTCTTACTTCAACTGTTTCGTCAAAATCTACAACAGATTTTCCATATGCAAAGGTATTAATGCCAATAGTTTCACCACTTAAAATAGTTTTTCCAATTCCAGTAAGTCCAAAGAATTGAGTTAAACTTTTTGATGTATATGAACTAACACCTACAGTATTATCAATATATTTAAAATATAATTCTCCAGTAGATCCAAACCCAACTGTTGAGTCTACATCAACAACGGTAATACCTGCACCCACCTCTCCAATAACTCTTGTTCTAGGAGGTGTGACAAAAGTTCCATATGTAGAACCTTCCACTCTAGAATCTCTATTAAACCCTGCATCAATACTTAATTTATAAAATGTAGTTCCTGCACTAACATTAATAGGTTCAACATGAGTTATGGGAGCATATGCTTTCTCAATATTTTCTCCTTTATATGCATCTTGATATAATGTAGATAACTCAAGATTCATTGGATCACCAGATATTGGTTCTACAACAAAATCTCTTGTTATTTTGTAATTTGCATTGGATGGTGTAAAAAGAAACTCAGATGGTCTTATAATTTTTACATTCTCATTATATAAAGATTTAAATAAAATTTCAAAACCTCTATCAGTTCCTTTACTTAGATAAAAGTCTTTTGATTGTTTTATAAAAATATTTTGATCTAAATCTGAAGATAATTTTCTTGATTCAAATCCAGGAGTAAGTTGATGCTTAGTTTTAACTAAAAATTCTTTAAGAAAAAGAGAACTGAGATTTTGTATAGAATCTCCCTTATCATGCTCTTGTGCAGATGTAGATTCAAATACTAATTCTTCAGGATTTATATCACTTTGATACGAACTAACACCAACAAAACCTCTAACACATCCAGTAAATGCAAAAGTAGTTATTCCAGTATAAGTAATAATTTCATCATTAATTTTTAACAAACCATAAGAATCTGGAAATCCCAATGTTCCTGTGGGATTCTTTTTCATATCAACTTCAATAGTATCATTAACAACACCTATGGAAGCACCTAATCCAACATATTCAGTAAGACCAACCTGTTCACTAACCTTTGTATATTGATCAATATTCTGAACCAAATCAATTGGTCCACCTTGATATTCTTGCCCTTGATAATATGATTTTAAAAATTCAGCAACCAATGGATAGTCAGATCTGACATATCCAGGAAGCTGATTTTGAACAACGTTATTAAACTGAATTCTTTTTGTAGACATTTTATAGTTTTTCTATCTTAGTAGGATGTAGTTGATGTAGTTGTAGTAGGAGTTATAGCCGTTCCTCCTGCTGTAGCAGTAACATTACGTCCACCAGGACGTACTAAACTGCCATTTGCATAACTTGAAGAAGTAATGTAATTAGAACCAGAAGGATCTAATCCAGAAGCAATTTCATCAACAACCATTTCAAAGTTACTGTTATTAATATCTAGCTGTAAATAAAGATCCTGTAATCCAATAACATCATTAGAAAGAGGACATGCTGATATTTCAATAACAGTTTGACCATCTTTAATCATTCCAGATTGTATGTTAATTGGATTAAGAGTAACAACTCCATTTTTATAATCAATAGTTCCGACATTTCTTCTCAAAATAGTAGGAGATGTTGAATCTATTGAAGGAACAGAAAATAAGAATAAAGATCCATTCAATTTATTTGTATTAGGAATATCTGCAATATAAACATCATCTAATATTCCAGCTATTCTAAATGCAGATGATTTAATATTATAACCACTCATTCTTTTAATATAAAATTCATTACCAAAACCAATCGAATATTCTGCAAAAGAATTCAATACAACTCTCAAATCTCTTCTCATATTAACTGTTGTAATATTGGAAGTTACAGATTCATTACTATTATCAATAATGGATAAAAACTTACTATATTTAAACCTAGCACCATACTTATTCATTTCTGTCGATTCTGCATACTTATTAGCATTATTTTGAATAAGACTAGAAACAGATTCTGCAGATTCTGCAAGATTTGAGTTAAAATATATTTTTGAATCAACTTCAAGGTAAAGATACTTCAAATCAAGTATTTCAGGAACAATTCCTGCTACTGCATACTTTTTCAATTTTAATTTTAACTGTTCTTTGACCAAATTTGGAAGAAAATCACCCGTTTTTGGTTTTATACTGATAAAAACCTTTCCATATTGGGGTGGAATAAGATCTTCACCTCCAAAAACAGAAATTGACTCTGTTTCAGGGTAAATTTTCGCTGGAATTAGTGATTCATAGTCATTTGCAGTAATTGCTCTATTTTGTGAAGCATAAATTCGTGGAGCAAACTTTCTAACTGACTCTACAGACTCAATTGTCTCTCCACCCGAAGCAGTTATGCCAGTTGTAAGCAAAGAGATGCCAGTTGTAACATTATAAGTGTTTGCATTACGTGTATATTGAATTCTTCCAGAAAAATTGAAAGAACTTACTCCATTTGCAGCATCACCATTAGAAGTTATGTAATTAATTGTTATAAAATTACCATCTTCGAGTGCTTTTCCAAAAATTCCATCTCCAAAAAATATTTCATATCTTTCATCTTCAATTTCTTGTAAAAAATAAACTTTTGAGTCAGATTTTACGTCAAAAAGACTATCTTGTGAACTATATTTCGTTTCTGTTGCTGAAGCTTCAGTTGGATTCACTGTAACTGCAATTAAATCAGTATCAACACCAATATTTGGTAAAATAAATTTCTGATTTGGTATTCTTGCCGAATATGTATATGTTTGAGTTAATAAAGTCCCTTCATAAACCTCAACGTCATCAAAAGTTGCAATTCCATTTATTACAGGAACAGTAATATCACTTAAAATTGAGAAAATAAAGGATTGACCACCAAATGTACCACTGGATGCTGCCACTGGACCCTTCTTAAGGGTCAAAGAAGCAGGTGTAGGGGTAATTCCAGTAGTATCAACAAAGAAAGACACTGTTGCCCGTGCTGCTTGCCTTGGACGTGGTGTATAACCTATATTTCTTGCTAGTGAAACTATGTTTTTTCTTAAAGTTGCAGTATCAATGAACACTTCATTCGTTACCATGTTGGCATTATATGAAGTAATGTAAGTATTATATGCTAAAACGTCTAAAATTGTTGACAGGTTAGATCCCTCGAAGTCATAATCCGTAAAATTCGAGTTGGATTTGAGATATTCCTGTAAAGTTGACTTAACTTGGTCAAAATCCAAGTTAGAAAAATTGGCTAATGGCATTTTTATCTACTAGATTGCAAAACAAACTGTAATTCTTGTGTTGGAATCTCTGATCCAATCACATCATATGTAATAGTTACATCAAAACTGTTGTTTTCATAGTCAGGAAATGCTTTTACATCATCTACTTCTACTCTTGGTTCGTAATTATCGATTGATTGACGAATTTCATCAACAATAATAGTAGCAGTAATCTCATCTATGTTCTCAAAAAGAGATTCAGTGATTCTTGAACCAAAAGATTGATTAAAAAACTTCTCTCCAGGTGTTGTAAAAACAATATTTCGTATAGAACGGGCAATTGCATTCTGATTTTTGATCGCAATAAGGTCATCATTCAGTGGATTAGACTGAAAGGTCATACTAATATCTTTAAAACCTTGACTGACCCGTTCTATTGGCACATTAATACGGCGATTATTCTTTATTTATTAAGGATTGCAAACGAATGTTTCAAATAATCATAGTTTGATCGTCATATTCAAGTTCATCCTCTTCAAAATCTCCAAAAATCTCACTTTGTACTAAATCATCACGTTTTTTTGGAGTAAGACGGTCATGTGAAACCTCTCTTAGCATCTTCTTTTTGGAGTTTTCCATAATTTTAGTATGTTTTTACTATTTAACAATAAAAAAAGGGGGATTGCTCCCCCCTTAATCTATTTTCCTTGTCCTCTGTACTTCTTTTTTGCTTTATTGCGAGAAGTTGCGGATAGGAGTGTGTTAACCGAGCGTCCTTGACGAGTTTTTTTGGGAATCGAGACGAGTTTGACGGTTCCCCATGCTCCTGATGTTGATTTTGCCATTAAATCACCCTAGTCTTTTCATGTCCTACACGAATGCGAGGGTCGCACCATGTCTCCACACCTGCTTCTTTAGCATCTAGGCAGAAAGACACGTCCTCACCACACATATCCTGTACTCCACCTGACTCAAAGACTTGCATCTTAGGAGCAAACCAAGGATATTCCATATTCTCGAAGACACCCTTCTTAATTAATACCCAACCGAAACCAGTATAGTCAACTGTGAAAGGCTTGTTGCGTTTGCCCATTGACTCAACAGTCTCATGATTCATAACTCCCCCATTTTTACGGAAGTCATCTTCTTCCAACCAATGAGCAACTGAAGTAGTATGTCCATCTTCTGTGGCATACCAGCCAGCTGCGATCTGTCTTTCTTCACCACTCGCAGGGATTGCTAGATCAGCAAGCTGCCAGAACTTATTAACATCAAAAACAATATCATTATCAATCCAAAGTTGCCAGTCATACTCTAGTTTACCATCCCAAGGTATTTGCTTAGGTCCACGAAGAACATTTGCACCAAGACACTTACATCTTGCAAAGTTCACCATAGAAGAATAATCTTGACTTATCTGAATACTCATTCCTGACTGTACCATATCAAAGCACAGTTGTACAAAATTCTTTAAGAAAGTATATGAACAACCTCTGCCAGGTAGACAGAATACAATTGTCTTACCTTTCCATCTTTCTTTGATTGCAGGAATATCCCATTTGGGTGCTTCCTTTGTTGGTGCTTTGGCCTTAACAGTAAATCCTTTTGCCATAAACTTTAATTACTTCATTTCAATTATAGAGTAATTCTATGTATATGTCAATATTTTGCACTCATATTGAAGGAAACCGAAATACGAGGAGTATCTAATTTATGTTCCTCTACTCTATGAACTAAATCTGAAGGAAATACTAATAAAGTTCCTGCATCACACTCTATATTTTTATTTGAAGATTCACCCCAATTAGAAAATATTCTATCATATAATACTTGTCTAGTATGTTGTAAAGGATCTTCAAAATATAATAATCCCTCATTATTAGTAATATACCATATACATGATAGATTTGAATGTGCATGTGTATGAGGTAAATTATAATCTCCCTTACCATTAATATTCAACCACCAACCAGTTACAAAGAATTTTTTATATGACGGAAATCTATTAGTTAATATTTCATCTAGATAATCCTTATATTTAAATTCCTCCCAAGGTTTTTGAATACTTTGATACCCACCCCTATTAGAAATAATTTTAGAATCAAGTTCTTTTCTTTTATATTCTAAAGACCACTCATATACTCCTTTTGGTAATTGTTCAGGAAACATCCATATAGGTGTTGAAAATAATATAGGTTGTCTCATTAATAAGAATCTTCTCCTTGTGGTTCTGCGTATATTCTCACAGGTCCACCAACTCCAACTGTAGGTGCTGCCTTCTCATAACTTAAATCCTCTGCTTCATAGTCTGTCTTTAACAATCCTACCATTACATTCAACATCTCCCATGTTTCCTCAAATTCTTCTTGTTTTAAATTATGATACAAACATCTATCCTTTGCATATATGTGATAAGTTGTAATCTCAGATCTATCCATTTTAAAAAAGGTCTTTATTTAATTTATACGTAGTTTACATTTATATCTAAATTACCTGTTATACTAATTCTATCATATTTTTCTTCATGAGGTTCTACCCAATGAAAGATGTCACTAGGAAATACTATCATATCACCAATATTAAAGTCAATAGATATTGAAGATCCTACACGATTAAAAAATCTATCCAATTTTACTCTATCATTTGGATTTTGTATCCATAGAGTTCCTTTAGTGAGATATACAACAAATACTAAATCTACTTCCTTATGATTATGACATCTATTATAATCTCTATTAGATGTTATGTTATACCATATCTCTCCAAACTTTAAATGGATTGGAATCTTTTGTATATTTTCAATTATATGGTTTCTTATTTTACTTGGAATATTGTTTATTGAAGTAAGATTTCCTTCGTTATTAAGAAATCCACCCACACTCGTATTAATATTAAAATCTACAGAAGGTAATGAAACGGCGTTTTTATTATCTCCTCTCCAATAGTTCATGTAATCTATTTTTTGTTTACCTTTTACTATTTCTTGGATTTCATCAGAAATTTTTTCAGCAAAATTTTCATCTGCTTTGAATAAGAAAAAGGGTGTCCTAAAAAAATCTATCTCTTGCATAAAAAGTAATAAAGGGGGTTTTTACTCTGAAAAATTTTTTGAGGAATTTATATATAGCTCTCGAATTCGGTTCGTTGTAGGTTAGGGACTTTCGCTTTTTTATAAACGCAACGCCCGCACCGCAAAATATAACATAGGGGGCATAAACGCTGTCGAAACTGTCAATAACTCATACGGTCATTAAGTGT
>CEUN01004490.1_pt1 | contig 16315 bp, 14 predicted proteins | sample 361501 | NCBI WGS metagenome assembly CEUN01 (sample SAMEA2622801, study PRJEB7988) | marine metagenome | biome: marine biome (ENVO:00000447); feature: marine epipelagic mixed layer (ENVO:xxxxxxxxx); material: "saline water (ENVO:00002010), including plankton (ENVO:xxxxxxxx)" | depth 120 m | reverse complement strand
ATCAGTCAAAGCCCTGACGGACCTCATTGCTGCCTGTCGATGCTGAATGGAGCGACCTCGTCGATGAGGTCGATGTGCCCGACGAACATGCGCCTGCAGCAATATCTCTCGAAGCCCAGGTCGTGTAGAACCTGCCCTGCGTCCTTTCCTTCCTCAACTGCGTCCAGGTACTCCTGATACTTGTGAGCAATCACCTTTCCACAACTCCAACATCTTACTGGGATTAACATTTCTTCCACCTACCTATACGACTTCTGCCACTTCTTTCGAGCACCGCGCCCCATTTGATGCTTGGGCTCCTTTCTGCGTGGGTCGTTGACCAGCATCTTCCTCTCGAACCTGACGAACTCGTCCCTGAGCTCCTCGTCATCTCCCTCTGCTCCGTCGTTGTACTTCACCAGGCCACGGGCTATTGCGGTGCGTATTGCGTCGACTTGCCCCATCTGCCCGCCGCCCTTGACGTCGATGGAGATGTCGACTCTGTCTATCCTGTTCATGGCCTCTGCGATCCTGATTGGCTCCAGTGCCTTTCTCCGAGCTAGCTCGGGTTCCATGATGTGGATTGGTTGGCCGTTTACCCTGACTCTTCCCTTGCCTGCCTTTATGGTGGCTCGGGCAATCGCCGTCTTGCGCTTGCCGCTGGTGTTCACCACCTTGGGAGTCTTCTTCCTGGCCAATTCACTCGCCTCCCCATCTCGATGCGTCGACTCCCAGGTGGGAGCTAATCTCGCCGAGTCGGACATACTTGTTAGGGGTGTTGCGAGTGATGTGCTCGGTTGAGCCCCACTCGTGCCCCTCTGGTAGCTCGTCGTTGGAGAGGTTCTGTGGAGTGCCGATCATTACCCTGAGGTCCCTTAGCGCCCCCCTGCCACTGCTGTTCTTCTGGTATGGGAGCATGCCCCTGACTGTCCTCTTGATGATCTTATCAGGCATCCTCGGGAAGAAGGGTCCCTTCCTTGCATGGTTGAGTTTGTACTTCGCCCTGTAGTCACTGAGGACCTTGGTCCTGGGACCCGAGACTATCGCGTCCTCGGCGTTGATGATGATGACTCTCTGCTGCCTGCCTGACTTCCTAGCTGAAATCATCTCCTTGGCGACCTTGCTGGCTAGTCGGCCCAGAATCTTGTCCGTGGCATCGAAGACCATCGTTGGCTCAGACAAGGATCCTCACCCCCTTTCCGTTCGGGTTCTCGTCCATGAGTTCCCTTATGCTGAGAGTTCTTCCGCCGGATGCCTCGATCTTGGTCTTGGCACCATCACTGAAGCTGAATGCCGCGACCGTCTGACCGCCGCTGATCTCCCCGCTTCCCAGGACCTTCCCGGGCACTAGTACGGTCTCCTTCTTTGCGGAGTGTCTCGAGATGTGGCTTAGGTTTGGTTGGGCCCAGTTCTTCCTGCTAGACTCCAGCCTTGATGCTGTGTCTCTCCAGATCGGGGATCCCGTTGAGCGGCCTTGATCCTTCAACTCGCCGATGAGGGAAACCAGTGCGGCATTGGTCTTCCTGTCTGGCTTACTCATAGCATCCCCTCATGGTTAGGTAGCGCGGCCACCCAAGTCGGTGTTATGAATCCTGCGGGCGCCCCTAGGGGCGGCAAAGCAGCACCACAATCCCGTCTGTGTCAAATCCGGAACCCGTCGTCTTCCTCGGCATCGTCGATGCCGGCGAACCTGACATTGCCGTCTGCATCGACAAATTGGCCCGCCTTGACGGATGGTCCGTATAGGGAGGACTCGGTTACTGACGCTCTGTTCAGCATGCTGTCTCCGAGTGAGCTGTTCATCCTTCCAATCATCGACTGGAATATCTGGATGGCCCTGTCCCTCTCTCCCGAGCCGATCTCGTGGTCCGAGTATCTGGCCTCCTCGAAGATGGAGAAGAACATGTCTAGCTCCTCGGGTGGGATTATCCCGCCCAGCATGTTGTTGATGACGTCCTCGAACTCCCTGGTGGTCTCGAAGACCTTCTTCATCGCACCCTTCATTCTGAAGTACTTGATTAGGTCCTTGTAGCAGGAGAAGATGGCCTCGATGTAGTTGTTGGAAGCCTTGAGTGACATCAGGGCGTCCGTCAGAATCCCTCGGAGGACCTCGACCTTGCGTCGCTCTCTGTAGTTGTTGTACATCATCGCGCCAACTAGCGTCACGGTGGAGAGGGAGATTCCGGCAAGGACCAGGACTTGGGTCGTCCAGAGGCCCCCGCTGCTACCGGATGGAGGCTCTCCGAGTTTGATCTCTGGAGTGCTGTTCAGCCACTGCGCCACGAAGTACGGCTTGTTAGCGTCTGCCGATTCGAAATTGACCAGAACCCTCCATTTCCCCCCGGGGGCATTCCATTCCGGGTGGCCTGGGATGAGTTCTCCTGTGTATGGGAACGAGAAGTTAGCAGAGCCCCTTTCGTTGGTGATGAATATCTCGACTCTCTCGGTCTGCCATCCCGACCCGTTCCAGAACTGCCTGTGGAACTCGACCCTCTGTCCCTCCACTGTGAGGTCAAGGCGATCCCTGAGGATTGCTACCTCGCCGGCTATGATTTCTCCCTCTTGGTACCCGGTAGGGCTAGACCAGTGCTCCTTCAGCAGGATGTCCACCTTGCTTCTGACTAGGACCTCTATGTCCGCAATGGAGCTGTTTAGCACCGGGTTCGGCTCCAGTGCCTCGTAGTCGCAGCCACCTGGGATGTACTTCTCGGGCTCGTACGCGACCCTGACCGTCCTGAACCCTTCGAGGTTGTTGCCACTTGGCTCCACCCCCCTCCTGCTTGGGTTGTCCTCGGGGTCTGCCGAGTACCAGACGAACTCCCCCGTCCCATCGCTAGTGAAGGCTGTCGCAATTGGCCTGGTGTTTACCTCGGGGTCCAGGTAGATGTTTACGCACTTGCCACCTACTGGCTTTCCGTTTGACTGGGAAAGCTTGGCATTGATGTGGAATGCCTCCTTGAGGTACAGGACATCGAAGGTTGACCCATTGGGGAAGGTGTAGGTCAGGTAGTCGGACCTGAAGGGACCGACCTCGGAGACGTCTATCGTGGAGTTCGAGAACACCGGGAAGAACATCGTCTGTGTCTTGTTCTTGTACCTGTATCGATCGTTGTTCAATGGGTCCCAGGAGTTGTACTCCACCTTCACCTTGGCCATACCCGCATCCACTCCAGAGATGGGGCAGTTGATGTCGAAGAATCCATTCTCGTCTGTAGCCCCAGGTATGCATGCCTCAACTCCGGTGTCTCCGGCTCTGAATTTCATTCTGTTTTCAATTGGGTCTAATGTCATCGAGCCCATCTCGAAGGTGACTCGGATTTGCCTGTTGGATAGGTTTCCTCCTAGTTCATCGGTTAGCTGTCCTGTGACAATCATTGGCTTCTCCAGAATCTGGCCGGTGTCTGGGTCAATCTCTGAGGTGTATACTATCTGCTGATCGACATCTAGATTCGTGTTTCCGATTAGGCTGAACCCATCAACCTGAAACTGCAATACTCTCCTGAAGTGATCGCTGTTCGGGATTGTAACGCATGGGTCCCATGCTCCCGAAGTGAAAAGCATGTCCGCGTCGAGCGGCTCGCACCCCTCGTGAGGGAGGTTTTCCTCGAACCTCAGAATCACGTTCACAGGGCCAAAACCGTCTGGTAGGAAGGAGAAGGGGTCATCCGTCAGTAGCTGGGGGTTCATGGTGTATTGGAACCCAATCGACCCTGCACTTGGGCACTCTGTTGATATTATCTGCCTGTGAGTCCTATCTTCGAAGTCGATTCCTTCAAAGATAACGCTGACATTGCCGCTCATGGAATCTTCGGAAACTCCGTCAGCGCAGCCATCCAGTTGAAAGCCGCTATCCTTCTCGAACGGGGTTCCAGCGTCATCGGTAACCGAAGCGGAGAAAAACCAAGAGTCTCCATTTGACATCACATTGGAAGCAGTGTCCTGTACATCGATGTAAGTCCTAGAGACGACCCATAGGTTGACCTCTGCATGGGTTCCTTGACGGCGGTCGTCACCAAGGTAAGTGAATCCGAGGGTGTAGTTCCCTAGGTTCTCGATATCCGTCATATTCACCCTGAAGCGGCCATTGTTGTCGGTGATTGAAATCCCACTGGACTGGTCCTCCGACCACGACCAGTTCACGGGTACCTCGCGCACTGGTTGGTAGGCATTGTCCACGAGTCGGACCTGGACTGAAGTGTTCTGCCCCCTGTACAGACGAGGGAGGGTATTCAGCTCGGTGAATGAGGTTGTGCCGATCACGGAGACGTTTCCATACGCCCCGGTCGCGGCAAGAACCTGGTCCTGGTCCCCAGTGAAGAAGTAGTCCGATTGGCTGAAGTCTGCTCTCAACCCGTATGTGCTCGCTTGGTATTGTGACTCCCACGTAAAGTTGTAGTCGAAGGTCGCTAGACCCTCGTCGGGCTCGGGTAGCTTATTGAATTGGGTCTCAATAGAGCCGACGAAAATTCCGTTCTGATCGAAGTCGAACTGGAGTGCGACACGAATCGGTTGCCCGTTAACAGAGTAGGCGGGTTCGATGGTTCTGTTCCAAACGTGCCCTCTAACCCTAATTTCCTCGCCGGTGAAGACCTCGGGGACTATCTCGCATCGGACTTCGCTGGATGCTACTAGAGGGTCCACCGGTCCACAAGGTGGGGAGTCGAAATCTGCCCCGTTCTGGAGTGTGATCGTCCAATGGGTCCCATTGGCGGTCAAGAAGGGGGAGAGAGCGCCTGCAGCTATTCCTGAGAGCGCTGCTGGGGTCCCGTCCCAGAGTATCGGGTATGACTTGCCAAGGCTCGCGTCCTCGAACGTGATTCCTGCGTTTGCCAGTGAGGGGGCGTGGAACAGGGCACGCCAGGCGCCGAACGACGAGCCGGTGAACTGGGTCGCGTCCCAGAAGTAGACGGGTCTGAACGAGGGTGCGAACATGTCCGCCTCGATGTACATCCTGTGCATCGCTCGAATGAAGAAGGTGTCAGTCTTGGATCCCTCGAGATGGGCCCATGGCCACTCGTAGGAGCCATCAAGGCAAACACCGAGGTCTGGTCTGGCGTATCCAATGAAGCTGTAGTCGCCCACAGGTAGTGTGGTGTTCTTGTACTCATATGGCGACTCCTGAACAGCGTGCTCTCCTGGAATGGACCCAGAGCATGCGGTCCAACTAATCCTCTCATATCCGCCTGAGGGGATCCCTTCGCCGTTTTCCAGTGTGGAGTTCCATTGAACCTGCTCCCACTGGTTCGCTGACTGGTCGTATGCCAAGGAAACCCAGCCGCCCGAGTCAGCCCTGTACCCGTATCCGTATCCATCGTACACTGTCGGTTCTGAAATGTTCCCGAACTGGGTCCCAGGGTCGCTGATGGTGAAGGAAACCGGTGCATGTGGCAGCCTGTTGTCGAAGATCCCACGATTGTAGTCTGCCGTGTAGTGGACCTTGAAGTCGAGCTTCAGGGGCTGCTCGTCGGCCCTGAACCTCTCTCCGGCTACGAAACCTATTGTGGTGTTGGCCCTGACCTCCACCGGGAATCCGGCGTCGCCGATTCCATCTCCATCGGTGTCCGTCAGGGTCGAGCTGTAATCGTGGATGAACATCTCTGTGACCTCGGCGTATACCTCGTAGGTCGAGTTTGGTCCTACGTCGATGTCCTCGGGGAACAGGAATTGTCCGACGATGTACTCCCCATTGGCATCGGTCAGCACGTCTATCGTCTCGATTACCGAGGTCCCGTTCTCAGAGTATCTGATGTGGACCTGTACCGGAAGGTCCGGGGCGGGCGCGAATTGTGAATCGACCACCCATGCGACAGAGCCGTTGAATATCGCGGGTGTCGTCTCGTCCAGCCACAGAACGGGTTGTGTATTCAGAGTGATCCTAGTGGTAATCTTGTCGTCGTTATCAAGGATGCCGTCGTTGTCGGAGTCCCAATCGGAGCTCAATCCAGAGGCCTCCTCGATCTTGTTCGCTGGTGTGGGCCAGTCGCCCGAGGAGGGGTTGTTCCAATCGGCGTCCTCCCTCCCATCGTTGTCGTCGTCAACATCGAAGTAGTCTGGTCCGGTTGAGTTGTTTGTCGGGTCGGCTATCCCCACTCCCCCTCCGAAGTCATCGTGGTCCCATGGATTCGTGGATTCTGATCCGAACCTCGAGGGCCAGAGCATCACCTCGTCTTCGTCCTTCATGCCATCGTAGTCGTCGTCGTCATCCAGGTCATCCCTGATGCCGTCGTTGTCGTGGTCCCATGGTGCTATCGGGAAGTTCAGACAGCACGTGTCGTCGATTGGGTCAGCCGTTCCATTCGTGTCGTTCAGGTTCTGGAGCTCCAGGGAATTGGGTATCCCGTCCCCGTCCCAGTCGTCGTCGGCCCAGTTCAGGATCCCGTCGTTGTCGTGGTCCCAAGGGCTCTGCTCCTCACCGGTGAAGCAGCCTTCGATCGTTTCCTGGACTTCATCTGTCACCCCGTTGTTGTCATCGTCTGGGTCCTCCCCGTCGGGCACCCCATCGTTGTCGTTGTCGACGTCATAGTACTGGGGGAACAGGAGCCCCTGGCCGAGGACCCCCCGGTCCCAAACTGCTTGGTAGATTCCATCGTCATCCGGGTCGGTGTCTAGGCCGTCGTCGTCGTTGTCCTCGCAGTTGCCCCCTGTGAAGTAGTACGGCTCATCCACGTTTGCGTCGTCGTCAAGATCGGAGTTGGTATCGACTTCGAAGTAGTCCCAAACGCCGTCGTTGTCGTCGTCCACGTCGAAGTGGTCGTAGACGATGTCCCAGTCATCGTCGAGGTCGTTCGTGTTGTTGTACATGCAACTCGGAGTGAAGAGGACTTCATCGGTGAGTTCAGCGTATAGAATCTGGCCACAGTCTACGTCTGGGTCGACGTCGTCGTTCAGTTCGTCTGAAATCTCATCTGGGAAGAAGTTGCCATTGTCATCGGAGGTCCATTCGAAGAATCCGAATTGTGTGACACCGAGGTATGCTATCCAGAGATCCCTGTTGTGCTTCATCTCGGAATAAGTGTAGGCCACCGATGGTGTGGGGTTGCTGGTAGGATCGAAGGTGAACCAGAAGCAATTGCTGTCACAGGAGGCTTTCGGTTGATTAGTCGGGTGATTGGACCCATCGTACGCCCCATCATCCCATTCGGCGTCCGGTCTCGTGCTGTAAGGGACTGTGAAGGATTGGCCGCCGGACTGTGTTGGTGTTAGGAGGGGTGCCTTGAACGCATATCCGTAGATATGCCCACAGAATCTCTCCTGGGTGGCTGAGAGGATTACGGTACCACAGGAGTTCCCATCAAGCGAGCCTCCCATCTTGACGTCATCGACATCCAGGATCCCGTCGTTCCCCTCGTCCTGGTCCCACCAGTCGGGCATCCCATCGCCATCCTGGTCCACGTCGATTCCATTCACCAACGAGTCCCCATCGTCGTCGATGTCGAAGAAGTTGTCTCCGTTGTAGGGGCTCCACTTCATCATCAAGAACCAGTACATCTCGGGGATGGTCCCGCTGATCGTGTCTAGTGAGGTCGGGTCATATCCGTTGTAGTCCAGCATGAAGCCGTTGTCCTCGTTGAATGGGTTGAATCCCCATGTGATGTTCCAGTAGTAGTGGGGGACTGCCGCATATGCGTCACCGTCCTCGGTGCCGTCGATTGCGTCCCCATCGCCCTGTGGCCAGCTGTTGCCCCAGAAGTTGTCTGTGTTGTCGGTGTCTACCACGCCGCAGTTCCCATCGTCGGGGTCGTAGAAGTCGTTGATTCCGTCATTGTCGTCATCCCAGTCCTCGTCGTTAGCCAGGCCGTCGCCGTCCACATCGGTATCGATGTCGTTCGCACCGTCGTCCCTGTACTTGGATCCGTTTAGTTCGTGGAGGTCGGCATCGTTGTCCAAGTCGCAGTCGGGGTCGATGTCGAGCCAGTCGAGGATGCCGTCCCCATCGTCGTCCATGTCCACCCAGTTGTTCAGCCCGTCTCCGTCCCAGTCATTGAATCCGGTGTAGGATGTCCTCCAGAGGATGCATTTGTCACTGGGGTTCTGGGGGTTTGGGTTGGAAACGCTAGCGCAGTCCCATGTGGCAACCTCTGCCGATGAGTTGAGTGGGTAGGGGTCGTATTCGTTCTCCAGTCCGTCGTCGTCGAGGTCCCATGGCTGCGAGCCCCCCATCAAATTGTCAGGGTTTTCGGATCCGCCCATGTCCGTATCCAGCCAGTCCCACACCATGTCGTAATCGGCATCAATGGACCTGAATCTGTCATCGTCGAGGTCTCCATCATAGTCTATTTCGCAATCGGTCCCCGGAGTCTGGATGTCGACAATAGAACCGTTGAAGGCTTGGGTCGGGTAGTCTCCCTGTCCGTCCCCGTTGGTGTCCAGTTGTATGCAGGAGTCTGGGATTCCGTCGTTGTCGTCGTCGACGTCGTACATGTCTGCGAGACCGTCGTTGTCGTCGTCCGTATCTGACGAATCGGGAGCACCGTCGTTGTCGTTGTCTGGGTCGAGGAAGTTCGGGATACCGTCTCCGTCGAGGTCCCCATCGACGATCTCTGTGAATGCCTGCAGCCTCGGGTGCTCAAGAGCGTGGAGGGCGACGTAGTCGAGGCCATCCACGTATTCCGCGTAGTCCTCTGGGTCCCATCTCTCCCAGTCGTCCCATAGTATGTCTGGATCCGCATTGATGGATGATGTCTGAGTTGAATCCCATGGGTGGATGTCGTCTATGTCGTCTACCCCGTCGTTGTCGTCGTCCAGATCGAAGTAGTCCTGAATGCCATCTGAGTCGAAATCGCATGGCCAGACGAACTGGTCGATCCTACCATCGTTGTCATCGTCCTCGTCGTAGGATCCCCTTCCGGAACCGTCGATGTCTTCGTCGGTAATACCATCGTTGTCGTGATCCATTGGGTTCTGATCTACCAGGTAGTTGAATCCAACGGCCTGACCGGTCCAGGGGTGAATGGTGGTGGGGTCAACATGCCGGTCCGAGAGGACGTTCCATGGGTCGTTTCCTTGGGAGTAGTCCACGGGCCCCTCGAGGATGCCGTCGTTGTCGTCGTCCCAGTCGAACTCGTCCTGGATGCCGTCGTTGTCGTGATCCAGTGGGTCTGTTCCGTAGCAACCATCGAACCGCTCGATTAAATCGTTGATACCGTCGTTGTCGTCGTCCAGATCGTTCAAGTCGTCAATACCGTCGTTGTCGTGATCATCTGTGTTGGTCTCCTCCAAGAAGAAGCCGTAGCTCGGATCGAGGGTCAGTGCCGATGTATCCGAGACCCTTCCGTAGATAGCGGCTGGGTCATTGTAGAACGGGTCGTAGAATGCCGCCTGGAACTGGTGGGTGGTTGCTGGTTGGCCTTGGGTTTCTCCCTGTACTGGGCCGCCAATCTGCTCAAGTTGCTGGTAGGCCGTTCTCTTAGGCGTATCATCGGTCCTCGTTCTTTCCGGGGAGTCATCCGACTCGGGCATGATCGAAAGCTGAGTACTCAGGAGCATCAGTGCGATAATCGAAATCGCTGGTAATATTCTCTTGTTTGTGTTTCTCTCTTCCTTGCTATTCATGCAAATCACTGCTTACCCTCGGGTAGGTTCGCGGCCCGATTCTACGTGCTTATGAATTGGTGGCATCCTACGGATAGTTCCGTATCACAGCGACGTTGATGTATCATCTCGAAGGTGTCAATTCCTATGATAAGGCGAACCCCTGTTGATTTCCGATGCCCTGTAGAGTTGCTCCATTAGCAAAGCAGCAGCCATTTCGTGGGTGAGGGTGAGTTGTGAGAGGGAGATGGTTTGGTCGGCTCTCTTTTTCAGTTCATTGCTGAAACCGTCATGGGGCCCCACTGCTAGATTTGTTGTCTTGCCATCGAGGATTGCAGTTTTGAGCCAATTCGCAATTTCCTCACTGGTCATTTTGGTTCCTTCCTGATCTAGGAGGACCAGGCGACCGGATAGGTGGGACAGTTCCGATTCGTATCTGCGACTGTCTGTTGTTTCGGAAAATTGGACCGATATCCCTCTTGACCTGACTCTGTTCTGATATCCACTAATCATAGCAGCGATGTCCCTGTCTTTCGGCGTACTGTCCAAGTGGACAATGACTCGTCCCATGTGGTCTCGGGTGGAGAGGGGCACTTAGGGCTTCACAAACCATCAAGTCATTGAGCGCGGGCGTCCACACAATATGGGGTGGTGGCCTTTCCGGAGGAAGAGGGCTTTCCATAGCGAACCGCATATCAAGAGTTCAAAAATGTGGATTCAGGACCTTAGAGAGTCCTGCGAGAGGAACTTTGATCAGAGGGAGGAGGGGCAGTTGGAAGTCGAGGAAATCAGAAATAAATGGAGGAAGGCGCATTCTGATGGAGAGGTTGACGAATCTCTCCTCGACGGCCTGGAGAGGCGATATGAGTTGCTAATTAGTGCACGGGATTCTGAATGGTCCAAATTACTAGATAACGAGGATTTTTGGAAGGTTGGATGGGGCAGTAAGGTGGAGGAGTGAGATGTTGCTCTGGATTGTTCTACTATGCGGACTTGGTGCGTATTGCTACTATCTCAGCAGACTGCAACCCTTCCCAGAAAAGGGCAATAGATTTGCCATGGTTCTCTTTTCCGGGGCTCTGATACTCTGGATGTCAAGCACCAGCCCAGAGGAGGTTGGGAATGATCTGCCGGCAGCGATTTCGGTTTTTCTTGGGGGTGTCTTCGTTGTCACTGGCATTAGGGACATGAGCATAATGAAGACAGATGTGATCGTGGCTCCACTTGCTGGGATACTATTCTGTGTTGGTGGGATTAGCCTACTTTCCTCAAGGTGGGAGGTGGCTACTCAAATGGAGCAAATCGGTTCTTTCTTTCTAGCCAGTACAATGGTGACTGTTGAGTTATACCTTGCCTTCAGGGGTCTGGTGATCGGAGTTCCTGGCATAGCATGGTCGAAGTCAGGGCTGAGGCAGATTCACAGGGGTCTGATTCTGGGCCCTAACGGTGCAATTGCTCACTTTGAGAGATCATGGGACGTGGAGGATCAATGGATAAATTCAATGAGTTACGCTGCTCTTGTTCTAATCCATAGGCATCTTGGAAATCTAGAGGACGAGGAGAAGAGTATGGCGGAGTTAGAGAAGTTAGGAGGGTGGGAGTCGGTAGATTCTTCCTGGACTCAAGCGGTAGAAGAGGGGCTGTTGGCTGCGGTTCCAATCTGAGTACGATTGAAAGCGAGTAACCCCTCGGACATACATGGTCCGAATTAACAGGGTTCACACAGGTACCGGGGACGGGGGTGACACGTTCCTTGTAGACGGAAAGAAGGTTGGGAAGGAAAGCCCCCGAGTTGGGCTTTTCGGGACGATTGACGAGTTGAATTCACAGGTTGGGGTGGTAAGGATGGAGTTCGGGAGAATGCCAGGGGTTACCAGATTCCATCGACCCGACGAGGCCGACGAGGCATTGATGAGGGTGCAACAGGAGCTCTTTGATCTAGGTGGAGAGTGTGCCTGCACCCCCGGCAAACTTCCTGAACAAATGGCCGTGGTTGGAATGGAGCAGTGCGATCGATTGGTTGATGAAATGGATCATTGGATCGAGGAGCTGACTCCACTGGAGTCATTCATACTGCCAATGGGGTCTGCGCCGGTCGCTTTCCTTCATGTGGCTAGAACTGTGGCTAGAAGGGCGGAAAGGGAGGCTTGTAGGCTGAGGGAAATCGAAGGAGATGGCTCAGTCAGGGATGAGGTGATATGCTACCTCAATAGAATCTCGGACTGGCTCTTCGTTCTGGCACGGTGGATAGCGAAGAACACCGGAGAAAGTGAGACCCTGTGGACGCCGCTTGGGAAGAGAGAGCCCGAATCATAGGCTTCGTCCGCTTGAGCGGAGGTGTTCACGTGCTGAGCGTAGAAGTTGCTTCTCTTGCTCGAACGTGATCAAGTCCTCTGCATCGTCCAGCTGAAGCCAGAGGTAATTGGTGTGTTCGTGTGAGAGATGAACATCAATTTCATCGGTCTCGGCAAGATACCAGAAGACCTGTTTTGGAGTCTCTCTTCCCCTCCTAACATATGTGTACTCTGTCTTTTCACACCACGAGCCGTCTATGCTTACTTCCGAGATTCCGGTCTCCTCCGTGAGTTCGCGAAGAGCTGTTGAGTGATGATCAGAGTCCGCCTTCTCGACGTGGCCCTTTGGGAAGCTCCAGTGACCCTGTGGATACTGGAGTAGCAGAATGCTGTCGAAGTTTAGCAAGATGAAACCGCAAGAGGTCTCGAGCGAACCGGGCGTGCTATGCATTGAGGCAGCATGTTGTGGTTAAGGATGAAAACCTTCCGTGAATCTGTTTCTTGATTCCGAAACCACCATTGGTGTGGCCATTTGCCCATGGTCGTGGCAGAGCGGGTATTCGATCTGGAAATTAGACGAATTGTCACTGATAGCGACCTCGACGGCGTGGTTACCGCTGCCATCCTTCGCCGCTGGTGGACGGATGCGGATGTCATATTCGGCCACCCAGGTGAGTTGCGAGCGGGGGTTTTCGATGGGGTTATTGACCGTCAGACCGCTGTTTGCGACCTTCCTATGCATCGTGATTGTGGACTGAGTATCGACCACCATCAATCGAATAAACCTGAGGGGGGCGTTGGAGATTCGATGATAATCTGGAGGGAGAGCCCTTCAGCGGCTAGGATTGCGTACGACGTCTTCTCGGAACGAGTTGACCTCTCTGATTTGAAGGATCTTCTAGAGTGGGTGGACAAGCTCGATAGTGGTGCTATTTCGCACGAGGAGTATCTTTCCGACAGCCCGGTCCTATGGCTTAGCAGAGTCATCGACGCCGGAGAGGGGGTTGCAATGAAGGTCCTTGAGCACCTGCAGGAAGGCCACTCCGTGGATCAGATATTGTCTGATTCGAAAATTTCAGAGATTATTATCGATAAAAAGAAGGAGATGGGGGTCCTAATTGCGGCCATTCGAGATAGCATGCTAATTGAGGACAGGTTGGCGATCGTCAGGCTTGATGGAACGGGGATTCGGTCAAATGGGTACCAAGTTACCGCTATGGCAGGTGACAAGTGTGATGCTTGCATGGTGATTCACGGGGAATTAGGGGCAGAGTTTGGTGATGGCGAGAGTTATCCGGTCTCGGCATCATTCTACACCAATTCCTTCCTTCATCGAAGTGGTGGGATATACGACTTGACTGCATTGGCGACTCGTTTCGATCAAGACGGCGGGGGTCATGCAAATGCCTGTGGATGTCGGATTAAACCGATCGAGGATTTAGAATTAGCAGATAGAGATGTCTCGAACGATGACATCTCCAGGAATATTGCGGCTTGGCTTCAGATGTGGTCTGAACGCTAGGGGATCTCCATCACTCCAGATTGAGGATTCATCATGCCTTTTTCCAGACCGCTCGGTATCGTTTCCCTTCCTTCTCAGGGATGAATGCAGAGTGTTGCTCGACCTCTTCCAAACCTTCGCCGATTTGATTGAGGAAACCCCAAGTCAGTGACCACGGTGGTCCGCTATCCTCCATGTTCGATTCATCCGCTAGCCGCCCTATGCAGACCAGGGACCCTCCACTAGCTAGCAACGGCGCTAGATTTGGGGATGCTCTTGCCCTGATCTCTTCGGGGATTGCTTGCAGTATGTGCACCTCCACCACTAAGTCGAATTCTCCGAACCAGTCTTGTTCGGGATTCAGCAAGTCGCCGACGACCCATTCGATATCAGTCTCATTATGCAAATGCCTAGCCCACTCTACTGCTTCTTCGGAGATATCGAAAGCCGTTACTGACCACCCTCTATCCCATAGAAAGGAGGCGTCCTCACCCAACCCAGAGCCGACGACTAGGGCTCTGCCTGATGCCTCGTTCTCGTTTGACCACTCTACCAAGAAGGGGTGAGGCCCCTCCCAATCCCACGGAATCTGCCCCCTGTCTCTGTTCGAGTGTCGATATAGATCCTCGAACCACGACAGGGGTTGCGCTGAGGATTCTGCTTTCTTTACCATTTCAAGCATTCTTTCACGAGCTTCGTCCATTTCACCGGACCTACATGTGGGAGACTACGGCATTTCCGAAGTCTGAGCATGAAAGGAGTGTCGCGTCATCCATCAGCCTCTCGAAGTCGTAGGTTACCGTCTTCGAGGAAATCGCACCCTCCATCCCCTTGACTATCAGGTCTGCCGCTTCCGTCCATCCGATGTGCCTAAGCATCATCTCCGCGGATAGGATTAGGCTTCCCGGGTTGACCTTGTCCTGACCTGCGTACTTGGGTGCGGTTCCATGGGTCGCCTCGAAGATTGCGATTCCTGTGTCGTAGTTGATATTGGCACCTGGCGCGATTCCAATCCCCCCTACTTGTGCCGCTAGTGCATCTGAGATGTAGTCGCCATTCAGATTCATGGTTGCAAGAACACCATACTCCCTTGGTCGTGTTAGGACCTGCTGGAGCATTGCGTCCGCTATCACATCCTTCACCGTGATCGTGGAACCTGTGTTGGGGTTGTCGAAGGTGCACCACGGCCCGCCGTCGATCTCGGTAGCGCCGAACTCATCCTTTGCCAGCATGTAACCCCAATCTCTGAATCCTCCTTCTGTAAATTTCATTATGTTGCCCTTGTGAACAAGGGTGACCGAGTCGCTGTCATTGTCTATGGCGTACTTTATCGCTGCCCTCACAATCCTATCTGTCCCCTCTTTGCTAATCGGCTTGATTCCCAGCCCTGCGGTATTCGGGAACCTGATTTTGTCCACTCCCATCTCGTTATGAAGGAAATCGATGACCTTGCGAACGTCTTCGCTACCTGCCTCCCACTCTATTCCGGCATAGACGTCTTCGCTGTTCTCTCTGAAAATAATCATGTCCACTGCACCCGGGTCCCTCACTGGGCTGGGCGTCCCCTCGAACCATCGAACAGGCCTGACGCATGCAAACAGATCCAATTGCTGTCGAAGAGCTACGTTAAGGCTTCTAATCCCACCTCCCACCGGAGTCGTAAGTGGGCCTTTGATCGAGACTAGTCCGTCTCTCATTGATTGCTTGGTTTCTTCCGGCAACCATTCGCCGGTCGCATCAAACGCCTTCTGTCCGGCCAACACTTCGGACCAGTGTATTCTCCTCTCGCTCGCATATGCTTTTTCGACGGCACTGTCGACCACATCGATCATCACCGGAGTGATATCTATGCCAATCCCATCTCCTTCGATATAGTTGATTTCGGGATTGTTTGGGACGGTCAATTGCCCGTTCGAAATTGAAATGCGCTCACTGTCTGACATGTCTCTCACCACTCCGACCGGAGAGGCATAGATGAAGCCAACCCTTCAAGGGGATGAGTTGTGTCGAGAGGGCATGAACGGCCAAGTGGTTTGGACAGAAGAGGCTGGATATGTCGGAACCACGGGCAGGGGGAAGAGGTTCGGAATTTATGGGACGGAAACACCGAGTCCGATGGAAATGGTCCTACATGGACATGCTGCCTGTTCTCTGATTGACGTAATCGATGGGCTGAAGCATAGAAAGGAAAACGTGGAATTCATTAAGGTGGAAATCGAAGCTGATAGGGCGGTTGAATCTCCCAAGGTTTTCACATCGGTAAGAATGCGATACATAGTCAAGGGGGACGTCCCGGAAACCCTGGTTAGACGGCTTATCGATAGCAGTCACGAAAAGCACTGTAGCGTCGGCATCATGATTACCCGTTCGGGGGCCAATCTAGAGTGGACCCTGGAAATGAAATCCTAGGCAACGGGTAGGCAAAATTATTCGCGGTTTCAAAAATTGGAACAGTCATTTTTTTCATCAAAATAGTCATCTCAATGGTGACTTCGATACTAAGCATTAAACACCCCCCATTCGGAAGCGCAACTCCCTTGCACAGACGGGGCCATTTCCGTCTGGTACAATATGGGAGGCAATGAAGAATGCAGACCAAAATCAAGTCCTCTGGAGATGGCTCTGACGCAGAGAAGGGTTTAGTCGTAGAGCGTAGATTCACTTCTGCAGACCAAGACCCATTCGAGTCCTTCGACTGGATCGACATGGATGTGGAGATCAGGAATCCTGATGGTTCAATGGCTGACTCGATAGAGGGAGTGAAGTTGCCCTCGGGATTCTCAGGAATCCCTGGGAAGGTTTGTGCTCAGAAGTATCTGCGCAAGGCAGGTGTTCCGAAGCACCTTCGAAGCGTTCCCGAAGATGGAATTCCCGTCTGGCTACAGCGAAGTGAGCCAGACCACGAGCGGTTGCAATCAATCGATGCTGCCGAAAGAATGGGTGGTGAGACTGATGGAAGACAGCTCTTCCGTCGACTCGCAGGGACCTGGACCTACTGGGGCTGGAAGTA
>CEUN01083015.1_pt1 | contig 16324 bp, 17 predicted proteins | sample 361501 | NCBI WGS metagenome assembly CEUN01 (sample SAMEA2622801, study PRJEB7988) | marine metagenome | biome: marine biome (ENVO:00000447); feature: marine epipelagic mixed layer (ENVO:xxxxxxxxx); material: "saline water (ENVO:00002010), including plankton (ENVO:xxxxxxxx)" | depth 120 m | reverse complement strand
CGAGCCGGTGCAGTGCGGCGGTGTGCTGGTTTGGCCGGGCGACGTGATTCTTGGTGATGAAGATGGTGTTGTGGTTTTGCCATCGCAACTTGCTGAAGAGATTTACGAGGAGTGTGTTCACCACGATGAGGTAGAAGCTGCGATTCTGTGGCACACACAGAATGAAGGTATTTCACCGAAATTCTTCTACCCGTTCAACGAAGAGACCGAGAAGATTTACCAGGCGTGGAAGAACCGCGATACGTCGGTGGAGTAGTCGCATGAGCGATCGAGCAATTCAGATTTCAGCAGGTGGGGTCGTGGTAACTGCCGAGTTGAACGATTCACAGACTTCGGATGCGCTGTGGGAGGCGTTGCCAATTACCGGCAGTGCCAATATCTGGGGTGATGAGATTTATTTCTCCATTCCCGTATACGAGGAAGAAGAAGAGGACGCACAGGAAACTGTTGAAATGGGGGCAGTGGCGTACTGGCCTGCCGGGAACGCTTTGTGCCTGTTCTGGGGAGCGACTCCAATGAGCGCGCCGGGTGAGATTCGTCCCGCATCTGCTGTGAACGTTATGGGTCTTATCGACGGTGATGCAACTGTGCTTGGTGGTGTGCCAGGTGGTGCTGAGGCCACAGTTGAGCGAGTTGGCGGGTAGGTCAGTTTGTCGACAATGAAGACCGCATATTTTTATGGCGGTAAGGACATCCGGGTCGTTGAGGAAGAGATTCCGACACCGGGACCTGGAGAAGTTCTTTTCAAGGTGATGTCGGCCGGCGTATGTGGAAGCGATCTGCACAACTACCGAGGGCACCGTGTGCGCGAGGATGTGCCATGGCAACAGGGTCATGAACTCTCAGGGCTGATCGCTGGACTCGGTGAAGGCGTTAGCGGGTTCGAGATTGGTCAGCGAGTCGGTATCGAGGCTGAGCATTTGATCGGTTGCGGTTCGTGTGGCTGGTGTCAGGACGGGCAATATCACATATGTCCGGATAGAGGCGTGCGGCATGGTGTTCGGCAGTCGAGTCACGGTTATTCGCAGTACGACGTCTGCATTGCCGAAAATGTGACGGTGTTGCCTGATGATGTTTCTTTCGACGCAGCGGCGTTGGTCGATTGTTACGCGTGTGGTGTTCATGCGATCAACCGCGTGCCTGATATTGCGGGTCAGGACATTGCGATTATTGGCGCTGGCGCGATCGCTCTAACTCTTGGTCAAGTAGCGAAGGCTAGTGGTGCTGCGAAGGTGATTCTTATCGGTACGCGGCAACAGTCGGTTGACGTAGCTGTCGCCGCCGGATCTGCGGACGTTGGCGTGGTGTCATCGAGCGCTGATCCCGTTGAAGCAGTGATGGACGTAACTGGAGGTGATGGTGCTGCGGTGACGTTTGAGACGGTCGGTGGACAATCGCAGTTGATCCAGCAGGCTGTGGAAATGACTCGTAGAGGCGGAGTAGTTTCCGTGCTGGGGTTGTTTACTAAGCCACAAACCGTAGATCCGGTTCTGGCGATGGAAAGAGAAATTTCGATCCAGTGGTCGAATAGTTTTTCGAGCTGGAATAGCGAACGAGAATTTTCGACCGCTCTCGATTTGCTGGTTGCTGGACATCTGAACGTCGATCCGATTGTTACGCATCACTTCGGAATTGATGAGATTGATCGGGCTTTTGCTGTTACTGACGATAAGAGGTCGTCGGGCGCGATTCGGGTGATCGTCCAACCCTGGACTTAGTACGAGAGTTCCCAATTTGGCAGAGCAGTTTGATCTGGTCGTGAAGGCTCCTCGGATATTTTGTGCGGCTTCTGGAGTGGATGGTCAGAGTGTAGTTGGCGTTCGGGACGGCGTGATTGAGTTGGTTGATCTAGTTGATCAATCAATTGGTGCTCCGATCTCGGCGACTCGGATTGTTGAACTCACTGAAGGCGTGTTGCTTCCGGGGCTGGTCGATTTGCATGCCCACCCTGCGAAATCGGGATCGAAGTTTGGAATCGACGCGGACAGGGATTTGCTTCCCCGTGGATCGACCACGGTGTTATCGCAAGGTGATGCTGGTGCTAGGAATCTCGATAGATACGTTTCCGAGACGATCGAAGGTTCACGAACGCGGGTGAAACTGGCGTTGAACTTCTGTGCCGAAGGTGAGTCGAATCCTAACGGGAGATTTTTCAGCATTGACGAGGCGAGCGTTTCAGCGTGTGTCGATGCGGTGAGGCGAGGAGGGTCGGATGTTTGGGGCGTTTCTCTCAATATCGCCCTGATACAGAACCCGAATATAGATCCGCTTGAAGTGATGCGACGAGGGATTGCAGCTGCAGACGAAGTCGGGTGTCCGGTGATGTTTGGTGCGACCAAAAATGCTGAAGTTCCGCTGACCGAACAGCTGGCGCTTCTTCGACCCGGAGATGTGATGACTTACTGCTTTTATTCGGGTCATGGCAGCATTGCGGAGGACGGTCGTCTACTTGAATGCGTATGGGAGGCGCGAGAGCGGGGTGTGCTGTTCGACGTTGGAGATGGTGCAGCGGCGTTCGGGTTTGATGTCGCGGAAATTGCGGTATCTGAAGGTTTTTTGCCGGATACGATTTCGACTGACTACTACCTGCATCACTATTCGAATGGGTTGGAGCATGATTTGCCTTACATAGTTTCGAAAATGATCGAAGTCGGTATGAAGGCCGAGGATTGTTGGTCGCGGGTGACTTCGGCGCCGGCGAAGGTGTTGGGTATGGGAGAATCGTTGGGTCGGATAGAAGTTGGTGCTGTTGCTGATTTGTGTGTGGTTGAGCTTGGGTCGGAAGAGGAGCCCATGACAGATGGTCGTGGAGAGGTTCGATATGGTCGACGTTGGCGACCGAAGCTGACGATTCTCGGTGGTGAAATCGTTTAGAGTGTTGACGTGTCATCGCAGTTGGTATGTGCGAGAGGTACCGGGTTTAAAAGGAACTTGAATTTTGATTATCTGGCGAAGTGAACAAGAGGCAGCGGATCGGTACCCGGGATGTCCGAGATTTGCCCTTGCGGGAGCCGATTTTGGTCACTCGAGCTTGCATGTAGGTGACCTCTACTACCAGCCGGGTTACGGGGTGCCGCATCACTATCACACGGGCGGTGCGGAAGAGACGCAAATCATGCTTGAGGGCGAGCTGGAGTGCTGGGTTGATGGCAAGCGTATGACGGTTTATCCGGGCGACACCGTAACGGCTCCTCCTGGCACCGGGCATGCGTTTCATAATCGAACGGAGAAGGTGGGGAGGATGATTACGGCGTTTCCTCTTACCCCGCCGGAGACGATCCACATTGATGATCCAGAGCTTGAGGATGCCGACTCTCATCCCGCGATTGTTCGGGCTGATTCGCGACGAGGTTCGTATGCGGAGGGTGTGAGGGGCGTTGAGAAGGTTGAGCTTTCGGGGGATTTTTCGGGGGCGAAATCGACGTATACGTATTTCGTTGATCTTCAGCCGGGGTCTTCGATGCCGGTGGAGTCGTTTGACGCTGAGACTGCGATATTTGTCGTTTCAGGGAGTGTTCGGTCGATTATTGGTGAGCGTGAGTTGCTGAGCACGGATGACGGTGCTGTGGTTCTGCCCGGTGAAAAGTACGGGTTCGCGAACGAGGGTGATGTCTCTGCCCGGTTGTGTGTGGTGCATCCGTTTTTGAACGGGTAGAGGGTGTTTCGGTTTGTGGGTGGTTGCGACATTCGTTATTTGAATTGGTGGATGTCGCTTTGACAGCCGTCCTTCGAGTGCCTCAGTATGGCACTTTTTGGGTTATGGAAGTGTTTGACCCACCCTCTAGCTCCCTGGTTGCGAGTGCGGGAGGGTGTTTGCGCGACCGCCCATCCTCGCCGAAGGTCTCCCCAGCAGCGTCGGGCCGTTGTGGGGTGTGTGGTGGAATTCCCGAAGTTACGAGGGGTCTGGGATGGGGGCGCTTGTGATGCTGCGGGGTACGCGTTGAGGTGGATTTTGTTGGGTGTTATGGCGCGTGGGGGTGGGAAGCCTTGTACACTGTCGCCTCACGATTTTTAGTTTAGTTATGTTTTTGCGGCATGTGATGTGCTGCGGTTTTGAGAGTGACTGGAATGACAATTCTCCGACGAGCGGATCAAGAAGAATCGAGCCCAATGGAGGGCGGCAAGCTCCTGACCATGGCTGGAGACTCAACCGGTGCTTCTATGGCGACTGTGGGGGATTTGACCGTTCAGCCCGGGGTGCGTTCCGGGTACCATCTGCATCCGAATACGGAAGAGGCGATTTTCGTGGTCGACGGTGAGATGGAGTTTCGAGTGGGCTCTTCGCGCTTCCGAGCGTCTTCGGGTGATTGCGTACTGGCTCCTCAAGGCATAGGGCATGGTCTTGAGAACGTGGGTGATTCGCCGGCCAGGTTGATCACGGTATACCCGAATGCTGAGCCCGAACGCGAAGCTCTTCAAGATGTTGAGTACACCGATGGTGATCCTCCAGCGAGCGTGTTCGTGCGCGGAAACAACGAGCCCTACGAGTTCATGGCCGGCGTGATGCGTTACGACATGGTTGGGGATTTCGTTGGCGCGGCTTCTCTTTACATGAGCGAGTTGACGTTTGCTCCAGGTTCGATTGCGCCGAATCACTATCACCCGGGTCACGAAGAGTCGATGTTCTGCCTGGAGGGCGATCTGGTTGCCGTGTATGCGGACGAGAACAATGTTCCGCTGGCAGCAGGTGACTGCTTTACGTGCGAGATCGGGGTTCGCCACGGGATTTTCAACGCGGGTACTGAGCCGGCGAAGTTGCTGGCGATTCACCCTGTCTTGAATCCACCGCCGCGTATTGATGTCGATTAGGTTGTCTTTTTACTTCGATCCGTTCGAAGAATATTAGGACAGGGTTGTTATCGAGGACGCATTCGTTCATGTCATCGAAGATTTTGTTTGAGCTCAGTTCTAATTGATGCGCAGTTGTGAGGCTATGGGTAATGCGGGAGTATGCAAATACTAGGGTAGTTATTGAAGGTAATCGTCGAGAAACTTTGAAACTCGAGCTTAGGTGGTAAAGAGCTGCCAGTTTTGCAAGGTATTTCTATCGTGGAAAAGATTTTTTACATAGCCCTCGCTGGTGCTGCAGGTACTCTGGCCCGTTATGTAATTAGCACGTTGTTTGAGCGAGACATTGCTGCTGGAATGCCGTGGGGAGTTTTCGCCGCAAATATGACTGGTGCTCTATTGTTCGGATATATATGGTCGGCGAGCGAAGAGCGAGGTTGGATTAGCGAGAACCTGCGGGTTGTGGCGTTAGTCGGATTTTTAGGGGCTTTCACGACTTTTTCGACGTTCGCTTTTGATAACGTACAAATGGCGCGTTCTACGGAGTGGGGTTGGTTCGCTGCCAACATGTTGCTGACAAATATTGGTGGTTTGGCAGCGGTCTATCTTGGTTTTAGATTGGCCCGTATTGGCTTAATATAGTATTTCGCTGTTTCGTTCCACATGAGAGCTTGCTAGGTGTTACTAAGCCCACTCTCGCCATCCATTCAAATCAATCCAACTAATCCGCCAATAAATTACTCACTGACAGGAATGCGCTGGCGTGGTTTGGCGGGCGATAGTTGTTGCGCGAATTTAGGTAAGGAAAAAGGAATCCCCGGATCGGAGCCAGGGCTATAACCTATGTAAGGGGTACCCTGCTATTTCGCTGGTGTGTATCCCGTACCAGAAGCTTTGGTTAAAGCGGAAACCCACTGGTCGCCGTTCAAAAGTTTCGTGGTTTTTGAAGACCGCACTGCTCCGCCTGCTGCGACTGCAAGGGCAACAGCTGCAGCTGTTTCATCGTCGACTGCTTCAATGATCACGGATATGTCATAGTCACCGAATGTAAATCCGCCAGCGATAACTTTGGCGCCGATGGTGCTTTCCAGTTGTTCACTTACCTTGGTCAGTCTGTCCTCTGGGTTCTTAATCTGAGCCGCAAGTGATTCTGCCGTGTAAGCTGCCTGATACAAGTAAAGTGCCAATTGTTTGCCTCCGATTTGGCCAATTCTCTTTCCAATTTGCCGCGAAGTATGCCATACATTCGTGATGGAAACACTTATTTGAAGTTATCGCGCTGATGATGTTTCTCAAGTTGGAACCGCCGATTTATTTACGGTTTAGTGGGGCTTGTGGGACTCGAATCCACTCCCACCCACAACATACAGGCGTCAGTGGCTATCGGTGGTGGACGCAACGATTACTAAACGAAGCTGCGTCCGACTAGCCAGGCAATTACCACTATTGCTGTAATCACCTATTTATTCGGTGCTATTGGGTCAATAACGCGAAAAGCCCCCACATTTCTGCGAGGACTATTCTAGTTCAGGTCCAACTGGAGCGGAAGACGAGATTCGAAATCGCGACCCTCTCCTTGGCAAGCCTATTAATTCCTTACCATTTTGGTATTGATTAGTGAGGGATAATTCATACACTAATCAATTGATATATATAAAATAAATAATTCGTAATTAGAAATTAATTAATACGTACATACAAAGGACTTAGCTGTTGATTAAAGTTGTTCCCGGTAAATTTTTATTTAATGCAACAAATCAATCAACGGATTTGGTCTTCTCAAGTAACGAAGAAGGACAGAAATTTAAGCTTAGTTTTCCGTTGAAAACGGCTCAAAAAATTGAATTAGAAATAAGAGGCTTGTCTTCCGATAGATGTGGAGAGCACCATCTAGTTACTGCCGTTGCTTGCGCCTCGGGAATGCGCATTGCTAGCCTCATCCTTTCGATGGTTAAGGAAGGATGGATCGCAGCTAGGCTTCGGCTTGAACCTCAGACTGACTCAGGGTCTTACGTCTCTTCGAATCCTACTTATGTTTCTACTGACGTTGCTGCCGCGATAGCGCTCGCTATTCATATATCTCTTCCAATATTCATAGATGAGAACCCTACCGAAATCGAATCAGCTCACCGGCATAACCATCACGAAAATACACCTAGAAACGCGTGTGACAGTGACAAAGAATCTGTTGAGTTACCTGAAATATTTCGTAAAGCGATTGATGAGATTGAGTTATAGAATGCTCTACGTTAGGAACAATTTCTCGTCCATACAACTCCAGCAGGGTGACACACATCTGTCACTTTTGAGACGCTTGTGACCAGTTAGTGACCATTTCGCGAAAAGACCCCGGAAATATCCGAGGTCTGTTTCAGTTTGAGTTCAGTATGGCTCCCGAGGCAGGATTCGAACCTACGGCCCGCTGATTAACAGTCAGCTGCTCTACCGCTGAGCTACTCGGGAACGAGTTTTTAGTTTGGTTTGACCGCGAGGTCTTCAAACCAGATGGTAGTTAGCGATCCCTAGTCGGTGATTTGATCCTTTGCGATCGTGCAATTACCAATTTCTGTTTCGCTAGCGCACTTTGCAATTCTACCCAAAGATTTGGAGATCTCGCTATAAACATATTTGGCTTTTATGTGTTGCATTGGGATTGGTTGCGGTGCTGTTTTTCGGGTTGAATGCTCAGGGATTGTTCTGGTTACCCTTGATGCGCTGAATGTCTCGGTGTTTTTTCGCCTGTTGCGCTATAGACTCTCGTAGAACTGGATAAAAGCAGTTCTGGTGATTCGATCGATAGATCACGCTATTGCAGTTGTTTCGCTAATTTACAGATTAGATATTCAATCATGCTGTCGGACGGTGACTGCACGCTTTCGGAGAGAAAAATGACACTCGGGGTCGCAATACTTGGTACGGGTCGCCATGGCGGAGGATATATCGATTCGGTAAATGCGAGCGATGGTGCGGAAACGCGAATGGTTGCTGAGCCGCGTGAAGAGCAAGTTTCAGATCTAAGAACCGCTTACCCGAACGTTGAGTTTGTTGGTGATTATCACGATGTGCTCGGGCGTGACGATATCGATATTGTCGTGGGTACGTTGCCTCACTGGCTGCATTATCAGGCTTCTCTCGATGCTTTGAATGCTGGCAAGCACATGTTCCTTGAGAAGCCGATGGCGTTGAGCACAGCCGAGTGCGACGAAATGCTGGCGTGTGCAAAGACCAATAATCGCCTTTTAATGACTGCTCATACTCAGCGATATTTTGGCGAAAACATCAAGATGAAGGAGATCATTGATTCAGGTGATCTTGGTGAAGTGGTAATGGTCAACGCAATTTGGGTTAAGCCGCTCGACCCCGACTCTCGTCCTCCTTGGATGTTGGAGCAGGATAAGGGTGGCGGAATGGGTCAAATGGATGGCACTCATTTGATCGACCGTCTGATCTGGTTGCTTGGCGATGACATTTACTCTGTAAGCGGAACGAGCAGCAACTACACACACCCACACTTGAATGCCGACGACACGGGGCATCACTTCTTTCGGTGGAAGTCTGGCAAGACGGCTTCTATTACTCGCATGGGGTGGGCGCACGGTATCACCGAATACGGTGCCGATTACTACTTCACAAACGGACAGGCGAAGCATCGCCGGGCTTACAGCGGAATCGGTCAGACAGGCGTTTGGATTGAGCAGGACAATGACTGGTCGGAGGTAGCGTTCGACGATATCGATTCTCAGGAAGTTCAGTTCAACGATTTCGTGCAGGCTGTTTGTCGTGAGGATTCCGATTCACCGACGCCTATGACTTACGGTCGAAAGGTGCTGCGCATACTTGAGGCGACTGAGGAGTCGCATCGAACTGGCAACGAGATAATCATCGACGACTTGATGAGTTAGCAGTGGTAACGATCATCAGAGGATCGGAACGCTCGGTTCGGTCACACATACAACTGGGTCGCGGGTTCTTTCGGCTTATTCCCTTGCGTTTGGATTAGAGCCGTGAGTTCAATCACATATGGAGACCTAAGCGGTGGCAGAATTGCGAACAAATAGAACGAAAGAAAAGCTGTCTAACGGTCAAATCACCGTTTGCCTGGCGGGCTTGGACACACCGGGACTGGTGGATTTCGTTGGGCCAATGGGTATCGATGCCGTGTGGTTCGAAGCGGAGCATGGTCCCGTAAGTTTCGAGGACGTTGGTAATCTTTCGAGAGCGGCTGATCTGTGGGGCATGACGCCGATTGTTCGTGTCTCGGGTGCGGATTACGGGACGATTTATCGGACGCTCGATATGGGCGCAATGGGAGTCGTTGTTCCTCACGTCGATACCGTTGAAGAAGCTCGTTTGACGGTTGAATCGACGAAATACGCGCCTATTGGCAGGCGGGGAATGTTCGGCCCGAGACAGTCGTATGGCGTTGCTGATTATCTTGAGCGCGCCAACGATCAAACAATGTCAATTGTCTTGATCGAGGACATTAAGGCCGTGAACAACCTCGATGAAATCCTGACGGTTGATCACATTGACGTGTTCCATGTGGCGCCTAGCGATCTGGCGCAGTCCATGGGTCATATTGGGAATATCGAGCACCCTCAAGTGGTGGAGGCAATCGAGAATTCGATTTCGAAGATCATTGCTGCGGGAAGAACTGCAGGGACGACAGTTACAACCGAGAACGTTGGTGGGTTCGTCGAGCAGGGAGTGAAGTTCTTCTACACAAGTGTGAGCGGATGGATCAACGCGGGTGGTAACGAGTTCCTGAGGGCTGTGCGTGATTAGTCGGCAGGGGACTGGGGGCAAACTAGCCAGGTTCCAGGCTTATTCGAGCATTCTTCTTTAGATGTATTTCAATAGACGACTATGGGCATAAACACGTGGGTTTCGCGGTCGACTCGCTATGTCAGTACTTTTTAGTCTGCTGATGGCTCTCAGAGGTTTTTACTCCTCTTTGTTGGTCAGTGATCTTCAGTCCGTGTGATTTAGACGCTGCGCTCGAGCTGGATGTTTGCAGGATTGACTGATTATGGGGTGGTGTATTCTGGTGGCGATCTGAGCGATCATCTTCGGGTTGGTTTGCCTGTGTAGGGCAATTATTCCGGTTCAGCAGCGTTCACTTTTTGGTCGCTGCAAGCGGTTATTGTGATCTATGAATATCGGTAGTACATCGACAGAAAATCTTAGTAGCTCGCAGATATGGAGGCATCGATTTACGGCGGCAGCCGTTGGACTGTTTCTGCTGGTTCTGATTGGTTGTAGCGGCTCAGGTGGTGACACCTCCGGCGTGATCTTCAGTATTGATACGGATGGCGGCGCCGATGTTTTTATCATTGCAACGGGCAATGAGGCTGCTGAACGGCTGACCAGTTCAGCTAGTTTGGACATTTCACCCGAGTGGTCGCCCGACGGGAAGTCGATTGCGTTTATTTCCGACCGGAATGGATCACCGGCATTGTGGGTGATGGATGCAAGCGGCGAGGAGAAACGTCAGTTGGTGGGGTCTTCAGCTCCAGTTTCGGGATTCAGGTGGTCACCGGACTCCGTTCGCATTGCTGTGGAGTTCGACGGTAGAGCTGGCGGTGAAATATCGATTCTCGATATTGAGAGTGCCGAACTGACGTCATTGACATTGTCGACCGAAGATGCGCGATTGGGGGATTGGTCACCCGATGGCGAGTGGGTTGTGTACTCGGTTAGCGAGAGTGATCAAAGCGCTGTTCGACGCCGGAATCCGACCGGAGTTGACGAGATCACTTTGTTTCAAGGTCGTGCGGCTAATCCTCGGTGGTCACGAAACGGGCAGTTCATAGCATTCAATCGACTTAAGGACGACGGCACCGTCGATCTTGTCGTGATGGACAAGGATGGTAAGGACGATCTAACCGTTGCCAGCGACGTTAATGACGTTTCGCCGCATGATTGGTCACCGGACAGCAAAAGATTGGTTTATTTAAGTGGCGATGTTGGTGAGTCAGAGATTTACGTGGTCGGCCGAGATGGCAAGGACGCTACTCGCCTGACCTCGAATCGGGTCGCTGAGTCTGCTCCAATTTGGAGTTATGATGGTGCGTCGATTTTGTTCATATCCGAGGGTGGAAATTCTTCGAATATTTTCACGATGAACGGCGATGGCGGTGATCAGCAGCGCATTACATCGTTAGCTGATGTTGTGCTTGGCGCTGACTGGTAGGGCGGAATGACGCTTCTGGATTGCCCCTTTATTGAGTGTTGATTTTTGGTGGTGTTGGCCATACTTGAAGAGCCTCAGTATGGCGTGAGGTGGGTTCTTCGTTGTGGTGGAATTCCGGAGGTGACGAGTTATCTGGTGTGGGGTCGTTAGACCCACACTCTAGCTTCCTCTCTCGAAGGGAAGGATGATTTGATCGAGGAGTAACCGACTGTCTTGTAAAGTCAGGCTACTTTAGCGAGGTGGTTTCGGCCGAAGATGTAGGCGTAGATTGCTTCGCTGAAGAGAGTGAGTGTCCACGCTCCCGCGCCAACCCAGAGTCCATTGAGATTCGTGAAATTCACGGTTACGACAACCCAGCAGGCGAGCGTAATAAGTCGCAAAGAGTTGATGTAAATGATGGGGCGGGTTGTTCGAGTTCGCATTAGTGCAGCGGTGTAGAGCTGCTCGATAACGAGGGCGATCGGAAGAATGGCGAGCAGGCGGAATCCGTTGGAAGCGAGTTCGTTGAGTCGGCCTTCGGCGCCCATGATGTCACCAATGACAAACTGGGTTATCGGTGGAATGTAGGCGATCATAGCGACTACAGCGAACGTGAGGATTCCAACTGAAAGTGCGAACCGTCTGACTCGTAACGGGTTGTATTGGCTGGCGAAGAGTGCTAGGGATGTGTTTTGGGTTCCGTTCGTCGCTACCGCTATCAGTTGGAATACGTAGAACGCTAGGGCGACAGCGGCGATGGAAACTTCAGGTTCGGGAGATCTCGCCATTCCCGCGTTGAGTATTGGTTGGGTGCCTGCGGGAAGCATTGCCGCGAACAGCAACGGCCAGAAGAACCATGCCATTGAGCGGATAGAGTGGTCGCTGTTGTTGTTCGTTGGGGCCGATTGGTTGAAGAGTTTTACGGGTTTGGTGGAAAGAACAGCTAGGGTTGCTGTTTCGACGAGAGTTCCGGCAATCATGGCAATTGCGGCAATGCTCGCTCCTACAACTATCTCAGTTGCGAACAAGCCGAACGCGGCGATTACAACGGTGGCTGCTCCAGCGGCGGTGCCAATCCAGGCTAGGCGAGGTCGGCTGATACGGAGTACTGCGCCGTAGTAGTGCATTTTCAATACGAGAAGCGCGGGGAGCGGGATGAGCCATATTAGAGCTTCTGAGGCGTTTTGTTTGAGGAGCCCACTGACTGAAAAGACGGTTGTAAATAGGAATTCCGAAACTGGTGGGATGACCACTACCAGTGCTATTGCCGTGACGAGTACGACCCAGAATCCGACGAATTTACGGAGTTGCCTCAGAGATTCGCTGTTTTCGAAGTAGACGAGGGTGAGTTGTTGGATTCGAAGTTGGGGGAGTCCGACGAACATAGAAATTCCGAGGGCTACAGAGAATCCTCCGACCGCTTCGTCGGGATGCTCGGTTCGGGTGAGGATTCCCGATAGCAAGAGGGAGAGGATAGGTACGACGGTCATGTTCGCTGCGGTGGGGAGTAGCAGCGAAATGGCGTGCCGAACTATTGGGCGATTGGGGTCGAGGTCGGTGTTTTCGGGCAACTTGCCGGGGTCGGGTGATGGTGATGTTGGATGGGAGTTGTTTTCACACTAACGTTCGGTGTTGGGTTTTGTGAATAGCGAGGTGTGTGAGTTTTGTAGCGGTTGAATTGGTGGGCTGCTTGTCTTTGGTGCTGGCGCTTCGACGGAGCTCAGGATGTACCTTTTTACTGGGCGACGGATGGTATGGTTCGACTTTTTGAATGTGGTTGGTGACTTGTAGTGTGAAAGGATTCTAGAGGAGATGGTCGTTTGACCCACACCCTCCCCTTCTCGCTGACAAGAGGAGGGGACGTGGTCTCCCTCGGGGAAATTCCGATCCGGTCGGAAAATGCTTTGGAGGAATTACGCCATGTCCTTGCAGGCTTGGTGACGGGGGCAGGTTGTTTGGTGGTCGTTGGTCATGCCGGCGGATTGCATAAAGGCGTAGGTGATTGTGGGACCGACGAATGTCATACCTCGTTTATTTAGGTCTTTGCTCGTAGCGATCGACTCTTTTGTGTCACCGGGAGGAACTTCACTCATTGAATTGAAGTCGGGCTGTAGAGGTTTAGAACCGGGGACAAACGCCCAGAAGTAGGCGTCGAGTGACCCGAACTCTTTCTGGATATCGAGAGCGACGTTAGCGTTTTTGATCGCCGCGTTTACTTTGAGCTTGTTGCGAATTATGCCTTCGTCATGGAGCAAAGCAGCGATCTTATCCGATCCGTATTTCGCCACTTTTTCGATCTCGAAATTGTCGAAGGCAGCTCGGTATGTTTCACGTCGTTTGAGGATCGTCTCCCAACTCAGACCCGCCTGCGCTCCTTCAAGGATTAGTAGCTCAAAAAGATGGCGGTCATCGTGGATTGGAACGCCCCATTCTTCGTCGTGGTAAGACTCGTAAATGGGCGATCCGGTTCCAAAGCAGCGGGTGACGTCAAGATTGTCTGATGCTGTCATGCCGCGAGCATAGCTCTCCACACGCTTGAAGTGCATTGGTGGATGGCACTTCTTGTATACGAAGTATTGTCGTAACATTGAGAAGTAGACGTGATTCGTTTTAATGGCGGTTGTTTGAAATAGTAGGGTTGGTTATGGCAAAACAGAGTAATCAAGTTGCGCCTCGTCTGACGCAGGCGATGGAGAACTATCTTCTCTCGATTTATGTTGTGCAAGAGCGGGGAGAGAAGGTGAGTAATTCGAAGTTGGTTGAGCAACTTAGACGGGTCCCAGCGAGCGAGAATCTTGGCACTTCTCTTCCTGCCGTCTCAGGTATGTTGCGAAGAATGGAGAAGGATTCGCTAATTAAGTTGGGTGACAGTCGCGACATTGATTTAACCCCGCGTGGTCGGAACTTGGCGGAGTCGATGATCCGAAAACACCGACTCGCGGCGCGAATGGTTGTCGACCTTCTGGATGTTCCGTTGCACGAGGTGGATGCCGAAGCTCACATGTTGGAACACGCACTTTCCGACACTCTTGAGAAGCGAATACAGAAGAAACTAGGAAATCCGAAGACGGATCCGTTTGGACAGCCGATTCCGGGAAGTGGGTACCGGGAGCCTAGAGGTGTTGTCAAGCTTGATCAGGCACCGACTGGCAAGGCTCTGGTGGTGGATCGTATCCCTGAGGACGACGCTGAGCTTGTGGCGTATCTGTACGAGAACGGCGTTTTGCCAGGGGTAGAACTTGTCGTTTCGGATGTGGCTCCATACCGAGGAGTGGTGACACTTCAGGTTGGAGACGAAAGTGCGGTGCTTGGCTACGGGGTGAGTAGGGAAATAAGGTTGCGCCCGGAGTAGGTCTTCTAGCTCTGGTTTTTAGTTCCCTCGGAGTCCCAAATTGAAAATTATCGATGTTGAGCTGATCCAGTTTCGGCTTCCGGTGTTTAGTCACGGCACCAAGTGGGGTTACGGGACTGACTGTGAACAGCAAGATGGTGTGCAGTCGATCACGAAGATCGTCACGGATGAAGGCGTCGAGGGTTACGCAAGCGGAGGTGTTCACTCCTATTTTTACGGTGCTAAGTCAGAAGAGATAGAAGGCTTGGTAAAGCCGTTACTGGTGGGGCAGGATCCGCTCGATCGCGGGATGCTCTGGGAGTGGATGAAGGGGCACCGAGGATTTTCTGAAGCGCTGGTTGGCAACATCGACTCTGCACTGTGGGATCTTGCGGGGCGGGCGGCAGGGCAGTCGGTAGCTTCTCTGATGGGGCGAGTACGCACCAAGGCGAAGGCTTATGCTTCAACCGCTCCGAACCTAGGTTCGCCTGACGTTTACGCGAAGCTCGCACTGGAAAGTAAAGAGCGCGGGTACACAGCGTTCAAGGTTCATGCATATATCTATGCCGATCCCGACACCCTGGAGCCGTCTCCGGGAAAGCCGGCTTCGCCAGTTGCGGATATTGAAGTTTGCGAGGCGGTTCGGGATGCCGTTGGCGATTCGATGACTTTGATGCTCGATCCGTGGGGTGTGTATTCGCTCCAGGAGTCGATCATGGTGGGGCGAGAGTTAGAGCGACTGGATTACTACTTCTTCGAGCATCCTATGGATGAACGCGCCGTTGAGCCTTACAGGCGTTTGTCGGGAGAGCTCGATATTCCGATCTGTGGTCCGGAGCTTGCCGCCGGTATGCATTATTCGCGTGCGGAGTGGGTGGTGCAAAAGGCAACCGATATTGGTCGTATTGATGTGAATTTTGGCGGTCTAACGGCGTGTCGGCGTGCTGTGGATATGTACGAGTCGTTCGGACTGGCATGCGAGATGCATATTGGTGGGTTTGGTAATGCAGCGATTTTAGGATCGACGACTCAAGAGACGTGCGAGTTTTTCGAGCGTGGGTTGTTGTTTCCTTCGGATCACCCTCTAGGAGATTACGATGTGACTCCGCTTTATTTGAAAGAGCCATGCGATCCGATGGATGGCGAGGGGAATGTGTTGCTCCCACAAGGGGATGGTCTTGGGTTTGATTTTGAGTGGGATTACATCGGGGATAATTTGGTGTGAATCTTCGCCCGGGATCAGGATGAAATGTTTGAGAATGGGTCTGGGCGAGGGTGGTTACCAGTGACAACCCTTTACATCATGATGATCGACTAAACGTCAGGGGCAGAAGCAATGGCGGTTTCGTCGAGGAACATCGTGGCGCCCATTCGTTCGTAACGTTCGATTTGGTCGTCGCCGTATGTTCTGAGGCAGAGAGTTGATTTTGTACCGGTCAACTCACTCAGCACGAATTCGATGCAATCGTCATCGGTCTTTAGGTCGTGGTCGGGGTGTGCCTCGCGGTCAAATGCGAGGTCGTTTGGTCCCCACGAGAATATGTCGGCTCCAGCCCGTGACATTTCCTTGACCTGATCGATTCCTCGGAGTGATTCGATTTGCATCCAGAGGACACCGTGGTCGTTCCACCACCGGGCGTATTCAAGTCGGTCTAAGTACAGGTTTGTTTGCGGGCTTCTGGAAGGACCCCAACTGCGTCGACCTTTTTGCGGGTAGTAGAAATTCTTGAACGCCTCATGGACAGTTTCGAGTTCTTCAACCTGCGGGATTTCGATCATCGAGGGACCAAGGTCGAGCATGTTTCCGATGAGGTAAGCCTGATTGGCGTGCATGATTCGGAGTTGAGTTGGTATGCCAATTTCATTCGTGAGTTCACAAAAATCAGCGAGGGTTTGTTCGCTGAACGGGCTGTGTTGAGCGTCCACGGCGAGGAAGTCGTAGTCGCGGATTTCGAGGGTGCGATTGATGTCGTCTTGAGTGGACCACATTCTGACGGACGCGCCGACGATTTTCTCGCCAGATATGATGCGTT
>CEUN01003275.1_pt1 | contig 16328 bp, 7 predicted proteins | sample 361501 | NCBI WGS metagenome assembly CEUN01 (sample SAMEA2622801, study PRJEB7988) | marine metagenome | biome: marine biome (ENVO:00000447); feature: marine epipelagic mixed layer (ENVO:xxxxxxxxx); material: "saline water (ENVO:00002010), including plankton (ENVO:xxxxxxxx)" | depth 120 m | reverse complement strand
GCGGTCGAACCTCCAGCTGATTTTGTGAGGCTACTAGGAATTACAATCGCGGCCGGTCTTTTCGCGGTACCTGTGATGATAGAAGTGGGCAAGGGCATGCTGAAGATGCACGAAATCGTCCCCCTCAGGACACTAGTGATCTCGGTTGCTGGTTTCGTGAGCGTCCTGGTTTGGCTTTCGACCGGCTGGGTCGGGGTAGGGGTGCTAATTGTGGGGACCGGGCTAGGGCTAATGCCGCCCAGGATTGGCATCAGAAGGAGTCATGCAATGGGGATAATACTGGTCCCCATTATGCTCTACACGTTCGCCCAGACATTCGACAGCTTCGGATTCATTTGACCATTTATCGGGGCGATTACGGGATTTTGAGGAGTGTAACGCTTATGTCTTGCACATGAGTGCGACGGAGGGAGAGTGACAACAATGAACGACAAATCAACCATGGCAATTGCGATTGGAGCCCTACTCCTCCTAGTGAACATAGGCCTAGCTGTTACGGGATTCGTTGACAGCCAGATAGAGAGCGGGGTTCAGACCCAAGTTGCAGAGGGCTACGACGGACTAGATGATGACGGTAACCAAGACTGGAGCATCGACTACGATGAGGATTGGCATGTTTCTACCTCTGAGAGGGTTTACTACGCCTACAACCTAGACACCGACGTCGCGAATTCCACTGAGGGAGTGTGTGGAGAGGACTGCTTCGAGAAAATGGGGCCGTTCATCTATGAGGTGACCACCAATAGAGAGATCCTGGACTTCGACTACGATGCGGGCACGATGACCTATTCCGAGTACGATGTCTTCGAGTGGTGCGAGGATTGCACGCACGAAGGGATGTCTTCGATGCCAGGGGACACCGACATCACCCAGGTCAACATCCTTTGGAACACCCAGAGAATCGGCGGAATGGGCTCAGGGATTGAGTACGGGGAGATTTTCGCCAAGGGCATGTTTGCTGCGCAGATGATTGAGTTTGACCTTGCTAACAGAGCCCCAAGCATTTGGGCTGCAGAAGACATCTCCGGAATGATTGATGCTTTCGCTTGGAACCTTCAGAATGACATGGGCATGGATGAGGTGAACGCGACGGACATGGCTCCCGCAGGCGTTCTCTCGGGGGCTTACATGATGGCCAACGGCGGTAGTACCGATGGAACTCCAGCATACGCAGACTACGACGACTACATCATGTACGATGCAGTGGACCCCTCCACTGGAACGTGCATTGCACTGACCTGCGACCTTGGGCCCGTGCTAGTCGCTGGGATGGGCGCCCCGGATGGAGGCGCTGTGACTCAGACAAGAGCAGCACTGTATGGTTACGGAGATGCGAGCGAGGCAGAGATGGCTGCCATAGACCTCGGAGTTTTCGCTCTTGCAGGTAATACCTTCCTTGCTCACGGGGGAGGAGCTGAGATAAACAACGAGACCCCTCAGCTAAGAGAGCGCTTCTTGGAAGTCAGTGGGGTGAACATCATCAACCCTGACACACTTAACAACCTGCTTTTCAATCCTAATGTCGGACTTCTAGGTTCTTTCGAGATTTCTGGAATCCCACTTCCCGGCATGGTCGTGGGGCTTCTACTGCCACTGCAATCTGGAGACTACTTCGGGGCAATGGAGGCTTACAACGTTGGACTCCTCACAGTAGTCGGCATAGCAGAGTACGCGGAGCCATGGGTCGGCCTCGGGATTCTAGGGACTCCCACAGAGTTCGAGATGATTCTAGCGGGCGGACAGGGGACAATGGGGTCCAATGACTGGTGGCTTTCTTCATTCGGGGACTACGACCCATTGGGAGGGACATACATCGCGATAGGGCTCAACCGAGCTGACTTCGGCGGAATGGCGGCTCTGAGCCCAGAGAAGTCTGACTTCATACTAAATGATCCGGAAATTGGACTCAAGTCCTCATTCCCATCATCCTTCATGTACGGGGAGCTGTCAGGAATGGCGCTACCGGACGAGAACGGCAATCAGGCTGTGTGGGACGACGCATATGTGGCTAACCTATACGGCATCTCGGAAGATGCCGCTCAGGCACTAAGGGACTGGGTCAGTAACTTCTACTTCGACACCGTGATGCCTGTTCTGCTGAATTTCGTAACGGGTAATGAGCCGACCGTCACGATGCCGATAAACAACTGGTTGTACGGCTGGAACGACGCCGTGAATGCCTACTTCGGCTTCTTCCCGTGGGTCAGTCTTGAGACCAACGACACTTACTATGGCTCCGGGGGAGTCAGTACGGGCGACCGTTCTGTCTACCAAATTAGCACCTCTGGAGAAAATGTTGGACATCAACTGATGCAGGGATACATCAACTCCGATGGCGATGGTATGTGCGACTACGACTACGATTCCAATGGGGACTTCCTGGGTTTCGACTTGGAATGCGCTGAGAACCAAACCTATGGGATGACAGAGCACCTGCCATGGAGAGCGCCTCACAGGGAGGATGCGGCATTTGGCCTTCTATCCGACCATGTCGGAAACTCGGTGACCTCACTGAGTGGGACCGTCGGGGGTATCGCTGATGCAGATGAGTCGTTCGACGTTAACCTGATTGGTTACACAATAGCCAATTCTAAGGTTGGCGAGACTGTTACCCACAAGGGAATAGAAATGGTTGAGCACAAGGTGGTCGCGGATCCCGCGTCGAACCAAATTCAGGGCAAGCTGATCGGGTCTTCCACTTTTGTCGATGCTATGCCTGGCGCACTGCCGGTATACCTTGGGGCGGACATCGACATGAAGGTCGAGCCGTTGTCGAACGCACTGATGTACGGTGATGTCGAAGTCACATTCTACCTCGACTTGAGAGGAGTGGGGAGTATGAATCCGGACTTCGATTCCAGCGATGTCCACCCAGTATTCGTAATCAACACTTTCTCGGAGATCGAGGACGACCAAGCCGCAGACTTCAGAGCGGCGGTTAGCGATAACCTCGGGCCAACAGGTTGGACCAACTTCGGTGGGAGCGTCGGAGGGACTCTTGCGATCATCTCCTACGCACAACTCGCTTTCTACGTCATAGGGATAGGGCTGATAGGATTCGGGATGTCAAGGAAGGAGAAGGACGAATAATTCGTACTACAAGTTGGAACGTACTCGCGAAGGGTTTGAACCCCGTCGTCATGACGGGACGGACATGAGGGACGCTAGGAGCCTTGTTTTCGTTACGCTCGTTGCCGTCCTCATGTGCCCAGCCTGCAACATGGCCCCAGAATCACTAGCCACCGAAGCTCGCAGTATCGTTAGCCGTGATTCCGCTTGCGCCGAGGTATGTATCAACGAAATTATGCCAAATGCCGATGGATCTGACCAGGGGATTTTCCCCAGTGGGGAGTGGGTCGAATTGTACAATTCCGGTACGTTGGATGCAAATCTAGAGGGGTGGGCAATAGTCGATCTTGGGGGATGGTACCACCCAATAAACTCTCAGACATGGGTGGGATTCGACGATCTAGAGTCCCCATTTATTCTGAAATCCGGTGAATTTGCAATAATAGCCGAGAATGAGGTGGGGACGCTCAGACTGAATAACGGGGGGGAAACCGTCTATCTGAAGGACCAAGACAACTCTACGGTCCACGAAGTCATTACTGGCGAAGCATCCAATGGGGTATCCAAGGTCGGCGATCCTTCCTCCCCTGGGGCAACGTGGGTAGATTCACAGATGCCCAGTCCTGGTTCTGAGAACCCCGGGGAGCAGGGAGGGGGGGACCCGGTAGATGTCGAACCATCGTGGTGGAATGGCGAATTCAATGTCAAATTCACCAGAATAATGCCAGGCGAAGTCCCAGACAGAAGTAATGATTGGTTAGAGATTACAAATCTGGGCTCCGAGGAGGTGAGCCTCGATGGGTGGAACATCACAAGAATCCGTGCGAGTGGCCCATGGCATTCGACAATAATCTCACTAACCATTGATGCTGGTTCCTCGGTGGTTCTTACGGACAATCCGTTCAACCTCCTGCAAGACGGGGGAATAGTTGCTCAAGATGGGAATTTGGTCCTCAACAATATGCCTTGGCTGGTAAACTCAGGGAGTTCATTAATGCTAGTCGAGCCCAATGGCACAGTAGTCGACTCGATAGTATACGGAGGAGGAATAGCAGAAATTGATGGTTGGAACGGCCCCGCCATTTCAGTTCCGGGCGATGGTTCTCCGGGACTGATACTGATGAGGGGTTCGGGTTGCGGAGATTACCCGGATACAGATACCGGATCAGACTGGGAACAGAGGTGGATTAGGATTGGCGCTTCTACATTCTGCGATGGGGGCCAATTCAATGGAGACTTCTCCTCGAGCTTGATCCCCTCGATAGGTCCAGAAGACGCGTTCAATGATCTGTACCATTGGATAGGGCTGGCGGATGATTCGATTCACTTGCACATCTACCAATTCATGAGCCCGGATCTTTCGCACTCGCTTCTTGATGCAATGGCCAGAGGGGTGGAGGTTACAATATTGCTAGAGGAGGGGATACTGGATGGATCTAGCACAATAGACAACCAGAGGGGTCACGCTCAGACATTACATGATGCTGGTGCAACAGTTTTCTGGATGGAAGACCCATCACAGATAAGCTCGCCCTACGCATACATCCACAGCAAAGTTGCAGTCAGAGACTCAGAGAGCGTTTGGATCTCTTCTGGAAACTGGAAGGACACCAGCGTCCCGCCTGATGGGGTGGGAAATCGGGAGTGGTCGGTAATTATCAACTCTGAAGAAGCAGCCGAACTAGTCCTGTCCAGACTTTCATGGGACGAGAATCCCAACCATCTCCACATATCTTCCCATTCTCCTAGTCACTCCCCCACAAATGGGTGGGTCATGGAAGAGACGGTTTTCAATGGGAGCGTAATGGCGCCCAATGAGATAGAAGGGCCATTTGAAGCACAACTCATGACATGTCCTGATGATTGCGTAGATGGGGTCGTCAGCATGATTGAATCGGCACAGCACTCTATTGACCTTTCAGTGCAGTATCTAGACCTAGATTGGTACTGGGGATTCGGAGAAAATCCGATTATAGCATCTCTCTATGAAGCCGCAAACAGAGGAGTGAAATTGAGAATAATACTGAATGGATTCTACGCGGAATGGGACGAAGAGATAAGGGACACAATTCACATGTTCAACACAAATTGGAACGCCACCGAGGGATTGGACGCAACAGCTAGGCTAATGGCGTCATCGAGCAATATAGTGAAGCTCCACAATAAGGGTGCCATAATTGACGGGGGGAGCGTTTTGGTCGGAAGTATGAATTGGGGCTCCAGTGCTGCTTTGAGGAATAGGGAAATGGGTGTCCTAATACACCACCAGGAGCTTGCGGCAGTTTACCTTTCTTCGTTCAATGAAGACTGGGTTAGGCTTGACCCCAGTACAGACTCAGATGGAGACCTGATGCCCGACTCATGGGAGCTTCAATACGGACTAAATAGGCACTCGGCTGCGGTCCTCGGTACTGCCTTGAGCGAGCAATCCCTGGACTTGGATGAAGATGGCCTGGACAATCTCAGAGAATTCCAGTTGGGAGGGGACCCTCTTGATCCCGATACGGATGACGACTGCATTCCCGATGGAGAGGAGGAGTCCTTCGCTCAGAGCGTACTTCGATCGCCGATACTGTCCATGACATCCAGTGACGTGGATGAGAACGGCGTCCCGGACGGTGAACAATGGGGGTGCGAGGAACAGGAAGTAGATCCGCATGAAGAAAACCAGACTGTCGAAACTGGCCCCGAGGAGGAGGGGGAGGATGAGGATGAGGGTTTCATCAACATCAGAGAAGATGCCATGTCAAGGCCGGGGGCGAGTTTCCTATTCGGGCTAATGGCGCTTTCAGCAATCTCACTTCTAATTGCTGGAATCACTACATTCAGAAAACCAAAAAGCAGTACGGACGAGGTTTTGGTTGACGACTCTGGCTACAGATTCGACAATGCCGGGTCAGAGCTAGCGATACTAAAGGGGACTAGTTTTGACGATGATTCCGAGGATGTACGTGCCCTGACCAAGGGCAAGGACGATGGTTCTCACGGAAAAATAGTCCTGGATGGATTCGGTTTCAACAGAGAGAGGACCACCAGGGACGAGATACAATGGCGCCTAGACAGCGGCCAAAGCATGGAGCAAATCAGGGAAGAACTCGGAGAGGAGGAGTGATCGTTGTCCATCGATGAGTTCATCGATGGCGTCGTGGACGGCACAATACCCGATGAAGAGGTCGTTTTGTGGCTGGAGAAAGTTTTCAGTGAGGGGCTTACAACTGACGAAACCGTTTTTCTCACCGAATCTATGAGGGACTCCGGTGAAGTACTGTCTTGGCCGTTTCCCGGCCTCTATGTCGACAAGCACTCGACGGGCGGGGTAGGGGACAAGGTTTCGATACCGCTTGCCCCCGCGTTGGCTGCCTGTGGACTGAAGGTTCCTATGATTTCAGGGAGGGGTTTGGGGCACACAGGGGGGACTTTGGACAAGCTAGAGTCCATTCCCGGACTGAGAGTCTCCCTTGAGGTGGACGAAATTGTCGAGCAAGTGAATGATATAGGCCTTGCAATGGTTGGTCAGACTGAGGGATTGGTCCCTGCTGACAGGAGGCTGTACGCCCTACGTGACGTAACAGGGACTATCGCTTCACTCCCCCTAATCACGTCTTCGATAGTTTCCAAGAAGGCGGCAGAGGGGATTTCCTCGCTAGTTCTGGATGTGAAGTTCGGAAGGGCTGCTTTCATGGAAAGCAGAGATGCAGCGGAGAATTTGGCGAGGTCAATGGTCAGCGTCTCAAAGGGGATGGGGATTTCTGCCTCAGCGATACTTTCTACCATGGACCAACCAATAGGGTACTCGGTTGGAAACTCGCTGGAGATAATTGAGAGTGTTGAAACAATGTGTGGGAGGGGGCCGGTCGACCTTGAAGAGTTGGTTTGCGTACTGGGCGGGATGCTCCTGAGATCATCTGGAATGTCTGAAGATTTAGAAGAGGGGGCATCCAAGATCCAGGATAGCCTGTACGACGGAACGGCATTCAACAAATTCCTTGAAATGGTCGGTTCACAAGGGGGGGACAAAGGAATCTTCGAAAGCGAATATTCCCTAATGAGGGGTCTTGGGATCCTAGATTGCGATCTCTTCTCGACCACGATAGAGGTTGGGATAGAAGGATGGGTGTCTGACATTGATGCGAAGACAGTGGCCGAGGCCTGCCTCGAGATGGGAGCAGGTAGGAAATCCCTGGGCGATGAGATAGACAGGAGAGTCGGGGTGGCTCTGGAAGTTCAAGTTGGTGACTACCTCGAGAAGGGCGAAGTCTGGGCTACAATATACCACAGCGAGGAAAGGATCGAAGAAATTGCAAGGATGCTCAGCGGGGCCATCCAACTCTCAGATTCTGAGCCTGTGGTTCAATCACGCATCTCAGAGGTGATTTGGTGAGGCTTTCCCACATTGACAGGATGAGGGCGATAGCGGTACTTTGCATGGTGCAAGTTCACACTGCGGCCATTATTCCCCCCAGGGGGATGAGCGTTGATGACCCTGCTGCATTTGTGGCTGCTGCGTTCGGCGGCATGGCTGCACCCATGTTCGTGATGATTTCGGGTTGGGGCATCCATAAGAGTGCTGTTCGCAGGGTCGCTGAAGGCCGTAATGGGGGGTCGGCCTGGATTTCTTGGTTGATACCCAGGGTAGCGCTACTTGCCATCTGCCAAATCTTGGTCAACGTTCTGCTCAATGTCGAAAGGGGCGGGAGGTTCGAGTGGTACACCCCGGGAGTCCTGACTCTGCTTGCAATAGCGGCCCTTATTTCTCCGATTCTAGCAAAGCTAGGAGTCAAAGTCAGGGCATCTCTGATGCTGGTCATGGCAGCTTCCCCTGTTTTTCTGGGTGATGCTGCCGGCCTCGGAGGTTTTTGGGAGAGGGTATACTCTGTCGGAGCCTACGAATGGGTGGCTAGGCTACTATGGAACGGAACATATCCGGCTTTACCTTGGTTGTTCTTCATACTTCTAGGTACTCTGATCTACGACCTATCCGAGAATAGGGATGTGCGGGAGCGTTTTGTCGCCATAGGTCTGGCATTAACGACGGTCACTATTGCAGTCGCGGAGGCAGAGGGGACTCCCTGGGCCCTCACCGAGGGGAACGCGATTCTGACATTCTTCCCGGCCAGTCCCGCATTCCTAGTGGTTTCAGGAACACTCGCAGTTCTAGCACACAGAATACTAGAGGGTGATGAGGGAGGCGGGGGCAAGCCTTGGAGGGGGGACGGTCTTTCGTTCCTCGAACCCCTGGGGAAGATCACTCTAACTGTCTATGTCGCTCACTTCGCTGTACTCGGAGTGGTTGCTTCAGCGATGCAAGGTGAGCCGGAGCTGGAGCTAGTCCCTGCGTTCACTGCAACCATCGGTCACACGCTAATCTGGATACCATTGGCGATAATGCATCAACGACACTGTCCGAAACTTAGCCTTGAAGAACTACTTCGAAGAGTTAGCAATTAAGTGACTCAGTCTGGAAGATAGTCCGTTGTCCAATTTATTGGGCCGAACCAAAATGAGCCTCCCTCATTAGAGGCCATAATTCTGCCATAGTAATTAGCACCACAACAAGTCAAACCAGAAACGACTTGTGAGTGATTGCCGACTGTTGTACTGCCGAAACTAGTGCTGCCATCCCAACCCGAAGTCTGGTTACCCATGTCCGTTGTGCCATAGTAGAACATGAGAGTTGTATTCGTACCATTGTCGTAAGTCTCCCAAGATATTGTGGTGGAGGTGGCATCAGATGGGTCCGGTGAAGAAAGGTTTCGAAGAATGGCTGCGTAGGCATAGTACTCTCCACGCAAGGGATCGTCGACCCAAACGGGAAGATGTTCCAGTGCATCAAAGGTCCCCTGAGTGAGCGGGAAGCCCCATGCTGCGTGGTATGGTGCTAGGTTGTACCCTGTCGAGTTCGAAAGATGCAGGACCCATGCATTGAACTCCTCCACGTCACCCACTGGAACCTCTGCGGTTGGGAGTGTGTAGTAGACGCTGAGAGCCTCGGTAATCGGTCCCCATCCCCATTCCTCCTTGATGATCAAATAGGTGTCGAGAGCTGTCCATACGGACCAGTTTGAGATGTTCGAGCCATCATCGAAGTAGTTTCTCATCCGCGATTCCCTCTGGGCGGGATCCACGGCCCCATGGCCCTCCACTCCGACTAAGTCCTCCATCAGATACACGCTAGCGAAGTTGCATCCCGTCTCTGTGGTCCCTGGCAATGTGGACGGCATCCACTGATGATTGTGGCCTAGCTCGTGGAACATCCCCCAATCGCCGTTCTCGGACATGTATGAGAGATTGACAACTCCAGCGACACTGAGATCGTGTGCCATGAAGGGGTATCCGGAATGCATCCATCCAGCAGAAATCTGGACATCGAAAACCGCCCTCTCAACTCTCGGCCATGGCTCATATCCATACAACTCATGTTCCATCGAGAGGGCTTCGTCCCACCATTCCATTAGGCCAGAAGGATTGTTCAATTCCCTTATCTCATAACTGGGCACTGTCATGATGAAATTGTTAGAAACCAACTCTGCCCAAGGGGCTGGGTAATCCCTCTGCAGGTATATCCACTCAAAGTCGGATGTCTCATTGAGAACGAACATTGGCGCCCTTACTGCTCCACCGATGGCGACGTCGAATTCGCCGAATTCCGATCCGGCGGGTATTGCAACATAGATTGGTCCGCCGAATGCGTTTCCTACATCTGCTGTATACGTGCAAACACCGGTTTCCTCGCAGGTATCTAATGTGGTGGTGTTGTCTATCCACCAATACCTGTGAATCTTGGAGTGCCTCTTAATGACGTCCTTGCCCCAGAGACTGTCTGTGTGCGCACCTATCAGAATCCAGAACCCCAACTCAGATACTTCCGGGCTAACTGTAACTGAGATTACCTCTCCAGGGGGTGCATAGAGTCCGGTGGACATTCGTAGACTGCTTCGTGCGCCCGAATACCCGAAATTCGAGGGTAGTCCAGATTGGTTCCCATCGATGGTAACCGTTCGAGAGACCCTAGAGGCATTGGAGGGGACCTCCCCCGGGAATTCCGTATGGCTTGGATGGACGGGGAGCTCGTTGGCAGGAAGTCTCTGGGTCAAGGCTTCCTCCAGCCTCAGAATCACATCGGCAACGGGATCTGCCCCTAAGTCATGTCCTGTTGAGCTCCAAAGCGTGCTGTATGGAATCACAGTCCATCCAGTGGAGTTTACCAGTTCCCTCAGAGGCGTCCAGAATTCCGGGAAGTCAAGTGGGACGATTACTGTGCAGTCGGAAATTGATGAGTAGGCGATTGCGGCTTCCGCACTAGACAGCTCGACCCCCTCAACCCTGTCGGCATAGATTCCCTCGATTGCATTATGAGGGGTGTAATACATGTCAGGAATCTCGAAGTTGATGTCGTTGTACCCCCAATCTGAGGATACCATCAGGCCTGTTGTCTTGGAAATCTTGTTTCCTGGATAATTGTGTGGAACATCGGAGTTTGAGTATGACCAATACCATGCGTGACCGCCCATTATCACTCCTCCTCCACCGAGCAGAAACTGCTCTATTGCCATGTTGTCATCGTCATCATGCCCATTCCAGAACTCGTCCAGAAGGCAATCCACCTGAGAGAGGTCATCGGGAGTAACTGATAGGTGTACAGAATGACCTTCGGCTCTGAGTTCATCCTCCCAGTGATCGAATCCTGCGCCATAGGCAAGACCGACATTTGCTGCCTCCCCACACACCCATTCCACTGCCCTGAAGTTGAATTCATGGTTCTGTGTGACCCAGCTTTCATGTCCGAGGCCAATCATCTTCCCCCTGCCGACGTGACTAGCGGATACAACGGTGGAGTCTGTCGAATCCCTGCCTAGTGGGAAAGACCACTTGCCTATGGGCAGAATAAGTGATGACCACCCTCCCCAATCTGCGTCATCGAGTCCTCTCAGCAGCTCGTTCTGATCGGCCCTCAAGTCATGGACTGCAATCCATATGTTCAGACCGGCTGAACCTCCTGTGTTATTGGCCCAGATGGTATACTGTTGCCAGTCAGATCTCGTTTCCGGGACTCCAGAAATTGTGCCATTCTGGAATAGCGTTATCCCTTCTGGAAGAGGGGGGGAAACTTCCCATGTGTCAATGTCTGGGCCGTCGTTTGTGGCTAGGATGGTGATGCTTTCATTGGACTTGAGTGCGAATTCATTGGCTGGCCAGTGAATTGCGTCTGGGGGCATGCTAGTAATCCTGAATCCAACCTCGGTAGTGGATGATCCCCCTGAGTTGTTGGCCCAAATCCTGTGGTGAGTCCATGGTTGTAAGGAAGTCGAGTTGCCACTAATTGCGCCTGTTGATGAATCAAAGGAGAATCCGTCTGGAAGGCTTGGGCTTACCTCCCATGTCGAGGGAGTCCCTCCATTGATGTGTGGAATCACAGAACCAATGCCCTCTCCGATTCTTAGATCGAACTCCGAAGGCTCGTAAATCAGCCCAGTGGGCGATTCCTCGAATATCTGGATTAGGATATTGACCGATGAAGAGCCCCCTGTGTTGTACGCTGTAACCGTGTACTGCAGAACTTGTTGGGGATACAATGGCATTCCCGTAATTGAGCCGTCTGTCTGATCGATGTACAGTCCCTCGGGCAGAGGCGGTGAAACTGCCCATGTGAGGTGCCCGCCCCCGTCCACGTTGGGTGTAGCGACTGCTTCTTCATCTGTCATCCAGAAGAATGGCTGACCGGGATAATTTAGTCCACTAGGTGGCTCATGCAGTGTAATGATACGAATCTGTGTGGATGCCCCCCCTCCGATGTTTGAAGCCGTGACTGTGTGGTTGGAGTCTCCTAATGAAGAGGGGTTTCCCTGAATCGAACCGTCCTCTAGGATCTGGAAACCAGGGGGGAGAGGGGGGTCGACCTCCCATGAATCTGCATCCCCGCCTTGTACCAATGGGGCATAGACCTCGCAAAATCCACCCATCTCGCATGACAGTACCTCGATCAGGTACTGAACGGAGGATGGGCCCGGGGGGATAACCTCGATTTCGATAAGAGAAGTCGTCTGCCCTGCCGCATTTGACGCGATTATTGTATAGCCAGTCATAATTGTGCGTACTTCCGGAGTCCCGCTTATTTCCCCGGTTTGTTGGTCCAGCGAGAGGCCGTCCGGGAGTCTCGGATTGACTAACCAATTTTGTGGGCCATCGCCATTGAAGCTAGGGGTCAGAGTCTGAATCTCTGCACCTGAAATTAGAGTCATTTTCTCTACTCCGTATGAAAGTGAAGAGGGCATTATCATGGCCCTACAGTAGTCTCCGGTGAAAATCTGCAAGGAAGTGCAGTCGTCCTCGGTGATCACTGGGACGAAACAATCCTGATGAGAGGGTTGTTCCTTGCAATCAACGTCGATTTCCGCGTCTCCGCCCTGATCAAACAGGCCCAAGCAGCCGGATGTGAGCATCAGAAAGGTGAGCATCAGAGCAGTCGCTGACTCGCTGCGCATAGCCTTGGGTAAAGGGGCGACGTGAATAAGTTGTCATATTCCCGGATACGCGGGACCTTCCTCGAAGCAGTATCTGACAGTCTGGAAATTAGACTTGAAGGACGATACTTCCGAACTGACCGATGACGGGTCGTCCTCGTGTATCAGCGCCCTTGCGAAAAAGCGTGCCACGTCCTGCATCTCATCGACGCCCATCCCTACTCGAGTCAGTTCTGGGACCCCTAGCCTCAGGCCACTTGGTCCGGACATGGCCTTAGTATCACCCGGTAGCATATTCATGTTGGTAATTATTCCACAATCCTCGAGAGTCTGTGCGGCCCTCATTCCAGCCCCCGAGTCTGGGCCACCGTGGCGGGTTAGGACCTGGTGGCTCTCTGTGAATCCCCTTTCCTCTGCGAGGACGTCGAACCCCTCGGAAGAGAGAGCTGCGCCCAATGCCCGGGCATTTGCCACGATGTCCTTGGCATAGTCAACACCGAACTCCTCGAACTCAGCCAGAGCCACGACCTTTCCTGCTACGTGATGCAGGTGGTACGATGAGCAAGTCCCTGGGAAAATTGAGTTGTTGAGTTTCTTCTGTAGCGATTTGTCATCGGAATTGGATAGAAGGAATCCCCCCTGGGGCCCAGGGAATGTCTTGTGGCTGGACCCTGTCATTACGTCTGCGCCCTCATGGAGTGGATCTTGGAACTGCCCCCCAGCAATCAAACCGAGTACATGTGCGCCATCATACATCACCTTCGCCCCAACTTCATGCGCTGCATCTGAGAGTTCTGAGAGTGGTGTCGGAAACAGGAATACTGACTGGCCAAAGAGTGCTAGTTGCGGTTCGGCCTCCCTGATTAGCGCGCAGGACGCATCAATATCTGGCTCCATCCTTTCCTCGTCCCAAGGATATGTTACGAGATCTAGCCCCCTTAGCCCAACTGCCCCCATTCTTGCGTGGGAGATGTGGCCTCCATCGGCTGTTGACACGGCTGTAATCCTATCACCTGGCCTAGCTAGTGCCTTGAGGGCGCCTATGTTAGACACTGTTCCTGAAGTCGACTGGATATTGGCAAAGCCACAGTTGAAAACACGCTTCGCTAGGTCTATCCCTATCTCCTCGATGGTATCGAAATCGTCGCACCCCTGGTAGTACCTCTTCCCAGGTAGCCCCTCCGCGTACCTGCCGTGCAGGTCCGAGTCGCACGCTTTACGGACCAATGGGCTGAGTATGTTCTCACTGGCTATCATTGGTAGGCTGTCTCGATAATGCCGACCAGATGCGTCGATGGCATCGAGAACCTGTTCGGCGGCCCCTCTGGGACTCATGTCGATGCATCGGGAACAGGTCAAAGATGTTAACGGAGAATGCAGTGAAAGCCTCTAGCTCGAGATTTCCACCCAAGCGTTAATTGATTCTCTACCCCTCTGAGCATCATGAGCCGCCGCCATGTGCTGACTCCACTACTGATTGCCATACTGATGCTTACCTCGACCTACAACGTTTCAGCAACGGATTCTGACGGAGATGGGACTGATGACGCGAATGATGCGTTCCCAAATGATCCTTGTGCGGACACGGACACAGATGGGGACGGGATGCCAGACACACTGGCTAGTGGCTGCTCTGGAACATATGTCGTTGCGTACACCTCATTTGAGGAGCCATTCACCATTTCGACTGTGAAGTACACAGACACTGGAAATGAGAGTATTGACAGGTATCTTTGGAATAATGCAAATGAGCCCCATGTCGCACACAACCAGACCACTGGTTCGGAGATGGGATTCTCACTTTACTACGAATCCAATGGTGGTGTTGGGCTGACTGATGGTGACTACTTTGGGACCATCAACTACACTGGGACGGTTGGAAATTTCACTGACGGAGACAATGGCTACCAGATGTCGGATGTGGATGGGATTACGACTCTACAGCTAGACAACGTAACTGCTGAATCCCTTACCTTTGACATGTTCCTGCAAGACACTGGATACGAGACATCTTCCCCTGTGGACTACCTAATCATCACATTCAGAGGCTCTAACTCCGACATCTCGATATTGGACACAACCGGTTATGATATCGATTCCAGTTACTCATCATACCTAGGGACTTGGACATCCACCACCGTAAGTATCTCTGCGGCGGGCCAGGGGCACCTAGAAGTGGAATTCAGCTCCAATTCGGCCATGGAAGCACTCTATCTCGACAATATACAATTCACCTCGTCTTCCCAACTAGTCGAAGACGATGACGACGACAACGACGGTTGGTCGGACTCCGATGAGGCTACGTGCGGTACAGACCACCTAGACTCCTCTGATTCCCCTGTGGATGCTGATTCTAACGGCATATGTGATGCTCTGGAAGGGGACGACTTCGATGGCGATGGAATTCCTAATGACGCCGACAACGATGACGACAACGATGGAGTGGAGGACTCGGAAGACGATTTCCCACTAAACCCGAACGAGACCACTGACACCGACATGGATGGTACGGGCGACAATGCTGATGAGGACGATGATAACGATGGTTGGCCTGACACTGTAGAGGGCGACTGCGGATCTGACCCGCTTGATTCCTCTTCAGTACCAATAGACACGGACTCTGATGGAATATGTGACCCGCTCGATGAAGATACCGATGGGGACGGTGTTGAAGACGGTGATGATGCATTCCCAAATGACCCCACAGAATGGGATGATTCAGACGGCGACGGGAAGGGCGACAACGTCGATGACGATGACGATAATGACGGAGTCCCTGACCTTATGGAGGAGAGGTGCTTCTCCGACCCTCTAGATCCTAATTCGGTTCCTACTGATACTGACGGCGACGGGGAATGTGACCCAATTGACTATGACGATGATGGAGATGGTTTCACAGACATCAATGAGGGATGGTGCGGGTCTGATCCACTCGACTATAATTCAATACCCGTTGATTCAGATAGTGACGGAGAGTGCGATTCCATGGACAATGACTCTGATAATGACGGAGTCGACGATGGCGAGGATGCATTTCCTGATGATAACTCCGAGTGGCTAGACACCGATGGAGACGGGGTCGGGGACAATGCCGATACCGACGATGACGGTGATGGTTGGTCCGATTATGACGAGGGAGATTGTGGTAGTGACGGGATGGACTCGGGATCAACACCTGAGGACATGGACGGGGACGGGGTCTGCGACGGGCTTGATGACGATATGGACGGGGACGGGGTGGCTGATGCCGATGACGCGTTCCCCGGAGATGGAGATGAATGGTTGGACACCGACGGGGACGGGATCGGAAACAATGCCGATACCGACGATGACGGAGACGGATGGGGCGATTCCACAGAGCCAGACTGCGGCAGCGACCCTCTGGATGTGGAGTCGGTGCCCAATGACGCCGACGGGGACGGATCGTGTGACGTTCAAGATCCCGATGACGACGGGGACGGGGTGGCTGATGCCGATGACGCGTTCCCCGGAGATGGAGATGAATGGTTGGACACCGACGGGGACGGGATCGGAAACAATGCCGATACCGACGATGACGGCGATCAATTCTCGGATGACCTCGAAGAGGAGTGTGAGAGCGACTCTCTCAACCCCGATTCAATCCCCAGTGATATCGACGCCGACGACATTTGCGACCCACTGGATGATTTCAATGACATTGCGGACAGTGATGAGACCCCTGGTTTCGGGCTCATTTCGGCTCTTCTGGTGCTCTCCATAGCAGCATTCGCACGAAGGGATTGATGGCGCCGACAGCAGGACTTGAACCTGCGACCT
>CEUN01177270.1_pt1 | contig 16330 bp, 9 predicted proteins | sample 361501 | NCBI WGS metagenome assembly CEUN01 (sample SAMEA2622801, study PRJEB7988) | marine metagenome | biome: marine biome (ENVO:00000447); feature: marine epipelagic mixed layer (ENVO:xxxxxxxxx); material: "saline water (ENVO:00002010), including plankton (ENVO:xxxxxxxx)" | depth 120 m | reverse complement strand
TACTCCTTCGGTTTATGAAGTGGGTATTGATAGAAAAGGGCGGTATTATTTCACCATGAAATTGGTCGTCGGTCATACCCTTCGTGAGTTGCTCGACCAGTATCGTGCTGGCGAATTTGCAGATGATCTGAAATGGGGTTTGCAGCGTCTAATGGACATGGTTTTGCAGGTCGCACAAGTGTTGAACTATGCACATTTGCACGGAGTGGTCCATTGCGACATTAAGCCGGAGAATATCGTAGTGGGTGAATATGGTGATGTTCAATTGCTGGACTGGGGTCTTGCCAAGGTGCAGGAAGGTGTCGAGCAGAATGAATCGGTTGACTTGCAGAGTATTGAAATCGATCGAAAAGCCAAGATGCCGAGGCAGGGAACACCTCTTTATATGTCTCCGGAGCAAATTACCGGAGGGGAAATAGATCACCGGACAGATATTTACTCACTCGGCGCAATTCTGTTTGAGATTCTTACCCTTGAATCGCTTGCGTGGGGCGACGACATACAAAAACTGCTTGATAATACAGCGAATAGTCAGCCACCTGCGCCTAGTATTCTAGCGCCAGACCGCGAGATTCCAATGGCATTAGATACACTATGCTGGAGGTGTATTCAGAGGGATAAGCAAGAACGGGTGCAGTCAGTTTTGGAAGTTATTCACGAGCTACTGTACTGGCTTTGGATCGAGTCAAGTCATCGACAAGTCTAGAGGTGATTCGACAGGGCGTCACTTACAATCCGCATTCCCGCAAGTATTGTGCACTTTGCTTTAGTGCCTGACGGCGATTTTCAAGAGTGTCTTCAAAGTCACGATCTTCAACTTCGATGCAAACCGGCCCACTATATCCGATGGATTTCAGCTCTGTGACAAACTCTCGCCAGTCAATCTCACCTAATCCCGGCAGTTTTGGAGCATGATACGCCAACGGGGTAGCGAGAATCCCAACGTTGTTAAGCGTGTCAGTGTCTATCTTCAGATCCTTTGCATGGACGTGATGAATGCGATCGGTGAATTCATGTAGCGGATTCAAATGATCCATCTGCTGCCAGATCATGTGGGATGGATCATAGTTTAGGCCAAAGGCACTACTTGGGAACAACTCAAACATGCGTCGCCAGATAGCAGGACTGTGCGCCATGTTCTTACCACCTGGCCATTCATCATTCGTAAATAGCATGGGACAGTTTTCAATGCCGATTCGTACAGCGTGTTGCTCTGCCAATTCGATGAGAGGCCCCCACGTGTCAGCGAACCGCGGCCAATTCTCATCGATTGACTTTGTCCAGTCGCGGCCAACAAATGTATTCATTGAGGTGAGTCCAATCGCTGCGGTCGCTTCAATGACTCGCCGTATATGTTCAACAGCCGTGGCGGCAATATTTCTATCAGGAGAAAGAGCGTTTGGGTAATAACCGAGTCCACTTACCGTTACGCCGTGTTTCTCAGTCAGAGCTGATAACTCAGCGATGCTTTGATCAGTAATATTGGTAGCATCGAAATGTGTGACTCCGGCATAACGTCGATCGGCTGCGCCCACCGGCCAACACATCAATTCAATACAGTCGTAACCAAATTCAGAAGCAGTTTCGAACACTTCTTCAAGTGACAAATCCGGCAGAATTGCACTGACTAACCCGAGTTGCATTAGGATACCTCCTGAATCGAAACCCATTTTTCTTCGCGGTGGCTCTTGAGGATTGCCTCGCACAACAGAACTTCACGGTGGCCGTCCGCAAAACTTGGAAACGAGCAGGGCTCATTCCATTTTGCATTTTGAATGTGTGAATAAAAATCCCGAAAACACTGTTTGAATGAATCAGGATAACCTTCATTGTGACCGCCGGGGTAACTGGTCACGTGTTGTCCATTTTGGCTAAGTAACGCAGGATCGCGTATTAGACGGTGATTTGATGAGTGACGGTTTCCGATTTGTAATTCGTTTGGCTGCTCGCTATTCCATGCCAGCGACTGGTCGGATCCTGCAATCTCAAATCGAAGACAATTCTTGTGCCCTGGAATCACCTGTGAAACATGAAAACAACCACGAGCGCCACCTTCGAATCTTAATAAGACTGCACCAAAATCCTCGGTGTTGATTGCAATAGACTCTGTCTCGCAACTGATGTTTTGAGATCCTGCAAATGTATCCACTTCACCTACCGGCCGGTTACGTTGGGCGAATACTGTCTTGAGATCCGCACAGACAGATTCGATTTTCAAGCCAGTGATAAACTGGATTAGATCAAGCCAGTGAGTGCCGATGTCGGCCATGGCACGCAGTTCACCACCTTTATCGCTCAGCAAACGCCAATTGTAGTCATCTTGTGTGGACAGCCAGTCTTGTGTGTAGCTTCCGGTCACATGTACTACATCACCGACATCCTTTGTTTGCGTTCGTGAACGCGCTTCAACGCAAAGTGGAAAGTACCGAATGTTATAATTCACGCCCGCCGCGAGATTTGGATGTGACTTTGCCAATTCAACAAGCTCGGCAGATTCTGAAGAATTTATTGCCAACGGCTTTTCACACAATACGTGTTTACCAGCCAGTAAGGCTGCCTTCGCCATTTCAAAGTGCAGGTCGTTTGGTGTGCAGATGTGTATTGAGTGAACATCGGCGTCAGAAATCACATCATCAAATGATTCGTAGGCACGCGCAAGTCCCAGCGATTCTGCAGCCGCTTGTGACTTGTCAGTTGAGGATCCGAGAACTCCGGCGATAGGTATGTTGATACGTCGGAGTGCTTCCGCATGTACCCAACTCATAAAGCCGGTACCGATGATCGCGGCGTTGATGGGATTATCGCTCATTTTTTGGGCGTATACTGAACGTCTTTAAGAAGTTAATCAGATAGCAAATTCCGATGAATAGCTAATGCTCACACCAGAATATCATGTAGCACATTGCCGTGCACATCGGTTAATCGAAAGTCACGTCCTGCATGTCGATAGGTAAGTTGCTCATGATGCTTCAGCTCCTCGCCACCGATTTCCGTAAATGGCACAGATGGCAAGCCGATATTGAAGGCATAGCGAGCGCTCACGTTACCCGTTACATGCCCAAGGGTGAGCACGTAGTGATGCACCTGATCGGTTAACTCAACGCGTTTGAGAGCGTCCGAATCGCATTCACGTCCTCAGTAAGATGCGCGAAATTCGGGTTAGATGAAAACTTGACTATAACGTTTCCATTGTTGAAGTCGACTACACAATGCTGTCCATACAACCCAAGAGCGGAAAGCAATGGCCGTTGTCCATCCTCACTTGGCCAGGTCCAAAAGAGATTTCGATAACCTGGGCGATATTTCGCCCAGTCACTAAAGTTTGAAGCGTCGTTGATCGCGCCCACATTCCTCTCTGTTAATATGTCTTCCACGACGCCCTTGGAAACGATCTTCTGGCCGTTGTACTGCCCCCGATTCAACAGGAGTTGCCCTAGGCGACCTACATCGCGTGTGGACATGGAAATGCCAGTTCCGAACGCTGGCGTGCCGATCCCATCGACGATTGCGTTGATGCGATGTTCGGCGCCGATCCGCTTCCAAAGTTCATTTTCAAGGTGAGCCACGATTCGCTCTTGGGCGACGGTTTCTAATAGTTGTTGAAGAGCGATAATGTTTGGCTCGGCGTACCACAGCGTGCTGCCGTGGGGGCGTGCTGCTTCCGTTTGTCGGAGAAGGATGTCATACAGACCATCGATCGCGGATTCACCTGTGAGCTTTGGCAAGATGCCAGTTGTCCTCTCATATTGGGCGTACTCGTGTTTAGCCTCGCGGAATTCCTTTGTGCCGAATGTATACAATTCGAGCGTCTTCGGCTGGTTGTCTGGTGGTGTTTCCTGAAACGCAAGGCCAGTCTGTTGGTCTAGGACGTGTTGGACAGTGGCACCTGAAAATGCCGTGGGCTTCAGCGCAGGAACGTAGGAGTCGATCGCATTTGCAGGATTTACTTTGTCGCACTGCAACACTAGAAGAGAAAGCAGCGCCTTGCCTAACGACCAAGTCAAGTGTCGCGTCGATGGCCGCATTTCTCCAAAATACGTTTCGACAACAATTGCTCCGTCATGAAGAACAAGCAAGGAGTCTGTTTCAGTCTTCTCTAACCAATCACTTACCTCGATCTTGGATCCTTCGAATTCGACAATAATTCGGTCGATGGCTTCTGGATCCGTCATTCTGCGAGGCAGTACTGCGATCCTATCGTCGTTCTTGTCGACTTCGACTGTCTTAAACACTGACTCGGCATTTTGCATTGCCCACCGAGTGCGATCTGTAGAATCGGTGAAGTTATCAATAGTTACGCGGGACTCGCGTAGGGGAGGAAATCCTTTCATCAGTGGACGGGCATTCTTCAAAGGACGAATCACGACGTCATCGCTTTGATGTGTTGATCGTTGGCTAGGCTTTGCTGCGTGAGCAACTGAGTTTACGCCTACTGCCGTCGAAACGCCGCAGGTAGCTAGAAAGTCGCGTCGTGTTGAGGAGGACATCTTCAGTCGGAATTTCCTTTAATAATGATCGCGGCGTTGATGGGATTATCGCTCATTTTTTGGGCGTACACTGAACGTCTTTAAGAAGTTAATCAGATAGCAAATTCCGATGGATAGCTAATGCTCACACCAGAATGTCATGTAGCACATTGCCATGCACATCGGTTAATCGAAAGTCACGTCCTGCATGTCGATAGGTAAGTTGCTCATGGTCGAGACCGAGTTGATGCAAGATAGTCGCATGCAAATCATGGGTGTGAGCAGAATCCTCTACTGCCATGATTCCATGTTCGTCTGACTGACCGTACGCCATCCCACCTTTCACACCACCACCGGCCATCCATGAAGTAAAGCTGAAATTATGATGTTCACGCCCCGGATGCTCTGCATTGGCATTGAACGGCGTGCGTCCGAATTCAGATGTCCAAACCAATAAAGTGCGTTCCAGCATGCCGCGCCGTTTTAAGTCTCGAATTAAGCCAGAAATTGGTTTATCAATGTTTTGGGCTAGTCTCTCATGATCCGCCATGTTCCCGTGGGAATCCCAGTTGCCATTGGAACCGACATCAATCAATTCGATAAATCGCACACCACGTTCCGCCAGGCGTCGGGCCATCAGGCATTGCCAACCGAATCCGGTCGTTGCATCAGAATCCATACCATATAGATCGAGTGTCTCCTTTGATTCACCTGAAATGTCAAATGCTTCAGGTGCCGCTTGCTGCATGCCAAACGCGGTTTCGAAAGATCGTATTCTGGCATTGATCGCCTGATCGCTCGACCGCTTCTCTTTATGACTGCGATTGAGTCTCTGCAGTAACCCAAGTTCCATCTCTTGTAGATCCTGCGATGCTACTCGCGGTGAAACATTCGCTACCGGTTTGTCGCCGGGAATCACATGCGTACCCTGATGGCATCCTGGTAGGAAATCACTTGCCCAGGTTTGTGCTCCGGCATAGGGAGCAGCAGGTGCCAGAACCATGAACGATGGCAGATTGCGATTTTCCGTGCCCAATCCGTAACTGACCCACGATCCGATACTCGGTCGTGCAAATTGTGCTGAACCGGTATGTGCTGCCAATGTTCCTTTGTCATGCCCATCACTGTCGCAGTGCATAGCGTTCAATACGCAAACGTCACCAATAACAGTTGCGATGTGTGGAAATAGCTCACTAACCCAGATGCCGTTTTCACCGTGCTGTTTGAATTGCCAGCGTGATTTAATCAAATAACGCTTGTATTCACCGGTCTTATTGAGCCATCGCGAGGCGGTAATCGACTTGCCATGATCTCTTTCCAACTGAGGTTTGTAGTCGAATGTATCAACGTGCGACACACCACCAGTTGCATAGAGAAAGATCACGCAATCCGCTTTGGCGTCAAAGTGAGATGGCCTCGAAGCAAGTGGGTCGTTTACGGTTGTTTCAGCATTTAAGTCACCGCACATGCCTGCAAACGCCGTCATGGCAAAACCGCCTGAGGCATGCTTGAGAAACTGTCTGCGATTACTGTGAAAATGATCAGTCATTTGTGTGGTTGTATATGCACTTAATCAATAAAGAGGAATCCATTGCTCGTAAGGACGACTCTTGCGAATGCTGACCAGGCCTTGGACTCCCGTGTGGATTGATCCGCTGTGGCGAGTTGCTTTTGGTAGTCAAGCACAAATTCTACTGCTGCTTTAAAGTCTTCAGGAGAAGGTTGACGGCCGTGTCCTATTTCAAAAAACAGCCTCACTCGTTCTTCGACCGTTGGTGCACTCACGGCGACTCGGTGTGCAAGCCAATGAGCCTGTGTATGAACAAACTCAGAATTCATCAAATACAGTGCTTGCGTGGGTGTGATTGTTGTTTGGCGTTTAGCAATGCTTACATTCGGATCAGCAGAATCAAACAACTCCAGATACGGGTGCCTGCGATTGCGCTGCTGCATCAAATAGACACTGCGATGATTGGAACCATACACAGCGTGAAATGGATGGTGAATGGTAAATCCCCAGGTGTTTACATCCGGGAACGGATGCGGTTTGGGGTCACTCTTGTCCATTTGGTTACTTACCGCGAGCATGGCATCTCTCATGGATTCCGCGTCTAAGGGCCGACGGTTATACCGCCAAAAGAGTTTGTTTTCCGGGTCTGCTGCCAATCCCTTTGCGTGACTTTCGCTTGAAATCTGATAGACATGCGATTGCATGATTAGCCGATGGAGTTGTTTAATGGACCAGTTGTGTTCAATGAACTCTGACGTCAGCCAATCTAGTAATTCTGGATGTGTTGGTTTTTCACCTCGGAAACCAAAGTCGCTTGGAGTGGCGACAATTCCCCGGCCAAAGTGCCATTGCCAGACCCGGTTTACGAATACTCTTGCCGTAAGTGGGTTTTCACGGCGAGCAATCCAGTTGGCCAACTCCAGACGCCCACTTCCAATACCGGCATTGGAGAGAGTATCTGCCCCTAGCACCTCAAGGAATCGACGTGGCACTTCATCTCCGGGCTTTTCGGGTTCACCACGCAATTGAATTCTGGCATTTACCGGCGTGCCTTCGCTCACACCATAGGCGACAGGAACCGCGGGCGTTTGCGCGAGTTTTTCTTGTTGATCGGTTAGGGATTCAACTTCAATATTAATTTCAGCGATTCGTTTCTTGTCTTCAGCAGTTTGCTCACGTGGCTTTACTTCCTCGCTACCGATACCTGCAAACGGCGCATAGGACAATCCAATATTGTCGACATCGCGAGCACTCGCCTTACCGCTTATATGTCCAAATGCATCGCAAATAAAACAATCAGCGATTCCGTTCCAGTTGGGTGCCGTCTTTTTGTCCTCAAACTTTGTAAGATCATCCACCGAGCCTGCCGTTCCTGAATAGGTTCGAGCTTTAGGATCAATCGTGACTTGTAGGGAATACCATTTTCCCGTTTCAAGCTCTCTTAATACTTCCCATTCGGCTCCATTTCGGATTGCTAATTCGGTTGGTGTAACACTGAACTCCACAGCGAGTGATGCGACCACTCCTTGCCCGAGGTAGATGCGATATCCGCCTTTTTCAGTGGAACCGGACTGAGTACGAAAATCGATGCTGAAATGCATTTTTCGACCGTCGGTTGCGTTGAGCGGTTCAGGGAAAACGTATCGAATCCCATCTGTGGGGACGCTGCTACCAATATGGACGCCGCGCGTGCCGGCTGGATGGATGTGTCGGTAAGGGCTTTGCGCATCTTTGCGTACTTCAATCGGACCGCTGCATACCCATAGCTGTGCAAGTGGTTTTCCGATTTCTTGCGATTCCATCCCCAGGTCGGCCGCGCCACCGAATTGGTCGGTTTCTTTTTCCTGGCGTTCCTGAGTAAGGGCGGCGATTTTGTTGGCAATTGCCTGCTGTTTTTGCTTGTGCAGCATTTCAACTTGTTCGGCTTCGGTCGGCGGAAGCGTCGATGGAAAATGTGAAGGACGCTTTTGTTCTTCGCCACCTGGGAATGCCCAAGTCGTACTTTGCATTATGCCGTAGAGAGCGTAATAGTCAGCCGCCGATATCGGGTCATATTTGTGATCGTGGCAGCGTGCGCAACCGATGGTAAGTCCCATAAGCGATCGGCCGAGTGAATCGATCACGTCGGCAAAATCCAAGTGTTGGTAATCCGGTGATGGCTTGTATCCATACCGTTTTCCAATCGCCAGAAATCCGGTTGCGACAACTCGGTCGGCGTACAGTTCGCGAGGTCCGGATGCCGCGATGATATCACCCGCAATTTGTTCCTTCAGGAATTCGTTGTACGGCTGGTCAGCATTGAACGCATTGATTACCCAATCGCGATACTTGACGGCTTCGCGGACCGGGTAATCTGCCCCGTCTCCAGCTGTATCTGCATATCGTGCGACATCGAGCCAATGCCGTCCCCACCTTTCTCCGTACGCATGTGAATCGAGGAGGCGGTTAATAACAGTAAGGAATGCATCCGGATCATTGTCATTGAGAAATGCTGCTATTTCATCCGGTGTAGGTGGTAGTCCTGTTAGATCAAAAGTTGCGCGTCGTATGAGTGTGCGTTTATCCGCATACGGCGACGGCGAAATGCCGGCTTCCTTTAGTTTCTGCAATACAAAACGATCAATTGGAGTGGCCGCCCATTCATTGTTCGGGTCTACATCCGGTAAAGCCGGACGCGTAATCGGCTGAAACGACCAGAATTCCTTGGCATCGGCGAGCGAAAGACGCTCAGAGGCGGCCACTTCAGTCATGCGGGGCGCTATTGCACCTCCTTTAATCCACTTTTCAAGTGAGGCGATTTCTTGCTGTGTGAGCTTTTTGTCGCCAGGGGGCATTTTTAGATTGGGGTCAGTCTGTTTTACAGCTGATATCAATAGACTCTCGTTTGCATTGCCGGCTTTCAACGCAGGCCCGCTTATGCCACCCTTTTCCCAATACTGACGTGCATCAAGTCGCAGGTCCGACTCCTGCTTATCAGGCCCGTGGCACTTGATACAGTGCTTAATGATCAACGGACGGATTTCCGTTTCATAAAAATCGGTATCAGTCTGTGCGTTTGTAGTGTCTGCCGCTGAAAGCATGAGAATGCACAGCACACTCGTGCAAACACTTGTCTGAAAGAATGGGATCACGACGCGCTGCTTACTGAAATACATGGACTTAGAAAAACGGAGGTAAGAAAGCGGTTTTGTTACTGCCGCAAAGCTTTGATTATAACCGTCCTATCACAGGTTAACCAAAGGTGATTCGAGTGCTTGATTCCCAATAGGTAGAAATTGCCGCTGTGATATAATGGTTGTGATGCGACATCTACTTTTAATTCTATTGATTTCGGCGTGCTTTTCCGAGGGTCTGCCAACTGTTATGGCAGCCGAACCGGATCTGAAGACCTTCAAAAAGAAGGTTGAACCCGTCTTAAAGCAGTTTTGCTATGAATGCCATGGCCCGGATGGCGAAGCCAGTCCACGTATGACGCTGCTCGACCCGGATTTGTTTAACGGAGTTGATTCCGAAACGTGGCACGATGCGCTGAATCGCATTAATGAAGGTAAAATGCCACCCAAAGATGCTAATCCGTTACCTTCAGCGAAGCGAAAGCTTGTGGTGAGTTGGCTGCAATCGGAACTGGACCGGTCCGTCGAGGCGAAACGGAGTACGGGTGGCCGAGTAGTCTTTCGCCGCCTCACTAAATACGAATACAACAATACGATCCGCGATTTACTTGGCATCGATTACAACTTCGCTGAGAATCTGCCACCGGAGTCACGTAGTGATGACGGATTTCTGAATAATGGTCAGGTGCTTAGTGTGTCCCCTCTGCAGGTTGAGTATTACCTGCAAGCGGCCCGAAAGGCGCTTGATATGGCCATCGTGTCAGGACCTGAACCAGAGTTAGTCCGCCAGGAACAGACTGAAAGCGCAAAGGGAGCGCGCGACAATGCTGATATTGGAAAACAACTGGACGGACGCAATCAGTTTATTGGCGGAATTTCAAGCTTTCCGCGTCAGGGTAAAGTGCGTGTAACCATTAAGGCCTATTCAGTGATTCCGGAAGGCCAACTCGTTCCAAAAATGGAGGTAAATATAGGAATCCGAAGTGATACTCTTTCGCCAAGCAAAACGATGGCAGTAACCGAAGTGATCGGTACCAAGTCTGAACCACAAGTATTTGTATTTGAAGATTGGATCCAGAAGTATCCGCTTCCAGGGAAGAACCCAAAATTCCCAGGTATCCAGATTAGAATAAAGAATCTGACAGCTAAACCGCTTCCTAAGCCAAAGAAGGGTGAGGAGGCACCCCCCATTACCGAACCGGTGATTTTTATTGAGTCAGTGGTGTTTGAAGGTCCGATATTTCAGCAATGGCCTCCGGCACATCATCGTCAGATTCTTCCGGATACAGATGCAAAGTCTCCGCAATATATTGCAGACGTCCTTAGTGGTTTTATGAGACGCGCCTATCGTCGGCCAATTGAAGAATCGGAACTGGACCAGGTTGTTGACTTCTATTTCAATATACGAGCGTCAAGTGAAACATTTGAAGATGCAATCCGTGAGACTTTTGCATTGGTCTTGGTGTCTCCGGACTTCCTTTATATGGTCGAGCCGGTGTCGGGCACCAAGCGCGAAGAGTTAACGGATCATGAGCTTGCTGTGAGGTTGTCGTACTTTCTTTGGAGTACCATGCCGGACCAAACGCTTTCAGAGTTAGCGGATGCAGGTCGCTTAAGGGATGAAATGCCTTCTCAAATTGAGCGAATGTTGGATGATCCTCGAAGTGAGCAATTCATTCGAAATTTTGTTTCACAGTGGTTGGATCTCTCCGGACTGACACGGGTTGCAGTGAATCCGGAGTACTATCCCCAGTTTGATGATGGTCTGAAAGTAGACATGGCAGAAGAGACGATACGCTTCTTTGCTGAAGTCCTGAGGGAAGACTTAAGTGCAGAGAATCTGATCAGCAGCGATTTCGCCATGGTCAATGGACCACTTGCTCGGCATTATGGCTTGCAAAACGTGACGAACCGTCATAGTTTTGAACGGCTGCCACTAAATGGGGATGAGAGACGAGGTGGTTTGCTAACGCAGGGCAGTTACTTGCTTATAAACTCAAATGGTGAGGATTCGCATCCGATACGCCGAGCAGTATGGATCCTTGATCGATTACTTGATGACCCACCGGCACCGCCTCCACCGGATGTGCCGGAATTGGATTCTGAAAAAGCGGAGTTTGCGGCGCTTACGATTAAAAAGCAACTAGAACTACACCGTGAAAAGGAGTCGTGTAACAGTTGTCATAAGGGAATTGACCCTTGGGGAATCCCACTTGAGAATTTCGATGCTGTGGGGAAATGGCGAAGCGAAGCGATTCGAATTGTAGGGAACAAATCTGAAAAGGCGGGAATCGAGGCGATCTCGTCACTTCCACAAAATGATGAGATCAATGGACTGGCAGGATTGCAAGAGTACATACTGCAACACCATCGTGATCAATTTGCACGGGCGATCGTTACGAAGTTGGCCACATATGCACTGGGACGGCGTCTGGAATTCACCGATAAAAAAGACATAGATGAGATTACAGCACAATTCCTAAACGACGGCATGCGACTTAAAAAACTGATCAATGCAATTGTGCATTCCACTTTGTTTCAGACAAAATAGAGACTGACGGTAGCCTTCTGCGAGTAAAGAAGAATCAAAAATGCAAAAATCATGGCACCTTAACCGGCGAACATTTTTACGTGGTACTGGCGTTGCCCTTTCACTTCCGTGGCTGGAAAGCATGTCCAAGGGAAGTGATGCAGCTGAGTCGCCTGTTCGCATGGCATCGGTTTACTTTCCGTTCGGAGTGAGTCTACCGGGTGACAAATCAGAGCACGCTGATTGGAATTGGTTTCCGAAGGCGGATGGTGATTCATTTGCTTTCAGAAACTCTTTGAAGTCTTTGGAGCCACTTCGTAAATCTGTGACGGTGTTAGGTGGCTTGTCGCACCCTGCTGGCCGAAAAATGGGTGGGCATGACACGGGTGACATCTTCTTGACTGGTGCAAGTTACCGTGGAAGCGAATATTTGAATTCGATTTCACTGGACCAATTCGTCGCCAAACAAATTGGGCAAAAGACCCGATTCGGTTCGCTTGTAATGTCGAGTGATGGCGGCGTCGGTGAACCAACAAGGACAACAACGTTGTCTTATACACAGGAAGGTCGTCCCATTCCGGCCTTGTCGAGCCCGCGGCAGATCTTTGATCGTATGTTCGGCGTTGGTGATGCAACCTCTAAAGCAAAACGCCGGCTACTGGAAAACACCGGAAGTATTCTGGACCTTGTCCTGGAAAACAGTCGGTCGATGAAGAACAGGCTTGGTAAGCAAGACCAACGTAAATTGGACGAGTACCTGTCAAGTGTTCGTGATATTGAAGAACGAGTCGAGCGTTCTCAAGCGTGGTTAGATATACCAAAACCCTCGGTTGACGAAGATGCTGTGAATCTGGCCGTGGACCAGAGTTTGCCGGTTGAGTACATGCAAGCTATGTACGACTTAGTGTTCCTGGCGTTTCAAACTGACTCAACACGTCTGGCGACGTATATGCTCGGACAGGTTGCAGGTGCAACTACAATTGCTAACGCATTTCCCGCCTGTATCGGACTTCAGGGTAACTGGCATGGACTAGCTCACGGCGCAGGCAAAAAAGATGGCGCTGAAAAGCTAGGTCGATTCGACCAATTGTTGACCGAACAGTTAGCGAGGTTCTTAACGCGGTTGAGTGAAACCGAAGAACGCGAAGGCACCATGCTCGATAACACACTTGTGTTCTACGGCAGCAGTAATAGCAAGACGCACAATAACAACAACTATCCACTGGTACTAGCCGGTGGAAATACACTTGGGTTTAAGCACAATCAATACCTGCGTTTTGGTGCAGATACTCCTTTGGCTAACGTGTTTGTCACAATGCTTGACCGCATGGGGATCGAGCATGATGGATTTGCTGATAGCACGGGCGATATGAGTGAACTTCTTGCGTAATCTGTCCTCTGAGAACTCTGTGTCCTCTGTGGCTTTAATGAGTTGTTTTTAGCCACAGAGGACACAGAGTTCACAGAAAGAAGTGTTGTCAATTTGGCCTATGTCCAATGACGACCGTGGGTCGGAGTTTGGTAGCGTAGTCCGAGAAGTGAAGCGACGAGTGCTACGATGGAAGATTCAAAAGAGTTCGGGCGGGCCGTAGGTCCGCCAGTTAGGTAACTCTATCTCGGTACAGGTACCGTTACATACCTAAGCGTACCACGACTGAATGTATGTATCTAAACACCTGCTGTAGAATCTCGCGGGACGGGATTCGATTACAGATCGGATACGCATAAACAGCCACTGAAGGGGTGGTTTGTGTAATGCAGTTAGTGTGGAGTAGGATAACAACTCGGAATCAAATACGCACAGCTTCAAACAGCCAACTGATTGTTCAAAGAATCTATTAATGAGCAGCGAAGATAGCCCAAACAAGACAGAGGCAGAATTTATTGATGCCGAAACAATAGCGCCATCAGGTAACTCAAGTATTTCATCAAGCGATTCGTTCGGTTCCTACGGTGTAAAGCGTGTGCTTGGCCAGGGCGCGATGGGAATCGTGTATGAGGCAGTGGATTCGAAACTGGATCGTACGGTTGCAATTAAGACGTTGCCAACGGAATTCGCAGGTGATGCTGATCGAGTTGCCCGCTTTAAGCGTGAAGCGACACTTCTGGCATCGTTAAGCCATCCGAATATCGCGACGGTTTACAGTCATGAGGAAATCGAAGGTCAACATTGCCTGGTGATGGAATATGTGGAAGGGCAAGGGCTCGACGATGTGATTGCCAATACGGATCTGTCGTTATCAGAGATCCTTCAAATCGCACTGGAGATATCATCTGCGCTTGAAGTGGCGCATAACCACGGCGTAGTACACAGAGATTTAAAACCGGCGAACATTCGTCTAACCAGCAGTTTTAAAGTAAAGGTGCTGGACTTCGGACTCGCTAAGAACACTCGGATAGGTGGATCCGGATCATCGGTTGATCAGGTGGCGCAAACAGCAGCGGGGCAGGTAATTGGTACACCGTCGTACATGAGTCCGGAACAGGCACGTGGCCGAACAGTGGATAAGCGCGCCGATCTGTGGGCAGTTGGTTGTATTCTCTTTGAGATGTTATCAGGTGAGCGAGTCTTCGGTGGCGACAACATCTCGGACACGCTGGTAGGCATCCTGCAGGATGAACCAGACTGGTCGAAACTTCCCAAGCATACTCCGGCGCCGCTGGTAAAAATCATTGAACGCTGTCTTCAAAAGGATGTTGATACACGTTTGCCGGATGCCGGCATGATCCGGATTGAGTTGGAAGAAGTGATCGGTGGGAAGAGTGGCAGTGTTAACGCTTCTGCGATCCGGCCGACTGTTGCGCGAGTGAGTCCTGCTAAGCGTGCAATGTTTGCTACAGCATTTATCAGTACGTGTCTAATTGGGATGTTTGTGGGTTGGCTTTTAACTGCCGATGCCCCTGACGAAGCGACCGGAAAAGAATCGGCTATGCCGCTTACGCCTTTCTATTCTGAAATCGCATTGCCGACTCCAATATCGCTTAATACTGACTCGGAAGCCTGTTGGATTACGACTCTTGCGGTGTCGCCTGACGGTATGTCGATTGCCTATTCGTCGGGTAAACCTACCGATCCATTGATACTTCGGAACATGGGCGGATTTGAGTTTGTTGTAGTCGAAGGCACCGAAGGGGCCCACAGTCCGTTCTTTTCACCAGATAGCAAGCAGGTTGCTTTCATCCTGGATGATAAACTCTGTGTCGTTAGCTCCGACGGCGGTACAGTCAAGACGCTTGCAGATACCGAAGTTGGCTCCGCAGGCACATGGCAAACTGACGGGTATATTTACTTTCCAACTGAAGAAACGTCCTATCTTTGGCGTATTTCGGAATTAGGCGGCAGTAGAGAAAAGTTGATCGATACTCAAATCGGTGGTGTACTGTACCCGTCAAACCTTCCGGATGGACGTCTCATATTTACGACAATCGGTGACAGTAATACCGGTGACTATGCCGCGACAAAGGTTTTTAATCCGGCAGATGGATCGGTAGTGTCACTTGGCATCCTCGGAATGCATGTGAAGTATTGTGAGCTGGGCTATCTAGTCTATTCACGGGGCGGAGGGTTATATGCGAAGGCCTTCGATGTCGAGAGCACGTCGCTCGCAGGAGATGAAATCCTTTTGGCTTCACGAGTGGCCGGAAACGGTCACTTCTCCAATGCTCATTATGGTATTTCAAATGACGGCACCATTGTGTTTGTGGAAGGTCCCCGAATCGAGCAGGGCTATTTTGCGATCATGGGTTCTGATGGCGAGGTAAAAGAAAAGCTTGAGAATTTCCCTGCGGGCGGATTTGTTCGTTTTGACTTGTCGCCGGATGAACGATATTTAGCGGTTCCGGTTGTTGCACAACGTGATGATATTTGGATATACGACTTACATGAAAAGACGATCAGGAAACTCACAAATGAAGGAGCAAACAGGGATCCTACATGGACGCCTGACGGTAAAGAGATCTACTACAGGTCCAAAGAGGCTGACAAAACATGTCTTTACAAAATGTCAGCCTTTGGCGGTAAACGGCAAAAGATCGGTGAATTCGACAGTTGGTACCAACGGGCTTCATTTGGTTCCACGATGGACATAATGCTGTTGGATGTGAATAAGGCGATCTATGATGCCTCGGGTAATTCGGATCTATCGAAAATGACATTTGATGTTGAGGTCAACGAATGGGGAGCAGCAGTGTCCCCAGATGACAATTGGGTGGCATTTGTATCAAATCGGACAGGTACGTATGAGATATTCCTATCACCTGTACCGTTTGATTCAGCGAATGCCCGCCAGATATCAGTTGACGGAGGCTATTATCCTGAGTGGTCAAATGATGGCAGGAAGATCTTCTACCAGAATGACAACAAGCTGATGACAGTCGATTTTGGCGGAGAGATCACCGAAGACATCCCAGCGCCAGTTATGTTGTTTGAGCATGATTGGGTCGTAGTACCGGGAAAAAACTATACCCTCTATGGTACAGAAGGCGACTTCATTGCTGTTGCACCAATCGAGAAATTAGAGTCCATCACCTCACTGCGATTGATCCAAAACGCGTTGCCTGCACGAGCAAAGTAGAAATAGATGTGACTGTAGTCGCAATCTTCAAAGAAGAAGTTTTACGTATGAATCCCGACGATAAGCACTCAGAATCAGACTACATAGACTCCGAAACAATAGCGCCATCAGGTAACTCAAGTATTTCATCAAGCGAT
>CEUN01084225.1_pt1 | contig 16336 bp, 9 predicted proteins | sample 361501 | NCBI WGS metagenome assembly CEUN01 (sample SAMEA2622801, study PRJEB7988) | marine metagenome | biome: marine biome (ENVO:00000447); feature: marine epipelagic mixed layer (ENVO:xxxxxxxxx); material: "saline water (ENVO:00002010), including plankton (ENVO:xxxxxxxx)" | depth 120 m | reverse complement strand
GAAAAAATATGTTGTTGGCAAGGAAAAGAAGCCGGCTAAAGCAAGTTGGATTAAGTTTGCTAATTAACTATTTCTAGATTCTCTAGCGATATAAAGGTTAGCCAGGGACAAATAAATCTTAGCTAATAAAACTAGCTCCCTACTGGTTCACTTGTGCGTTGAATTCCTGCTCAGAAACTAAATCCTCATCCTCAATACTCATAACATCTTTTTCTGTATCGCCATTATTAGAAATAATACGTAGAGCCTTGGCAATGTCTGTGCCCATATCACCTCTGGGAATTCCCTCATTCCCAGGCACAGGAGCTAAAAACTTGTCCGGTATTGGCAACCGTCCTTCTATATAGTCAACAAAGTCGCGATAAATTTCCATTAAGCGTTCCCGGCTAATATTAGGGTTTTCAATTTCCGGCCCCCATCTAAAGCGTATTTTCGGAACCATCCCTTTGAACCCCGGCTTGTCGGATATTTCAATTATTCCCATTTTTCTAGCAATTTCATGAATTGGGGTACCAATGTAAGGTGCCACGAAGGAGAGGTCATAGCTTTTAGGTTGAGTTTTTTTAAAAAGTTTAATCGTTTCGAAGATATCCGCCTCATACTCCCCGGGAAAACCGATCATGCAGTTGGATGTGGTCCGAATATCAAACTCATGAATCATCCCAAGAGCCTTTTCAATTCGGCTATTAGTTGAAGGTTTTCGAAGAACATTTTGCCTCAACCACTCACTTCCTGACTCGATCCCCAATCCAATTCCAGCACATCCTGTTTCTTTCAACATCTCCAATCTTTGATAAGAAATTGTTTCAACCGTAGTATTGATCCAATATGGAAGTTTTACATCACGCACCCAAAGTTTAGTGAATTCCTTAACTCTGGATTCGGACATTTGCAAGAAATTGTCATCACAAAAAACAATCAACTCAAAACCAAATTTTTCCTTCAAGGTCTTAATTTCTTCAATCCCATGGGGAATGGATTTTGTCCTAAAATATCCTCCTGCATCATCCAGCATACGGTGAAATTGCTCGTTGATGCAAAAAGTGCACTTAAATGGGCACCCTCTCGAAAGCTCGAAAGAACCTGCCTTATAAAGTCTTCCATCGTATGGCTTAACAAAGTGATTGGGATCCCAAAAATCAAGGTTCTGTATAGGAAGGGTATCCATATCAATATAGGGGCGTATGGGATTGCTGAAAGTTTTCCCATTTTTTTTGTACCACAGATTTCGGACGTCTTCGATGGACTTTCCTGCTTCCATTAGCTCACAGAATTCCCGCATTGTATCTTCCCCCTCACCCTGGACAAGATAATCTATCAAGGGGTTCTCTATCATTACTTCAGGGGCTATAGTGGGTGTGCTACCGCCTATAATCGTGGGTATATTCTTATTGAGAGATTTGACGACCTGGAGAAAATGGTCTGCAAGATGGTAGTTTTCCTCTACCACCGTCACCGCAACCAAATCAGGCGCAAAAGACCTTACCCTCTGCCTCAACATTTCATCAACATCCTCTTCAGAATGCTGACTGTAAAGATTTGAAGTATCTGTTGGAACAACCAGCTTGGCTATCTCACGTAAAACTTGATCACTGTTTGCGGTTTTTAGTAAAAATGTTGAATCAAAAAGTTCAATTTCATGTCCGCTTTTTTCTAGAACAGACATGATGACTGAAATCCCTAAAGAAACTCTCCCATAGCCCTCAGCATTGGGGTATATAAAAAAAATTTTCATACAATTAAATCTCTTTTTATTTGCTAATAATGATTATATTTGGCAAAGCTATTGTTATATTCGTGAAAGGTCTGATTTAAAGATCTACATAACAAAAAAAATTACATTTGATATTCTAATATAACTCTACTTAAAAACCTAGAGAAAGCCCTATTTTACCAACAATACGAGGAATTTGTACAATCTTAATAACAGTCTTTTTTATTTTCATTCTTAAATTTTTTTGATCGGAATTTTAATACGAACCAATTTCCAAAAAAATCCTTGACGCCTCCAGTCCATAGTGAAAGATAACTTGGCCTCATTAAAGCTCAATCTGAAGCTGTCAGGCTCGGTAAAAAATGCATATTTAATATGCTCAAATAAATGTGGAAAGTTCGGACCCTCGAGTTCCAATGATTTTTTTTTGGCAGCAGGTGGATTAAATGATTTTTTTTTCGCAGCTGATTTTTTTTTCGCAGCTTCGAGTGGAAGCGCGTTTTTCACGATCTGACGGATCTGTTCAATAAATTCTTTAGGTTTGTTAAATAAATAGATCAGCCCTTCTGGCGTAGCGATTTTTTCACTGAGTTGTTCGGGAAGGTTCAGTGAATCGAAATTGAGTTGCATTTTTTTGTTAAGACTTTGTTTAAGCTTAATTTCTATTAGGTTGTTTAGATCTATTCGGAGCTCTTTTTTAAATGATGACCAATCGACACGTTCCTCTACTCCTGCTATATCGCCTGTTTGAAGTGCGACATATAAAGTAAATACGGCAATATACGGCGAAAGAAGGTAAATACATATCAGAGAAAATAAAGAAATAATAACATTACGCACTGATGCATACTCCGAAAAGGCCTTAGTTTAAGTATAATCCAGTTATACGTACAAAGGATAAAATTTTTACTTTCTTCATTTAGTGAAAGCTGGAATATGGAATCATCTTAAGTTTGATAATATAATGTTCGAGAGATATCTCTTTGAAGTGAAAGGGGTTCCTATTCATTTTTAATTGGATCATTAGGCCAAGAAAATTTTGTATAAATAACGTAATAAATATTACCGGAAGGTTGGGATATGAATGAGCTTTGTAGTTTAGAAAAGAACAAACCCTCTACATTTAAAATTTTTAAGCAAGTTCCCAGGTTGCTTTTTGGCTCTGGGTCTCTCCAGCGCATTAAAGAATTAATACCCAACGCAGCAAACTCTGGTTACATACTTTTTGTGGTTGACGATGTTTTAAAAGAGAACCCATCAATATTGGAATTCTTGGATCAAAATAACCAGACGACAATTTGGTTCCCCGCAAGCCTAAAAGAACCAACCACCAAGCAAGTTGATGATATCCGAGATGAATTACTTTCTAGTAAGAATGGATTACCTGGAGCTATCATTGGGGTTGGCGGTGGTAGCACAATGGATGTTGCCAAAGCGGTTTCGGTTATGCTTACAAATAAGGGGTCCTCTGCTGAATACCAAGGGTGGGATTTGCTGATTAACCCTGGAATCTTCAAAATCGGGGTGCCAACCGTTTCGGGCTCAGGGGCAGAGGCCAGCCGTTCTGCCGTATTGATGGGAAAAGATCGGAAGTTTGGCATCAATGATGACTACAGTATGTTCGATGCGGTGGTTTTGGATAGCTCATTGATTTTCGGGGTTCCCAAAGAACAACGCTTTTATTCCGGAATGGATTGCTATATCCATTGTGTTGAAAGTCTTCAGGGAACTATGATAAATGAACTTTCTCGTAGTTATGCCAGTAAAGCTTTGGAACTTTGTGAGAATTTTTTTATTAGTAAGGGTAGTGATGACGAACTAATGACCGCCTCTTATATGGGAGGAGTTTCCATTGTCAATTCAGAGGTGGGAATCTGTCATGCTCTTTCCTATGGCTTGAGTTTGGAACTGGGGTATCGGCATGGCTTTGCGAACTGTGTGGCATTTAAGGTTCTGGATGAATACTATGGGCCATGGGTTAAAAAGTTTAAGCAGATGTTGTTAGATCATTCTATACAGTTGCCCGAAAATGTTTGCGCGAATCTGGGTGAAGAGGCAATGCAAAGAATGGTCAACATGACTTTGCGAATGGAGCGTCCCCTGAAAAATGCGCTGGGTGAAAATTGGCGCAAAATCTTTTCTAAAGAAAAGATTCGTGAATTGTATCAAAATATGTAAAAACACTTAACTCTACAGATTGCTTATAAAGCAAAAGCCATAACATCCCTTATCCCCCATACCAAATGGTTTTTATGAGTTTAACATTTGGGCTACTTTTCAGGAGAGTCGAATAGCCAATAAAGTTGACTATACTGATATAATCAAGAGCGTAATCAACCGGGCGACCTTCTAAACTACAAATCACATTGACGTCTATAGTTTTAAGAGTGATTACCTTTATATTTTTTCATCAAAGCTTCCAGCACCACCAAATCCACATCATCATCTATTTCATAGTTTTGATAACGCTTAATCTCTTTTCTGCAAACTTTGTTTCCACTCCAAAACCCTTTTTCTATTAAACTTCTATCTAAAACGTAGATGCTTCCATCATCGTAAAAGAACCCTGAAACATCCTGTCGGCGAGTGTTATTATGCGTTCCAAACTCCTGGTATTTACACCAGAACCCAGTGGCTAAATTTGTAAATTCGCCTCGCTCATATTCTTCAATACATTCATCAATCAATCCATCGTCTCGTAAGGGTGAGGTTGGTTGAAGCACGATAAATGTATTTACCTCAGGAAACTGCTCGGCAATATGCCCCAAAACCGATATGGTAGTAGATTCATCGGTTGCCAAATCTTTGGGCCGTTGCAGCACTTCCGCCCCAAATTGACTTGCTACTATTGAAATATCTTTACAGTCAGTAGAAACCACAGTTCGATCCAAAAGTTTAGATTTTTGTGCGGCTTCGATTGACCAAGATATCAGCGGCTTGCCATTCAAATCTATTATATTTTTCCCCGGGATTCCTTTGCTGCTTCCTCGCGCCGGTATAATCCCAAGACGCATAACTAGTTCTCCCTCAAATGCTGTATTGCCTGCTGTACAGATTTAACCATATAGTTAAAATCTTCTTCTTCTATTACTATCGAAAATGGAAACGATATCATATTATCGAAAAACTTATCCGTCTCAGGAATATCTGCTTCACCAAACCCACATTTTTTAAATAAATCATATCTATTTAAAGGGTAGTATTGAACGATCGCCTTCACCCCATACTTTTCTGACAAAATCTTTATCAGGTCATCACGATTCCATTTTTTGCTTTCACAAATTGCCGGCATTAAATGGTGACTGTGTGCTTCTGGCGTTGGAATACCCTGAAAACGCAGTTCTGGATAATCCTGCAATGCCTTACGAAAAGCAAGCCCTCTCGCCCTTCTCTGTTCCGTAAAACCATCCAGCTTATCCAGAAGTTTCACTCCAACTGCCGCTTGAACTTCACTCATTGAGGACTTCATGGGCCAAACTCCTTCAATATCCTCATCCACATTTGTCATTGCAGGGAGCCAATATTCCGTCTGCCCCCCAAACGCAGCGTGACCATTTAACCTCAAACCCGATATCTTCCTGGCAAGATTTTCATCCCGCACTATGATCATTCCCCCCTCACCCAGCGTTGTAAGGTTTTTCTGCGCATGAAAACTATAACACCCAATATCTCCAAAAGTGCCGCTGTGTCGTTCACCCTTTCTAGCACCTAAAGACTGGGCACAATCTTCTACTAAAGCAACTCCCTTTTCCTTTGCAAAAATAGCAATTTCCTCAATATGCGGACTCAACAAACCGTAAAGATTCACCATCACGACAGCCTTCGTCTTTTTGGTGCATAGCTTAACCACACTCTCAGGAGACATAGTCCAATAATTGGGATCAATATCCACCCACCGTAACACTGCGCCGCGTCGCGCAAATGCCAAAGCCGTTGCACAATAGGTGTGCGCAGGGAGAATAATTTCATCTCCCGATTTAATCTCAAGCAACATGGCGGTGATATCAAGTGCATGCGCACAACTCATTGTCGCAAAAGTGTGATTGGCATGAACATATTTCCCGAACTTCTGCTCAAATTGTTGCACCCGACCCGCTTGAGATAATGGAATATTGTCGCCACGCATCACCTCAACAGCGGCATTTATTTCCGTTTCTGTATAATTGTGCCCTCTGGAAGGCCAATCAACTTTAAGCATTGGTATAAACTCCCAACCTTCACAAAACGTTAAATGCTTTTTTGTTTACACAAATAAGATTCTAGCAACTCAAGTGCCTTCCAGAAACCTGCACCTTTATCTTTATGCCCTTGCCAAATCTCAGGTATAAACGAGGCCTTCCCTGCATATTTTTTAAGGGACCGCCCAAATGCAACCCAATCGAGTTCCCCCTCGCCAATTTGCAATCCTTCTCCGTCATGGCCTTTTGCATCGGCTATATGTAAATGTGCAGCATATGGACCCACCTGTTCTACAAACTTTTCAAACGACCAATTATAATAGTTACAAGCTAATTTAGAATGTGAAATATCCAGACAGATGCGGAATTCATATTTCTGACAAAACTCTACAATCTCATTTGGATCCACAAATAGATTATGAAATCTTTGCCCACCAAAATGCCAGGGGAAAGGCGGCATAGTCTGAGGTAATATCTCTACCCCCTCCAAATCAAGCTCCTTCAAGGCCTCAGCCACCATTTTATAGCATGATGCCCGCTTGCTATATTCCATGGGTTTATCCATGGTAAATCCGCCAACGTTAACTATAATTCCCGGCCGCTCTGATTTAACAAACCATTCTTTAAGTTGCACGGTGACATCAACAACTTTTCTTAAATTTTCGATAGAACACCGACGATAATCTTGATCAAAAGAGCATAGGTCAAGAATATGATCACCCTGGAAAAGCTCCGGAGCATGCACTAAAAAATCCATACCCATCTTTTTGGTCAAATGATTTTCGATTTTTTCTTCTAAATCATGATAACTCAGATGAAACTCTAGTAAGTCAAAGTTTGAAAGCGTTCCTAAAACATTTAAATCATGATATCGTACAGGTATTCCAAAAGGCTGTACGAAATTATATTCTCGTGGCCCATGAGTTTCTCCACCGAGGTCAGAAGGGAAAAGCAAATCGCCAGGCATAAGCGCCCGTAACGCCCTCCTACCAACAAGATCCGGCTTACGATTCGGTTGTAGCCCTTTTCCCGGGCTTCTAATGTCCAACATATGGGCTTCTATAATCTCGCCGGGCTCCAGTGAAGTATTCATGCACAAACTCTTCGCTAAGGTTTCACGGTTAATCAATTCTCCCTGACTCACCTCCCGTCGCCGACTATTCCCAATCGCTTTTTCGACTTGCCTGGCCCCTTCTACCATTGCTGCAAATTCCAGAGGAAGTAAACTAACCCGATGGTCATTCCCCTCCATATCACGATCAATAGTAAAATGTTTTTCTATGATATTTGCCCCCATACCTACAGCAGCCACCACAATATTAATGCCACGTTCATGACTGGAATAACCGACCGGGCAAACCCCTTGCTCGCGCAATACTTCCATATATTTAATATTGACATCCTTAAATGGTGCAGGATAAGTAGAATTACAATGGAGCAATGCAAATTGTGCCCCAGAATTTTTAAGAAGCGATATCGATTCACTAATTTCGTCATCAGTTGCCATTCCCGTGGAGCAAATAAGAGGTTTTCCAATCTCCATCAATTTACGCAGAAAGTCATGATTAGTGAAATCCGCAGAGGCCACTTTATATGCCTCCATACCATAGCTTTCCAATACTTCTAGGCTGGGCGCATCCCAAGGGGTACACATGGGCATAATTTTTCTACTCTTACAGTAGTCAAAAACTTTGAACAATTGATCTTTGGACAACTGAAATCTATCTAGTAAATCAAGGGTATATTGTGACCCCAAATCTTCACTGACATCATTTGCATCGCCTTTATTTACATACAAAGCATCAAGGTCCCTTAGCTGGAATTTTGCGCAATCCGCACCAGATTCAACCGCCAAGTCTACAAGTTGACAAGCTAACTCAAAACTTCCATTATGATTATTGCCAATCTCAGCAATAAAAAAACAGGGGTGGCCTTGACCAACTACATGCGATCCCAACTTCATTTTACCTGTACGATTTCGCACCAAACTAACCAAACGTCTTTGCCTATCGAGCAATGGCACAAAAGCAATTTCGCTATTCAACTGCATAGCAGTTTTTTCTATTGGATCGTCCACAGATGCTGTAATGCAGTTTTGATTAAGAATTCTTCCGACAGGTTGGTCTAAATCAAGCGGGGACGCATGAAGAGCCCAACGACGAAAATCCCCATCAGTCAAAACCCCTTGAAATATGCCATTGAAATCAGTACAGACAACCATTCCGTCTTTACCCGCATCAATTTTTTGCAAGGCATGACGAATTGAGTCCTCATCAATAACGGTATAAGGCAAGATGTTTGAATCAATTATCATGGGTTTTTATATATTTTAATGTTAGATAGGTATTCTGTCAGAATAATTGCATATGAATCCTTCATATTTTCAACAATTATTCTCATAGTTATTTAATAGATATTTGTGGTTTTTTACTCAACAGCAATTCAGGCTTTCCCTCTTCCACTATCTGCCCCCTTTGGACTCTGTATAGGTAGTCGCAGCGCTCAACGGTGCTCAACCTGTGAGCAACTATGATTAAAGTTTTATCTCCCTTAAGCGTGGCCACTGCCTCCATGAAGCTTTTTTCAGTGGCGGTATCAAGCGAACTGGTCGCCTCATCCAATACTAGCACCGAGGGATCATGATAAAGCGCACGGGCGATTCCAATCCGTTGACGCTGACCGCCAGAGAGGCGAATGCCGCACTCTCCAATCTGGGTGTCGAGGCCTTCCGGCAGATCATTAACAAACTGCTCCAACTGGGCGGCACGGAGGGAGCTCCGGACAGCAGCCTCATCTATATTATCGGAAGATAAACCAAAAGCTATATTACGTCGAATCGTATCATCAGTAAGAAAGATGGACTGGGGGACATAACCCACCTTATCTTGCCAACCGCGCGGGTTGGTCTGGATGTCCACATCATCGACCCTTACGGCCCCCGCGATAGGCACAAGCAGACCAAGAATAACATCCACCAAAGTACTCTTCCCGGCACCGGTGCTACCAATAAAACCGACTGACTCTCCCTGCTTAATGGAGAGACTGATTTCTTTCAGAACCAAGGCCTCTGTGGATGGGTAGCTAAAGTGAATACCTTCAAGAACCAAAGCCTTTTTGAAAGGCAACGGTATATATTCCTTAAGAGGCGTAATCCCCTCCAATGAACTAAACTCTCTATACAAGTTGTTAAATGCTGGCGATGAAAAGCGTACACTTTGAGTAGCATTAAGCAATCGGTTAGCCGAAGGCATAAGACGAAAAGCCGCAACAGCAAAGAGCCCTAATGTAGGCACCAGCGACTCCATAGGCTTATTCTGGGCAATCATAAGAAGAACAATTACAACTATCCCAGTGACCCCCAATAACTCCAACCAGAGTCGGGGTAATGCCGCTAGAGTGGTACGATATCTGTTTATCTCCGCACTACCTAGATTACTAACCTGATATTGATCTATAAAGTTCTTTTCCCTTCCTAATAGCTTAACATCCTTTGCCGCACCAAGTCCTTCTCTTAAATATTGTAGGCGTAGCTTTTCATGGCCCTGGATTTCCTCGCCCCAACGATTAATGCGAGCCTTGGTAAGACGATAAAAGCCCCAGCTGGCTAAACCTAAGACACTAGCCACCAATAATGCATTCAATCCCTCAGAAATAAACATTAACGTAAAAATACCTAGAACAACGAGAGATTCTGCAGTAATCAGCATATATGACTGAACTGCGCTTGTCATTCCACTAACTTGATTCACAGCATTTCGGATCAACTCTGCCGAATTACGCTGCAGATGAAAGGGATAAGGTTGTCTCAGGTAACCGGTAAAAAGCCGTAAAGAAAAGTCCGAATTAAGCCAGGATATAAAATGTGCCTGTAGCCAAGCGAGAAATATCAGAAACAAGACCTTGGTCAAATACACCCCAAGCAGAGCCAACATCGCAAAAACAACTAACTGCTCATGGCCAGGATTGCCCAGAAATTCCAACCAAGGTGTCAATACCGGATATCTTAAGGCTGGGTCGTTTTTAGTAATCAATGCTAATACAGGAATAACCACACCTATACCTAGCGTCTCAAGCAACATACCAATAAACATGAGCCCTAGAAGCAAAACGCCCATACGACGCTGAGCAGAATCAAGCATGAGCCAGAGCTTTTGGAAACCTAACATATCAATACGCTACTCCATGCACCAAGGAGGCTTTACCTCCATCGCATGATATAAAATATAATTCGTAGCGTCTAATGACTCTAAAAATCAAATCAATCTCCCTTTCTACCGTCTCACGATCTAAAAAAAGGCTGCTTAATACGAGCTACCATGAATGGCGTAAAAAAAATCACTGCCCTTTAAGCGTATATTTTTCAAAAAATTTAAACCTCAAAAACATAACTTTTCCAAGCTAGACCTTTTTCAGCCTAAGTTTCTAGACAATAATCATATTTCATAATAAAAATTAAGTCTAAACAATTTATGGCGCTTTCCAATGGTCTTTTTCTGAAAAAGCGTATCACCTAAATAAGTAATGAGAAAATCTCACTGAAAAAATGATTCAAGCGGCAGTCAACAATATAACCCATGATCAGGCATATGAAAACAAGAGCTGGTTGGGCAGTAATAAAAATTTTAGTAAGGAAGCAAACCGGATAACACAATCCTGTACGGCGTGGAATGGAATATAATTTTATTGCAATAAATACTAATCAATAACCCCCTCCATATTTTTTCTTTCTGACCTAGAGCTCAAAGGGTCTGTCAGTAAAAACTTCCATCATGCTGCGGCATGCATTATCGTAAATAGAGTAGATTTCAGTTTTCACACCTTCTTCCTTCAACTTTTCTTCCAGTTCATACTGAAACTCATATGATGAAATCAGAACAGCATCGTATTCATTTTTCCCAATGAAGTCAGCTGGAAGAATCGAAAAAGAAATTTCGACATTATTTACTGTGCTGCGGTCTAAAAACTCGTCCATATCGACAAAGCCAACAATATTTAAATTATTGAACCCACTAATCAAGCCCAATAAAATATTAGTGTGATCCTTGGTACCTACAATAAGAACCCTAGAACTATCGCGCACCCACGAAAGAACTTTCTGCTCAAGTTTATACTTTGGGCTAACTGTGACATGCCATTTTGCCTGGTCATTTTCCGCGCGAATGTAACGGTCCCGCTCATTTTCATCATAGCCGGGGCAAAATTTTTCAATCAGAGCTTGTTTTTTTTCTGCTATGAGTTTTTCGCGGTCACCAATCATTTTGTCAGCTATAGGTCGAATTTTATCGTTTGCTTTAATCAAGCGGTTTCCAAGCACAAGGTAATCCATCTCCGTTTTTAGAAAACAGATAATTGCATCCTCCGGGGTTTCAACTATTGGCTCTCCCGCATCATTAAAAGAAGTATTCAAGATAACAGGAACACCTGTAAGTTCTTTAAAATCTTTTATAAGGTCGTAGAAAATTCCATTATCTTCCTTTGTGACCGTCTGCACGCGAGCAGTGTTATCTATATGAATCGTAGCAGGCACTTCGTCCGGTTTTTTAGCATCCGCAACCAGCAGCATGAATGGACTTTCTCCTTCAATATCAAAATATTCAGCGCAATCCTCCAAAAGAATCGCAGGAGCAAATGGACGATAGGTCTCTCGATGTTTGACACGGATGTTCACTAGGTCTTTCATTTCTTCACGGCGAGAATCAGCCAGGATACTACGATTACCTAAACTGCGAGGTCCGTACTCACTCGCACCCTGAAACCACCCAATGATGTTACCCTCAGAAAGAAGCATCGCGACCTCTTGCGTCGAGGTTTCAGAGCTCGGAAGCCCATACAATTCCAATACGGAATCAATACGCTCTTGAGAATAAGAAGTGCCCGTGTAAGCATTGCGAAAACTAATTTTACGTTTTGGGTATTCTTTAAACCCCTGATAGTTGTAATACCCCCAAACGGCCAGGCCAAATGGAATTCCAGCATCTGAACAGGCTGGAAACACAGAAATTTTCTGAAAGTCCGTAGCATCAAACATTATTTTATTAGCCACTGAATTTAAAGCTACCCCGCCAGCAACACAGAGGTTCGGACACTTTGTGGCAGCGTAAAGTTCCCTGCCTAAATGAACCATAACTCTCTCGGCTTCCTGCTGGACGTCAAAAGCAATTCTTGCGAAGTAGGGCTCGGTTACCTGATCCTTATTGACAGCACACCGGTAACTATTTTTAAGAACACTCCTGCGATATTTAGGATCCAATTGATTAAGCACATCTGAAAACGGCATGCGTCTCATAAACTTCGCATAATTCGTACGTATACCATCATAACTCCCATCAAATTTCAGCACCGGTTCATACGGCTTGCCAAAAGGAGCAAGCCCCATCGTTTTTCCTTCACCACCTTCACCTAAATTCAAAATTTCTTTAGTAACTACTCCATAAACTTCCCCGATACCACGGGCTTTGTAACTGTCCAGATAGCGGATTTTCCCATTATCAGCTTTAAGAAAAGATGTTGTTTGAAGATCGGTTCCGTTTCCGTCAACGATCAAAATAGCCGAGTCGTCAAAGCTAGATGTATAAAAAACGGACGCCGCATGAGCCATATGGTGACTAATCTGAACTATATTTTTCGGATCGAAATCTAGCTTTAACTTTAGATAATCAAACTCACTGCAGCTGTATCCTGGGCCTGATCGATTCCACCTCTTGGCACGAATAAAATCCCCCACCATCAAATCAACCTCAGACAAACTTTTGATACCAAAGTGCTCCATACAATATTCCAAGGAATAAAGGGGGAAGGTAAAGGGGTATTTTTTTCTGATTAGGCGCTCTTCCGATATGGCAACATAATCTAATTCATCTCCGTTCTCTGCAAAACGCACAATGCATGCACCTGAGTCCGTGCTCGCATAGGATTGAATTCCTAGAATATAACGGTATTTTCTGTCCATCAAATAAAAACCAACCTTTCTTACTACTTAAGCTTATTGGGCCTAGAATTTTAATAAAAGTTAATAGCTAATTTAGATTCAGCAAATGATCTTTAATTTTTTTTAAAAACCTAAAACCTTTCGTTTCCCAATCTAGCACGAATAGAAAAGAAAACTACTGGAAAAACTTTACAGCAGGAAGCTTCTTTAATACGGTGAAAGAGAGGTTCTCAATTATAACACCTTCTAGAAGGGTTCAAGCCCCGCAAGCTTAATCGTTCAGAATAAATCTTTTTCCCCTCCACAAGAATTAAATTTTATGGTACACATTAATGTCTAAATATTTTTGTGAACACTTACAACACCCACGAGAGCCAATATTTACTGCTAATCAAACTTAAACACTTCTATCACATTGAGATATTTTACAATCAACAACATCCCCATCTCTGTCTTGGCTGCCTCAGCCCGATAGATTTTGGAAAAAGAATCCAGCTTAATTAATTGTCCACTTATACAGAAAGCCTACAAACAATGTTCGACAAACAAGAAATGAGCAAAATGTGGGACAGATTTTTGCTAGCTTTTAAGAAAAAGGATTATCCTGCCATAACCAGGAAATTTATCACTGTAGGGTTTATTTTGCTTGGCCTGCTTTGCGCATTACCCACAGTTATAATTTTATGGGTTTTGAAACCGGTTTTTTGGCTAAAAGTGGGTAAGTTAAAGGAATCAAGAATAGGCCACCTCGCCTTGAATACAGACTTGTTTTTAAGACGAAGACAACTGGGTATCTATCCTGATGGACCATATTATTGTTTTATATGTGACCCCACACACCTTGCAAATCGACAACTATTAATTATGTGGAAAAGGCTACTACCTATATGTGAAAGTAGAATCTTATCATTAGTATTTCTCGGCATGCGTCCTTTACTCAAAAAGACACCATTTTATCAAGATTTACCCTACAACGCAGATGAAGATTATGAATTCAAAAATGGCAATTCCTCGCTTAGCTTTACTCCCGAAGAAATAGAAAAAGGCCGCAAACTTCTTAACCGGATGAACGTGGACCTGGACAAAGATGAATTTGTTTGTATTTTTTCTAGAGACGAGGCCTACCTTAAAAAGACCTTCCCAGGCAAGAATTGGGATTACCACAACACACGTAATTGCGACATAAACGATCTCATTGAAACGGCAAAGTATCTTACCGAAAAAGGTTTAGTGGTTATTAGAGTAGGGTCAATTGTAGAAAAACCTATTAATTTTTCTCACAAAAAAATAATAGACTACCCGTTCACTGAGCACCAAAGTGATTTTATGGATATTTTTCTTCATGCACACTGCAAATTTTTAATATCAGCAGGAAACTCAGGGATTAATAGTATTACTGAGATCTTTGATAGACCCATCTTATTTGTTGATATCATGGAGTTCGGTAGTAACATGCCTTTATCAAAACACTGCCTATTCACCCCAAAAAAATATAAATACAGCAACACGAATGACTACCTTCATTTTGAAGATGCTAAAAAAATGGGTCATTATTGGGATCATTTGACCAGTTTTGGTCTTGAAAAAGAGAATAGCAGTCCTGAGGAAATACTTGAAACCGCCCAAGAAATGTTAATGCGATTGGAGGGCAGATTCAAATCTTCCCCTGAAGATGAAAGATTAATCCAAGCCTTCAACAAACTTTGGGCTGAATCAGGTGCGCTTGGCAGCTCTATCAAAACACCAATAGGAATTGCTTGGCTTAAAAAAAATCAAGCCTTATACTTCTAGCTCAAAATTTAGAGGAAGGTTTTTGAGCAAACGGTACCTATTTCATTATCAAGATAGTATTTCTTTAGGATCAACAATCATATTTTCTAGGAACTCCTCCCGGCTCAGAAAGGGGTAGAGATCTTCAATCGGCTTGGAAATAATGGTCCCGTCTGGCTTTTTCAATGAGGAAACTCTTGGGATCAAAGGCTGGTTTTCCTCCATGAGGATTTCACATACCATAGGCCCGGGAGCTTGCAAAACCGAATCGATTTTTGCGTTCAATTCCTCCGTATTAGCAACCCTAATATTTGGTAGTCCATAGGCCGTCGCAATTTTAATTATGTCAGGACAAGTAACACCGGAACTTTGTTCGGCACCGACAAACCTACCAAAATGATTCTGTTGGGTAGCTTTAATTGTCAGATAACCATTATTATTTAGGATAAATAGTTTTATGGGCAGGTTGTAATGAACAATGGTTTGCAGTTCCTGTATATTCATTTGCAACCCGCCATCACCACTGATGCAAATTGTGTCTTTTCTATTATTACCAATACAGGCACCGATAGCCCCAGGCAGACCAAATCCCATTGAGGCATGCCCACTGGATGTGGAGAGTCTTTGCCCCAACTTAGTTTTAAAGGTCTGCATGGTGCAAGTAAAGCTAGTCCCCATATCTGTAACGATCACAGCTTTTTCATCCAGCTTCTCAGACAGGATCTGGACGAAGTAAAACGAATTCACAGAATCCTTACACTCTTTATATTCAGGAAGAACGACAGGGTATTTCAACTTCCAGGCCTGGCACCTTTGAAGCCAATCAGAGATTTCAAAAGACTGCGTATTCTTTAATTGGGCCAGCAATTCAACAATAAACTCCCTGGCATCAGCCTGAATCGGAAGATCAGGCTTCAAGGAAGGTTTGTTTAATTCGGTGGAGTCTATATCCACAATAATTTTCTTTGCAGCTCTGGCAAACAAAGGGAAGTTGTAGCCCACCTGCGGTACCGACAACCTGGAACCTATACTCAATATCAAGTCTGAATTTTGTACTGTAAAATTACTGCCACGGTCACCAAAGATTCCACTACGCCCAATGGAAAGCTCATGAGAGCTGGGAATCAGATCGCTAGTGGTCCAAGAAGAAATCACAGGAATTCCTAACTTTTCAATCAACTGCAAAAACTCTTTTTCACCATTAGAAAGTCGGATTCCATAACCACTGATCAAGACAGGTCGTTCAGATTTTTTTAATAATTCGACACACTCACTGACTTGTTTATTTAACGAGACGTTCTCAGGTATCTTTCTTTCCTCAGGTTCATATGAAGCACATTCATCTGGTGTAATCATTTTGCTTTGAATATCCAGAGGTATATCCAACCAGACTGGTCCTGGCCTACCTGTCGTGGCTAAGTGAATGGCCTTTTGCAAATGGTACTTTATCTGGTTTGGGTCTTTAATAGTCACTGCATATTTCGTTACACTTTTGACCATGCTGACTATATCCGATTCCTGGATTCCAAATTGTCGAAGCCCGGTGCCTTCAATCAGGTTATTTGAAGTTACCTGACCAGAAATGTATATTGACGGTATAGAATCAATCCAAGCTCCACAAACACCCGTCAAAGCATTGGTCCCTCCAGGACCTGAGGTGACCAACGCAACTCCTGGCTTACCTGTAATACGAGCATTCCCTTCTGCTGCCATGGCCGCCGCCTGTTCATGATGAGTGCTGATATG
>CEUN01180354.1_pt1 | contig 16410 bp, 14 predicted proteins | sample 361501 | NCBI WGS metagenome assembly CEUN01 (sample SAMEA2622801, study PRJEB7988) | marine metagenome | biome: marine biome (ENVO:00000447); feature: marine epipelagic mixed layer (ENVO:xxxxxxxxx); material: "saline water (ENVO:00002010), including plankton (ENVO:xxxxxxxx)" | depth 120 m | reverse complement strand
CTGAACACCGCTGAACCGTCGGAAGATTCGATCGTCATTTCCAGATACGACGGCTGTGTACGTCCTTCATCCGCGCCATCAGCAAAGACAGCAGGAGGCGGAACCTCGCCAGCAAACTTGCCCTGACGAAACGGTAGATGCACGCAATGCTCGTGTACCGTTTCGCCTTCGCAGATCACCTTGTGGGAAAGTGTGACGTCGGCGGATTCATCAACAAGACGTTCCTCGATTTGCCCGATTGGCGGCACAACGGTGCAGCAATAGCCAAGCGGCAAAGAGATGGTCGTCGGAAATACAAAGCTCTCTGACATTTAACTTCAGCTACACGTGGTCAATCGAGAAGCGATCTAACGCATGATTAGCCAGCACAAGATGTGACGTATAGACACCAGTGCCTACCCATGACAACCGCAACAGGCCCGCGGATTCGTCCAGATCAGTGGCGGCAACAGGCTTCAGCTGTACAAGCCGCGCACCATTGGGCGGGATGACAACACTGTCCGTCGCGTCGCCGTAATCCCGCGCAGCATGCAGAGGCAATGGGTAACGAAGCTCTACCCGAGCCGGTTTGGAATCGCGACTTACCAGCGCAAGAAAGCGCTGGTCCGAATCGCCGTCACCGCTCAGGACAATGTCGCCACTCTTGCGAGGACCAACAGCCTGCCCATGGACCGCACACGAAGCGCGTGAGGTCACGATTTCTATTTGTGGACGTGTAGTGCCTCGATAGCCCGGAGTTAACGCGCGTCGTTTGATGGTCACGGAACCTATCCTCAGTCCCTCGGGTGCCAACATGTCCGTAAGGTTGGTGCGCAACGTTTCACCACTGGCAAGCGTTTGGTCCAGTTGCCCTAAGGGCTGACCCTCACCGTCGAAAACGTTAGCGACAACCCGCATCGACGGCGCCTTGAATTCGTCTTCGTACAGCAGAGACTGGTTCGCGACGATCACCCAATGCTCGATGTCGGGACCTACGATCACGGGGACAACCTCTTCCAGGCGAACCGGAGTCAATGGCATAAATTTATCGATAGCACGATAGAAGCGCTGCTTAAGCGGGAGCCTGAGCGCAATCGGTGTGTTAGCGATTGCTGGAACATCCATGTTATCCGGACGGTCGGCGCTGAACTGTACGAAATAGTGCTCGAGGTCGAGCAGACACGCGGTACATCGATTGCCCATTTGTGTGCGTTCGAGCAACTGGTCGAAGTCGATCCCCGGGTTGGTCCAGACGATTCGTTGAAGATCACCAATAGTGGCGTTCTGGCAGGCACAAAGGACATCTTGTGGCCTCGGCTCCGAAGCGTCACCGCCCATATCAACGGAACTAGCCATATTCAGCGAGCCTCCAGTGGTCGACGGCATTCAACGCCCAAATCGCTCGCAAGGCTATCACTACTGACTCGCCGCACGCGCATCCATCTCCGCGTCTGGCCACTCCACACCCCTCGCGGCCATCAGGTCGGCGCGCTCATGGACGAGCGCCCGCAGCATGCGGTCAACTGCCTGCGGAGCGGGGCCTCGCTTTAGCAAATCATCGAGCTCCAACGGGTCCGCCTTGAGGTCATAAAACTGCTTGGCAACGAGGGTACTGCCTACCAGCGATGCCATCAGTTTGTAATCCTTTCCAGTCACGGTGAAGTGCAGATCCCGGCGCACAAGATCGGCGTTACCCCGGCCCGCGTTCTCAGTCACAACCACGGTACGACCGCCGGATAGTGCCGAAATCCCCTTAAAAGACGGGTGCGCTTGCACGCCTACCGCGTCCAACAAGGTCACGGGCATACCCATGCTGTCGACTAAGCCCTCATCAGACATTGGTCGTTCCGCCCCCACCAGTAGCAGCGGTACGTCGATATCCTCCCAGTGTGTCCGATGGCCTAGTTCAGCTATCGGGTCACGCGGGCTGTTGGCGTATCGAGACCCGTGATCGCCGGTCACCAGGATGACTGTGTCGTCCATCAGCCCGTCATTCTCCAAGGCGCACAACAGCTTCCCGAGGTCCGTATCCAATGCCATTAGCGCAAGGTCAAACATCACCTTCCGGTCGGTATGACCGGCGCGGCGCGCGCGCAACAAGCGCGGTAAGTAACGCAACCGCGCCAGCATCGCCAGCGGCCGGCTGATGGAACGGCAGTCGTGCACGTCCATCACATGCACATGTAATGCCCACGGTCGTCCGGCCTCGCGCACAATTTCGCAGACCCGCGGCATCACGTCCGAACTCAAACTCTGAAAATGTCCGAGCGGCATGAACGGTAACCCAAGTGCAATACTCAGCTTTCGAGTTCTCCAATTCACGCTCTCTTGTGCCCTCCAGCGAAACCGCTCGAAGGCACTAACCTGGGCGCGGCCGAGCGCTCGCCAATAGAGTTTCGCCGGCAATGCGCGCAATTTTTTCATGACGGCATCGGGGTCACGCTCGAGCAGTTCTATCTCGGCTTGCGCGCCCGCGGCGACCTTGGCGTTGTAGTCGCGCAGCCTCGGCGGACAAAACGCCTTGTCCCCTTTCTCGAAGTCCGCCCTAAGTGCGATCAGCAGCAACTTCAACTCGTCCGCGACACGGTTTCTAGCGTGTTCGTAGCTGACCTCACCAGCGTCGTGCAAACTGAGCTCATAGTTGAGCGTTTTTTCAATGCGGTACTGTAGGATAAAGCGAAAATCAACCGTGGAATGGACACGATCAAACCCGCGCTCGTAGCCGAGGGACATTCCCAGTTGGTTACACGTAACAGCCATGTGGGTTTCATAGCCGGCATCGCGTAAGCACTCGGCATAGCTGGCGGGCCGCTCTCGAATACCGTTGTTATAACCGTCATGATCAAGCGGGTACGTCGCGCTGAAAATGCTCGGCATGACGAATTGTGTGCTCTGGGCGTTGGCCACAACGCGTCTCAGATCACCGCGTTCCACCAGCCCGGCAAGGTTCGGTGCCAATGCCCGCAACCGCTCAGGGGTTTGGAGCACGTCATAGCGCAAGCAATCGATTACGAAGAACAGCGCATTCTTTGCTAGATCGCCCACAATCAGATCACCTGACGGTCCATCATTCGGCCGCCGAGTTGCCCGCCGCGGTTGCTGCCTGGCGATTAAATGTCGACCGATACCAGCCATCGCGCCCCATCAGTTCGGCGTGAGTGCCCTGATCTTGTACCCGTCCTTCGCCCAGAACGATGATGTGATCGCAATGGCGCAACGTCCCAAGGTGGTGACCAACGAGAATGATGGTTGCCTCGGTCTCCTCCCGGATCCGATCCAGCGCCTTGCTGATGAGGTGCGCGCTTTCCCCATCAACACTGCTGGTGGGCTCGTCCAATATCAGGATGGGTGCGCGGGCGGCCAGCGCGCGCGCCAGTTCGATGCGTTGGCGCTGGCCGCCAGAGAGGCCAACACCACCTTCGCCCAGACGCGTCGCGTAGGCATCCGGCAGCGCTTCGGTGAAGCCGTCTGCGTTAGCCATCTTTGCCGCGCGGCGGATGTCGAGCTCGCTGGCCTCGGGGAGGCCGTACCCAATTTGCTCCGCGATAGTGCCGGCCATGAGAGCTGGCGTCTGGCTGACAAACGCACACGCCTTGCGCAGTTCACCGAGATCGAAAATTGCAAGCGCGGCGCCATTGATACGCACTTCTCCTCGGGCGGGCTGGCGCAACGCGGGAATGAGGTCGATAAGCGTCGACTTACCGCTGCCAGATGGTCCGACAATAGCAGTCATTGCCTGTCCCGGTATGTGCAGGCTGATCTGATGCAGCGCATCCTGGTGTGCCTGTTCGTACCGGTACGTGACGTTGTCAAACTCGATGGACACGAGTGGCGCAGGCATCGGGGAGTCGCCGGGAGAGAGCTCGCGATAAGCCTCCATCTCATCAATGAGCGCAAGCGTTGCCTCAGCGGAGGCGCGCGCCGTCAGAAACGCCTGCCAGGAACGCACTACCCCTTTTACCATCGGTGCCAGGCGCGCGAGTACAAGCAGAAACATGCCAACCAGTGAAAGCTCTGCGCCGTAACCCGCGACAGCGACCACCATCAGAGGAATTACCGCGATGAGCGCAACAGGCTCGATACCTACCTCGGTAATGGCCATGATGCGGGCCGAGCCGATGTTGTGTTCTGCCTGATCGTTAAGCAACGAACGCGCCTGATTCATTTCCGCACGCTCACTTCCTGCCAGCCGAATCAGCCTCGCGGAGCGACATCTCTGCAGAAAATGCTGAGCGTAGTCTGCGTTCGCCGCGACAATGGCAAGGCCAAGTTCCCGCACGCGCCGCATGAGTCCACGCATCGTCAGCGCCACCAAGGACAACACTACCACGACAGCCAATGACGCGCCTGGCGACAGCCACGTCATGATGCCTAGATAGACCAGCATCATCGAAGTGGCATTCAGGAGCTCGATCGGCATAATCATCGCCACTGGAGACTGGTGACTCTCGGTGGTCATCGCATTCGCAAATGGTCCGGATGAAAGGCGCTCCTGCAGCCCGAGACGCGCGTTCAGAAAACGCTGGAATAGGGCGAAACGAAGCTTACGGATGAACCCGAAGAAAAATTTCGCCTGTAACACCAACCGCAGGTATGTGATCAGCTGCCGGAACACCATGAAGCCTGTGGATAGCATGACAACCAGCCCCACCCCTGGCTCGATGTCGAACGGTTCGAAGAGCCAATACAACGCCTGCCAGACCTCGGAGGTCTGCAGCAGCACCGTCATATCGCCTTCTTTCACGAGGTACTCGCCAATCGGGTAAATCATGCCGAACCCTACGGCGTCGCAGAAGACGCCAGCAGCCGTCAGGCCGATCAGTACAAGAATCTCACGACGCCGGACTCCGCAGAGTCGCCCCAGCGCGAACACTGGCGCCAGGCTCCAAACGGGTAGGTCTTTGCGATCAGATGAAGTTGTCAACGGAACTTCCGTTTTGGCAGGCGGTATGGGCCACAGCGTTCATTTCGTGAACGCTGTGAAATGTTACGCCATCCCAGAGCGAGGTAACAGACCCCAGGGGCCGTAGCCAGGCAGACTCGCCGAGCCAGCACCGGCAGTTCAACGGAGGCTTGTGGTGAAGTCCGTTAAGCAGCGGTAGGTGCGCGCAAATCGTTCTCGAAGCTCTCCACGAAGCTGCCAAGCAGCGCCTCGCCTAATGCTTCATCCTCGTCGTATTCGGCCGGGTCAATCGTTGTCGCATCTACTGCCGCCAATAATCGTTCACCCTCGGCGGCAAAACGCTTCCGATCCTCTTCAGTGTAACTGAGCAATGTCTGCAATTCTGAGCGAACGTTAACCATGTCCGTGCACACGTGAACATGATCGAGGTACCCAAAGAAAAGGTTCGGGCTGTAGGCCAACACAGGCACGCCGAATGCGGCGGCCTCGAACGCACTCCGGCCGAGCAGTGAAACGACTGCCCTCGCCTGTTTGATGAGCGGAATCGCATAGTCGGTTGGATCGACAAGTACGACATTCGGCATGGTGTCGAGCATGCGATAAAAGCTCATGTCTCGATAGCCGAGCGCCGGCACATGATCTTTAATGGCCAGGAACGTGCCAACCGGCAACTCCTTGGCAACCTGGTGGATCATTGCGATCTGGTCATAGAATTCCGGCGTCTGGCTGGACAGCAGAACTTCTGGCTCCATCTGCAGGGCCATAAAGACAAACGGACGACCTGATTGAATAAGGTCATCAGCACGCGTGCCATTATTCACAAGGTGTTTGTAGACCTGACGCCGCCGCCAGCTAAACCGAATATGGCGGTGCGCGCTATAACCAAACTTTACGACCTTGTCGTACCTGCGAAGACGCCAGTAGAACGTACGCGCAACGATTAGGCTCGTACCGGCTATCAGACTAGTCAGGCGAATTCCATCGAAAAAATTTCGACGAACAGACATGTGCCATGGGGGCGGTTCCAGAATGCTTGCCGGAATTTTTCCACCACTTCGTGTCACGTTTGCGTGCGCTTTCGCGAGCCAAGCGCCGTTCATTTTCAGGCCATCGCGCCAGAGCATACGGTCGTGCAGAAACGAGAACCCCAACGACCGCACGTGGAGACCCAAACCTTTGGCCACATCGGTAACAACGCGGCGTCCGTTCAGTGCCACCGTAACGCCGTGCTTCCGGCAGATATCTTCAACACCGCGGTAAGTAGCGACAGTCTGACCAACCCAACCTTCGTATGATTCATCCGTCTCCACATGCGTGTAGGGAAATGATGTACAACCGGTGAAATAAAGCCTTCGGTCACACAGGTTGTAGTGAAATACGGTGTTGTACTTCACTTCCAGCTCGCGAGCCTCGCCTATACAGTCGGCGTCCTGCCCCGTGGCATTGTCCAACATTTCGGATGTGCTGTAGGCGGCCTCGAACAAGCCGGTATCCATCAACGGCTTCTTGTCTTGCGCAAAACGTACAAGAGCAATCGTTCGAACACCGTACCGCTCCTTTAGTATGCGGATCATGGGTAACATGAAGCGCCTTTCATCTCCAACAGCTTCGAAGAGAACACATCCATTTCGAAAGAGGTCGTCAGCGTTCATCTATTCTCCTTCTTGCGCCAGCCTACAACTTCATCAATGGCCGCGTCCGATTTGAAAACCACCGTTGCTGCCCCCCCAACCGAGCCTGTTTTGGCTAGTCCGGACTTGAGCAACATCTGCACCGCGTCCTCGAACCAATCTATTGGATACTCGATATCTGAGTACGACGCCCAGATCTCCTTATCGTTTTCCAGAATGGGAGCGGATTTAGCAACAGAGGTAGACCACCCAACCAGGTGCTGCGTCATATGAAAAAGCGACACGGTGTCCCACGGAGCGCCCATCAGGACCACCCAGCCGTTCATCGACTTCAACCGGCCCAATGGCCCGTCTGGACCAAACCGGTTGTCCAGAGGGTGCGGGGAAGGACGCGTTCAGCCAAGGGGCCACGCGCGGCGAACGAGGATTGCGGATGCGCGCTGCGTATTACGCCCGGAAAGGAACGGAAGTACTCCGCCACCACGCCCATGCCGCGGGTCGGCGTCCTCTCGGGATCGTAGGCTGGTGTCGCCTCCAGGATAAGCTCTACCCAATCGCTGGGTACCGGGGGATGTTGCCACTCGGCTGGATCAAACAGATCACCGGAATAGTTCGGCATCATCAAGGTGCCGCCATCGAGCGCTTCGACAACACCCTCAATCACAGCCCTGCTACCACCTGGTACAAAGCCGAGCGCTGAAAGCGAAACATGAAGGCAGGCCAGATCTCCGGACGAAATGCCTAAGTCACGCAGGTCTCTTGCAATGTCTTCAGAGGTCGTAAGTGTGGTGGTCGACGAATTCATGAACTATTTGTCGGCGATAGCCAGTCTGCGCGACTGTGCCGAGGAAGCGGCCGCGCTTCACGGCATAAATTTCGTTTGATCAAGAAGTTATTCCAGTCACGGGCAGTCGGCGGGACGTTGGGCCAAGTTCGAACAACTACTAGAGAAGCGCGACTTTGAAGTCGTTCCAGCTGTCAAGTATATCTGGCCTCAGGAATATCCGGTCCACGGTTCGAGGAATGGTCCCAGGATAGTGTTCGTAGTCATCTGCGATGACGTAGCCATAATCCAACATCATCTGCGATATCGAATCAATTCGTTCATCTGCGGTCAATTCGATCGCCCATGACTTCACGCAACCATCCTTCAAAAGCTGCTGGGCCCCAGCCATTACACTGGTTTCGTGACCGTCAACATCGATCTTGACGTAGTCAGCTTTCGGCAGACCATACACGTCCGACAAACAGTCAAGCGTCACCCCTTTCACCCATTGTTTCACGGTCGGATTTCCGCGGTTGCGTCCACCGCCTTCTTCATAGGACTCACGACCCCCATAGGTGTTTCGAGTCAGGCCTGCTAACGGGACACCGTGTATTTCCAGGCGCGAATAACCTTCCTCCGAAGAGCATCCTGCATGCACGACCTCGAAGGTCGCCTCGGATCCCTGTTGCTCAGCGAAGTAGACCGTCTTCAATATGGTCTCGATTGATGGCGTATATGGTTCGATAAAGCAGACAGTACCGCCGTGCAGGTGTCCGGCGGTAAAGCCTTCCAAACCGTTGGCGGAGCCCACGTCGTAGAGTGTCGAACCGTCATCCATCCAGTTCAGCCATTTCCAAACAGGTTCGCCTGCCTCGCGGCCGAATTGTGAGACTCTCCTGAATTCCCGGAACGTTCGCGCGACGACAGGCATATTTCTCCCGTCCGGCATCTGCACCTGGAGAATCCAGCCGCCGAACTCTTTGTCGTAGCGAAAAGACCCTCCATGCGTGGTGAGTTCGCGCTTGATGAAATACCAGTGGTACTTCGGCCGAAGCCAATCAGCTGTCTGGCGTGGCAAGAGTTTCGAAATTGTATTGGCGACGGTCATTGGCGCGTTCTTTCTTTCCTAAAAGTAATCAAGGATGCATTGCCAGACTGAGCAACTTGGGTCTTTGTGCGTGGGGATTTGAATTTCCGTCACACTGCTTGGGTATTCCGGGCGATCATAACTTCCGCAACTCAATACCGGAACGCCATGGTCGTTGCCTCGTGAATATAAGCGGGTCAACCCAGAAGACGATCACGATGCACTCGGGCGGGTACCCCGGTAACCACTTTTCCAGCGGGAACATCTCGCATAACGACAGCGCCCATTCCAACTTGCGCGCCATCCCCGACGCTGATGCCCTGGACGATCACGGAGCTTTGTGCAATCCAACATCCTTCTCCGATACGGACCCTGGCGCTGATATCGCAATTCGCCATCACCATTGAGTTCCGACCCAACTCCACCGTGTTACCGATGTGCGCCAGATCATTAACGCGTGACCAGGTACGAAGAACTGTGTCTGCTTCAATACCGCGTGATATCACACAGTTGTTTCCAATTTCAGCGTGACTCTCGATCACAACGCGGCCTCGCGACGGAAAGCGAATTGACTGGCCGTGGCCGGGCCCGTCCGGGGCAAATCCAAAACTGTAGGCGTCTTCGCCAATCACGCAGCCGTTTCGAATGCGGACAAACTCTTCGACGACAACTTTGCCGGTTATCACGTTGTTGGCGCCTATGCGGACGTGGTTGCCAAGCGCTATTTCACCATCGAGTACAGAACCTGGGCCAATGCTGACACCCTCGCCGATCATCACGTCAGGCCCAATGACGGCAGAAGGGTGCACGGCGGGTTGCGCTTGAACCTCGAGCAGGTCTTGGAAAATCCGGGCAAGCGCATGTTTTGGATAATCAGCTTGAATGACAGAGTATCCAGCAGCAAGCAACACAGATGCCATTTCCTTGCGCGCAATCACTGTCGAGCCGCCCGGCGGACGTTGCAACTGCGCGTCACTGACCCCGGCGAGATAACTGATTGTGTCCTCGCTCGAGTTCGGGAACGACGAGATCCCCCGAATGGGCGCGGCCTCTCCGTGCAATACTGCGCGAAGATGTGCGGCAGCACTCTCATTTGTACAAAACTTGAAGCTCACGATTGCACACTCTCTGATGCCATTGGCTACCGGCAACCCTCACAGCTCGCGACCTGCGAAATGGCGTGTTCACAATATGAACACGCGCGCTATTCTAATTTGCCTGCCCGTGAGAGGGAACTCGTTATCCCTCCATCCACGTAAAAGACGTGGCCGTTCACAAAACCGGAAACCTCTGACACAAGATAAACCGCGACGAGTACCACATTTTTCACGTTACTCCTGCGTCTTGCAGGCGCACGCTTTTCAAGCGACGCGCCGAATTCCGGGTCGTCAACCTGCGCTTGATTCAGTTGGGCATTGGAGTATCCAGGGCTTATGGCGTTCACCTGCAAACCGGGAGCCTAGTCAATGGCCATGCCTTTGGTAAACATCTTGGATGCCCCTTTGCTGGCAGCATGGGGTGCGATGCTGGCGCGACCCAGCCCGCTCTGGACCGAGCAGATATTGTCGATCTTATCGCCTTGCGACTGATCATGTGTCTTGCAACGGCCTGCCCCACGTAGAACGCGCTATCCAGGTTGGTACGCATCAGGCGTTGCGAGGCGTCAATCGAAAAGTCTTGCAATTCCGTTCGGGGTGGCCTTGAGCGTGCGCACCCGCTCTACAATCCTCTCGGGGCGTCGAAAGGTAGGTCAATAGTCTGATAAACGAGCTCATCGCCCCTGTTCGACGCAAGCACGCGCTATTCCAGCGTCAGGTGCGGAATTGGGATACCCCGACGATAGAAAAGGTACTGAAAGCAAGCATCGGAAGTCTCTGTAGCAGGGGGCTTACACAGAGCCTTCAAACTTCGAACGCTGCCGTAAACTGCGCTATCGACTGCGAACAGAAAAGTCCTGATACGATGCAGTTTGTGGGATTGCGGGCAGATTTTTTTACACCACGAACGACCTCAACAAGACTGACTTTTTCTTCTCGACCGAACGCATTGCCGCGGGCGTTCAAAAACGAAAATAAATAAACGTTGCCGAGCGGTCGATGAACAACATCGTCATCGTCAGCATGACCGCCGTCCCCACTCCCAGCGCCATACTCATCACGCTGCCCAGACTCTGCGCCCCCTCCGCAACTGCCTCAACCTTCACCTTGAAACACACGATGGCGGCGAGCACCGTAATGACCAGCAGATCCGCAGACGGTTGTACCCCGGGCGACGCTATCCATACTGAAGTAACAGCGGCAATCAGTTGATCCAGCGGATAGATGAACAGCAGCCATCCGAAACTCACAAGTGTGAAGTTCAGAAACCATTGTATGGGTATCGGCAGCGCATCCCAGTAGCGGCTCGTGAGGTTATAGCCACCGACAATCGCACAATGAAACGCCCCCCAGATAATGAAAGCGTAGCCAGCGCCGTGCCAAAGGCCGCAGATCAAGAATACGATCAGAATGTTGCGTAGGTACCTGCGGTTTCCTCCGAGCGGGATGTACAGATAGTCCCGGATAAAAGTGGACAATGAAACGTGCCAGCAGCGCCAGAAGTCACGAGGATTGAGCGTTGAATAAGGGCGGAGAAAATTGGCCGGCAACTCGATACCGAACAAGAGCGCAAGACCAATTGCGCAAAGCGAGTAGCCGTAAAAGTCAAAGTAGATTTGGAACGTGTACGTATAGACTAGGCTGAGCAGGCCAGATGTGCCTAATGTCTCTGGCGACGCGACAAGCGGTGCGAGCGCATTATTGATGCTGTCAGCAAGCAGCACCTTGAACGCCAGGCCGAAACAGAAGTAGATGCACGCTCGGGTAAGTGTCGACGCAGTGAGGGAAAATGAATCCAAGGCGCGCAGATTCCCGGCAACCTGTGCAAAACGCACAATCGGACCCGCGACCAACTGCGGAAAGAAGCTGATAAAGAGCAGCAGCGTCCGCAGCCCTTGCGCTGTAGCGATAACACCTCGATGACGGTCAATGGCATAGCCGATGAGTTGGAAGGTGAAGAACGAGATGCCCGCCGGCAGTACAACGTTGCGGAACATGTCAAATCCGCCGTCGCTCAATTCATCACCGAGCATCAAGACATCGTTGACCAGAAAGCCAAGATACTTGAAATGTATGAGTGCGCCGAGAGGTCCGGCTATGGCGAGTAACAAAACGGTAAACCCAAACCGCTGGGCGACGAGCCGGTCCATTAGAAGATGTACCCAGACCACGCATGCCACCAGCACCAACGCGTGTCCGACGCCTGCTGCGCCGTAGAAGACGAGCGACGCGACGATTAGCGCCCAAGGTCGCCAGGTGCGCGGGGCGAGCAGCATTACCCCAACCAACGTACATGGCAGAAAAACAAACAGAAACGCGAGGTCGTTGAAAAGCATTACTGGCGTGGTTCGGGTAGCGCTCGTCGCAATAGACCATCGACGTGCGCCCCCAGTAACGGCGCCGGCGCGTGGCAGCAGTCCGGCCAGAAGGTTTCCGGGGAGGTGGGTAGCACCGGTGGGCCGTAACATTTAAGCCCACCGACTATGCACGCTTCGCGTAACCAGCGACGAGATTCGACAGCACCTGCGGACGGGACATTTGCCGCCTTGACTGCAAGCGATGGCGCTAATGGTGCTTCGTAAACAATGACGCGCGTGCCCGTTGCCCTGGCAATATCAGAGAGGCGTTCGATGCTGATGCGCGTAAGGCGAGCGTCCGCACGATGTGCAGAGGTCTTCTGCTTAAAACCGGAAAGATCTGGCGCAGCGGTCGCCTGCGAAGGCCTGCGACTGCCATCCAGGTAATTGGGCGTTGGGGTCGGCGAGGCTCTGGTTCCGAATCCCAGGCCGTATGCCAACCGCTCCACCGTCCGCTCGAAGTTCCAAAGTCGCTCGAAATCCGCCCAGGCCCGGTCCATGAAGAAGTCGTGCACCTTGACCACATCGCCTAACCGCCGCCTCAAAGCAGCGTAGTCGTCTGTCAATAAAGCACCAAGAAACACCCCGTAGCGGCCTGGTTCCAGCAGCGGGTGAGGCCAATGCGGAACCTCCACGAACTGCAGCTCAGCCGGGTCCACGCTCACCACCACGGTACGAGGCAGGACTCCGTAGGCCGCGAGAAACTCTATTGACCTCACTGACTGGTGCAGCGATGTGCCACCCACAGAGAAATTGAACAGGTCTTTACCGCTTGCCCAGGGTACGACGCCCTGATGCAGCATTACTGAGCGTGAATTCCCGAATATGCCGATATCGAATGGCTCGTACCTGGAGCGTGCGTAATAGAGCTTAGCGGCGAGTCGATCGGTCGCAGAGAAATCAGAGAACTCCAGGTGCAGGCTATCGCCAGTGTCGGCGTAAGGGTTACGCACGCTGTAGACGGAAGCCGAGTTCAACACCGCAGTACACATGACCATGACCGTTATGGCGAAGGCGGCGAGGAACTTGAGGTCAGTGCGCATTACTACCAGGGTCCATTCGACATGAGCGAGAACAGCAGTCTTACGTTGGGGCTGACCGGCACTTGGGTTAAGTCTGGCGACTTGGGCTTAGGCTGCGGACTTTAACACGGCACCCGGTCCAGCTTAAGGTCCCCAGGTGCGAGAGGGCCCGGGTCTAAAAGCGAGTAGCTAGCTCACTTGACGCGCCTAACAAATCTGCCCTGATTTGAGACAACGTGACGCAGCCTTCCTAGAGGGAACTTGTAATTCCTCCATCCACGTACAAAACGTGGCCGTTCACAAAACTGGATGCGTCTGACGCGAGATAAACCGCGCCACCCACCAGTTCTTCAACATTGCCCCAGCGCCTCGCTGGGGTGCGCTTTTCAAGCCACGCGCTGAATTCCGGGTCATCGACCAGGGCTTGATTCAGCTCGGTCTTGAAATAACCGGGGCCTATCGCGTTCACCTGCAAACCGTGCGGAGCCCAGTCGATGGCCATACCTTTGGTGAACATCTTGAGCGCGCCTTTGCTCGCAGCGTACGGGGCGATGCTGGGGCGACCCAGCTCGCTCTGGACCGAGCAGATGTTGATGATCTTGCCCGCCTTGCGACCGATCATGTGTCTTGCCACGGCCTGCCCCACGTAGAACGCGCTGTCCAGGTTGGTGCGCATCAGTTGTTGCCAGGCGTCGATCGGAAAGTCTTGTAGTTCCGTTCGATGCTGCATGCCGGCGTTATTGATCAGGATATCGATCGCAACGCCATCTCCCTCCAGCGCATCAATTGCTTGTTTGACGGCGTCCGGGTCAGTCACGTCGAACACGCTGGTCAGTACTTCGGCGTTGGCGGGTAACTGTGCCGCGGCGGCTTGTAGCCGCGCCGCGTCGCGTCCGTTCAGGACAACGCGCGCGCCTGCTTTAGCGAGGCCAATGGCAAGCGCGAGGCCAATGCCTTTGCTGGAGCCGGTGATGAGCGCCGTGCGCCCCTGGAGGCCAAAAAGATTGAGCAAGTGGGACTGAATGGAATTGGTGTCGGTCATGGATGCGTACGTTTGCGAGTGGGATCAAGAAAATCATACGTGCTCAGCGAATCCCTCACAGTCCCGTCCGCGACGGCCGTGTTAAATTTGTACACACCGGATTTGCGCTCACTGACGTTTGGCGAGGCAATACATGAAGGCACTGGTTTGCCACGGCCCCAAAGACCTACGGATCGAAGACCTTCCGAGTCCAACGCCCGACGCGGACGAGGTGTTGGTACAGGTTGGTGCAGGCGGCGTCTGCGGTTCCGACCTGCACTACTACAATCACGGCGGATTTGGTGCGGTGCGTATTCGTGAGCCGATGATTCTTGGTCACGAAGTAGCGGGCGTTGTCGCCGCCGTGGGCGCTAATGTCAAACATGTCGCGCCGGGCGAGACGGTAGCGATCAATCCTTCTCGTCCCTGCGGCAACTGCATGTATTGTCATCGTGCACAATTCAATCAGTGCCTCAACATGCGTTTTTATGGCAGCGCGATGCCCTTCCCTCACATCCAGGGTGCTTTTGCAGAGCAGTTGGTCGTCTCGCAGGCGCAGTGCGAAGAGGTGGGTGAAGACACGTCCGTCCATCATGCCGCCATGTCGGAGCCACTATCCGTCGCCTTGCATGCGCTGACACGCGCCGGCAGCCTCGCGGGAAAACATGTGCTGGTGATTGGCTGTGGTCCGATCGGCGCGCTGTGTGTTGTGGCAGCCCGGTACCTGGGCGCACTGACCGTCACGGCAGCGGACCTGGTTGATGGTGCGCTGTCGGTTGCATGGCAACTGGGCGCGGACCGCACGCTCAACGCGAGCCAGGACGGCGTCATGGAGGAGTTTGCCGCGGACAAGGGTTATTTTGATGTTGTTGTCGAAGCCTCGGGTTCGCAGCCAGGTATTGCGACAGCGCTGGATGTCGCGAAGCCACGTGCGCACATCGTGCAACTGGGTCTGGGTGGCGACATCTCACTGCCGATGAATTCCGTTGTGGCAAAAGAACTGCGGCTCGTTGGCTCGTTCCGATTCCACGAAGAATTCGCCTGGGCCGCAAAGCTCATCCGCGAGGGGCGCGTTGATCTGGCACCCTTGTTGACCGATATTTTTCCCGCGCACGATGCCGTCGCGGCGTTTGAGCATGCCAACAACCGCAACGTCGCGATGAAGGTTCAGATCGCCTTCGCTCAATAGCTGGATTCGACCAGGCGTTGGATTCGCCCAATGGGCGCCGTCGGTCAGAAACGCTCGTCCCAAACGACACCCTACCCGGCGCGGGCCGGTACAGCAGTTGAACCGGCCCGCGGCGTCTGCACAACGCCAAGGTCAATGGGGAGGGTCAGAGGCTCACGCAAGTCGCATCCGCACAGGAGCGAGCTTGCGGGGATGGTCGTCGCCAGGTGCGCGATGGCAGCGGTCGCAATATCGCCACACCACGGCCCATCAACACGCACGGTTACCCCGGCGCTGCTCGCGCGCCGAGCGATGTCCGCGGCCACCGACAATCCACCAAGAAACGCGGGCTTGATGCATAAGCGTGAGACGCCGTCTGCCATTGCCTGCAGAGCGGCGTCACGGTCGGCGATACACTGGTCGAATAACACGGGCGCCTGTTGGGAGACTCGCAAGTTATCCTCGTAACTCCGACACGGCTCCTCAATGAGAACGCGTGGGTCCGAGATGCCGGCCACGGCTTGGGTGGCGGTTTCGAGGTCCCACGCACCGTTGGCGTCAGCCAGCAACACTTGCTCCGAGCCAAGCTCGGCAATCACGGCCGTGATCGCTTCGAGGTCTTCCTTGAGGCTCTTGATCCCCACCTTCAGCTGAATTACGCGGTGATGCTGGCCAACCGTGCGCAACCTTTGCAGGATTGCATCAGTGGTGGCTTCGCTGATGGACAGATAACTGTCCAGAGACTCGGTCTCGGTATCCCCGAATGCCCATCCAAACGGTTACCGGGCAGCCTGCGTGATCAAATCGTAATACGCCGTCTCCACACCGAACGCAGTCCCGCGATGTTCTATCCCGCGAGCCCGAAGCGTCGCGGCAAGTTCCAGCAACCGCTCGACGGGTTGCCCAAGCAGCGCACTTAACGCCTCGCCGTGCGCTCGATGCAGTGCATCGGCCTGGCCTGCGCAAAGCCGCGGCGCGGGCACAAACTCGCCAAATCCACGTACGCCGGTATCGGTGGTCACCACCGCAATCTCGCCGTGCAACTCAGTCTGCGTCACATGTGACATGACGTACGGACCACTACTGAAACGCGGTGTAAACGGTCTTGTTTGTATGTGAGAGATATTCACGCGAATTTCGAGTTTGACCTGCAGCGGTACGCACGCAATGTGGGCACCCGGGTCACGTTCAACACGCAAGCGCACAAACAGCACGGTGCGTTTTGCGACCAGCCCGTACGCGCTTCGCCGTTGCGACCGCGTGCAGCTGACAGACGGACTAGCCGCGCGTCCTCACAGCCGCTCGCTCTCGGCGGCAGGCAGATTGTTATTTGCGGAATCCGGGCAACGAAAGCACTCCAGCAACGATGCCGATCGACA
>CEUN01095143.1_pt1 | contig 16430 bp, 14 predicted proteins | sample 361501 | NCBI WGS metagenome assembly CEUN01 (sample SAMEA2622801, study PRJEB7988) | marine metagenome | biome: marine biome (ENVO:00000447); feature: marine epipelagic mixed layer (ENVO:xxxxxxxxx); material: "saline water (ENVO:00002010), including plankton (ENVO:xxxxxxxx)" | depth 120 m | reverse complement strand
CATCGAGCGCTTCGGTACTTTTGGTCTTGGCGAGGTCACTGCGAGCCCCTGCCACTGCGCGCAAAAAGTCATCACTGACGTTACCCGTGATGTAGTTACCATCGAAGCAGGAGGCGTCAACCCGGGCGATCTCCGGATTTCCCTCGCGCACTGCATCAATCAAATCATCCAGGCGCTGGTAGATCAACCGGTCGGCTCCAATAAATTCCCCGACCTCCTCCTCTGTCCTCCCGTTCGCAACCAGTTCTGAGCGCGAGGGCATATCGATGCCATAGACGTTAGCGTAGCGCACCGGAGGGGCAGCGGAAGCAAAATACACTTTCTTGGCGCCGGCGTCGCGGGCCATCTGAATGATCTGCTGCGACGTCGTGCCACGAACGATTGAATCATCCACCAGTAGCACGTTCTTGCCCCGAAATTCCAGGTCGATCGCGTTCAACTTTTGTCGAACTGATTTCTGTCTCTGCGCCTGACCCGGCATGATGAACGTGCGCCCTATATACCGATTCTTGATAAATCCTTCTCGATACTTCAGCCCGGCGACATTGGCCAGCTGGAGGGCGGAGGTCCGGCTGGTATCCGGGATGGGGATGACCACGTCAATATCATGATCCGGCCAGACGGTCAGCATATGCTCCGCCAGTTTCTCACCCATTCGCAAACGACTCTTGTAAACCGCGACGTCATCCAAGATCGAATCTGGGCGCGCCAGATAAACGTACTCAAACAGGCACGGCGTCAACTCAGTCTGCGACGCGCAGATTTCCCTTTCGATGGTGCCATCGGGCTTGATAACCACTGCCTCCCCGGGAGCGATATCCCCAAGATGCTGGTATCCGAGCACATCCAACGCGACGCTTTCGGAAGCGACCATCAGTGAACGCCCCTGCACGCCGGCGCGCTCGCCCAACACCAGCGGTCGAATACCGTACGGGTCGCGAAATGCCACCAGGCCATACCCCACGATCATCACGACGACCGCATAGGCGCCCTGGCACCTTTCATGCAGTCGACGGACGGCGTCAAAGACGTTTTGGGTCTGGAGTACGGTGTCACCACCACGCACAAATTCCATGAGTTCGTGCGCAAACACGTTCAGCAGAACCTCAGAGTCTGAACCCGTATTTATCTGACGGAGATCGTCCTGAAATAACTCCTCACTGAGTTCACGTGCGTTGACGAGGTTTCCGTTATGCCCCAGAGCCAGGCCAAAAGGGGAATTAACGTAGAAAGGCTGCGCTTCTGAGCGATTGTCGCCTCCAGCAGTTGGGTACCGCACGTGACCAAGCCCCATATTGCCCTCCAGTTGGAGCATGTGACGAGCCTGGAACACATCGCGCACAAGACCGCTATCTTTGCGGAGAAAAACCCGCCGACCGTCACAAGTCATGATACCCGCCGCATCCTGCCCCCGATGCTGAACCACGGTTAGCGCATCATAAATCTGCTGATTGACAGGACCCGTTCCAACAATACCGACGACACCACACATCGTTAGCGACTCTCCTCGAAATTTAGTCTGTAGTGTCCGAGGCGCTCGGCAGCCCGTCGTCCAGCAGGTGGGTTCCAAATCCCTCCAGCATCCCGGGTGCGAGGTACTGTGCCGTCCAATCCACCGCTGGATCAATCAATGGGATCATCATCGAAGCATTGTACCAATCCTGTTGGGGGGCGCCGGAGTTACGGCTGAGCAAGAGCACAGCACCGAGAATAACGAGAGCGCGAACCAACCCAAATAATCCGCCCAACAGACGATCCATCCCGGCAAGGCCGGCTGCCTTGAAGATCTTGGTAATCAGGCTCGCTAGAAGCAGCAACCCGACCAATACGCCCACAAACACCAGGACCGCCGCAACCACTCGAGACAGCGTTGGGTTTTGCAATACCGGATCGATGGTCTGCGCCACATCAGCGCTATGCCGGTAAGCAATCCAGAATGCCGTTATCCAGGAGATCAAAGACAGTAACTCTCGCAGCAACCCTCGAAATAGGCCGAACACCAGTGAGAGCGCCATCGTCGAAACAATGGCAACGTCGACAAGCGAAGGCCAGACACTCACAATTCCATTCATTGTAATAGCCTGCCAATATCTAAGAACGCCACAGTCTCAATTGAGTTCGACGACAAAAGCCGGCTCTCCGGTGACAAGCATTGCCTTGCCGCTCTCGCGCTCAGCTGCCGCTAAATCTGAAAACGGGCCCAGAAAGATCCGGACCGCGACGCGACCGTTAATCTTTATATTCTCCTGGTGCGGAGTCATTCCGTTGTCTTTGAGGAGGCTTGAGCGTTTCTTTAAATTTTCTGCTTGAGAAAATACCCCCACCCGGACTACCCAGCCCTGTTGCACTCCAATAAGCGCGGGAGCGACCGAGACAGCCGTCACATTATCCTCATTATCACCACCTTCACCGTTATCTTTTGGCTTCTCCAATTTTCCCGAAGCGGTTGGTTCAGGGTTTTTTGTTGATATTTGATCCCCCGACGCATCGGAAACATCCGACTCGGACTTTTCCATGGCACCCTGCGATGCCGTGGAGAGTCCAATTGAGGAGTTGAACTCGCCTTTTGGTTCGAGAAAGTCGGCGGGCTCGTGTACAACTTCGTAACCCGCTTCACCACCGAGTAGCCACGGCAATAGCAGCACGGGCAACGCCAAAAGGATTAGCGCTCCGGTTACACGATGCTTCAGATTGAACGCCGGCTCCGAGGGGGTTTCCATTTATCCAGGTGCCCGTTCTGAATGCACGGCCAGTATATCACCCACCAGGTAAAACGATCCGAAGACCACCACTCGATCGCCCGGTCCGCTCGCCCGCACGGCAGCCCGATAACACGCTTGCGGTGTTTGCCCTTGGCCAGCATCGACAATGGCTAACCCGGATAATGCAGAGCGCAGTTCATCATCAGCCAGTGCCCGCCCATCCTCGAGGGTTGCCGGATACCAATAATCTATGGCAGAACGCATCACCTCAACTGCCTGCGCGATATCCTTGTCTTTTAGCATTGCAAATACGGCCCGCGTTTTGCCTGAGACAGACTCGGCACGCAGCGCTTGTGCCAGTGCACAGACAGCCTGCAGGTTGTGCCCAACGTCAAACCAAATCGAAACATCGCCACCGACCCGCTCCTGGCGACCGGGCACCGACAATCCATTCAGTGCCGAAACATGCTCGCGGGTGACCGGGAGCTTCTTCTGGAGCAATCGGATAGCCGCCAGGGCGCCGGCTAGATTTTGAGACCAGACTGGACTTGTCGACTCGACTTCCATATGCCCTAAGAAAGACGGGTGAGTCCACTTTGGCCCTGCTGATAAGAAAACCCTCTTGCCGTTGACTTCCTCAACAGAAAAGTCGCGGTCCGCAAGGCGCCAGTCGCACTGTAGAGCCGCCAGACGCTCTGTTATTGTTGTGGGAGGGTCAGAATCTGAGACGACGGCGCATCCGCGATACCGCAGAATACCCGCTTTCTCCTTCCCGATCTCCTCCCGGGAATGGCCCAGCCAGGCCTGATGATCCAAATCGATTGACGTAATGATGGCGAGATCAGCATCCACGGCGTTAACAGCATCCAATCTCCCTCCCATTCCAACCTCCAGAATCCAGATATCCAGTCCAGAACGCGAAAAGATCTCTAAAGCAGCGAGCGTGCCAAACTCGAAATAGGTCAGCGGGATATTGCCGCGCACGCATTCGACTGATTGGAACGCCTCGCAGAGTCGATCGGCAGAAGCCGGGTGGCCATTCACTTTCGCCCGCTCGCCGTAGTCCACCAGGTGCGGGGAGGTATACGTACCGACTCGATATCCCGCGGATCGATAGACCGCATCCAGCATCGCGACCGTTGATCCTTTTCCATTGGTGCCGCCGACTGTAATGATGACCCTCGGGTAGGTTGGGATGAGACAGTGCAACACCCGCCTTACCCTGTCCAGACTGAGATCGATCGTTCTTGGATGTATGGACTCGATATAGTGGAGCCAGTCGCTTAGCTCCCAGTCAGACTGCAGCCGCATCGCCCAGGCTTATTCGAGATCGGAAGCAGGCACGGGGGCTTCCCCGGGAAACAACAACTCGGCCCCTGACGTTTGAACCGGCCCGAACCCCAGTGTCTGGATCGCATCACCGATGGTGTCGCGCAATTCGTTCCGAGTCACCACCATGTCGATAGCGCCATGTTCGAGCAAAAACTCGGACTGCTGAAATCCTTCCGGCAGCGTTTCCCGAACCGTCTGCTCGATTACCCGCGGGCCAGCGAATCCAATCAGTGCACGCGGCTCGGCAATGATGAGATCACCGAGCATCGCGAGGCTTGCGGAGACCCCGCCCATTGTGGGATCGGTCAAGACCGAAACGAAAGGCAATTTCGCATTCTTCAAATGATTCAAGGCCGATGTGGTCTTGGCCATCTGCAGAAGAGAGAACAGGCCCTCCTGCATTCGCGCCCCTCCGCTTGCACTAAAGCAGATAAAGGGGTTTCCTTGTTCGACCGCATCATCAACGCATCGCGTAAATTTTTCGCCTACGACGGAGCCCATGGATCCGCCCATGAAGGCAAACTCAAACGCCGCTACTGAAACGGGAATGCCCAGAAGCGTACCCCGGCCGGCGACCAGAGCCTCTGGTTCCTGACTTGCCTTGCCTGCTTCCGAAAGTCGATCGCGATAGCGCTTGGCGTCACGAAAGGTCAGTACATCAACTGCGCGCAACCCGGGTCCAATCTCCTCAAATCGGCCGTCGTCCAGAAAACCACTCAGGCGCGCTCTCGCGCTCAAACGCATGTGATGGCCGCACTTCGGACAAACCTGCATTCCACGGTCAAGATCTGCGCCGTACAGGACGGTGCTGCAATCATCGCACTTGCGCCAAAGCCCCTGCGGCACCCCCCTCCGGGTAGCCACCGAGGCCACATCCTTGATCTTGGGGGGAATCAATCGGTCAAACCAGCTCATGTCCTTGCCCCTCCCGCAGTCGACCCGGCGCCGTGCAGATCCCAGGCGCGAACCGCCTGACAGAACTCAACCATCTTTTCCGGACTTTTTATCCCCGGCTCTAATTCAACGCCGGTACTGACGTCCACGGCCCAGGCGCCAGACTGCGCAAGCGCGTCACCGACATTTCCCGCATCCAGGCCTCCGGCCAGGATTACTGGCGCCGGCAGGCTGACCCGAGCACGATCCCAGTCGAAAGCCGCCCCGGTGCCCCCCACCGTTTCAGGATCATAAGTATCCAATAAGAACGCACTCGCGCTGGGATGCTGATCGCAGGCAATGTCTAAATCCACTTCGTCGCGCATCCGGACAGCCTTGATGTAGGGCAACCCAAATCGTTCGCAGTGCTCGCGCGTTTCTTCCCCATGAAACTGGAGAACGGTTAGTGGGACGCGATCGAGCACATTGGACACTTCGGCTTCACTGGGGTCAACAAACACGCCCACGAGGTCAACCAGTGCCGGTACCGAGTCCGCAAGGGATGCTGCTTGCTCCAGGGCTACGGCACGACGACTTTGCGGAAAGAAAATAAGGCCCAACGCATCCGCGCCAGAGGCAATAGCGACTGCTGCGTCGTTCTCGCGAGTCAGGCCGCAAATTTTCACTCGGGTTCGCACCCGCCTATTTTACCCTTGCTCCTCTACCGGCGGTGCTTACCAGAACTTGCAGGGCTCAGGCGGTGAGGGAATCCTAAATACCTTGGGATACCTAACCCCGCTAAAATACAAACCGTCAGGGAGTGCTGTTACCCCCCCTGCCGATCTGTCACAGCTTTGCAGAACCTCCTCCACCCAAGGGATGGGCTTCGAGCCGTTTGCAACCGCAGTGAGCACCCCGGCGATATTCCTCACCATATGTTGGAGAAAACCATCGGCCTCAATATCTATCCATATCCATGGGCCTTCACTATTCACAGACAGTTCATAAATCTCTCGAACCGGCTGTTTCGACTGGCAACCGCTCGCCCGAAAGGCCGAAAAATCATGTCGACCTTGCAACAACGCAGCTGCACGTTTCATACGCTCCACATCTAGTTTTTCGTAGGTCCAGGTCACTTTTCCGGATAAATAGGTGGGCCGAACGTCTCGGCAGAATAGGATATATCGGTACTGCCTCGACAGCGCAGTGAAGCGCGCGTGAAACGTGCGGTCGACTTCTTTGATCCACGTTAAGGCCGACCCGCTCGGCAGGTGCGTGTTGGCGCCCCTGAGCCAGTTAAGCGAGGAGCGATCCGCCGCAGAATCGAAGTGGCAAACCTGACCGGTCGCGTGCACACCGGTATCGGTACGGCCTGCCGTCACAACGCGGATTGCCTCAGACGCAACTGCGCTTAGAGCCTTCTCGATGCAATCCTGGACCGTGCGCACCCCCGATTGACTCTGCCAACCATGAAACCGACTCCCATCGTATTCGACCCCAACAGCGTAGCGCGCAGAACCCGTTGAGACAGTGGATGGAATGTTGTCGACGTCCAAGGGGGAGTCACTCGTGTTGTAGAATCGGGGAACGTGTTTTGCAGATTGTACCCAGTCCTCTGTCGTCCCAGCTCGGGGTTGTTCAGTTGAGACAGGTACTGTCTTCGTATTTCCGGATAATTGAAGAGCACTTATGGCACCGACCAATAAGAATACCGAACCCCTTGAGTCGTATCGAAGCGGTCCCGATGAACGCGGCCATTTCGGGCTGTTTGGAGGGCGCTTCGTTGCCGAAACGTTGATGCCATTGATTCTGGACCTCGAGGCTGCCTACGACGAGGCCCGCCAATCCCCCGAGTTCCAACGCGACTTTGACTACTACGCCGCCCATTACACCGGTCGGCCCAGTCCGCTCTACTTTGCCCAAAGCCTCACCGAATCCCTCGGCGGAGCGAAGGTTTATTTCAAACGAGATGAACTCAATCACACGGGTTCGCACAAGATCAACAACACCCTTGGACAAATTCTGCTGGCAAAACGGATGGGCAAGTCCCGGATCATTGCTGAGACCGGCGCAGGCCAACACGGTGTGGCCACGGCTACGGTCTGCGCCCTGTTTGACCTGCCCTGTGTGGTCTACATGGGCGCAACAGATATTGAGCGCCAAGCGCCAAATGTATTCCGCATGAAACTGCTCGGTGCAGAAATCGTTCCCGTTACGAGCGGTACCGGGACGCTTAAGGATGCGATGAATGATGCGTTGCGCGATTGGGTTGCCAATGTGGCTGATACGTTTTACATCATCGGCACCGTTGCCGGACCCCATCCCTATCCGGCAATGGTGCGCGATTTTCAGAGTGTCATCGGACGCGAGGCTAGAGAGCAGGTGTTAGCGGCCGAGGGTCGACTCCCCGACACCTTGGTGGCCTGCATTGGGGGCGGCTCAAATGCAATGGGACTGTTCCATCCCTTCCTTGATGACCCGGTCCGAATTGTTGGAGTCGAAGCCGGTGGCTTTGGGCTTGAGACCGAGAAACACGCGGCCTCTTTGACCGGCGGCCGGCCGGGCGTGCTCCACGGTAACCGGACCTATCTGCTTCAAAACGAAGACGGTCAGATTACCGACGCGCATTCCATCTCTGCGGGTTTGGATTACCCGGGAATCGGGCCCGAGCATGCCTGGCTCCATGATCAGGGTCGCGTCGACTACGTCTCGGTCACAGATTCCGAGGCCCTCGAGGCTTTCCAATTGTGCTGCAGGACTGAAGGCATTATTCCGGCTCTCGAGCCGGCACATGCACTGGCCCATGTAGCCAAGATTGCTCCCGAAATGGACAAGGATCAGATCATCGTGATGAATCTGTGCGGGAGAGGTGACAAGGATATCTTTACCGTGGCCGATACACTCGGGGTAGAAATATGAGGTCCCAAGATCGTATCGACCGAACCTTTCAGCGGTTGGCCGACGAGGCGCGGGCGGGGCTCGTTACCTTTATCACCGCGGGAGACCCTGACCTGGAAACAAGCCAGCAGCTTATGGAACGTTTGCCGGGCGCCGGTGCAGACATCATCGAGTTGGGCATGCCGTTTTCTGATCCAATGGCGGATGGCCCCGCGATTCAAGCGGCAAACCTGCGTGCCTTGTCTTCAGGCGCATCACTTCGCGGCACGCTGGCGATGGTGAGCCGATTTCGCGAGAACAACAACGACACACCGGTCATCCTCATGGGGTACTTCAATCCCATCTATCAGTACGGACCGTCGCGCTTTGTGACCGATGCTGCTGCTGCCGGCGTGGACGGATTAATTATGGTCGATCTTCCGCCGGAAGAGGATGATGAGCTTTGTGATCCGGCACGAACAGCCGGCCTGCATTGGGTCCGGCTCGTCACACCCACGTCGGACGAGGTCAGGCTACAGCAGGTGCTTCGCAATGCCAGCGGCTTTATCTATTATGTGTCAATTGCCGGCATTACTGGAACGCGATCGGCCGCCGCATCCGCAATTGGAGACGCCTTAACGATGATACGCAAACACACCCCGCTTCCGATTGCAGTCGGCTTTGGGATCAATACCGTAGAACAAGTCCGCGAGACCGGCGAGGTTGCCGATGGTGCCGTGGTCGGCTCGGCCATTATCCGGGAAATTGAGAATCACCTGGACCGATCCGGCAAAGCCAAACCGGAGTTACTGGATCGTGTCACCGGACTTGTCTCGGAGCTTGCCGGAGGGCTCCGCGCATAATCGACGGGGCAGCCCGCCGCATCCGGTTCTATTCGCTGGCTCAGCTCGTGAGTGTCGCTAGCAAGGCTTTTGCCCGCTCCTGGATTTTAGTATCTTGAGATCGGCTTAAGCCAGCGAGTATCTCATGCGCCGCCGCAGGATCTCCCATTTCAAGGTAGGCGTTCGCCAATTCGAGCTGCGTTCTTTCTTCGCTGATCCCTTCCGCAGGAACAGCCGGGACCGGGTCCGGTGACCCCGGCCCAGGGCCTGCAGGTTCCACCCCGTCCCCAAGCGGTGGAGATAACCCTCCTAACGCTGATTGAGGTCCATGGTCAGGGGTATCCGGTCCCTCAAGATCCAACTCGAGATCGCTGGTGCTGTCATACGCTTTTTTGTCCGATCGCGCGATTTCAGAACCGAGTGGCGCCGTTGTCGGCATCGCTTCCGACCCGGAGCCCAGATCAAACTCGAACGGGATACCCTCATCCTTTAGCGGGTCTGGTTCCAATGAATCCGACCCGGCTGCCGCGTCGGAAGGGAGATCAATGGCAACTGCGGTTGAGGTGCTGACCGGCGCCGGCGGATCTTCTTTTACAGTGTCTGTGACCTCGCGGACCAGTTTATCGAGGTGGGCTTCCTCGGGCGACCCCTCGGCCACTACCTGTCGCACCTCGTTTGTTAAGGCCTGAAACTCCTCTTTTTGATCTAAGACGGTCAGCACCTCAAGCAGTTTAAGTTTGAGTTCAATCCGGTCCGGTGTCCGGGATATCGCGTCGCGCAGTGTCTGTTCAGCTTGGACGGTACGCCCGTAAGCCAGGTAGATCTCTGACTCGGTCAGGGGGTCTACTTCGTCACTCTGAACCGCGACGCCGCGCTGGGTTTCGGTATCGGTAACAAATCCGGCTCCCACGCTTTCCTCAGGCGGGCCAGCTTCACTGCGCTGTACTTCCTCCGTTGACCGCACGCTATTTCCGGCGAACAGATCCCGACTTTCCGAACTCTCCGTGCGCGTAGTAAAGAGTCGATCCGAATCTCCCGCTTGCGTCCCCCTACGTTTGATGAGCAGCCATACCAGCAGCAAAAATATAATTACCAGTCCCAATGTCTTATTGGAGACTCCGGGTATCGCGGATTGCTTCTCGTCCACCCCTTCCCAAAATACTTTACTGGCCTCGCGACCCGCCTCGGCCAACAACCCTGTTTGACTGACGACCCATTCAAAACTCCGCGAAGGATCACGCCATGGCGACGGCACGTCGTCGATCTCACCAGTAGGCTGAGCTGTTATCCCTTCCGGCGCAGCGGCAGCGGCGTCGGGCGCGGAATCTTCTGACACCGCGGAAATTTCAGAGACATCTTCCAAAGCTTGGCTTGCGACTTCCTCAGAAGTCGGTTGTTCGGAGAGAGCTGTTGATCCTGCGACCGGATCTTCCTCGACTACCTCACCGGCTGAATGCTCGTTTTGCGATAACCCACTAGAAACCGCTGCCTGTTCAGCAGACGTTGCCGCATTTTGCGCCAACATGGATTCCAACTGCTGCTGGGCGATCGCGAGCTGCGTCTCCTGTAATTCAATGAGCTGCATGGTTTTTTCAAGCTGCTGCTGAAGCAGGTCGACTTGCTGGCTCAGTTGTTGATTCTCAAGCTCTTTCGATCCCAACGACTCCTCGACAGCGCTGAGGCGATCGGTCAGGGCGGTAACGGCAGCAGCTTCCTCTGTCTCAAGTCGTGGAGTGGCGTCCGTGGCGCTGCTGAGGGACCTCAACGGAAACATTTCGCCTGCGCTCTCAGTGGCAATCTGCGAAACAGGCTCCGGAGGCTGTATAACTCTAAGCACGTAACTAGACGAATCCACTGCCGCCAGATCCTCCTCGGGAGTCAGTAACGCTGCCACAGGTGCGTGAAGCGTCATCCAGTTTCCGTTCGGACTCGGCGTCTTGGGCTCGGACTGGCCCTCCAGCCAACGCACAAGATGGTCTTCATACAGGGCCCGTGCTTGCTCAGGATCGGTCCGGGCCATCTGGCGCTCTGAGGGTATATGCAGCCTCGCCCCCTGCCGAAGGAGGTTCATGTTGCCCTCGATAAAACTGTCCGGATTGTCTTCGACCAGGGCAACCATGGTCTGCTCAATGGAGATGGTGTCATCCACCTTGATCCGCCGGGCGATCTGCATCAGTGTTTGGCCCTCTTGGATCGGTCCAACATACTCTCCCGGGTAACTCACCTCCGACGGGTTTGGTGAGAAAGGTTCTCGCTCAGGCGTTGAAACGTTGCCCGCTGTCAACTGTTCGGCGGGATCCAGCATTACCGTGTATTCACGAAGTGTCTGCTGCCCGTTGATCTCGACGAGCAAGAGAAAACGCAAGAACGGCGTTCGAATCGGGTCTCTCGACTCGACCTCAATAATGACAGGGCGGGATAGCAAATCCAGAGTGAATATCAGGCCGGTAACCGCGGGATCCAGCGGAATTCCAGCAGCCGCATGGGCCCGGGAAGAGCCGAGGGAAATAACGGCCGTATCCGCCTCCGAACCGCTTCCAGGGTCCTTTACCTCGATTGCGGCCCGCAGGGGCTCATTCAACCTCGACGTTACTGATATACCGGAAAGCTCAACCGCGTGTACCACGCTGCAGGCGAGTGCCTGAAGCGACAGGACAACACCGGCAAGGACTGGCCTCACAGGAGACACCGCTCCCGGGGGCAGTGCGTCCCGGAGAAGGGAGACAGTCGAAGGATCATCCCCCGATTATAGGCACGCTGGGGTATCGAACCAATCAGAGCCGACGAACTCTGTCGTGAGCGGAGTTCAAATTCCGGGATACAGAAGTTCTGCTATTTGAATGCTGTTCAGGGCGGCTCCCTTGCGGATGTTGTCCGCGACCACCCAGAGGCAAAGCCCGTTTTCTGTCGAGATATCCTCGCGGATTCTCCCCACGAAGACCGGATCGTGATCGGCCGCCTCGGAAACCGGTGTCGGGTAGCCTCCCGGCTTGCGTTCGTCGACGACACATACCCCATCGGCTTCTACCAGCGCAGCCCGGGCTTCATCGGCAGTGATCTTCACTCGAGTCTCAATATGTACCGCTTCGGCATGACCGTAGAACACCGGGATGCGCACCGTTGTCGGATTCACCGCAATCGTGTCGTCTTCAAAAATCTTTTGCGTCTCCCACACCATCTTCATTTCTTCTCGGGTGTAGCCATTGTCCTGAAAACTGTCGATATGGGGAATCGCATTGAAGGCAATTTGCTTTGGCATCACTTCGGACACCGCACCCTTGCCGTTTAGGAGAGAAGCAGTCTGGCCTGCAAGTTCCTCAATCGCCCGCCGCCCTGCGCCAGAGACGGCCTGATAGGTCGCCACGTTGATTCGGCTAATTCCAACTCTGTCATAAATTGGCTTTAACGCGACGACCATTTGGATCGTGGAGCAATTTGGGTTTGCGATCAGGCCTCGATGGTCATCCAGCGCATGGGAATTGACCTCCGGTACCACCAAGGGCACCTTCGGATCTCTTCTGAAATGTGAGGTGTTGTCAATTACCACGCATCCGGACTCGACCGCTTTGGGCGCGTACTCAGCAGAAATACTGCCTCCCGCTGAGAAAAGTCCCAATTGGACTTGCGAGAAGTCAAAGGCCGCGAGGTCCTGAACCCGGATCGCTTTGCCCCGAAACATAATGGTACTACCAGCAGAGCGTTCGCTCGCCAATGCATACAGTTTCCGCACGGGGAAACGTCTCTCTTCAAGGATGCGAAGCATCACTTCGCCCACCGCCCCGGTGACCCCAACTACAGCAACGTCGACTTCAGGATTTGCAGTCATAATGTTGTCGGCTCACACTCGGCAGGCGAAAGCGAAAAGCCTGCTATTACCGGATACGTCCAACTCAGGCCCCCAGATCCTCAAACAGCCAGGGAACCTCCTTCATCCGCCGCTCCTCATAGGCCGCAATATCCCCTTCGTGCTGAAGCGTCAACGCAATATCGTCCAAACCTTCCAGGAGGCATTGCTTCTTAAAGGCGTCCATCTCGAAACGGTAAACCTGCCCTGATTCAGCGGTGGCCGTCTGACGTTCCAGATCAATCTCCATAGAAAACGGGCCTGACTCGCCGTCTTGGTTGAACAAAGTCTCTATATCTGCGCTCGGGAGCGAGATCGGAAGCACCCCATTTTTGAAGCAGTTATTGAAGAATATATCGGCATAACTCCCGGCAATGACAGTTTTGATCCCAAAGTCCCGGAGCGCCCAGACTGCATGTTCGCGCGAGGATCCACAACCAAAGTTCTCACGCGCCAAAAGAATCCGGCCGTCTCGATAAGCTTTCTTGTTCAGTATGAAATCGGAATTTAAAGGCCGACCGCTGCAATCCTGGCCTGGCTCTCCCTGGTCAAGATAACGCCATTCGTCAAAAAGATTATCGCCAAATCCGGATTTTTCCACCGACTTCAGGAACTGCTTAGGAATAATTGCGTCGGTATCCACATTGCTTCTGTCGATTGGAATCACGACACTCGCATAATTTATAAACTTCTCCATTATTCGGAAGCCTCTTAAAGCTGATTGGGATCTGCGAACCGTCCTGCGATCGCGGCCGCTGCGGCCATCGACGGCGATACCAGATGCGTTCGGCCACCGTAGCCCTGACGTCCTTCAAAGTTACGGTTGGATGTCGCGGCGCAGCGCTCTCCCGGCTCAAGACGGTCTGCATTCATCGCGAGGCACATCGAACATCCCGGTTCGCGCCACTCAAACCCTGCATCCGTAAAGATTTTGTCCAAGCCTTCGGCTTCGGCTTGTATTTTGACGAGACCCGACCCCGGTACAACCAGGGCCTGTTTTATGTTCTGAGCCACTTTGCGGCCTGATGCCACCTTGGCCGCTGCACGAAGATCCTCAATTCGACCGTTGGTGCAGGCGCCAATAAAGACTTTATCGAGCTCAATAGCGTTGATCCGCGTTCCGGGTGTCAAGTCCATGTACTCCAAAGCCCGTGTCCAGTCTCCCTGTCGGGTTTGATCAGGCGCATCAGCAGGGTCGGGAATCGCGTCGTCGACGCTGACAACCATTTCCGGAGAAGTTCCCCAAGTGACTTGCGGCCGCAGCGACGAGACATCGAGGTGATATTCCTTATCAAATTCCGCATCTGCATCTGTGACCATCTCGAGCCAGTAATTCTGTGCTCTATCGAACGCGCCATCCTGCGGGGCGTAGGGACGACCTTTCAGGTACACTACCGTCGTCTCATCCACACCCACCAGTCCTGAGCGTGCACCGGCCTCAATCGCCATGTTGCACAGAGTCATTCTGGCCTCCATAGACGCGCTCTTTACTGCACTGCCCGCGAATTCAATAGCGTATCCTGTTCCACCAGACGTACCGATCAGCCCGATCACGGCCAGGATCATATCTTTGGAAACGATGCTCTCCGGCAAGGTTCCATTCAGGTTGATGCGCATATTCTTCATCTTTCGCGCAACGAGGCACTGTGTGGCGAGAACATGCTCGACTTCCGAGGTTCCAATACCGAATGCCAACGCGCCGAGTGCGCCGTGGGTTGCGGTATGTGAATCTCCGCAGACAATTGTCATCCCCGGCTGGGTCGCACCTTGCTCAGGTCCCACGACATGGACGATACCCTGCCGAGGATCTGCCATCGAAAACTCCGTAATCCCGAATTCCTCACAGTTCCGATCCAGTGTCTCGACCTGCAGTCTTGCAATAGGATCGGCGATTCCGGCGCTGCGATCGGTCGTCGGTACGTTGTGGTCTGCGACAGCCAAGTTTGCTGCCTTGCGACGTGGAAGGCGTGCCGCATCGCGCAGACCTGCAAATGCCTGCGCCGATGTCACCTCATGCAAAAGCTGCAAATCGATGTAAATCAGGGCGGTACCGTCCTCGGACTCCCGTACGAGGTGCTGCTCCCAGAGTTTGTCGTAAAGGGTTTTTCCAGTCATCTGTGTCTCCTCGAGGGCGGGCGATTCTAACACAGCGATCCAGGCAGCCACGCGCCGTGAACCGCTGGTTGATGTGCCACTGTCTCCGACAGCAAGGACGGTGGTAATCTTTATCCTCCGGAAGTCAGGAGCCATTGGAACACGTTCATTGACCAGTTACTACAATCTCTTTGTTTCACTGGAGCGCACACTCGGCAAGGTCCTGCTCCCCATTGACCGCAATGCGTCAGAACCGAACCGACTCATCTCGTCAAACGCCGCATTCCTTGAATTGAGTCGATCGGTTGCGTCTGAGATCTTTTCGGAAAACGGCTGCAGAACCAAAGATGATCCCGTTACGTTGTATCCGACACTCGACGCCCTGGGGCGGATAAAACGAGCTCAGAAAGACTGCGAAGCGCTGGACGTTGTCGCGGCCGACTTCCTAGAGCAGGTCGGAGCCGCCGTGATCGAACTGCTTCCTTCCGACGTCAGCGGTTTCGACACACCGAACGAGTACCTTGTTTCGCAATCACGCTCGCGACACCAACCCGACGCCGGGCGCTCTAAGGCCAGGGCTTAGGTCGTAGGTTTTAAGTCCCAGGCGGGATGGCTGGACCTACTGCCGCCTCAACTCCGAGAGATTGCTGGCGCAAGAAATGGTCCATCAGCACCAGCGCGAGCATGGCCTCGGCAATCGGGACAGCCCGGATGCCGACACACGGATCATGACGACCTGTGGTCACGACCTGGACTGCTTCCCCCTGCGTGTTGACCGTTCTTCCGGGGGTGGGAATACTGGATGTCGGTTTAAGAGCCAACGCGGTGTGGATTTGTTGTCCGCTGGAAATGCCGCCCAGCACCCCTCCCGCGTTATTGCTTAAGAACCCCTCCGGCGTCATCTCGTCGCGATGCTCACTGCCACGTTGTTGAACACTGTCAAATCCGGATCCAATCTCCACTCCTTTCACCGCATTGATAGACATCATCGCCCGCGCGATGTCTGCGTCCAACCGGTCGAACACCGGCTCGCCGAGTCCGGGAGGTACCCCGTCCGCTATGACGATCACTTTCGCGCCAATAGAGTCCCCCTCTTTACGCAACGCGTCAATCAATGCCGCGATATCATCGACCTGCCCCGCATCCGGAAAGAAGAAGGGGTTGTCCTGCACCACTGCCCAGTCGATCGTCTTTGCCGAGACGTTCCCGATCTGGCTCATGCAACCCTGGATACGTATACCGACTCCGTCAAGCAGAAACTTGCGGGCTACCGCCCCGGCGGCTACCCTGGTTACGGTCTCCCGGGCTGATGCACGACCGCTGCCCCGATAGTCGCGCAATCCATATTTTTTAAGATAGGTATAGTCCGCGTGACCCGGTCGAAATTGAGACCGAATCTTTTCATAATCTCTCGGCCGCTGGTCCTCATTCCGGATCAAGAGTCCAATCGGCGCCCCGGTCGTTCTCCCCTCGAACACACCTGAGAGGAGTTCTACTTGATCCGATTCGCGCCGTTGGGTCGTGTAGCGGGATTGACCGGGACGTCGACGGTTCAGGTCACCCTGGATATCTGCTTCGGAGAGCGACAGCCCCGGCGGACAGCCGTCGATAACGCAACCCAACGCAGGTCCATGACTCTCGCCAAAAGTCGACACCCGAAAGAGGGTTCCCAATACACTACCGGCCATTGCCAGACTCCAATAGGGCGAAGTCCAACCTAAGCCCGAGGCAGGGTGACGCCGCTTTGACCCTGATATTTGCCTTTACGGTCTTTGTAGGACACTTCACAGATTTCGTCAGATTCGAAAAAGAGAACTTGCGCCACACCCTCATTTGCGTATACCCGGGCCGGCAGAGGCGTGGTGT
>CEUN01055156.1_pt1 | contig 16457 bp, 12 predicted proteins | sample 361501 | NCBI WGS metagenome assembly CEUN01 (sample SAMEA2622801, study PRJEB7988) | marine metagenome | biome: marine biome (ENVO:00000447); feature: marine epipelagic mixed layer (ENVO:xxxxxxxxx); material: "saline water (ENVO:00002010), including plankton (ENVO:xxxxxxxx)" | depth 120 m | reverse complement strand
TTCCTGAGCGAACACACCCACAGCGAAGACGAAGTGCGTTTCTTCGTTGGCGGCGAAGGCCTGTTCACCCTGCACATCGGTGAAAAAGTCTACGAAGTGCTGTGTACCGAAGGCGACCTCATCAGCGTACCCGCGAACACCACCCACTGGTTCGACATGGGCCCGAACCCGAACTTTATCGCCATCCGCCTGTTCAACAATCCGGAAGGCTGGGTAGCGAACTTCACCGGCAGCGATATTGCCGATCGCTTTAACCGTTTGGAAAACTGATTCCGCTATGCAGAACGTCAAACTGATCCTGACCGATATCGAAGGCACCACGTCTTCGATTTCCTTCGTTAAAGACGTACTTTTCCCGTACGCGGCAGACCACCTGCCCGCGTTCGTAAAAGAAAATATTAACGACGAAAAAGTTCAGACCGCCCTGCAACAGACGGCAGAACTCGCAGCAGAAGATGGCGAAAGCATCAGCGCCGACAATACAGACGCACTCATCGCCAAACTGCTGCAATGGATCAGCGAAGACCGCAAAGCCACCCCTCTCAAAGCGCTGCAAGGCCTGATCTGGAAAACCGGCTACGAAAATGGCGACTACCAAGCGCACATGTACCCGGACGCCACCGAATACCTGAAGAAATGGAACGACAGCGGCTTGCCACTGTACGTGTACTCTTCAGGCTCAGTAAAAGCCCAGGAACTCTTCTTCGGCTACTCGCAGGATGGTAACCTGCTGCCATTATTCAAAGGGCACTTTGATACCCTGATGGGCGGCAAACGCGAGACTCAGTCTTACCTGAATATTCTGGCTGAACTGCAGAAAACTCACACTGGCTTAAAGGCCGCAGACGTGCTGTTTTTATCAGACATCAAAGAAGAATTGGATGCCGCGAAAGAAGCAGGGATGCAGACGGTATGGCTGGTTCGTAAAGATGACATTCCGGCTGAGCCAGAGCATAAAGCAGTGAAGAGCTTTGCGGAGATTTGAGTACCCGCCACCGATTTATGGTGCGCAATGCGCACCCTGCACCCGTCCGTCTCTCTTGTAGGAGGGGATCATATCCCCGACACGGTTTCAGCCGAAATGCCTCATTTACATCTAAAGGTATGTCTTATACACCCTAAACGACTGCAATTATCACCGCTATTGATGCAATAACAAATCGTGATCAAAGGGCGTGTACTGTCTACCAAACCGCTTAAATCAACCAACCATGTGTGGTAACTTTAGGACAACTTTCAAAGAAGCAGGGATCATGCTGAAGCGTCTCTTTTCGTCGACCAAACGGCCATATATTCCCGGGATCAATAAGCCTGAGACATTCTCTATGGATTTGTCAGGTAATTCCCTGTCTTTTCTTCTACCCCCGCACCATAACTTTCACGGTTTTGAAGAAAGAGTGAAGCACGTCCTGACCCCTAATATATACGACTCAAACGCGTATCACGACGATCCTTACGGGCTGTTCTCTCATCGTGTTTTACTAAGCCGTAGAATGGAGTTTTTCGGGGTTCCTTGGGATACCCAGCCAATAGGCAGTATCACTACAGGAATAATTTTATACCGTGCTGACGGGCTGCCTGAAGGCATGAGTTGCTTAAATCCGCAACAATTCGAACAGATAATTACTCGTTTCCTGTTTCAACATGGCCCAGAGAACCCTCAATACGGTGTTCGGGTGGCTCCGGTTAACTGGAAGATATATAAGACTCATGAAACCCCTTGGATTTACTGCGAAGAGCGCGATAAAAATCCCGTAGACGAAGTTGCCTGGCATGGTTTCGCGTTTGCACCACTGGACGACTCACTTTTTGTTCTCGTTGAGTTCAGCTGCCTGAACTCGGATCGAAAAGAAATCATCAATGAGCACCTCCGAGCGATGATGAATCGCATAATATCTACGTTCGACCTGAAGTACCGTCCAGAAATTCAAGCAAAGATTTTGCGCTTGCAAAGTAAAACTGAAAGATGGGCTTACACAGAACAACGTGATCCTGAAGACTGGGTCTATCCTTGGGCCTGGTACCGCGGATCACGTGAACATGGGCAGCCACCAATCGTAATAAAAGAGTGGGAAACCCACCCACCTGAATACAAAATATAGTTATCTGAAAGGACTCAACCTATGAACGGACAACACGCTAAACCTGGATTTCATCTTTATATTGCCAAGCGGCCTGGTATCGAACGCAATGTATTTGTACGGGAAACAGCGAAGGCTCAATGGGCAGCAATACATGCCCAAAAAGAAGGGAATTACTACATGAACCGTCTGGATCGGGCACTCGAATTTTTAGCGAAAACACCCGGTGGACGTCAGGTCGGCTCTCAAGTGACAACAATTGGTCCTATTACCGTTACTTTTCGAATCGATGAGGGCAGCGGGGACATAGATGTTTGGCACACTGTCGTCAACGACTCTCCGGAATTTACCGCCAAACAGACCCCTGGTCTCTATCGCGTAAACGCGGCCTCACAAAGCTGGGCTACCGAGCGAGATAGCGATGTCGCAATGGATTTCACCCATCACTGGGGCGACAACGAACACAACGCGGCTATTGCAGGAAAATTTAAGTCTAAAGAAGACGCTGGAAAGATAATTCCAGAGCACATCATTAATGCATACGCGGTATCCAGCCAGAATTCTAAAAGCTCTGACAATCACTACTCTCTCTACTGGCTGAATAACGACTTTAAAAATACACAGCATGTGAACTCAATTGTTCATCACCTGCGCGAAGCCCATAAAAGCAAAAGGCGCGTACGCTGGTTGGTCCACGGAGAGGCGACAACCGTATTTGCAGAAGCTCTTGATCTGGTAGCTAAAACCGGTGAACTAAAGGCAGAAACAAAGACTCAGCGTGTCTTCTTCAGTAACCCTCGCGGAGCAAAAAGTCGTAAATCACACCTTGAGAACATCTGTAGTTCCGCAAATATCGAATTCGCGGGGCTGCAACTGAACGAGCATGACATATTCCATAACCGCGACGCGCTTGTTAATAAACTGACTAGCACAGGTACCATTCAGACTGCCGTTGTAGGCTTAACCTTTGGCGCCGGCTCAGCATTTGGCAGCGACAATATAATGAAAGCCATCGACGCAGCGACCGCCACCGGATCATCAATGATGAGCAGTGCCGGCTATGGGGCAGCGGCTGCTCTGATAACAACCTGTGTTATTGGAGCATATGGCCGGAGCCTATGGGGAGTAGGCAACACCACATTCGGAAAAGGCAATCAGCAATGGGCTGGCAACTGATACTGCATCAGCGACCGCCACTCTAAAGGTGCGCAATGCGCACCTTTACAACCTACTTTCTCGCGATACAGCACGTATCAACGAGCCTAATAATGTCATACCCTTTACTAGGTAGTATTCGGTTTCCAAAATTAAAAGACGCGAAGCAACGTTCTTTTAACCTATCGGATATCAGAGTGACGATAAACCTTCACCCGCTTTCTACCCGTTGGAGAGAAGAAGGACAGTTTCAATCTCAACTTAACATATTTGATGACGATGCTTTTGGATTTGAAGCAAGCGATATCGGCTACAGGCCTTGTTACGAGAGTACTTGGGATATAAAAGGCACACCCCTTATTGGGAAAGAACTTTCTGATCTGGATTTCAGACTGATCCTTGCCAAGTGCAATAATAAAGACAATTTATTTATATCAGGCAGTCTACTGGACATAGTTAAGTCAGAGTCGTTACAGCTTTTCAACGACGATAAATACTATCTCAACGTAACAGCGTTGAAGGAAGTTGAAGATACTGCCATAAACGGGCTAAACTTTACATTCCACACAAATGAGGTTGAATATAAAACCAGAGGAGATTCCATTGAGTACATCTGGACTATCTCTATAACGGAAAAGCACTTCCTTCAGTTTATCTTTAGTCTGACAGAAAATGACAAGATCCAGCCACACATTTCTTCCGTCAAAGACTACTGCACCTCCATCATGCAAACCGTCCAGATCGACTTTCCAGACTGGGTTGAGAGAGAGAAAGCCGCTGCCGCATCAGTATCGAAAGAGATAAATCAAGGCGTAGCCATGGAGCCTCTGATATGGAAGCGAGAAGCAGAGACAGGTTCATACCTGGATTTCAAAAGAGAAGCCTCTGAGAAGGCAAAACAAACCGAAGAGCAGAACTGACCAAACACGATTGGTGCGCAGTGCGCACCCTACGACCAGTAGCTAAACCTCAAAGTGTGCTCTCAAAGACCATAATTCCACGCAGTCTCGCCCCGTCGATAAATCGCAACAGCCGCTCTTTCAGACATATATTGAAAAAGCTCCTGCTCCCAGCGCGACTCATGGAATTTACCTAATGTTCTCTCTACTTCAAACTGAAAGACTTTAGGCTCGATTTCATTGGCAAACTGCCAGACATCGACGATGGCTTCTTTGCGACTACGCAGGAGCTCGGGCGTCGGTATTTTATCCCGCTTCTCGTTATTCACTGTTCTTGCAGCTGGTAAGAGATTCCATAAATCATTATTGCGCCATAGCGAGAACGGCAATGCGTGGTCTACGTCCATCGTCGCCAGAGTGATTTTCTTATCACTCCACACACAGGATAGATTTTCACGTTCTTCATACATACGCCGGGCGATACCCTGCTCGCGCTCTGGTAGCCCTTCTTTTAAGAGATAAGGTAACGTCGCACCCCGCAGAATTGACGGATCTTTCGCCATTGAAAATTTTTCACAGAGTTCGGACCAACGAAGCAATAAGGAGTCTCTGATCCAATGACTGGATAAACAGAATTCGCGCCATAGATCCACATGCAACATCACCAGCCCCGACTGATACCGGAACATTCCACCTTGAGCCGCATGCTTAACTGGACCATCCCTCAACGCCGTTTTTATTGCAGACAAAACGGCTCTTAACTGACGAGCAATATCATTGGTTAAGGTTCCCTTCTTCCACGCTAAAACAAACAGGGTGTATGCAACATCAGGGTCGGGGTCAAAATAGTCCCGACATAAGCAGTTGAGATCGCTGAGCGCCGCGCGGAAAGTGATCGCCCTTCGTGAACCTGGGTGATCTGTTGTGCTTTGCGGAATATGTTCAGAAGCTGAGATTAGTGGCCAGTAATAGGCTAGCCAACACTCTGCCAAGGCTTCCATTGGCATCCCGACATAACCATCAGGGAACCAGGTCACGGCATTCTCATCACGCTCTGCGATGTCACAGAACGCCCGTAGTAACGCTAGCTTGTAGGTAGCCACTTTCCTGTCGTTTCTTAGAACGGATTCAATACGATCTAAAGGACGATTCGCCTCACTGGACTTCTCAAAAATCAGGGTATTCCACGAGTAGCCTGAACGCCCGAGAGCATCTTCGTCATTGCTATGACTGATAAAAGTGAAGCCGATCTGCTCAGCGATTAAGCGAATTCGTTCGGGATCAGTAGGAACAAAGAGGCGTCCATCGGGATCACGGAACTCTTCATCAAGGTCGTCTCTGGTAGCAGGAATCGAGAGTAGTAAGCGACCTCCTACTTTCAGGAGGTTTCTGATATCAAGAAATGCCTCTAGCTGCTGACCTTGAGGAATGTGCATAAGGACTGCACTGCATAGTATGCCATCGTACTTGTCATCTACTGAAAACCCGGGGAGCGCGCCAGACCGAAGACAACCGGAAAGAGATGGATAACGTTGAATTGCCGCCTGTCTCAGCTCTTCGACAGGCTCAATACCAAACGCGTTATACCCTGCAGCAAGCAGCGCACGGAGATCACGTCCGGTACCACAACCAACATCCAGAATCTGCGAAGCAGGCTTTGGAAATGCCAATGAAAAATACTTCGATATCGGGCTATCGATAGCGTCATAGCGACTAATTACATCGCTGACGTTATGGCTGTAAAACTTGCCCGTCTGGTAATCCATTACAAGTGACACTCCTTACTACATCACTGGTAACACTCTACCTGACGGGAAGCGCCATGTATAACGATAAGGCAGTTTACCGACCCGCAATAAACGTCGTTTTCCTACTCACCTTTTCACCCCCTGCCGTAATCACGAACTCAATGTCGTTGCGATAGCCAGCACGGCTCAAGGCCGAAGTGTCTACACACACCTGATACTGTTGTGTTGCGACGCCATTATCTGGTACCAGCAGTGTTGCAGGCCCGGTCAGTTCTGCATGTGTAAGGCCTTGTATCGCCACATCAACGCGGTGACTGCCCGCTGCGAAGTATTCCACTTCGAGCTGGTAGCTGTTGCAGGTTTGGTCATTAACGGTCTGATAGTAGAGCTGTTGGCGGTCGCGTTCGATGTCGACGACGATGCTGTCGCGTTGGGCGATAAAGCTACCCAGCGTCACCACCGCGATACTGATCACAACAGCATACGCCAGGGTACGTGTTCTCAGGATTGGGCTGACGCCACTGCGAAGTTTTTCTACCGAGGTGTAGGTAATTAACCCTCGCGGTTTTTTAATTTTATCCATCACGCTGTTGCAGGCGTCAATGCAGGCACCGCAATCGATGCAGGCGGCCTGTAAGCCATCGCGAATATCAATCCCGGTTGGGCATACCTGCACACAGAGGCTGCAATCAATGCAGTCGCTGTCGCGTGTTTTGTCGTAGGTAACGGTGCGGGTGTTGTCGTCAAACATCACGCTCTGAAAACGCGAATACGGGCAGGCGTGCAAGCATATTTTTTCACGCACCAGCCCGGCGTTCAGGTAAGTTAACGCGCTCATGGTGGTCAACCAGATGCCAGTCGCCATGCTTGCCTCACCCAATACAATGTCAGGCACCAGTTCTCTTATCGGCACAAAGTAGCCAGTGAAGGTGATGGCAGTCGCGGCGGCCAGTAGCAACCAGAGCGCATGCTTACTGATCCGACGCAGGCGCTGCTCTGTGGTCAGGCCTTTTTCGTCCATGCGCTTACGCGTCCAGGCCGGGCCTTCGGTGAATTCTTCGATGCGCAGAAATAGCCAGGTCCACACACTTTGCGGGCAAGCAGTGCCGCACCAGATTCGACCCACCACGGCCGACGCCGCAAACAGCGCGATGGCTGAAATAACCAGAATGCCAGCAAGTATCGGGAAGTCGTACCAACCCCACTGAGTGCCAAAGAAGTACAGCCTGCGATGTTCAAAGGAAAATAGCAGTGCTTGCTGACCGTTAATATTGATCCACGCCAGGCCGAAATAGGCGAGCAACAGGGGCCAGCTGATCGTGCGACGCAAGGTCTGAAAGCGCCCGGAGAACAATCGGACGTGTATTTTCTCTCCAGACTGCGCTGGGGTGATGTCCAGAGCGGGGATTCTTTGCATACCTGTTACCTCCTAAGATCACAGAGTTCTCTCTGTTTGACGACCTACTCTGAGGTGAGGTTACGCTCACAATCTGTATCATATAAGGCACACTTTTTTAAACTTTAAGTGGTACAGTTGAGTCATGAAGATTCATCAATATCAGGTGCTTGAAGACGCATTGGCTGAGCAGATCGCTGAAGGCAGGCTGAGTACTGGTGATAGGTTGCCGTCGGTACGGGTGTTATGCGACAGGTATGCGCTGGCCAAAGGCACAGTGCTACACGCTCTGAGCCGTCTGGAGGCCCGCGGACTGGTAATCGCCAGACCTCGTTCGGGGTATTACGTTGCTGAGCGCGAGTCTCCGGTATCCGCCACGCCCCGCCCTAATGCTCCTGTGAACGCTCGCGTCAGCCCTTTGCTGATGGATTTAATGCAGCATGGTGCGGCCTTTGATCTGATGCCCGGTGCCGGTGGCGAGAATACGCAAGGGCTGGAAATACTCAACCGTTCGATTAATCGGGTAATGCGCCGCCAGCGGGGTAAGAGTCATCTTTACTATGATGATCCGGCGGGCTCAGTCGTTCTGCGTGAGCAACTCGCACTACGGTATCTGCGTCGCGGCTGTCAGCTTGATAGTGAAGACTTTATTGTTACGGCAGGGTGTCAGAACGCGCTGTTTCTTGCATTGATGGCAACCTGTAAAACCGGAGACGTAGTCGCGGTTGAATCACCCGGCTTTTATGGCGCGCTTCAGCTGCTTGAACAGCTGCAGTTGAAGGTGATCGAGATCCCCTCCTCTTCATTAACGGGGATGTCGATAAACTCGCTCAGGCAGGCAGCTCAGAAATGGCCCATCAAAGCGTGCATCGTGTCGCCCTGTTTTTCTACTCCGGCGGGTGCTGTTATGCCAGATGCAGAGCGTCAGCAGTTGTTGCAGCTTGCAGAGCATCATGATTTTGCAGTGATTGAAGATGATATTTATGCGGATACCGCACTGTCGTATACGCCAGATCCACTAAAAAAACAGGACCGCACAGACCGCGTCATTCTTTGCAGTTCGTTTTCTAAATCATTATCCCGCGACTTGCGCATTGGCTGGATCAGTGGTGGTCGCTGGCAACAGGCGTTACTTCAGTTAAAGCTGGTGACTCAGTTGGCCAGCCCTTTAAGCATTCAGAATGGTCTTGCTGAGTTTATGGCCGATGGCGGCTACGACTCACACCTGAAACGACAACGAAAAGAATTACGCCAACAAAGAGATATCCTCGCAGATTCAATTCGCCGGTGGCCGAACATTCGTGGGTTTAATGTTCCTGAAGGTGGTTTAACTTTATGGGTTGAGTTGAAGGAAGATCAGGATACTTCTATTTGGTTTTTGCACTTGAAAAAACTGGGAATTTTTATTGCGCCGGGTGCGCTGTTCTCAACTGAAAATAAGTTCCGCCATTGTTTCAGGCTGGGCTACGTTCATCCATGGACCGCTGAACGATTAAAAGCGCTGAATCAGATCAGCGCTTTCCTCGAAGTGTAGCCAATCGCTTCGGTTGATATCAGCGACGATTATGACGTTTGTTATGGCCATCACGGTGATGGTGCCCGTGCTTATGGCCTCGACCATTGTTTCGCGGATGCTCGGCGATGACGTTATAGCCAATACCTTCGAGAATCATGTCCGCTGCATTTTCCACCGTTGCCAGGTCTGGATGAATACCATCACCGATGTGAGCATATTCCGCCCAGTAATCGATAATCAGAGCGTCAGGCAGATCAGATGCAAGTGTCGTCATGACGATATTATTGAGCATCTGGTAGTCTGTCGGGGAGATAGTCCACTCCAGCAAAGAGCTCTGACGAAAGAGTTCAAGGTCGATAGTACTCACGTCCGGGTAGGGTGCAAAAACAGGCGTCATGCCTAAACCGATAACCAGCTGTCCGATTTCGACCATGCGGTCGGCAACATCCTGCATGTCTTCTTCGTCACACTGCTTCGCGTCACTCTCAGGCAGACCAAACGCATCAGAGTGCAAGCAATCGTTCGGCGCCGTAACCACAACGTACTCAGCATTGTAGGCCCCGCTAGCCAACGAATAGACACGCGAACTGGCGCGCAATACCTGCGTCTGATAACTGTCTGTTTCTGCGGTGCTGCAGCCACCAGCGTAGAGTGCAGTACGACAACTCTCACGCGCGAAGGTCGTTGCAGAGGCCTGTGCCTCATTAACCACATAGCCGCTGTGTGTGCGATTCCGGATCAACGCATCACCCAACGAAATGTACTGACCAGTGCCAACTGAAAGGCCAAGCAAGGGTGACGACAGGTCACCATCAAATGGAGCCTTACCGTTTGCGAACGATGCACCAACAATAAGTACAGGCAGTGTCTCTGGTGATTCATCCGGGAGGGGGCTTCCGCCGTGACTGCCGTGATAATGAGGGCCAGCGAGAGCAATTTGAGTGCTACTGAGCAGTAAACCCGCGGTCAGGAGGAGTTTGCGCATATCAACATTCCTTGTATTTTTTGAGCTGAATTGGAGTAAAGACGCCAGAAAGATAATCAATGGCAGCAACCGCCACAAGGACGAAGCCAGCAATAGCCTTTCGCTTGACTCACTTTGTCTCCCTTCTTAATTGTCAGAGAGAACAGAGATGAACAGTACAAAAAAAGCCCGGCAGTTGCCGGGCAAGAGAAGCTCTGAGAAAGCACTCAGAGAAGGTTCATGCGAAATCCTCAACCGAGGTATTTCGCATGAAAGCGGAGATGCTCATCGATAAAACTCGAGATAAAGAAGTAGCTATGGTCGTAGCCTTCGTGGCGGCGCAGTTTCATTGCATAACCGGATTCTGCGGCGGCGGTTTCCAGTGCTTCGGGCTTCAGCTGCTCTTCAAGGAAGTTATCGGCAAGGCCCTGATCAACCAGCAGAGGCAGCTGCGTTTCTGCCGTACGTAACAGTTCGCTGGCGTCGTGTTTCTTCCAGGCCGACTTATCTGGACCCAGGTAGTTACCCAACGCTTTTTCACCCCACGGACAATCCATCGGATGACAGATCGGGCTGAACGCCGAGATGCTGGTATAGCGATCCGGGTTATTTAACCCGATCGTGATCGCACCATGACCACCCATTGAATGACCACTGATAGCGCGTTTTTCCGTGACCGGAAATTCCGCTTCAATCAGTTCGGGCAACTCGTTCACGACGTAGTCATACATACGATAATGCTCAGACCACGGCGCTTCGGTGGCGTTCACGTAGAACCCAGCACCTAAGCCAAAATCGTAGGCCTCATTTTCATCGTCAGGCACACCCTCGCCACGTGGCGAGGTATCCGGCATTACAATGGCAATACCCAGTTCAGCGGCGACACGTTGTGCGCCCGCTTTATGGGTAAAGTTCTCGTCGGTACAGGTCAGGCCTGACAGCCAGTACAGCACAGGGACGTTTCTGACCTCGGCCTGAGGTGGCAGATAAACGCCAAAACGCATGTCGCAGTTAAGCACTTCCGAACGGTGCGTAAACTGCAGCTGACGACCATCGAAACAACGGTTTTCGCTGACTTTTCCCATGACGACTATTCCTCTGTTAATAGTGAATAACGCTACGGATGCTCTTACCTTCGTGCATCAGGTCAAAGGCTTCATTGATCTGATCCAGTGGCATGGTGTGCGTAATAAAGTCGCTCAGTTTAAATTCGCCAGCGAGATAACGTTCAACGTAATCCGGCAGTTCAGAACGGCCTTTAACACCACCAAACGCAGAGCCTTTCCAGACTCGTCCGGTCACCAGCTGGAAAGGACGGGTAGAAATTTCCTGACCCGCACCCGCCACACCAATAATGACGGACTCGCCCCAACCTTTGTGGCAGCACTCAAGCGCAGAACGCATAACGTCAACGTTACCGATACATTCGAAGGAGTAATCCACACCGCCGTCGGTCAGTTCGACGATCACTTCCTGAATTGGCTTGTCGTAATCTTTCGGGTTAATGCAGTCGGTCGCGCCCAGCTGTTTTGCCAGATCGAATTTGCTCTCGTTAATGTCGATGGCAATGATGCGTGACGCTTTTGCCATGGTCGCGCCGATCACGGCCGACAGACCAATACCGCCCAGACCAAAGATGGCGACGGTAGCACCCTCTTCGACTTTAGCGGTGTTCATTACCGCGCCCATACCTGTCGTGACACCACAGCCTAGCAGGCAGACTTCTTCCAGCGGTGCGCTCGGATTCACTTTCGCCAGTGAGATTTCTGGCAGTACGGTGTATTCAGAGAAGGTTGAGCAACCCATATAGTGGAAAATCGGTTTGCCGTTCTGGCTGAAGCGGCTGGTGCCGTCTGGCATCAGGCCCTGCCCCTGAGTCGCACGAACCGCCTGGCACAGGTTGGTTTTGCCAGAAGTACAGAACTTACACTTGCCGCATTCGGCGGTGTATAGCGGAATCACATGGTCGCCCACCTGAACACTGGTGACGCCTTCACCGACAGATTCAACAATACCGCCACCTTCGTGACCCAGAATCGCCGGGAAGATACCTTCAGGATCATCACCAGACAGAGTGAACGCGTCGGTATGGCATACGCCGGTGGCGACGATCTTCACACGGACCTCACCTGCTTTCGGCGGTGCGACCTGTACTTCTTCAATGGACAGAGGCTCGCCGGCTTTCCAGGCAATGGCAGCGCGGCAGGTAATAGTCTCGGACATGAATGATCTCCTCATGTTTTTAATCAGGGTTTTAATCTGTATTCCAATTAGGAGGCCATTGTAGTTCGTTACCAAATAGAGATAATCTAACTTTCTATAAAATCACTATTACATATTGGTAACAATGAACCTTTGGCAAGGCGTTAACGAGTTTGTCGCGGTCGCAGAATCACAGAACTTCACGAAAGCAGCGGCTGAGCTTGCGATATCCACCGCCCAAGTGAGCCGTCAGGTACGTACGTTGGAAGAACGCCTGGGTATCAAGCTGCTGTACCGGACGACACGCCGCGTACACCTGACCGAAGCCGGGCAGCTCTACTATCAGTCCTGCCGCCCTTTGATCGAAGCCTTGCAAGGCGCAGAACATGCCGTACAGCAGTTACAAAGCGTGCCGCAGGGCCTGATCCGGCTGACGGCGCCTGTGACCTATGGCGAGCGCCAGTTGGCGCCGGTGGTAAATGCGTTTCTGGAGCAGTATCCGGATATCCGTATTTATTGTGAGCTGACGAACCAGAAGGTGGACCTGATCGCCGACGACTTCGACATCGCCATACGCCTGGGAAAAATCGATACCCCCGATCTCGTCGCGCGACGGCTGGGCAGTCGTCAATTATTTACCTGTGCGTCACAGGCGTATCTCGACGACGCCGGAGTACCCGACACCCTCGATGCGCTGCGTCATCACAATTGCCTGGTCGGTACGCTGGATTACTGGCGTTTCCGGGATGAACAGGGGGAGCGGATTTTGCGGGTCAACGGACGGCTGCGTTGCAACAGCGGCGAGGCCTTATGCGACGCGGCGCGCCGTGGATTAGGCATCGTACAGCTGCCCAACCATTATGTCGGGGAAGCACTGGAGCAAGGTGAACTGATTGAAGTACTGACCGATTACCGGCCAGAAAAAGAGAGTATCTCAGCGCTGTATCCGCCGGGGCGGCAGTTATCGCCAAAGGTGCGCGTGTTACTCACCTACCTGACCGAACATCTGGGGCAGTGAACCCAGATAGTAAAGTAAAAAACAACAAAAAAGCCCCGAAACCGGGGCTTTCTATTGACCATTATCTATCGGTAATTAGCGGCTGATCAGCGCCAGTTCGGCGTCTTCGTTCAGCACCGTCCACCAGATATTGTCGTCGCTGTCGTAACCCAGCAGCGGCTGTTCAGTGCAGGCACCGTCACGTACTGGTGGCGTTGTGACATAGCTTTGCATCCACATGCCATCGACGATACAGCTGGCATCCGCCAGAGGCTGCCAGTCGTCACCGCTCTTCTGTGCAAGAATCACGCTGTCGCCTGACAGATCCGCAGACGCAGTAAACGCAACCGCGTAAGGGTCAGCAACGGCATCAGAGATATCCCAGCTTTGGGTAGCAGTCGCTGGTAGTGTGACCGCAGGTTTGGCGTAATCGTTACCGTCGTCGTCTTTTACGGTCAGGCCGGTATCGGTCTGCATGTTTTTCGGCTCGCCATAATCGCCCTGATACATGCCGGTCTGGTTCTGTGTACCAGATACAATCAGAATGTCAGAGGCAGTGTCGTCAGACGCCTGCATCCAACTCAGTGTCACGTGCTCTTTCAGGTCGACGGTCACTTCCGGAATCAGCAGCTCATTGGCTTCGCCGTCAGGAATCGCACGCAGGCCGGCGTTCAGGTTTGGCGTCCAGCTTTCGTGATACTGATACAGCCACTGGTAAGCAAGACGGGTCAGATCAGTAAGAGTTTCAGCACGGCTGAAGCCCGGCGTAAAGCCCATGTCGCGGGTGCGGCTGTCGGTGCGGTTGAAGGTGTCGTTGGTACCACCCACCAGACGCGCGGCAGAGCCGTCGTCGGCCAGACAGAAGTCCGTTTCATACATCGGCTGAAATACCATCACGGCGCGGGTACCTTCCGGAATATTATTCGGATAAACAACCGTCTCACAGCGGTTGGTGGTGCGCGAGAATTTATCCATCAGGTGCCAGTCAGCATCGAAATCCTGATCAGCATTATTATTCTGCGCCGTGTGTTCGGCGTAGAACGAGCTGTAATCCACCCGGTCGTTGTCAAACGCGAGTAGGCTTGAGTTCACATCAAAGTGATCGGAGCCTTTGCTCATGGTGGCGTTTTTCTGCGACACAATCATCTGCACCAGTTCGCGCTCGCCGTAGCGGAATTCATAGCCCTTGTATGACGCGTTACCCGACAGAATCTGCGTGTAGGTGTTCATGCGGTAGTTACCGCCTTCGGGCGTGGAACCTGAAGGAAATGAAGTCTGAGCAGTATCACGTGCAATCAGCGAGCGCTGATACTGGTGTTCGTGGCCCTGCACATAAATCACATCGTGCTCAGAAAAGAACGCACGAATTTCATCAGCAACACTATAAACCCAATCGTCGTCTTTGGTGCCTTCAACAATCTGTTCGCGAGTCTGACCGTATTTTGCACCGATCAGGCCGTCGTGGCTGGCCACAACAATATGATCGACGTCAGCGCGGTTTTCTTCAACGACCTGTTCGATCCATTTAATTGCCAGCGGCAGATTGTAATAAGCCAGCCCAATCATGAGTACGTTTTCGCGGATAACGTAGTAGTTCACCCACTCATACCCCGGCATATGCACGGCGTCTTCTGGAATGAATTCACGCATCGCGTTAATCCAACCGGTGGTGTACGAGTAATTAAGTTCATGGTTACCCATGACTGGCAGGAATTCCATTCCCTGTTCTTTGTACGGGCGCGCAACACTGGTCCATTCTTCCCACTCAACCGCTGAGCCTTTATCTGTCAGGTCACCCACGGGTATCACCAGATCAACACCGGCAGCCAGCTGGTGCTTCAGCACTTCGTCCATCGGGTGCATCGCGACATGCGCCTGGCCCGTAGCATCGGAGCCACCCTGAGTGTCTGGCAAAACGCCTACTTTAAAGGCACCGAACCGCGCATCTTCAGCAACATCTTCATTTTCAGGCTGTTCTGTCTGTGGTGCTTCGGCGACTGGCGTATCGATACTGGTATCGGGTGCCTCAGTGTTGTTGCTACTGCTGTTGCTGTCGCCACCACAGGCTGTCAGTGCAACAGCGGCAGCCAACAAGCCCAGGTGAGCTATTAATTTAGAGTTATTCATGGATTGTCCCCCAAGTTTCTGGAGAACTGAGTAAGCCTGCAGGCAATGTCGTTTCTGTGACAGCGAAGCTGCCTGCAGAATCCAGACAGGCCAGCTTATTTCTGCCGCAGTGGACTGACATGCTGGTGCAATGTCATTGAAGGCTTCACTTTATTCGCAACAAATTGTTGCTGTCATTCAAGCGACATACTTCAGGAGTAACGCGCGCGTGGAGGTTCTTTCTTACATTTAATGGTCAGTACTGTCCCGACCACAGATCGCTGTTTTCAGAAAATATTGAATCCTTTTCGCCACAACAGGTCTCACTGGTTCGGATATCGACAGCATGTTTTTGAATAGAACCGCATTCCTGCTAGATTAGGGGAAATTTCCTCCGTTCCTGAAAGAGAAGTAAATACATGGCATCAGAACGTCTTCATCTTGAGTTATGTAACCTGACACTGAAGCAGTATCCCGATATTAAAGTACTCATGGATGAAGCTTACCCAGAGCTTGGCGGCTCCTGGCCTAAGCATACGATTAAGCGCCTGATCGAGGAGTTCCCTGAAGGCCAGATCGGCGTTATTGATGGTGACACCCTCGTAGGGATTGCTCTCTCTGTGCAGGTGGATTACAAGCGTTTCTCCAACCCGCACACGTACGAGGATATTGTCGGAGCTAATGATGTTATCCGCAGCAATCCTGACGGGGACGCGCTGTACGGCCTTGATGTTGTTATTAAAAAGTCGCACCGCGGTATGCGTATCGGGCGACGCCTGTACGACGCCCGTAAAGAACTCTGTCGCCAGTATAACTTCCAGGCCATTCTTGCCGGTGGCCGTATCCCGAGCTATCACACATATCGCAAAGAAATGTCACCGATGGAATTCATCCATAAGGTCGACACCAAAGAAATTTACGATCCGATTTTATCTTTCCAGCTGTCGAATGATTTTCAGGTAAAACGTCTGCTGAAAAAGTACCTGCCGGAAGATTCTGAGTCTGTTGGCTACGCGACGCTACTGGAATGGAATAATATTCTGTATGAGCCGACCGATACTGTTCTTGAGTTCCGCAAAACGACAGTACGCGTGGGCGCGGTTCAGTGGCAGATGCGTACCGTTCAGTCACTGGAGGAGCTGCTGAAGCAGGTCGAGTACTTTGTCGATACGGTATCGGACTATCAGTGCGACTTTATTGTGTTCCCGGAATTTTTTAACGCACCGCTGATGGGGCTTGGTCCGCAGACATCTCAGACAGAAGCCATCCGTTTTCTCGCCGATTTTACCGATCCGATCCGCGATGCCATGTCGCGTATGGCAGTAGAATACAACGCGAATATTGTTACCGGCTCGATGCCGATCATGGACGACGGAGCGATTTATAACGTCTC
>CEUN01182036.1_pt1 | contig 16570 bp, 18 predicted proteins | sample 361501 | NCBI WGS metagenome assembly CEUN01 (sample SAMEA2622801, study PRJEB7988) | marine metagenome | biome: marine biome (ENVO:00000447); feature: marine epipelagic mixed layer (ENVO:xxxxxxxxx); material: "saline water (ENVO:00002010), including plankton (ENVO:xxxxxxxx)" | depth 120 m | reverse complement strand
CTCCGAAGACCCGCATACGCCGGAACCCCCGTACCCCCGAGTCGTCGCGCTGCGTGAGCAGATGCGGGAATTCGGCCTCGATGATGTCCCCATCGTCATGGCCGGCGGCGTTTGGTACCTGCGTGAGTGGGAGGACTGGATCGACAATCCAGAACTTGGACCGATTTCTTTCCAGTTCGGAACCCGGGCTCTGCTGACCAAAGAGAGTCCTATCCCGGAAGCCTGGAAACAGCGCCTGCTGTCGCTGAAGGAAGGGGGTGTCCTGCTGAACCGGTTTAGCCCGACCGGGTTCTGGTCTTCCGCGGTCCGAAACGACTTCATTGACGAACTCGAGCAACGCAACGCACGCCAAATTGCATTTACGGAAGAACCGCTTGGCGAACACAGCGTTCCGTTTCCGACAGGCGTGCGCAAGAGGGAAGTCTATGTCACCGAAGCGGACCGTCGGAACGCCGAGGGCTGGATAGGCGAAGGATTTACGGAAGCACTGCGGACACCCGCATCGACTCTCATTTTCGTCACAACAGAGAAGATGAACCAGATCCGCAAGGATCAAAGCGATTGCATGGGTTGCCTCAGCCAGTGCCTTTTCTCCAATTGGGCAGAGGCAGATGGTCACTCATCCGGGCGCAAGGCCGATCCCAGAAGCTACTGTATTCAGAAGACGCTTCAGGATGTCGTGCACTCGGAGCGCACAGACACCAATCTCATGTTTGCTGGCCATGGTGCCTATCGCTTTGCGAAAGACCCCTTTTATTCGAATGGGTTTATTCCAACGGTGCGGGAACTGTTCGAGCGCATCGTCAGCGGGGATTGAATCTGTAGCGATCGCCGGCAAACAGATATTTGGAGTATTTCCAAAGAACGTGCTACAGCATTGATAGGAAGATTCAATTTTTTCCACATCGAGCTATACTTTTTGCGGCTAGGAATTTGGGGTCAATGACCCGACTGGACGTGTCATGACACAGCAGCGCCCATTCACGGATGTGCTCGCGCGCCTCAAGTCGGTGAGGCTTCGGCCGACGCGGCAACGGTTGGCTTTGGCGAAACTGTTGTTCGATGGCGAGGACAGACACATCACCGCCGAGGCTCTGCATGGCGAAGCGCAGACGGCGAAGGTGCGGGTATCCCTTGCGACCGTATACAACACGCTTCACCAGTTCACAGCGGCGGGTTTGCTGCGCGAGGTCGTCGTGGAGGCCGGGCGCTCATACTTCGATACCAATGCCACGGATCATCATCATTTCTTCTTCGAAGAGAGCGGCACATTGCAGGATTTTTCCGGTGACGCTGTCTCGCTTCACGGCATGCCGGAACCCCCGGCCGGGACCGAAATTAGCCGCGTCGACGTGGTCGTGCGGGTCTGCAGTGAAACCGAGTCGCGCTGATTTGCAGCAGCGCCTTAGTTTTCTTTTCTAGAACTATTCTAAACTATTGACTCTTATCAGCGACCGCGCCATATAGGGTGACGTGATGTTGACGTCGCTGACGCGCACGCCGTTACGACGCCAAAGAATTCCAAGCTTGAACAATTGGTAATCACTCAAAGGGAGGAATCCATGGCTTCACTTTCAGGCTCAAAGACTGAACAGAATCTCAAAGATGCATTTGCCGGGGAATCACAGGCCAATCGTCGCTATCTCTATTTTGCGCAGAAGGCAGATGTCGAAGGCTACAACGACGTTTCCGCAGTCTTCCGGTCGACCGCGGAAGGCGAGACCGGGCATGCCCATGGACATCTGGAGTACCTTGAGGAGACAGGTGATCCGGCGACGGGTAAACCGATCGGAAACACGCGCGACAATCTTGGCGCGGCGATTGCCGGAGAAACTCACGAATACACTGACATGTATCCGGGCATGGCCCGCACGGCGCGCGACGAGGGTTTCGATGAGATCGCGGACTGGTTCGAAACTCTGGCAAAAGCTGAAAAGAGCCATGCCGGTCGCTTCCAGAAGGCGCTCGACTCAATCGAAGACTGATCTCGTGGCGCCGTCGATTGAATTGTCAAACCAGGCGCAGTAACAGAATCGGGGGAACGCTGCGCGTTCCCCCTTTTTCTCTCAGAGGATGACGGGCAAGGCCCGGCCACGTCGAGACAGGCCATGAAAGAAGGTAGTACAGAGGCTCCCATTCGGCATCCAATTCCGTGGCAAGACTCCGCCTATACGGACATGGATCAGGTCTTGGCCGAAATGACCCGGGTGTTCGACATCTGTCATGGATGCCGGCGCTGTTTCAATCTGTGTGATTCGTTTCCCAAACTGTTTGATCTGATCGATGAATCGGAGTCGGGAGAGCTCGATTCAGTCTCGACCAGCGACTACAAGCCTGTCGTTGATGCCTGCACCCTGTGCGACGTGTGCTTTATGACGAAATGCCCATATGTCCCACCTCACGAGTTCAACCTCGACTTTCCCCACTTGATGCTTCGCTATCGTGCGGCTGAACGCCGCGCCCAGGGTTCGGACTTCTCGGTTGAGCAGCTCATAAAAACGGATCGCAACGGAAGGTTGGCGCGCCACGTCGCGCCTGTCGCGAACTGGGTTTCCCGTCGCGGCAACAGCTTGACCCGCCCTGCCATGGAGGCGGTTGCCGGTATTCACCGGGATGCGGCGCTGCCCATATTTCACGGCAAGACCTTCAAAGCCCAGGCGCGCGCGCATGGACCTGACGTCAATGTCGAAGCGCCGGCCCATGGTCGCAAGGCTGTGCTGTACGCCACGTGTTTCGTCAACTACAACAATCCGAACATAGGTAGGGCAGCTCACGCCGTACTCGCTCACAACGGCGTCCAGACTGAAGTCGTGTATCCCGAATGCTGCGGCATGCCCCAGCTGGAACAGGGCGCCGTCGACGAGGTAGCGGGCAAGGCTGCCTCCGTTGCCGCCGTCTTGGTACCCTGGATTGAAAAGGGTTACGACATCGTTGCCCTGACGCCGAGTTGCGCGCTCATGCTGAAATTCGAGTGGCCCCTGATCGTGCCAGACAATCAGGATGTGAAGCGTCTCTCGGAAGCAACGTCTGACATTACCGAATACATCGTGGATATCTCGCGGAACGAGGGGCTGACCGAGGGACTCAAACCCCTGAAAGGCGGAGTTGCGCTCCACCTGGCCTGTCACGCCCGCGCGCAGAACATGGGACCCAAAGCGGCGGATATGCTGCGCTGCATCCCGGACACGGACGTCACCGTGATCGAACGCTGCTCGGGGCATGGCGGTTCCTGGGGAATCATGAAGGAGAACTTCGAAATCGCGATCAAGGTGGGACGGCCAGCAGCGCGTCAGGCCAAGGAGAGCGGCAAGGCACACCTCTCGTCGGAATGCCCGCTCGCCGCCGAGCACATCCTGCAGGGGGTGGAGCGTCTGGACGATGACGGTGAAGCCCGCAGGGCACCCCATCCAGTGGAGCTCTTTGCGAACGCTTACGGCTTCGACAGCTAGGTCTGTATGAGGAAATCGTGAACAGTCGGCGATACGAGATTACGGCGGACGATATGCTCTCTATGGATGCGTATGTCCCAATCCGCAAGGAGAGGCGCGCCGCCGTCAACAACGTAAAGCGGAACCGGCGAGTCGAGGTCGGGCCGTTCGTCAGTTTCTATTTTGAGAACTTCGACACCATGTTGCACCAGGTCCATGAAATGCTCTACGCCGAACGTGGTGGCGAAGAGCAGCTGATCGAAGAACTCGCCGCCTATAACCCCCTCATTCCCCAGGGTCGGGAGCTGGTCGCGACGATGATGATCGAGATCGATGATCCGGCGCGCCGCGCTCGCGAACTCCTTCGTCTGGGCCATGTAGATTCTACGGTCACTCTGACCGTGGCCGATGAGACCGTTCAGGCCGTGCCCGAGCAGGATCAGGAACGGACCGATGCAGATGGTCGTGTATCCGCGGTCCAATTTCTCAGATTCCCGTTCACCGACGAACAGGCGGCGGCATTCAAGGCGCCTGAGGCCCAAATCGTCCTCGGAATTGATCATGTCCACTATGCGCACATGGCACGCCTGCCGGAGGCTGTTCGAGCTTCTCTCGCCGAGGATCTAGCCTGACGCCTGGATCCAGCGGGTTTCGATCGCCCGACGACGTTAATTGCAGGTTGGACGTCTTCCGCATTCGTGTATAACGGCGTGAATGTACCCCACCGTCATCATCGTCGACGAGTTTTATCCCGATCCGCACCAGGTTCGTGAAAGAGCGCTGAAGCTCGACTATCCCGCGCAAGAGGGAAACTACCCCGGACGAAACTCGCGCCAGCGACTGCACATAGATGGGCTTGATCAGGCGGTGTCAGATATCCTGGGCCAACCCGTCACAGGCTCATGTCGTGTTTCGTATCACACTGGCGGGTGATCAGGCCAAATATCACGTCCACGTCGACACCGGCGCCCATTGCTTATCTGTGACTTCCCGAGAATTGTCAGGGAGGCACCGATTTCTTTCGCCACATCGCGACAAATACCGAGCGCGCACCGATGAACGCGGAAGAATTGAAACTATTCGGTACCGAAACGCCGCAGGAGGCTATTAACAATGTCATGTCCGCCGATGGCAACGACCCATCTAAATTAGAAAAGGTCATGACCCTCCCCATGCGCTTCAATCGGATGGTGTTGTTTCGGCCATGGCTGTGGCATGCGGCCACAGCGGAGTTCGGGACAGATATCGGCAACGGTCGACTGATTCATGCCATGTTCTTCAAACCCGATGAAGGATCCGGCAATGGTCCTTAGAACCTATCCCGCTTCACCTCGAATGACGTGGTGCGACCCAGCGCAAGCCGGACAAACGCCCGAGGTCGACCGACCTCCGGATAACAGTTCGGCAGGACAGGCTTGCATCAGGCGCTGAAACGGGGGTCCTCGTGCAGCTTCTGGAACCTCTCCTTGATCCGAGCGGTCCGCTCCTCCGCTGTCGGTAAGCTGTCGGCCTCCAGAATGATGTCCATGGCGGCGTCAGAGATCTCACCTCGCAGGGCTTCGTCTTCCTTCTCGTCCGAACTGCGCGGCGGAATGGGGAATACGGTGTCCTGAACATAACCGTAGTGCTTGTCCCCGTATTTGGGTGGTCGCGTCGGTTCCTGGGTTCCGTCGGCCAGACCGCGGACCTGCCCACGCAACCATTTCCTGAGCGTGGCCACGCCGACATCCGTCTGGCCAAGATTCTCTGCGGCGTGGGGGTTGATCGGTCCCTGCGAGACCTGAGCCTCATAGTCACCTGGCTCGATCTGTCGCTCGATGTAATCCCGGAACATGGTTTGGCCGATGAAATCGACTTTCTCCTTTCCCACCTCCTCGGGCTTGCCGAGATTGTCGGGGTCGATGTCCGGCCCATAGTGTCGCCAGGAGATGATCATGCACTCCGTATCGTCGCGCGGAACCGTCCATTTCGTTAGGGCTGAGCGCCAGAAGTATCGGGGCTCTTCGGCCTCGTAGAGGAAAGCACCGATCCGCGCATGGTTCGGCATACAAACGTCCTGTGCCCGAAGCCAGACATAATCGCCCCACCTGTAGGTTGACGTGGTGACGATGTGATTGTCGGGCGTGTACTGCTTAACCACCGGCATCGCCCCCCAAGAGTTGGCGAACTGAACCTCGGTAATACGGGTGTGCAGGAAGACCGTATGGATGGGATCAACCGTGTTCTCCATCACCTGCAACCAGTTACAGGGGTAGGTGATCGAATATGGCACCATCTCATCGTTGGGCTGTTCGTGGATGTCGTAAACCGGAAATTCTGGTTGTTCGCCCGCGGGCCCCATGTAGGCAAACAGAAGGCCCTTGAACTCAAGCACCGGATAAGCACCGTGTTTGACACGTTCCGGGATCTTGGTCCCATCCGGTTCGCCGGGGGTCTCGAGTATCGTCCCGTCAATATCGTAGAGCCAGCCGTGGTAACAGCAGCGAATACCGTTGTCTTCGATGATGCCGAATTCCAGCGACGTGTTGCGATGGCTGCAGTTAGCTGCCAGGAGGCCGTACGCCCCCGACTTGTCCTTAAACGCCACCAGGTCCTCGCTCATGATCCGCAGACGCAGTGGACGATCATCCGGGATCTCAGACGTCATGCAGACAGGCTGCCAGTAACGTCTCAGATACTCGCCGCACAAGGTACCCGGACCTGTTGCCGTGAGTTCCGGATCAGGGTCTGGACGCTGACTCTTGGCATGCCCCTGATACTTCCCGACCGGGATAGTGATCCCGTGAGCTTTCAAGTCTTCGGCGACACTCATGACGATTCCCTCTGCGTATCGTTCCACGGTCAATACGTGTGAGCCGAAGAATAACGCGTGGACCGTTGAGATGCCAACTGAGGGGTCGGTCAGGCGATGGCGCCGTAGAGCAAACCACCCAGCAACGCCCCAGTGAAGGCGAACACAAGGTAGGAAAGGAACACCGGAATACGAGCCAATGCGAACACGGCGATGGCAGCTGGAATGCTTGTGACGCCGCCGGCCAGCAAGAACGCCATGGCGGCACCCGGTGCCATGCCCTGCGACATCAGACCGCCCACCAGGGGCAGGGCCGCGAAACCGTTCAAGTACGCGGGGACGCCCACGATCGTTGCCGAGAGTACCGGTAGCCAGCCACCCTCACCCACAAAGGCAGCAACCAGATCAGCAGGAATATAGGCCAGCATCAGGCTCTCGAGCACGAATGCCAGGGTCAGCCATTTGCCGAGGAGCAGAAGATTCTTTCTGGCGTCCTTGGTGAACAGATGCCGCCGGGATTGCTCACGCCAGAACCGCCACTCGATTTCGTCGGGATTTCTGACGGTCGCGCCACCGCAACCACCGTCGCCAATGCCGTCTCGGAGAGGCTTTTGAAACAGCCGCCTTTTTTGAAGTGCATAGATGCCGAATCCGCCAAGCATGCCAATTCCAATGGCCGCAAAGGTCTTGCCGATGGCGAAGGGAAGGCCCAGGACGCCGACCGTCAGTACGAACATTGAGGGATCCATGTTCGGTGAAGCCAGCCAGAATGCCATTACCGGTGCCAGAGGGACCCCCATGGCCAGTAGAGCGGCAATCAGGGGAATCACGCCACATGAGCAAAACGGAGAGACGGCGCCAAACACCGCTGCCAGAACAATCATTTCTGTCGTGCGACCGCGGAACGCCTGCGCAATGAGAGCATCAGCGCCGGAGGCCTGGGCATAAGCGGCCACGCCGATGGAGGCCAGGAGGAATGGCAGAATGCCCCAGAGGCTACCGCCAATGAACAGCAGGGTGTCCTGTCCCTGCTGTGGGCTCAGGACGAAGATTGTGATGATTATACCGACGATGGACAGCCAAACTTTGTCTGTCTGGCTCAGCCAGTTGCGTCGCAGAGTTGGCTCTAACACCTCAACACTCATAAGTCCATATCCCTAGTATTATAGTTGTTTAGAGTCAAAAAAATTCAGGCGGCGCTTTCTGTATTCAGTCCATCGACACCGACACAGCATTCAGCCGTCAAGAAATCGACCAAATCTTCCATGTTTGTGTAGTCAGCCCGCGATATGACCTCTCTTCCTTGGCGGTCCTGCTCGACCAGTCCTGTGCGAACCAGCGAAGCCAGATGATGGGCGAGCGTGGATGGCGCAACGTCGAGCAGTTCTTGAAGCTCGCCAACTTTAAGCCCTTCCCTTCCGGCCCTGACAAGCAGACGAAAAAGACGTAATCGGGTCACATTCCCCAAAGCAGAGAGGCGTTCAGCGGCTTGTTTCTCTTGCATCGTGCATCCATCCTTATCTGATATAACTAAATATCTAGTTATATGATTATTTCAAGAAGATTTTTCTTCAGGTGTACGACCATTCTCAGATCCAATTATTGGTCGCGAGCGTACTCTTCGGTTTTGAAGAAAATGGCAGCGCCTGATATTGTTCTGCTAATATGTTTATTATCAGATACTTATGCCGTATTGGCCGAGTGTACGAACGTTCGAAAATATGTCGCCAGGCAAACGGGTGATTGGTAAGTGCGATTATTCGAAGTTCTCCTCTGCACGCACACCCCACAGATGATCGCGCTGCATCCATCCCACTCGCCCGGCGATGCGTGTCTCGCACCAGGAGTCCCGACAAGCCAATAACTCTCCCTGGACACCTGGCTCGGCAAACAGAATGGCCGGTGTCGTCTCGGAAGGTCCGTCGTGAAGGGGCCGCATAGTGCCCACGACCAGGGCTGTCCGGGTACCACTGATCAGACCCTGATGGACCCAGCCCTCTGAGCCGTCACGATCCCGGATCTTTCTCCAGAACTTGAATTCTGCTGTGACCTCTATCGGCAGCCCTCGGCGGACGAACACCCAAACGATGGGATAGCGCACGCCAGGTCCTGACCTGACATTGACCCGTTCCGCGCGTAACGAGGCGAATCGTGGAAATTCGGTCTGTGCTGATGCCTCTATCGGCAGCAAAACGTCACCCAATATGAGTGCGAGCGCGAGGTAGAGTCCGAAGCGCCCGTATCGAATCGAGAGGCGAGCGCGCGATCTGTTCAATTCCCTGGCGATGCGTCTCCAAAATGTTTCGGTGGGAAGAGGACTTCGCACGGGCGGCATGGGTAATCTATGCAAGTGCGGAGTCCGGCGGTCAAGCGTTCTTCACCGCCGAAGCATTGCCCGAATTCAGCACGGTTGTCATGAGGGACGTTCACTGGAAGATGACTCGCGATCGATTGTGCGACAACCGCACATTTGATAGAGAGAACCGACCACCTTTCACGGCTGGTACATTTGCGCGCCCTCGTCCTCCATGGTCCAAAACAGCCCGACTGTCGTCATCACCCGAAAACTCCCCGACGCGATCGAGACGCGCATGATGGAGTTGTTCGAAGTTCATCTGAATCTGGATGATCATGAGTTCACCCGAGATGAGCTGGTTGAGGCCGTACAGCGGGCCGATGTTCTTGTCCCGACAGTCACGGACAAACTCGACGCGGACATGCTCAATCAGTCGGGCGAGAACCTGCGATTAATTGCGAATTTCTCCACCGGCGTCGACAACGTGGACCTGCGCACTGCCGGCCAGCGGGGAATCACAGTCACCAACACCCCTGGAGTCTTGACCGAAGACACGGCTGATATGGCAATGGCGTTGATCCTGGCTGTGCCGAGGCGTCTCGCCGAGGGCGAACGGGTTATCCGCGCGGCCGATTGGAAAGGATGGTCTCCAACCTGGATGTTGGGGCATCGCATCTGGGGAAAGCGGCTCGGTATCGTGGGCATGGGAAGAATTGGCCAGGCCATTGCCCGGCGCGCGCGCGGCTTCGGCTTGTCCATTCACTATCACAACCGCAACAGACTGCACGAAGACATCGAAAACGAACTCGAGGCGACCTATTGGCAGAGCCTCGATCAAATGTTGGCTCGGATGGACATCGTCTCGGTCAACTGTCCCCACACGCCTGCAACATTTCATTTGCTGTCGGAGCGCCGGCTCAAGCTAATGCAACCGCACGCCTACATCGTGAACACGTCCCGTGGCGAGGTGATCAACGAAGACGCACTCACCCGCGCTCTGCGGTCTGGACAACTTGCGGGAGCAGGGCTCGACGTCTTCGAGCACGAACCAGCGGTCAATCCAAAACTTCTGGAACTCGATAATGTCGTTCTGTTGCCTCACATGGCATCGGCAACGATCGAGGGACGGCTGGAAATGGGCGAACTCGTCATCATCAACATCAAAACCTTCGTCGATGGCCACACACCGCCCAACAGGGTGATCCCCGGCGAGTTCGATTGACGCTTCGCTAAAGAAATGTGATCGGGCTGTCGCCCGCGTCGGAAAAGAACGTCACCAGCCCACCTTCGGAAATCTCTATATCACTGCGCAGGTCTTGACGGCTGAGGCCCATGGCGCGAAGCCCCATCTCGCATACCATGATGCGCACCCCGAGGGCCGAACAGGCCTCGATCAATTCCTCGACTGTCGCCACGCCCCGATCGCGGTAATCCGTGTCCATCGCAGCACCCGTCCGGCCGTCGGCCGTGGCCATGTCCATCCAGCCCGGCTGACTGCCCGCTTCAACAAGTGCCCGGATTGCGCCCATGGTGAAGAACAAGATCGCTGGAATGTTTACGGCTGAAGCGGCGCTGGCCATGGCAAAGGCGTAGTGGACCTTGTCTGCATCCCCCGAATACACCACGAGAGACAATCTCTGAGGTCGGCCTGCCAAGAGGGACGACTCCGAAGGATCTTCGAGGTGATCAGTCCCGGACATGAGCTGAAAGATCGTGGATCGAGGGATTGTCCCCGCACAACGGGCATTCCGGATCAGGTTTCACGCGAACTTTGCGCCAATTCGTTCCAAGGGCGTCATAAATGACAAGCGATCCTGAAAGCGATTCACCGGTGCCCAGTATTTCCTTGACGATTTCGGTAGCCTGAAGCGATCCCATTGCACCTGCGAGCGCACCGAGGACACCGCCCTCGGCGCAACTGGGAATCAATCCCGGTGGGGGTGGTTCACGGTAGATACAACGGTAACAAGGGTGTCCGTCGCCGAGGTAAGCCTTGAATGTCGAGAGCTGTCCATCGAACCGCAGAATGGACGCGGAGACCAGCGTCTTTCTTGAGAACATGCAGGCGTCATTGGTCAGGAAACGGGTACCGAAGTTGTCGCTGCCGTCCGCAATGACGTCGTAATCCGCGATGAGATCCAAGGCATTGTCGACATCGAGCCGGGTCTCGTGCTGCACGACGTCCACCTCGGGATTGAGTGCGGCGATTGTTTCTTTGGCGCTGGCTGTTTTCGGGATCCCAATACGGTTTGTCGAATGTGCAATCTGACGCTGCAAGTTGGAAAGGCTGACCGTGTCGTCATCGACAATCCCTATTGTGCCGACGCCCGCAGCTGCCAAATACATGAGCAGAGGTGAGCCGAGCCCACCGGCGCCGACGATCAGGACGCGGGCGTCGAGTAACTTGGCCTGTCCGATACCGCCGACTTCCTGAAGCACGATGTGCCGCGCGTAGCGTTCAATCTGCTCTTCCGAGAAATCCATCTTTCAGTTCACTCGTTGGTGCGATCGTGTAAAACCCGCATCCAGAATGCCAGTCGCCGTCAGCTTGGTGACAACCATACTGCGAAAATTAGACCGATCCAGGCAAACAAATCGGGTTAGGAGGCGCTGAACTTGCGTCAGGTGTCAGTGGACCCGAATCCGCCTGCGCCCCTGCCACTCTGCGGGAGTTCGTCGGTCTGATCCCAGTCGACGGTCACGTGCCGCGCAACGACCAGTTGCGCGATACGGTCACCGCGCCGGACTGTGAAAGGTGCCTCGCCCAAGTTCGCCAGCACCACACCAACCTCACCGCGATAGTCGGAGTCAACGGTTCCCGGACTGTTCAGAACGGTCACGCCCTCCCGCAGGGCAAGGCCGGACCGCGGTCGGACTTGAGCTTCGAGCCCGTGTGGCAGCGCGATGCTAATGCCTGTCGGTACCAATGCGCGCCCCCCCGGATCCAACACTAAATCGCTATCCAGCGCCGCGAAGAGATCCACTCCCGCGGCACCTTCCGTCGCGTATGCTGGAAGATCGAGGTCTCTGCCGTGAGGAAGTTGAAGGACCGGAACTTTTACGGCGCTCACGCCGCAGGCCTTCCCTCGGCAACGTGATCGGCGATGGTCTGCCCCAGACGCTGGGCGACCTCTACCTTGCTCAGGCGTGGCCACGCCACGACATCCTGTTCCGTGATCAAATGAACTGAATTTTCGCTGGAACCGAAAGTGCCGGCCGCCTCCGATACATCATTCGCCACAATCCAGTCGCAACCTTTCTTGACGCGCTTCAACGTCGCATTGTCGATCAGGTTTTCCGTTTCCGCGGCGAAACCCACGACGAGGCGCGGCCGATGACGAGCATGCTGGGCGATGCTGGCGAGAATGTCGGGATTTTCTGTCAATTGTAGGCTTGGCGGCGTATCGCCCTCTTTCTTGATCTTCTGATTGACGCGCGACGACACACGCCAATCGGACACGGCGGCGGCACACACTGCCACGTCGACAGGAAGCGCCGCTTCGCAGGCAGCCATCATGTCTGCCGCTGATTCGACTTGGACCACGAAGACGCCATCCGGGTTCGGTTCGTGAGTGGGACCGGAAACAAGTGTAGTATCTGCCCCAAGAGCCGCGAGCGCCCGGGCAATCGCATGACCCTGCTTACCGGAGGAGAAATTAGAGATGTAGCGCACGGGGTCGATCGCCTCACGCGTCGGCCCCGAAGTCACCAGAGCACGCCGCCCGGCGAGCGCGCCGCTAGCATTATCGCCCAGGCGTAACTCAACAGCCTGCAAAAGCTCGTCGGGTTCCACCATCCGGCCCGATCCGGTTTCACCACAGGCCAGGTCACCTTCAGCCGGACCGATCACATCGATGCCATCGGCTCGAAGAGTCCCTATGTTGCGCTGGGTTGCCGGGTGCGCCCACATCTCGACATTCATGGCAGGGGCCACCATGACGGGTTTGTCGGTCGCGAGCAGAGCTGTCGTTGCCAGGTCTGATGCCAATCCCATCGCCATTTTCGCAAGCACACCCGCCGACGCCGGGGCGACGACAACGAGGTCGGCTTCCCGCGAAAGTCGGATATGCCCCATCTCCGCTTCATCCGTGAGTGAGAACAGATCGGAGAACACTTTCTCGCCTGACAGGGCGGCGACGGATAGCGGTGTCACGAATTGAGACCCGCCCTCGGTCAGTATGCAGCGCACTTCACACCCGCGGTCCTTGAGCCGGCGAATAAACTCGAGCGATTTGTACGCCGCAATCCCGCCGGAAATGATCAGCAGTATGCGTTTTTGATCCAGCATGATTCCGTTCTCACAGGGCTAGTGATCAAACAATATGGCTCTCGAGGTTGCCCGATACAATGTGACCCGCTCAGCCGCCTGGGCAAGCCGCACAACGAAAAATCGTTTGCGTAATTATACTTAGAGCTTGAACAGTATAACCAGCGTGAAGATGACGAGCACGAAAATTAAGACGAATTGAACGAAGTTCCGCCGTCCACCGAATTGAGTGCCGATGGCTCGTTCGGAGTCCGGGTGCAGCCGGATGCCCTCCGGAGACAGCACATCGACTGCAATTTGTGCTTTCTTCAGCATATCGGGGATTCTACGGGCTGATGCCGCTGCTTCTTCGATGGTGTCACGCACCTGTGCCTCTGCACTGAGGTTATCGGTCGCCCATTCGTCGAGGAAAGGTTTCGAGAGTTCCCAGAAATTAGCTTCCGGCGCCAGCCGGCGGCAGGCTCCTTCAACCATCATCATGGTTTTTTGCAACAGCAGAAGCTGCGGCTGCGTGGGCATGGCGAATGTTTCCGTGATTCGGAACAGCTGGGCCAGTAGCCGAGCCACTGAAATTTCGTTGACGGGCTTTCCGAGTATCGGTTCACCAATTGATCGGCAGGCTTGCGTGAAAGCTTCGACAGACTTGATTCGCGGCACGTAGCCCGCCTCGAAGTGGACTTCCGCGGCGCGACGATAATCACCCATCAGGAAGGCGAGCAGGAGTTCGGCCACGAATCGTCTCGTTTCGCGATCGAGGCGACCCATGATGCCGAAATCGACGGCGACAATGTTGCCGTCCTCATCGACGAACAGGTTTCCAGCATGCATGTCAGCGTGGAAGAAGCCGTCTCTGAACACCTGTTTGAGAAATACGATTAGTGTGCGACCGGCGATCTCCTCCAGATCGTGGCCGGCTTCGATCAATGACCCCCGATCGTCAATCGGGATGCCATGAATGCGCTCTGCGGTAAGCACCTGGCGTTGAGTGCGCTGCCAGTCGATTTCGGGCACGCGATATGTCGGCTCGTCCTCGAAGTGCTCGCGGAGTTCGGAAGCGGCAGCGGCTTCCAGTCTCAAGTCCATCTCGAGATCCACGGTTTCGTTGAACGTGCGGACGATATCAACAGGTCTGAGGCGCCTGAACGCTGGTTGGAGTCGCTCTATTATTTCGGCGAGCCAATAGAACAAATCGAGATCTCGCTGAAACGCCTCTTCGACGCCGGGTCTCAAGACCTTTACGGCGACGGGCAGGCCCTCGGTTGTCACTGCATAGTGCACTTGGGCGATAGACGCGGCGGCGACAGCTTCCTCTTCAAACTCGGAATAGAGTGCCTCGACGGGTTGTTCGAACTCGGATTCGATGATCTGCCTTGCTTGTTGCGTCGGAAAGGGCGGCAAATGATCCTGTAATTCCGCGAGATCGGCTGCGACGTCTTCGCCCACGAGATCGGCGCGCGTCGAGAGCGACTGCCCAAACTTTACGAAACTTGGCCCCAGCTCTTGTAAAGCCTCGGTCAATCGCTGCCCAGGCCGGCGATCCGCCGAAGGTTTTGGACTGCCGGCTACGATTCCGATGAGCCGTCGGCTTACATCCGGTAGATGGAGTGCGTCGAGAGGGAAGAGGGCATCGTGGCGGGAGAGAGTCCGGGCGATGCGCACAACTCTGAAAATATTTCGGACAGCGCGTATCACGCGTGGCGCTCCTCAGATGCGCCACGCGGAATGAAGGGCGGCGATACCGCCCGACAGATTTCGCACCTTGATCTGTTCAAGACCCGCGGCGCCAATCAAATCGGCGAAGGCGTCCTGGTCGGGGAACCGGCGAATACTCTCGGCCAGGTACTGGTAGGCTTCGCGGTTTCCGGTCACGATCTCGCCGAGGGCGGGTAACACCTTGAAGGAATACGCATCGTACGCTGAGCTCAACAGCGGCAGCAGGACGCGACTGAACTCGAGACACAGAAATCGTCCCCCGGGCCTGAGCGTGCGATGAGCCTCTGCCAATGCGCGATCGATACGGGTGAAGTTCCTAATGCCGAATGCGATGGTGTAGACGTCGATGCATTGGTCTTCGATGGGCAGGCACTCAGCGTCGCCTTGGAGCCAGTCGATACGGTTGAGGTTGCCGGCGTCCAGGGCACGATCGCGACCCGTGCGAAGCATCAATTCGCTGGCGTCGACAACAGTGACGCGGGCATCACTGCAAGGTTCCTTATCCGCGCCGTTCAAGCGATTGAGGATGCGAAACGCAATATCTCCCGTTCCGCCCGCCACATCGAGATATCTGTAGGACTTGCGCGGACCGAGCCAGTCGATCATGGCCGTCTTCCAGAGGCGGTGAATACCAGCGCTCATGAGATCGTTCATGAGGTCGTAGCGAACCGCGACGTCGTCAAATATGGCTCGAACCAATTGTGGCTTTTCATCCGATTCTACGGTCTGAAAGCCGAAATGCGTTGGCTCGTCTCGCTTGCCGGTGATCATGAGGCGACCATAGCGCAGGCCCCCGAAGCACGCTACTTTGCCGATCAATGTGATATCCGCGGAACCCAACGCCTCATCATGCCCGAACTTCCTGAAGTCGAAACTGTTTGCCGTGGCCTTCGCGCCAGGCTCTTGGGAAGGCGCATTGTATTCGCCGAAACGCGGCGCCCGGATCTGCGAATCCCATTTCCCGAGAATTTCGCGGAGCGACTCATCGGTCGGCAGATCGGTTCGATCGAGCGCAGAGCAAAGTACCTATTGGGCCGGTTGGATGACGGAATGGTCCTGATCTGCCATCTCGGCATGTCAGGACGGCTCCTTATCTCCGATGCCCCATCAGTTCTTGGGCCACACGATCATGTGCTCATTCGGTTCGAAGGTGACGTGCACGTTGTCATGCAGGACGTCCGGCGCTTCGGTCTGATGACTCTCGCATCAGAGAACGAAATCACCACGCATCCCCTGCTCGCAGGGCTGGGTCCCGAGCCGTTGTCCGATGAGTTTGACGGGGCGTATTTGTCCCACACTCTGAAAGAACGACGCACGCCGATAAAAGGAGCCCTCCTGGATCAGCGCGTCGTGGCCGGAGTTGGAAACATCTATGCTTGCGAGGCGCTTTACCATGCCGGTGTGTCACCGCGCCGATTGGCGGCATCTGTTGCTGGTCGTCGTGCGGAGCGACTGGTGCCGGCCCTCAAATCGGTACTCGAGAGCGCAATCGCAGCGGGAGGGTCCACACTGCGAGACTATGTGCAGGCATCGGGCGAACTGGGCTATTTTCAGCACCAATGGGCGGTCTATGGTCGTGAAGGTGAAGCGTGTCCCGATTGCGACTGTGGGTCCGGGATAAGACGTATCGTGCAATCTGGCCGATCAACGTTCTATTGTCCGGTTCGACAGCGATAGCGGAATGGGGAATTGCACCGATTGAAACATCTCCCTGCGTCAAGGCTCATGCGTCGAATGCTTTTCCTCGCGTTGGTGATGGCGGGCGTTTCTCTTGCTGGTCAGCACCCGTCGGCCCAGGCGGCTTTTTTCTCCCAGGTGGAGGACCTGCCCATAATGCCCGGCCTTGAAGAGGTCGTGGATGAAGGGATGGTATTTGATAAACCTGAGGGGCGAATCGTCGAAGTGGTCGCCATCGGCGCCGTCTCCCGGCAGGCGATCATGGCTTTCTATGGTGCAACGCTGCCCGAGCTCGGTTGGAAACAGGAAAGCTCGACCGATTATGCACGATCAGGGGAAGTGCTCCGGTTTCGCGTCGACAACCGCGGAGATGAGTTCACAATCAGATTTACCATCGC
>CEUN01127320.1_pt1 | contig 16581 bp, 11 predicted proteins | sample 361501 | NCBI WGS metagenome assembly CEUN01 (sample SAMEA2622801, study PRJEB7988) | marine metagenome | biome: marine biome (ENVO:00000447); feature: marine epipelagic mixed layer (ENVO:xxxxxxxxx); material: "saline water (ENVO:00002010), including plankton (ENVO:xxxxxxxx)" | depth 120 m | reverse complement strand
TAATCTGCTCATCAGGAGCTGGATGTCTCGCGAATCAAAGTGGCTCGCAATTTCCAGGATGGACACTGCCCTATCTGAATTTGGATCAATATATGTCTTTTTGATATCCCCCCCATGCACGAGCATGATTTCAAAGAGATCGACCTCGTCGAGCTCGGCTGCAAGCATCAATGGTGTATAGCCTTTGATGGGACTGCTGTGCACAGCGTTGACGTCCGCACCAGCCTTGATTAACTGAGAAGCAATTCTCCTCATTTCTTCAAGGCTCATATTTTCGGTAATGCGTTGGTAACGGTACTTAATAGCAAGACGCTTGAATTCCTGAAACTTAGGAGAATGATGAATTGCTGACTGGGTGGCTTGCAGTTCATCTAAAGTGAAGCCGAAAATCCCATGTGAGTGCCGCCGAAAAGAATCGAGGATCTCAGCACTTGATGGCATGAATTTTTGTTGTTGTTTGCTCATTTCAGGGTATTTAAGGGTGCCTATCAGCTTCAAACACACCATTAGTGGGGTCTGCAGGTCTGTTTGCCCTCGCCCTTTTGGGTCGGCTCCCATTGATAGAATCTTGTCTACGATTTCAAGTCGGCCGGACTGAACGGCTGAGACAATAGGTAAAAGTCGTCTCTTTTGTGTTCGGGTGTTGATGATTGCTTTTTCGTGGGGCTGACTTGAAATAAGCAAGAAGAGCTCTTGATTCAGTGAACGATACGGTACCTCTGTTAAGTTCATTGCCTCTAAAGCCATAAGGATCGGAGTGTCGCCGACTTCAGATTTAACGTTAATGTTAGCGCCTTTCTCTAGTAGTTTTCTGCAAACTTCTATGTTCTCATCAAGAGCAAACCAGACAATCTGAGGCATAGAACGCTTCCATGTATCACCAACCTTGATTGTTCTGTCTGGATATCGGTAATCGGGATTGATTTTTTCAGGATTCGTAAGAATTAGAGGGCCAGTAGAGTCGTCATTGAAATCAAATTCAGTGCCAGGATAAAGACCTTCTTCGGGGAACACTTGGAAGAATGCATTTTCCCATTGCTCAATCTCCCAGCTTTCAATCGTTGCTAAAACCTTGTGCGACGGTTTAGGTGATGATGCTGAGGGAATGTCATATCCAAAGTTAATAAGAGACCATTTTAGCTGTTTGAGAAAGACGGCGTCGGCTTTGGATTGATTGGCGGCTACGACAAGAGCTTCTTTAATGATGTGTTTTAGGTTGTCTCCTGCCACAAAAGAGGCCTTCTCGAACGATTCTTTGTACAGCCGGTTTGCTTCTGCCAAATTTCCAGAAAAAACGTGCCATCGAGCATCGAGCCAATCTATCCAGTACCCGTCAGACTGACGACTGCTTGATCCTTTGATTATTTCCCTGGATTGCTTAATGGTTTCTTGGTGATCTAAGCTGTCGGACTTTTTAACATTCGGCTTCAAGACTCTCCGCAATTTCCCAATGAGCTGGTTTTCATTGCCGCTTGAGAGCAGTAATTGGTCCCGAATCCTTTTGATTTCGATCCCTGGATGAATATCTTCTTCAGCGCTCCAGATTGAAAGGCGAGCCTCATCAATCAACATTTCACCTGGTTCATGCCTTTTGATGAAATCAACGGCCCTAGCCATAAAGAGTAATGTCTTGGCGAAATCCTTGTTTCTGCTTGTTGCACATGTTTCTGACGGATCATTTGTGGAAAATAGCAACTTGATGGACTGAGCCGATGGCAGTTCATTGCCATTTCTCCATGAGGAAATTCTGTCTCTGTTCTCTTTGCTCAGTGAGGCTAGATAAGCAGTCAGGCCGGGTTGATGCTCTTCTAGCCAGGCAAAGGTCGCACCAACAGTGTTACCCCCTGGGGAGAACCAGAAGCTTGGGTGAGGCGCTTTAAGATCTTGATTTAGCTCTATTGCAAGACCAACAAGGTGCTCCTTGATGCAGCTTCTGATTAACAAGCCCAATACATCAGCTCTGCTTACCCCGTCAGCGGCAGTCTTACCCACGATGTTGTGCAAGTAATGATCAAAAAACGTGCTGAGGCCTGTTGATATCTTATCGGAAGCGACTGGACCCATATATTTTTCCAGGGTCGAGGGAACACTCTGCTCCAGCTCTCTCGTTAGCTCTCTAGGGTCATAGATGGATTTCCCTGCCAGATCATCAAGGCGCTTATTGGACTGCTTTAGGTCAAGGCAGCGCAACACATAGCGGATAATCTCGAAGGGGTTGGGGTAAGGTGTTTCAGCTGGCATGAAGCAATTCCTGTTTCTTATTGATATGCCTTACATCCCGGATGAAATTTCGCCACGTTCTGCAATCGCTGGGTGTAGACGGTATGGCTAGACGATACCCTAAAGGAGATATTAGCACCGCATGCTTGCTGCCTGGTCTGACTGACCAGCCTGATTTCATCAGGGTTCTGACCTTATGATTGATATTTTTGTCGTTGCTGTATCGTTTCATCTGTGTCCTCCTAGAAAGCCAGCCCCCACAGAGGGGGCTGGAGGGGGTAATCCCTTACTTATCGGTTTTGGCGTTACCGCGACCGCCACCAGAGGGGTTGCCGGTCTTACTGGGCCAGTTGCCGCCAGGATCGGGATGATCAGAAGGACGAGAGTCGCTTTTGCGTGCGCTAGATTTAGCCATTGTAAATTCCTCAGTGTTGCACTTCCCGGGATTGGGAGAGTGCGCTAATGGAGATTACGAGGATGGTCACTGTGCATCAGCTGGGCTGTTGGCGAGATAATCCTGATTTTTACAAAGGCAATATGAAACAAAGAGTTATGTTGAGAATGGGGCATTTCAGAGCTGAGAAAGATCCATGGGAAAGAATAGCTACGCAGAGATGACCGTCGTTGAACGTATATCGGGTGTGCCGCTAGCTGAGCAATCAAAGCTAATTGATGTGGTTAAGGCTGGGCTGCCTTATCGGGCTCTTCTAGATCTCCAGGCAGCGTTTCAGATTTCCCGTAGTGAAATTGGCAAAGCCCTTCTTATTACTCCCTCCACCATGAGCCGCAGAAAGACCGGTGGATATTTGCGTCCGGATGAGTCAGACAGAGTCGTCAGGCTGGCCAGGATGCTCGACCTGGCCACACCTATGATGGATGGAGATCAACAGTCGGCAGCCACATGGATGCGGACGCCAAGGGCTGTTTTGAATGGTGAGTCGCCACTGATGCGGTCAGGAACAGAAGTTGGTGTCAGAGATGTGGAAGATTTGATTAACCGTATCCAGGCAGGAGTATTCAATTGAGCCACTTAAAACCAGTAAGGATGGATGGTTTTTAATCATTTTTATAACTGGTGACATTTTCTTCAAATGGTGTTAGCCGCGAGCTAGTTCTGTGTGCGAAATCCAATTTCGCACATCGGATTTACGGTTTCATCGCGTTTTTTTCCAAAAACCTGCAAATGAAAATGTATACCTAATTGTAAAATTTTCAGTTCCCTTGTGTTGCCTAATGACATCTAGTAACTAGTAACGATGAGTCCTATTTGAGAGCCCTAGGATGAACCAAATAATGTCGCGTCAAGCGCAGCATATCAGGGAAAAATATGGCCACTTGCTGACCCTCGAAGAGGTGGCAGAGGTTTTACGATATAGCAGTGTTGATGCTGTTAGGCAGGCTTCTAGCAGGGGCACCTTGCCCGTTTCTCTAAAGCGCTTTCCAGGTCGCAGAGCCACGTTTGTGTTTGCCGAAGACGTTATCGAATGTCTGGAATCAATGGAGAATGTAAGAGGTGTAACGTGATGATTTAGATACAAAAAAACCGAAACCCATAACAGGTCTCGGCTTTTAGGGAAGGGATGCCTTCGGTGTGAGAGCCCTCAGTATCCCCTCCCTATTTCGAGACGTCAACTTTTGATAATCAAGATCCCGGTCTTGAGGAGCCCCTATGCCTGTTTAGTGGCGGCCTCAATACTCCGGGAGGGGTACATTTATGCTTAGTGAAAACGAGTTTGAGGATTATTGCCGCCAAGTGGGCCTGCAAGGGCCGGCACGGGAGTACGTTGAGAGAGTGCGAAGCTCCGAGCCATCCAGGATGGTGGGCACCAGGGCCAAGAATAATACCGTCGGATTTGTGTCGTCAGTGAAGATGGGAGTGACGATTTCGGCTGAAAGCAGGATGCCCGAGCGGGCCTTCGAGATCCTGTGCGAGCACGACAGCCGGGTGTTGGAGTTTTGGGACCAGCCAGAGCAGATCAAGGTCGTCATCCAGGACAAAAATGATAGAGCTAAAAGTATCTGGTACACGCCAGATTTTATGGTTCTAGGGCTTGATGGCGTGGTTATTGTAGAAGTCAAAGATAAGATGGATGCGGAGGAACTAGTTAAGAAATCTCCCCGTAACTGGGAAAAGGGAGAATCAGGCAAGATTGAGTATGTGTCTGTTAAAAAGTGCCTGGCAGGTATGGGCCTCGGCCATTCGGTGTTCTGTTATCAACCTGAACTGATATACAAGATCTCTAATCTGCAAAGCCTCCTTTTAACACGAAAAGAAACTAGGTATACCGAATCCCAATGGAATGCTGTTCATCGATCACTTTCCGACCACGTTTGGATGTCCCTTTATGACCTTAAAGACAAGCTGGAATACCCTGCTTACACACAGCTTGTACAGATGCTCGATGATGGTCTTGTTCTTGGCGATCTGGATAGAGCGCTTATTTCCTCACCAAAAGGTTTTCTGGTTTCCCTTCGCCAGGACTTTCTGGATGAAGGTGTAGCTTTTCTCAATCAGGCGCGGCCATTTTCAGCGTTAGAGCCGATTGAGGTGGGCATGGAGTTGGCTCCCTCCTCCGCTCGTGCAGCAAAGGCATTGGAAAGATTGGGCCGATTGGAGGCTGGTGAAAATTCTAGAAGCACGCGGCGCTGGCAGGCCAAGGTGAGGGATGGTGAGAAAGTAGGGTTGACCCCCTTTCAATCGCTGTTGCCGGACTATCACCTATCAGGCAACAGACAGCAGAGATTACCCGCCCATGTAGCACGGCATCTGCATGATTACCTACATAATGATCATGGCCCCAAAAGAGGCATGTCTGACTACAGAAGCTATATCGCTTACAAAGTCGGAGCAAAGGAACAGCACCCGAACTCAGATCCGGTCTCCTGGGCGACTTTTTGGAACCATTTGAAAAAGGTGCCGGGCGAGCTACTGGGGGAGCAGCGAGGTGGTAAGCGACTGGCTAACTCAAAGGTCGCTGCGGTACCTGTCCAGTATAGAGGCCTGAAGCCATCGTATGGCTGGAAAACGGCCTCCGTTGATCACTATACGGCCGACATATTCGTGATCATCTTTAGTGGTGGAGATTATGTCTATGCCGCCAGACCCACCATTACCGGGATGATTGATATCTACTCCGGTGCAGTTATTTCGATGTCGATGTCCTTGCTACCTCCTTCCAGGCGTTCTATTGCGAAAGTAATGCGTGATTGCGTCAGGAGACACGGCCGGTTGCCCTCTGAGCTGATCGTGGATAGGGGGGCGGAGTTTAAATCTGTGTATTTTGCTTCACTGCTCGCCGATATGGAGGTCGATTATTCGCTTCGGCCAAGCGCTCATCCTCGTTATGGCTCCGAAATTGAGGGGCTTTTTGGGGACTTCAAGAAGATGTGGTTATCAAACCGACCGGGAAACACAGCTGACTATAAGGAGGTCCGGTCGGTAGACAGAAGCTTTTCTCCGGAAAAACATGCTGTTCTCAAGCCTTATGATTTACATCGGGAATTACTGGCATTTACTGAGTGGAGGAATCATAAGCCGGTGTGTCCTGGAGGTTACTCACCTGGCTATCTTCTAAAGACTAGTCAGGAAGAATTCCCATATATAGCAAGAAAGGCCTCACTGGATCACCGGTTTATGATCGCTACCAGTGTTGAGACGAAGTCCTACAAGGTAGATCCTCAGAGAGGTTTGCATATTGGCGAGATGTACTACTGGGCACCAGAACTCAGTTCTATAACTGGCCGCAAGAAGTACCTGGAGGTAAGGCCCGATGTTGAGAATCCTCACCTTGTCTATGCGGGTATGGGGAATCGATGGATCACCTGCTTCTCATCCCGAGCACCGGATTTCGTAACGTTGGACCCAATCGAGCAACACGTTCAAGCCCTTGAGGTCACCGAGGCTATGAGGGATAAGCGTCTGATTCGGGAGCGAGCGGATGAAGACCTTGTCAGATTGATCAAAGAGATGGATCAGGTGGCTGAGGACACCTCGACTCCTGTCATCAATATCCAGTCAGAGATAGAGGAGGATCGGGTTCCAGAGGACATCTTCGCGAGGATCCGGTCTGCATCAGTTGAGCCTCTGATGACAGAGTCATGGGAGGTGTCGCGATGAGGGCTCCTCAGGTTATCTCAAAGCTGAATGGTACAAAAATCGTGCATCGTAACTGGCAGCTAGCACTGGGAGAGGCGTTCGCGGCGCTCTCCCTGGCTTCTCCCGGTGATGTGGTATGCATCACAGGACCTTCCCGAGCCGGGAAGACGAAGTTGATTTCGGAACTGGTTGGTTTGCTGTGCGGCGAGATCGACTTTGAGCGGGACGGGATTCTTCCGGCTGTTGTCGTCGATGCGGAAAACACCGGTCCTCACGGACGGTTTTCTACCAAAGCATTCACTTTAAAGCTGCATCAGGCGGTCAGGCACCCCATTTATGGAACCCTGGGGGAGGAATTCAATGATGGGCCCGCGAATACCAAGGCTGAAAGGACCAATGAGCCCACGCTCCGTTTTGCACTGGAGAATGCCTTTCGCCTGAGAAAGACCAGATTCCTGTTTGTGGATGAGGCCCAACATGTCCGTTATGTAAGCAAGGATTCTCAGGGCGGCTACGCGGTGATGGACTCCTGGAAGTGCATGGCGAAAACCTGCGGGCTGGTGCTGGTTGTGGTGGGCGCTTACCCGATTCTGCAAGTAATCGGTCATTCACCGCACATGATCGGCAGGAAATCCCAGATCCACCTGCCTCGATACTATGCAACGGATCATGATCTGGCGGAGTTTGGGAAAATCCTGGCCACCTACGACCAGATTATTGCGGACATTGCCACAGAACAGGTGCTGACTCAGTCCGCGGAGATGCTATATCACGGTTCTCTTGGCTGCATCGGTCTCCTCCGCAACTGGCTTGGCCGTGCCGTTGCGCGTTCTCATGCAACGGGAAAGCAATTGTCACCTGCCTTACTTAGGGAGGTCATGTTCTCCAAAGCTGATTTGGCGGCTATCTCCGAGGAGATCTATCAGGGGGAAAAGCTGTTCGAGCCAGCAGATACACACTCACAGTCATCCCGTGACCGAGCAACTAAGGTGTTGCCACCAAAGAGCAAGGGAAAGCCATTTCAGCGTAAGCCCAAGCGTTACGCACCGGGCAATCGGACAGGGGGAGATGGCTGATATGTTATTTCCAATCGAGCTAGAGGGTGCTGGAACCTGTGATGTAGAATCTCTGGCTTCCTATGTGTACCGGGTAGCGTATGAGCATGGGATATTCGTTGGCGAGTTGCTGCGACACATCAACAAACAAACCTCAGCGCTTACGCATCTTGATAGCGAATCCCAGCCTGTTCCCGCATTTCTGAAACCCGCTGAGATGGTGAGAAATAATCGCTCCAGCGCAGCAATTCAGGGCGCTCTGGAGAAGCTGACTGGGCTGGAATTATCCCAGTCTCGACTCCTCTTCATGACCAGCGATATTGGCAGGTCCCCCAATGAGGTTGCTCCAGGCTTCCGGTGGTGCCCTGAGTGCATGAGTGAGTGGCAGGCCCTGGGTCAGCAACCCTTCTTCAAGCTGATCTGGCATCTGTCAGCTATTACTCACTGCCCGAGTCATCGCACGGAGCTGATATCCCAATGCGCATTCTGCAGTTGTAAGCAGACAGGTTACATAAGGAAAAGGGCGATTGGCCTCTGTCAGCAATGCGGTAGACACCTGGGCACCCGAAACCCGGACAAACCCGCGCCTGAAATTGCTCGTAGCTGGGAAATGAATGGTGCAGATGTTCATCAGTTCTTCGTTGATATGGCGCAGCAGCCTTTTACGGATGATTTGGAAGGCGGGATTTGGCGTTCTCTACGGGACTTGTTTGACCACTATTGGGGGAACGGTAAGGAGCTGGAGCTGTATCAGGCATTTCCAAGAGATGAGTGGATCAGCCTGTACCATAAACAGAAGCCCGTCAGCTTCAGTACGGCAAGGCGACTTTGCTATGGGCTGGGGATTGATCTCTATACCCTGATATCAGGCAATGCCATCCACTCAACGCAGGTGCTGAGCCAGAAATGGCTGTGTGAGCTACCGGCGGGATTCTGCGAACGAAAGTCCAGGCAGAGGCGGAACCACGATGCGATTCAGTCCAAACTCCGTCGATATCTGGATCCCAGTGTTAGCCCGAGACCAATGAAGGACGTGGCGGCTGAGCTTAAAGTCTCGGTTGGGTACCTTGAGTACCGCTACCCCACTGCCGTCAGTGCATTGGTAAAACGTCACCAATCCATGATTGCTGCTCAGCGACAAAGGACTAGAGAAAAGGCCCTGAACTCCGCCCTGCAGTATTTCACGGATTCATCCTATTCGGGGTATCCAAAATCGAGGAAACAGGCTTACTTATGCCTCAGGGAGGAAACGGGGCTGCCCAAGTTCCTGCTTAAAGGGGCGATTGGGGAGGTCTATTCGGTTCTCTATTCGTCCTGAACAAAAAAAGGGGCCGTAAAGGCCCCAAAACACACACAGCACAAGGTATTTCCTGGTTATTGCCGCTTGAGCCACTCCACAAAGGCGATCAGATCCGTCTTCTTCTCAACCGTCAGAAGGTAGGCTCGGTTACCGGTGGCGAGTTTGGGGGCTTTGGTGGCAAGGTTTGAGTTGCGGGTCTGCTCTTCCGGATAGGGCATGCCTGGCAACTTGCTATTGGTCACTTGCAGGCCGGCAAGACTTGGGCAGAACACTTCGCTCCAGACCTGCACTCGTTTCGTGTCTCTGTTCAGGGCAACCTGTTTACCTGATTGAGTCACAAAGCCTGCGATCTTTTTGGTGGGATCACAGATTCGGCGGAGCATGGTCTCAAGTAAGGCTTCAGCCTGGACCGGATTGAAGCTCAAGCTGTTCATTTCAGAGGTGTTCATTCGATAACTTCCTATGTTGGATAAAATTTGGGCATACCTTCCCTGAGAGCCGGAATTGTCCGACTCGGGGTGGATCATGGGTTATGGGTGTTAGTGAGTTTGGGTTCTCACGCTGTCAGGGATAACGGTGGGTTTGAAGTTTCGCCGGTTGCTGAGCCAGCGCAAGGCCTCATCATGGGTGACCATGGTTTTGGCGCCGACCTTGATGGTCTCCAGCCTGTCCTTTGCGGTGGGCTGGGTGGCATTGCGCACGGCCTTTTCGGTCATCTGTGCCAGCAAGGCAATGTGCTGTAACGCCAGGTATTCGGTTTCTCTCAGGAGAGTGGCTGAATCCAGCTGGATTTCCTCCACTTTGGTGTATATCCCCGTCCGCACCAGTGCCATGCCGAGTAACTTCTCCAGAAAAGTGGGCACTTCAGATCCGTAAAGCTCTGCCGCAACACGGGCCGTTCCCGAAAGGAAAGCCATATCCCCTATGATGTCATCGAGGTGCTCGCCTTCGCCCACCCGGCCGGTGTCTGGCCATACTCCTTCAACGGCGTAGTCATAAAGCACTTCTGCAATGCGGCACAGGCGAGCACTCTTCAGGCGATATTGCTTGCCATTCGTAGAGCTTTGATCGATGTCCAGGCCTGCAATGTTCCCCAGGCCCTGACCAATCCCGTCCATGCAATCGCGAACCTGCTCCAGCACCTGTTCTTTGGTGCAGCGCAGAGCAGGGTTGAGGATGGGGCAGTAAAAGTTCAATTGAGATTCAAAGCTCATGGGAAATACTCACATTCCATTTGGATTGGAATAATTAAGGCTCCTCCTGATTCCGCAGTCAACAAATATTCCATAATAATTGGAATGTTTGTTGTGTGGGAGGAGGTTCTTCTTATTCGAGTCTCTCCTTAACGCAGGGTTTGGCTAGCGTTGTCGGGCTCACATCCTGCTGAACCCCCTTACGAAGGCATTCTGTAGCGAGGCTGGTGGAGCGCTCGATAATCCCGCTCTTACTGCAGTTGGGGCAATAGAGATGCAGGGAGTTGGGGGATCTGTCCCTTTTTTCCAGTTGGCAGAGGCAATGGGCGCATCGAAAGTCGAGAAACTCGATGTCGAGGTGAGGGGCGCTATCCAGATTGTGTCCAAACGCGATGATATCCATGGGGCTTTTCCTTCTTGTAAGTGGATGTCCCAAGAATATGACAGTCACCAAATGAGCTGCAGGGTGCAGCCCCGCCAACATCCGGCTGAAAAAACGACACATTCCTTACCGCCTACTCCATCCCGTCTTGTCTCAGGGTGTTCCGCCCGGTATTTTGCCCTGAAAGCCGTTCATTCATGCCGTAGCCGCCACGTTGACGACGCATTCTCCATGGACGGGACAAGAATACGCAAGGAGCAATTCAGTGGCTCCTTAGCAGGGAGCTGAAATGACAGACAGGGAACACGAAGGGAATTCTTCTATAAAGTCTTTGTTAGGATTTGATCAAACCGACGGCAAGAACGATGACAATATCGCGGCTGGTAGCCCTAGTGGTACTTCGCGGCCCTCCGCTCCGGTGGCCAACGATGGTTCTCGTTTTGATGAGAACTGTTGTCGGAATGGTAAGTATACGGTCGGCGAAAAGGGGGATGAAAGGTCGTTCGTCAGCTATTCCAAAGCATTGGATTTCCTTCGATCAATGCCGGTCGCCAAGTGGCGTCGACCGAATGACGCGGGTAATTGGGGAGTCGTCAGGGCTGCCTACTGGGAGGGAGAGCCACCTGAAGCAGAGCCACTAGCCAAATCCTCTTCATGTGTAGACAGCCAGATTGCTCCTCATATAGGGCAATCAGCAATGCAGCCTACGGTGGGTTACATCGGCAGCGCGCTCTCGAGCTCCCGAGCAGGACGTTGGTTAAAGGATTTTTTAGAAAGTCGGCATCAGCATGCTGGTCCCGATGGGCGGGCCTTATACCTATACCGCGTTGAGAGCGATGAATATGATGCGCTTCGCAGAGATTTGGCGGATTCGAAGGTAGAGATTGAGCATCCGATTTACGGAGTATATTGGGCAGCGGCGTTTTGCCTTTATGTTTCTGAAACTTACAGGCGTGATTACCCTGATTGGTCTTGGGCCCCCTTTGAAAGGCCATTGTCCATTGAATTAACCTCGGTTCAACACGCGACCATAGTCAAAAATGGTCTTTCATTTTGGCAACGTGAACTGAGAGTGCGGGATTCTGGCTCCCGAGATTATCTCGGTACCCTGTTTGACGAGGGTGGACTACCGTGGCGTCTCGTTCAGAGTGATAGTCACGGATTCGCGCGGGCAATTCGCGGCACCATTCGTCAATACTATACCAGCCAGCGCGATAACCGAGATCTGGTTTCTGTGGTGGCCGCTTACGCGCAATACTTCCCGCAAACGTTCCAGACGCCTGAGAAGTATCAGCTTATCGCTTCGGTTGCCCAGTGGATGGTTGGCTTGGCGGAAGAGCACCCCATTCAGGACGAGGAAGACCCTGCCGCTTATCTAGATAAGCACGTTCCTGAATGGCGAATACGCTCTCCGTTGCCGGTGGGCGAAGAAAATGCCCGGCGTCTATTGAATGAATGGCTGAAGGATGCGGGTAAAGCCAAGGCTGAAAAGGCGTCGATGGAGGCCGATGCTCGCAATTATACCTGTGAGCACATGTTGCTGGGCGACTACAGCAATTGGCACATCTCGACAAGAGCTTTCTTGCCAAGTGAAATAAACATCCAGCTTGAGGACTACGGTATCAAAAGCACCCGGCTGGAAGTCGCCTTCTACGAGGGGGATTCACTGCTTTCCCGAGCAGGCATTTTGTATTGTCAGGTCAATGAAGAGCGTACATCCATATCCGCTAAAATAGACCAACGTACAGTTGCTCTAGACCGTAAGCAGCCTGATCTTCCTCTCATCGTTCGATTTCTATCCAATGGCGATTGTATAGAAGCCTGCTATTTTGATGGAAGCGAAATCGACTATCGTCATACGCCTCTGGTCTTCATCAAAGATGACGGGAAGGCAAAGCTTAGCCCAGTTTCTTCTGGAAAATTTCGGGGTGAGGCCGCCTTGGTTAGCATTCCGGAATCGATAAATGTCATTTCTAGCGAGGGTTGTACTGAGCTTGGGCGTGACCAGTTTGGGCTGACCTGGGTAGAAAATACCTCTAGCCTTTCTCTGTCGGGCAATGGTAGTACTTTCAATATAGAGCTCAATCCGTTAGCTCCGTCGTTTGATCTGGTGCTTCACGGTGCGCTTTCAGAGTTGAGGACACTACCCAATGTGGTCTACCGAGGCTGGCCGCGCCTTGAATCCTCCGGGTTAGACGTGAAGACATTGTCGATAACAGCAAATGGAGAGCGCCTTGTCACAGCCGATTATCGGCTAGAGCGATTTGGTTGTTTCCAGTGTGTGGTACAACTTCCGGATTCCAGTGTTTTGATGCGCCGGAAGATCGGTGTGCTGCCGCCGGATTTAAAAATATCGACTATCGCTGGTACCCGAGATAAGCCAGCAAAACTTGTTCTTAACACTCAGTATCGTATCCATGCGGAGATAGAGGATCACAGGATTCATGTCAAGCGCCTTGCTGAGCCTGGCCGCACACAGTTTCTTTTGGAACCCAAATTAGGTGGCTCTCTACCAGACATCATCTCGGTGTCTGTTCGTGAGGTTAGGGATTCTACGCCAGGGATAACTATCCGAGTGCCAGCCCCGGTAATTGGTGCTTCCCTCCTGGATAATTACGGCAACTGTTTCAACGCTTCTACGTTGCTGCTCGATAAGCTCATTGAAACTTCACTCCTTTTAACGCCTCGGCCTGGCCGCCGAGAGCAGTTCTTTTTAGATTTTGAATTGGTCGGCGACGGCCAAGCAGGGATACGACGCCACTATCAGCTCGAAATTTCCGGGAATAGTCGTCAAATTAGCCTTTATTCTTACTTTGAAGACATCTGTCAGATGCTGGCGACAACCAGTAATCAGGATGCAGCAATACGCTTAAGAGTAGAGACGGATGTTGAACACTTGCGCTTGGAAATAGTTAGGCACAATGCATATCTTGATGGTCCAAATGAGAATGGCTATTCGCTGATTGGGGGGGCAGCGTCCTCTAGTGAGAATGAATTGCAGATACTTTGCATTAAGCTCTCAGACCCGGCCTGTAAGCCCGTGGTTATCGATGAAGTAGCCTCAGAGGGGGTCGGTATCGGCCACTTCCAGATCCCTTATAAAATGATGAAGGAAGGCCCTTGGCTTTTGGTTCCTGAAAAGGAAAGCGAAATTCGCTTTCGGCCCGCCTTGTATCTGACGGAGGATATGAAGGGGCTGTCGATTCAGACGGCAACTTCCCTGCACGATGCGGCTAGACGATATCATCCAATGCAGAATCCTAATGCATTTATGGATGCCGTCGAGCGAATGACGCGTGACTGGGGTGATAGCGGGTGGTCGTACTTGGCAAGTATCAAGGATCGTTATAGTCATCTTCCTTTGTCATCCTTTGAATGCTGGAAGGCAATCGCAAGCAATGAGCGCGCACTTGCTGGGGTGTGTTTTCGAATGGACATCGATGCCCAATTTTGCATCCGGATGGTGAACGAGCTTTCTGTGATATGGGAGTCTGTATCGATTGCGTCCTGGCAGGCTGCGGCGGAACGTTACCGCGAGTATCTGAAGTCGAATGGTATCGATGACACGTTCGTCGAATCTCTTTTGGAACGGCGAGTCGCGTTACTCTCTTCAGCGATACCTTGCTTTAAGTATCTTGCGAAACCTTTACTCTCTTCTGATTTTTCGTCGCTTCCTGCACCTCCATTGGAGATTACATTGCCTCTTTGGTACCAAGGCTTAAGGCGCAGGCATGCCGATGACCGCAGGTGGCCAACTTGGTTTTCCGACGAGCTCAGTAGCTGGATCGCTGCGTCTGAATTTCCATCTGGAATTAAGACGATGGTTGATGTTCCTTTCGCAACCGCAGTGACTTACACACCAATTTTTATGGCCTGCCTCACGGCAGGAGTTGTTAAGTTGACTGACCTCGCACCTGAAACTTCGGGGACGCGGTTCGCGATTAAAGTGCTTTCAGAATTTGACCGAGAGGGGTGGTTCGAACCGGTGTATTCAACCACGCTGTCTAATGTTTTGATGAAAAGAATATAGGGAATTTCATGAGCGGTTATTACACGGATCTTATTAATCAATCATTAGAACGGACCCGCGAGGCCACGCTCAGTATTTTGGGGGTCGGAGAGAAAGGTTTGCGAAGTCATCTAGGCAAAGCTATGCACAATCGCCTTGGCGAGGACGGCTGCTTTTTGGCATCACCAGTTTTCGAGCATACCTTCGGATGGGAGGCTGGGGAAAACACGTTCGCAGACCTAAGCGGCGGCTTGTTGTCGCATGAGCTTGTCGATGCCTTATCGAATGCTGAGAACGGCGATTATCAGTTCAAGCCAACGATAAAGCCCTATGCACACCAAATTCGAAGCTGGAAAACCCTCTTGGCGAGCGAACTAAAATCTACCGTGATTACCACGGGTACCGGTTCAGGGAAAACGGAATGCTTTATGGTCCCGATTCTCCAAGACCTTATTGAGGAACATAAAGCTTCTCAACAGCCCCTCGTCGGCGTCCGTGCACTTTTCCTTTATCCCCTGAATGCACTTATCAACTCGCAGCGAGAGCGACTTAATGCTTGGACCAAGCCCTTTGGCGATAACATCAGATTCTGCTTATACAACGGTAACACTGAAGAGAAAAAATCCAAGGTAAGAAAAGAACAAAGTGAGCGTCCGAATCAGATTCTGTCGCGGGAGGAATTGAGGGGTAACCCAGCCCCAATCCTGATGACCAACGCTACCATGCTGGAGTATATGCTGGTCAGGCAGGTCGACGATCCTATCGTCCAAAAATCTAAAGCCGCCCAGTCCCTGCGCTGGATTGTGTTGGACGAGGCACATACCTATGTGGGCTCCCAAGCTGCCGAGCTATCGCTTTTGCTACGCCGGGTTGTCGAGGCATTTGGAAAGCAGGCCTCAGAAATTCGTTTTGTCGCGACATCTGCCACTATTGCAGACGAAAAGGCAGAAGCTCGCCTGCGGACTTATCTTGCTGGCCTTGCAGGCGTTCCAGAGAGCCAGGTAGAAGTAATAGGGGGTAAACGTAGTATTCCTCCTATTACACTCACTGGGCCTGAAAATGGATTATCTCTGGAGCAACTAACGGCTATCGATCGCGGAAACGCCGTTTCGAATGAACGATTTACTGCGTTGTCTGGGTCTATCATGGCTCGACGTATCCGTGACCGAATAGTGAATACCGATGAACGTGTCACGCTGGAGGACATTGCAAACGATTTAGGCGACTTGCTTACGGCTAGATCCTCAAGCGAGAAGCAGCAGGAGCTGCTTAGCTGGATAGATTTGCTTACCGATACCAAGAATGACAAAGAATCGGACCCCTTCCTGAAATTGCGGATGCATTTGTTCCAACGAATGCTGCATGGTCTTTGGAGTTGCATCAATCCTGAATGCGCCGAAAAGTCGACTGACCTTTCGAAATGGCCATTCGGCAATGTGCACCTTCATCAGCGCTCCCGTTGCGACTGTGGAGCGCCCGTCTACGAAGTCGCGTTCTGCGATGAATGTAAAGCGCCGCACTTGGTAGCTGAGCAGGTCCATCCCTATCTTCGACAATCCAGCCCGTATGTGAGTGATGAATTTTCACTTCAAGACGAGGGTGATAGTGAAGATTCAGCAGATAACGCCACGAGTGTTGGGAAGAAAAAACGTCATCGATTGGTTATTTCGCCTAGAGCGGATGAGGCGTACCACCGAGAAGGGCTTGATCTGGACACCGCAGAGCTGGGTTCACTGTTAAGCAAATCCAATATCGATATCTATCATTCAGAGGAATCAGGAAGTCGTTGTGTCGGATGTGGCAATGCGGGGCACCGACCGGCAGGATTCTTGAGAAAAGCCTATTTAGGCGCTCCGTTCTATGTGGCGAATGCCGTTCCAACTGTTCTGGAATTTTGCCCGGAGCCATCCAAGGATGACTGCGGCGGGCATGACCCTGTGACTCTGCCTGCCAGAGGTAGAAAGCTCATTACCTTTACCGATAGTCGGCAGGGTACAGCCAGAATGGCCGTTCGAATGCAACAAGAAGCTGAGCGGTCGAGATTACGTGGAGTGCTTTATAGCAATCTTCGAAATGTTCAGGCATTAGAGGATAGTTCGCCTAGGGTTGACCCTCACGGTAGCGTGGAAGAAAACCTAGAGCGAGCTGCTCGAATGGAGGCTGCGGGCTTAAAAGACGATGCAGCCTATTTCCGTAAAATTGCGGAAGACCTCATTGCCAAAGAAGATGAACCTAGTTCGGTATCCCTGGGTTGGACCTCTATGGTAGAAAAAATTGCAGCGAGTGATGATATTCGTCATGCAATGCTCGATTACAACCGATACGC
>CEUN01177263.1_pt1 | contig 16582 bp, 17 predicted proteins | sample 361501 | NCBI WGS metagenome assembly CEUN01 (sample SAMEA2622801, study PRJEB7988) | marine metagenome | biome: marine biome (ENVO:00000447); feature: marine epipelagic mixed layer (ENVO:xxxxxxxxx); material: "saline water (ENVO:00002010), including plankton (ENVO:xxxxxxxx)" | depth 120 m | reverse complement strand
TCTGTGCGGGCGCAGACATCGGTGGCCTGGATGCCACCGCCGCAGGCGAGGGCCAAGAACAGGAAGACCTCTCGGCACTGGACGCGTCACCCGGGGATCGGTCAATGGGAGAGAACTTCCAGGTATCCAACACCTATCTGCTTTCCGTTCAGAAACCCATCATCGCCGCAATCAATGGGCCCTGCGCGGGATTGGGGTTCTGCTACGCGCTCTTGTGCGACCTGCGCTTTGCTGAGCGCCAAGCCAAGTTCACGACCGCATTTTCGCAACGCGGTCTCATCGCAGAGCACGCCTCGAGCTGGCTGCTACCACGCCTGGTGGGGACCGGCAGAGCCCTGGACCTTCTGTGGAGCGCCCGGATATTCACCGGCGACGAGGCCAAGCAGCTCGGCGTAGTGGAACGCGCGGTAGAAAAGGGCGAGTCCGTTCGGGCAGCAGTGGATTACATCAAGGAGATGGCCGCCGTCGCAGCCCCCACGTCTTTCAAGGTTATCAAAGCGCAGGTGTACCGCCATCTGAACATGGAGCTGGGCGAGGCGATGCGGGAGTCAAATGACTGGATGGCGCACTCGCTGGGCCAGGAAGACTTCAAGGAGGGGGTGCGCTCCTTCATCGAGAAGCGCCCGCCAGAATTCAAACGCGTAGGCGGATAGCACTCACCAACCGCAAACACCGTTCAAGACACTCACCGTTCGGGGGAACACCATGAATCAGATGCTCGATAAGCTTCAGGCCGGCGGCGTGGCCGTAGGCGCGTCCGGAACCCTGGACACCGAGGTGCGCTTCCTCGCCGGAACCGGTTTCGACTTCCTGGTGTTCGACACCCAGCACGCCACCATGGAGATCAAGCAGCTGGCACCACCCATCGCCAGCATGCGCGGTACTCAAGCCGTACCCATCATCCGCGTGGGTGCCAACTCAGCCGAGCAGATCTGCTACGCGCTTGATCAGGGGGCGAAAGGCGTCATCGCGCCCATGATCGAATCAAGAGAGCAGGCACAGTACATGGCCAGCGCCTGCCGTTATCCGCCCGAAGGCATCCGCAGCAACGCCGGGCAGCGCGGCGAGTGGGGCAGCTTCGAGGCTTACAGCGACTACATGCAGGCCGTTAACGAGAACGTTCTGGTCATTCCCATGGTGGAAACCGTCGAAGGGCTCGAAAATCTGGACGCCATCGTCACCACGCCCGGCGTGAACACCCTGCTGATCGGTCCGTCGGATCTTTCCATCACGCTGGGCATGCCGCTGGAGTACACCAACCCCAAGTACCTGGATGTGCTGGACAGAATCGGCAGCACCTGCCGGGAGCACGACGTGGCGCCGGGCATGTATTTCCTGCCCCCGGGGATCGAAGCACAAGCACTCATCGGCATGGGCTTCCAGTTCTTTACGGTAGGGTGGTACGGCTGGGCGAAGGCGGGCATTCAGGCCGGGTTGGCCGAGCTCCGGTAGCTCAGCCCCGAAGCCCGGCTAGAACACTGCCAGCGGGTTGAGCGGCGAGCCGGTACCGCCGGGCACCCGCAGCGGAGCACCGACAAAGAGGAATTCCGGCCGGCCCCGCGACTGCGCCTGCCTGGCCAGTGCATCCAGGTCCAGGTTGTCGAGAATCAGCATGCCCAGGCCCACAATCACCAACTCATGCAGCGCGTTGGGCTTGGTGTCCACGTTGGAAGGAACTGCGTCGTTAACACAATCGCAGCCGATCACGGCCACGTCACGAGCGCGCAACCATTTGGCCACCGATGCGTGCATGCCGGCAGCAGCTTCAGTGACGTTCCAAGGCCCCTGCTGGCGCACCCGTTCCCAGCGCCCCGTGCGCACCAGCAGCACGTCACCGCTGCCGATGGAAATACCCGTTTTCGCCTCCCAGGCTTCCAGGTCCTGCGCCCTGATCACCGTGGCTGGCTCCAGATAGTCCACGCCGCGCAGCCACGCCATGTCCACCAGCACGCCGCGGGTAAAGATGCCCTGGGCCACCTGCTCGATACCGAGCTTCTCAGCGCCGTCGGGCTTGAGCCCCTCCAAAGGGAAGCCGTTGTAGAGCTTGCCCTTGTGGGCGAAGTGCGTCAGACCGTCGATGTGCGAGTGGGCATAACCATGGTAGTTGATGGAGTAGGTGTCGGCGGCCGCCTGTTGGCCCTCGAATTCGAGGACCGTCAGCTCGTGCTTGAACGGGTTGGCATTTACCTCGCTCGGCGTCTTGTTGAGATCCAGGGCCAGCGACACCGTCACCCCATCGCGCACCAGGGCGGCGGCGGCCTTACGCTTTTCCGGCGTGATGAGATTCAGCGTCCCCAGCTGGTCGTCATCCCCCCAGCGACCCCAGTTGGAGATTTCCTGCATCCACGCGTCGAACTCCTCGACGCTGACGCTCTGCGTTGATTGCGCGTCCGCACAACCGGCACAGACCAGCAGCAGACACCCTCCAAACAATCCTTTCTGGCGCACCTTCTCCCTCCCAAGCATCAGATACCGCAGGTTGTAGCCACCCCGGGCTAACGACGCAAGCAGTGCGTTCCAGGGTGCGCGGAGGTTACCCGGCCAAGCCGGGCGCGGCGTCCTCTGCCCACTCATTGTCAGGGTCATCGCCCGCTACCGTGGTACGCACCATGTCGCGCGCCTGATCCATGGGCCACGGGTGACCCCGGTGCAGCACGCAGCGGTTATCCCACAGCCCCAGATCACCGACACGCCAGCGATGCTTGAAGGTGCGCGGCGGCTGGCAAGCCTGGCGCGTCAGCGCTTCGAGCAATTCGCGGCTTTCTGCAACCGGCTCACCGATGATGTGGCTCGCGTGCCGTCCAACGAACAGACTTCTGCGCCCGGTGGCAGGATGCACCTTCACGATGGAGTGCTCAACCGGCGGCAGACCCGCAATGTCTTCCTCAGCGAGCAGTTCCTGCCCGCCATGCCACGTGTGGCTGAAAACAAAGCTATGCACGGCCTCCTTGCCCTCCAGGTAAGCCTTCATATCCTCGTCGAGGGCATCGAACGCCGCCCGCATATCTGCCCACTCGGTCTCACCGCCCGTATCGGGCACCACGCGCGCGCATAACAACGAAGCCTTGGCGCCAACCCGCTTGTAGGAACTGTCGCTGTGCCAATGCTGATTGCCTTCGTTGAACCGTACCTGGAGGCTCGCCGGATCCGCCACGTCTCCGTTTTTGAGCGTGTTGCTGATGTGGGCCAACAAACGTGTGGACGACTTCACGAGCCCCCGCTCCAACCGGCCAATGCGGCGGCTGAAGGCAAGCTGCGCTTCGGTGCTAGGATCCTGGCCCTCGAACACCAGCACCGCGTAGCGGTGCCAGGCCGACTCGATCTCGGCAAAGACGGCGTCGTCCAGGCGCGTCAAATCCACACCCGTCACCACGGCTCCCAGCGTGGCGTCCGACGGCGTGATCTGCACTAGCCCACCAGCACCTAGTAGAAGCTTTCCAGCTCTTCGAAGACCGGATCGCCATCCAGGCAAGCCACCGCTTTGGGTGACATCTGAGCGTGGTAGTCGGCAGACGCGTAACGGTCGTAGGCGTCCTGGTCCACGAAGGACAGAAAGTACAAATAGGTGTTCGGTTCGCCTTGCACCCGCCGAACCTCGTATACCTTGGCTCCAGGCTCGTTGGCATAGATGTCACGAACCAGTTGTGATACCAAGCCTTCGAACTCCTCCACCTTGTCGGGCTGCACCTTCAAGCGAATGCTGCTGGAGATCACGGCGCGCACACGGCCGATACCGCCTCCACGTCCACTGGGGCAGACAAGGTTTCGCTTACCGGGCCAAACAGCTCCAGCACCTCCGGCGCCGTGGCGTGCACGTTCCGTGCTTCCAAGTTCCGGTAGCGCTCCATCATGTAGTAGCGGCCTTGCTCACCCTTGTAAGGCGCATACAGAATCGCCCCTTCCTCCACCTCCATGACTTTGACTGCCAGCTTCACGATGGCCTCCTCGAAAGCCCGCTCTTTGCCTTCGGCTACGTAAAAGGTGGCGATGTAGCCAACTTCGTCGCATGCGGCACTCACCGCGCCAGCGCCCAGCAGCAAGCAAACCATTGCCAGTATTCCACGACCCTTCATTGCGCTTGCTCAAGTAGATTTGGTGGACATGCTACGTTAACCCAGCCGCAATACAACAACCCCGTCTAGCGAGACGATTCCACAGGCCGGCCAGGGTGGCTGCCCAGGACTGGTCAATGCCTGGCGAGATAAGGTTGTGTTCAAATTCGCCTGGACGCGTTGTACGCCCCCTACCACAATAGCTCGTGGATCCACCCGCAAACGCTGACATCACTCTAGTTGCACCCCAGATGCTGGGCAGCCCAAGGAGAAGAAAATGAGCAGGGGCAGCATTCCAGTAATCGACATGGCCGGCATAAACCAACCCGAAACACTGCGCGCAATAGACATGGCATGCCGGGACTGGGGGTGCTTTATGTTGGTGGGGCACGCAATAGACGAGTCCATTTTCAGCAAACTCATCGACCATATGCGTGAGTTTTTCACCAAGCCCACTGCCTATAAGCAGGCGATCTCACGCACCAAGGACAACCCCTGGGGGTTTTTCGATCAGGAGCTCACGAAGAATACCCTGGACTGGAAAGAAGTGTTCGACTACGGCCCCCCGGACAACAAGGGAACCATGGCCCCTCAATGGCCCAGCGACATGCCCGAATTCGTGAGTGCAGTGATGGATTTCTACCAGGCAAGCGAGTCCCTCGCATTCAAGCTGCTCGCCGCCATCTCGGTGAACTTGGGCATGTCCACAGAGCACCTAGAACAGTACTATCGGCCCGAGCACTCCAGCTTCCTGCGCCTGAACTACTTTCCGGTGTGTCCTACGCCCGCGCCGCCCGAAGCCACCGGCATGCGCACCGAAGGTTGCTTGGGAATCAACCAACACACCGACGCCGGCGCGTTGACCGTTTTGTTGCATGACGAGCAGCCGGGCGTGGAGATTTTTCGTAACGATCACTGGCATCTATTGAGGCCGCTGGATGGCGCGCTGATGATCAATATCGGCGACATCGTCCAAGTTTGGTCCAACGACCGCTATCAGGCCCCCCTGCATCGGGTGCGAGCCAGCTCAACCCATGAGCGCTACAGCGCACCATTTTTCTTCAACCCTTCCTACTGCACAGACTACATGCCTCTGCCCAGCACCACACACTGCGCCGAACCGGCACGCTATCGCAGCATCAACTGGGGTGAGTTCCGAGCCGCACGGGCAGCCGGCGATCACGCAGACATTGGCGAAGAGGTGCAGATCAGTCAATTCCGCACTGACGAGCACGGGCCGCTCTTAGAAAGAAGACGATAGCTAGCATTTTGACTCCCAGCTATCCGCAGCAACCTCGCGGGGGAAGGGCATGTGACACGCAGACAATTCGGCAGAATCAGTATGGCTAGGCTCCCCACCGCGCAGAGGTACTTTGCCTCCGGACAAAGCTGATGGCATTGTGGGAAACATTGTTAGATGGCAGCGAGCTACACAACGAAATATTCGACTGTGCGTCCCGCCTGCCCGCGCTCGCGCCGAATCCCGCGGATCACGCGGGGTTAGTTTACTGGCTGGAGGTTTCGGCCCTTTTTTTGCGCAGCTGCACCCGCTAGCCAAGCAACTCACGCATACCCTCACCGAGCTCAGTAAGGGCCGCGCCAAGCATGAAGCGGTCCCAGCCGATGCAGAAGTGGCGGACGCCAAGGTCCAGATAGCGTTGGGCCTGTTTTACCGACCCTATCTCGATGCGCGGGGCAATACCATAATCCAGGCTTTTCGCTATAACCCGCTCTTCAAACTGTCGGATCTCAGGCGACGCAGACAGGCGCGGCTGGCCCCGGGAAAAACCAAAATCCGCTGGCCCCCACTGGGTCATATCCACGCCGCGCTCTCTGGCCCGCTCTAGCACCGCGTCAATGTCGTTTAAGGCTGCGTCCTTTTCAATCATCACGGCGAACATTACCGATTTGAGATCCTCCGCATACTCTTCCACGTCGTAGGTGCCAAGCGCCGGGCGCCGAAGTTTTACGCCCATGGCGCCGCGCACATCGGGGAAGTCCGGACGAATGCAGCGATGGCATTCGTCAATGTCTTCGGGGGTTCGGATGTCCGTAAAGAGCACGGCTTTGAATCCCGCGCCCAGAGCCGCCTGGGCCCAGAATCCCTGGCCTTCCTGATCTAGCTTGATCATCAGCGGTAGATTGCCGCATTGGGCCGCCCGCGCCAGGTGATAAAGATGATTCATGTCGAACGTGGAATACTCCGCCGTGTATTCAGCGTAATCGAACAAACCCAGATTGCCGATGAGCTCTGGGATATCGGGATCCGAAAACAGGAAATGGGTGCCCACCGTGGGCAACCCCTGATCGAATTTCTCGCGGAACGTGTTGGGCAGCACCATCACCTAACTCCCCCCAAAAACGGCCCATTAAAGCTCTCGTGCTAACTTTACGCCAGTGGTCGATCGCGACACCCCCACGCGCAGGACGGCAGCGCTTTCGATGCGAACGGCCCATAGCTATAACATGTGGCGCTTTTTTGTGGCCGAGCGTAACGATAAGATTACGAATGAACCAAAGGGAGGTAGACATGGCTGAAGCGGAGAAACTAGGCCCGGGACAAGCCCGAGCACCGGGCATGACCTACCAGGAGGCAATTCAGCTAGATAGCTCTCCGCCTCCTGCGCCGTTCCTGGAGCATTCCTACGAATTCACCACGGACGTGGACGTGCCCTATACCAACTACACATCCAAGGAATTCGCGCAAAAAGAATTCGACAAGATGTGGCCCAAGGTGTGGCAGATGGCCTGCCGGGAAGAGCACATACCAGAAGCTGGCGATTACCACGTGTACGACATCGGTGAGCTCTCCGCCATCGTGACCCGCACCGAATCTGGTGATATCAAAGCGTTTTATAACGCGTGCATGCATCGGGGCACGGCCCTAAAGCCACCCGAATCCTCTGGCTACTCTCGGCAATTCGTGTGCCCCTTCCACGGGTGGGTTTACTCCTTAGACGGCGAGTTGGTAGACGTCCCCGAAAGCTGGGATTTTCCCCACGTGGACTCCCAGTCCCACCGGCTCAACGAGCTTCGGGTGGGCACCTGGGGCGGGTTCGTATTCATCAACTTCGACGATGACGCAGAGCCTTTGGAGGAATACCTGGGCGTGCTTATCGAGCACTTCAAGGATTTCCACATAGAAGACCGCTACATTGAAACCCACGTGTGCAAGCGCCTGCCGGTGAACTGGAAGGCGGCCGAAGAGGCCTTCATGGAGGCCTACCACGTGAAGGAAACCCATGCTGGCGGTATGGAGTACTCAGAGCCCATCACCACCTACGACGTGTTCGAACCCAACGTGAACCGGTTCATTCACACCGTCGGCGCGCCCAACGCGCGCCGCCCGGTGCCGGAAACGCAGCAGGAGCTCATGGAGATGATCTGGGGGCGGCGCGGACCGTCCGAGGGCGAGTGCCCCGTCGTGCCCGAAGGCATGACGGCACGAGACATCTACGCTCAAAACGTGCAGGAGCAGCTGGGCGCGCTGTACGACATGGATTTCTCCGACTACTCAACCGCGCAGACGCTGGATTCCATAGAGTACTTCCTGTTCCCCAACCTGTTCGTGTTCCCCGGGTTGTCGCTGCCCATGGTGTACCGATTCCGGCCAGACCCAAACGACCCAGACTTTTCCTACTTCGACCTGTACTTCCTAAGGCAGAAGCATCCGCAGAAAGCGCCTCCGCCGACACCCAATCCCATGTATCTGGACATCGACGAGAGCTACACCAAGGCCGAAGGCCTGGGCGGCTTGGGGGCAGTGTACGACCAGGACACGGATAACATGGCGGCGCAAACGCGGGGTTTCAAAACCTGCAAGAAGGGCGGCCAGACGCTGGGCAACTATCAGGAGTGTCGGGTCCGGCACGTGCACAAGCGCGTGCGCGATTACGTAGACTCCTAGCTCCGCACGAGTGAAAGCGGCGGCCGCAAAGGCCGCCTACTTCTCCACCGCAATCGTCCCGATTCGGTCCCCGGCAAAGGTTCCGAGGTAGAGCCGTGCATCGTGTTCAAGCGCCACCGTGACACCCCCCATGGGCGCACCGCCGCGGTGATCGAGCAGCGTACGTTGGGACAGGTCATCGGAATCAAGCGCCACGATCTGGTATGGATTGCCGCAGTTGCCCTCCGGTACATCCTGACAGGACATCATCCCCAGCAACCCGGAGGTTTGCGAGGCCACAAGCAGCTGGCCGGAATCGGACCAGCTGGAGTTGTCCGGACTGGCCATGGCCGCGCTCGCCACAACGCGGCCTGAGGAGAGATCCAACTTGCGCACCTCGTTGTCCATGTACAAATTCACGAACAGGAACTGCTCGTCCGCAGATTTTTCCAGCCCGTTAGGAAATGCCCCGCGGCTTCCCCGGACCTTGCTAAAACCGAGCTGGTGATGCCACTGGTATACGAAACCCAGGTCCCTACCGAATAGCGATTGGACCATGGCCCAGGTGCCGCCGTCTCTGGGCATCATATGAGTTACCCAGAACCCGCCATCGCGTCGCAACACCACATCGTTGAAGTAAGCGTTCTCCGGCCCCAGCGCGCACCCACGCCACTCGAGGGCCACGCCTTCACCCGTTTGGATTAGCTCGAAAAGCTCAACGGATTCCCGCAACCCATGGTTCACCGCCGCTAGCATCCAGCGCCCGTCGGCACGCTGCTCCAGATCGACTCCATGGGGCGCGAACGCCGCGGGATCCGGCGGCGGGCAGTCCCTGGCGCCCCAGACGCGCTGGTCATCGTGCGCTACGGGAAACACCACCTCCCGGTGGCCATCCGGCAGCCCCAACCACAAGAGGTTTCCCGGGCTGGAGCCATCCATGGAACCCATCTGGCTCACCACCAGCCCGCCGCCCCAGGGATCCACCACCATGTCTTCAGGGTTCTGGAAGCCGCACTGAACCGCCATCGAAGTACTGGAGTCGCAACCCAGGATCGGCGTGTTCGGCGCGCCGCATCCAAACGCAAATAGGATTGCGCACACGAACGACCATCGCGTCCTTTTGACACCTACATCAGCGCGCGGCTTCAAGGAATACCTATCATCTCGGTTCTGCTGCGAAGCACCAGAGTATCTTCATCCTGCGCCCAGGCTTCCATCCCATCGGGCTCGATGGTCTGTTTGTAGGCGCGCCAGCCGTCGGGGTCGTGAAAGTACAACTCCGCCATGCCGGCGTACGGCTCCTCGTTGGGCTCAATGCTGTGGCTGACCACATAGCGGAAGCCATCGACTTTGCTCATTGTGTTCGCCACGTTGGGTGCGTGCTCTGTCAGCCAATGGCGAAAGAATGCGTCGTAATCCGTGTGGGGTTTCGCCTTCACCAGGAACGTCACCTTGAAAAAGCCGGAGCGGGTACACGGAAACGGGTCGTTCAGCGTCAGCGGTTGCACCGGCAGGTGCGCGGCGCCATCCATCACCACGTACTCGCGGGTGCCCCACGGCAGGTAAGGCATGGCGTGCTCCTGAAAGCTGTCGCCCGGCTCGGTCCCATGGGGCACGCGGGGCCGCGGCAGCGCGGAGTCGAACCACAGCTGGGCGACACCATCCCAGGCGTAGTTGCCGTCGCGATCGGGGTCGAACAACGTGGCGATATAACGTCGCGCCGCCAGCCGGCCGCGCTCGACCGCTCGCGCCTGGCTGGCGATCACACCCGGCATGTGATTCGCGAACCAGTGCGCTACCAGCTCCTCGCGCGTGCTCTCGGGCCGCCCTTTGATGAGATACATCACTTTGGCGCCATCCCCGGCTTCAACCACCATGCTGCTCCCCACCAAACCGATCGTGTAGCTGCAGCCCGGCCATGGGCACCGGCAGTTGCCGGCTGGCGTTGCGCAGTGGGTTCATGTCTCCTCCCGGTTCACGACATCTTGAGGATGGGTTTGATCACCTCTCCCGTTCCGGCGCTGTCCCGCACCGCCTGATCGATATCGGCAAAGTCGTAGTAACGCACGAAGCGCTCCAACGGCAACCGGCCGGAGCGGTACAGACTGGCCAGGTAAGGCACGAAAGTCTGCGGGCTGGCTTCGCCCAGCACCACGCCGCGTATGCCACGACCGTAACCCAGATGCCCCATATCCATGGGCATGGTGGTGCCAGCGGGCGGGGCCCCCACCTGAGCACACCAGCCCGGCCGCCCGAGGCAGGCGACGGATTGCTCGATGGCCATTGGATTGCCGGAACACTCCACGCTGAAATCCGCACCGGTACCGGTTAGCTCCACGATAGCCTGGGCCACATTCTCACCCGCCTGGAGGCAATGGGTGGCTCCCAGCTCAGCAGCCATGGCGAGCCTAGCCTCGTGCATGTCCACGGCAATGATGGTCTCGCACCCCGTAAGCACGGCGCCAATCACCGCGGAAAGCCCCACCGTGCCCACGCCGAAGACCGCGATGCTGGATCCGGATGGGGGGCGCAACGCATTCATGACCGTGCCGACCCCGGTGGTCAAACCGCAACCCAACGGCCCCAACAGCTCCAGCGGCAAATCCTTACCCACCTTGATGACGCTGCGGGCGGGCGCCACGCAGTGAGTGGCGAAAGACGACTGCCCACAGAAGCGGCCGCGCACCAGTTCGCCCCCTGCACTCATGGCGCTGGTCCGATCCACGCGCAACCCGGTCAGGTTGCGCTCCACGAATTCGTCGCAGTATGAGGGCAACCCAGAGTGACACTTGCGGCAGACACCGCAGGAATCGCCGCTCAAGACCACGTGATCTCCAGGCGCTACGTTGCGCACGCCGGAGCCCACCGCCTCGACCACCCCAGACCCTTCGTGGCCAAGCACCATGGGAAGCGGCAGCTCTACGGACTGTTGTTTGACCGCCACATCGGTGTGACAGATACCCGACGCCACAATGCGCACACGCACCTCGTCATCTCGAAGGGGTCCAAGCTCCACTTCCTGAAAGGAAAATGGTTCATCTGGCGATACTGCCAAGGCAACGGTGACACTCATGGATGTACTCCTCTACCTGAAGTCGGACACGGCCCACCGACACCCGGGCACCGAGGCCATGCAAACGCTAGCCCGTCTCAAAGATGAGCGTGTCCACGCTACCGTCCCACGCCTCGTGACGCTCTTTCAACCCCTGGAACATGGAGCGGATGATGGGCGCATCTCCGTGCAGTTCCACATAGCAGCCCATGTCCTTCCGGCAATCCATATAGGCCACGTAGTCGCCGCCCCACAACGTGCAAGCGGTCTCAAAGCCCGCCTGGTTGAAGCGCCGGATCTCTCCCTGCACGTCGTGAACCAACAACCCAATATGATGAAAACCCGTCTCCCCCGGGGCAAACATGTCCCGGTAGATGGACGGCGTGTCGTCATGCTGTGCTATGAACTGAATGTGCGCGGGCCCAGCCTGACCGAATGCGTAGCTCACATCCGCTTCCACGTGCTCACCCTTGTAGCGAAAGTTCTCCGCGATATGGTGGCGCACTACCTGAAACGGACCCGCGCCCACCATCTGGTGCCACTTATGGCAGGCTTCGTCGATGTCGTTTACAAAATAAGCGTACTGCCAGATCGGGTGTCGGATAAGACTCATGCAACCCCTCCTGAATTTCCTGTTGCCCCGCGCCCAACCTTATCAGACTGGCGCGTGTTTGTGCCCACCGTTGCAATCCGATCCCCCACTACTGGTAGACTCTATGGCTTGGGACACACTGATCGGGAGGAGTGCCATGTCGGTCGAGAACGCCGAACGGTTCGTTCGATTCTTAGCAGCAGACGCAAGCTTGCGCGAAAAAGTGAATGCCGCCGGATGGGAAGGCTTTCAGGATGTTTCCGCCGCCGCGGGCGCATCGTGCACCAGCTTCGAGGTGGTAGCGGCGCTGGTCCGTCGCTACGACGAAAACCTCTACGAAGAGGGTGACTGGGTAGAAAGCTGATCCTCATGGGGCTCATTGAGCCCGAGGCGGATGTGGAGCAAACCGTCAAGGACTGGTACCTGGGCAGTCACGTGGAAGACGCCTACCACTGCCCCACAGGCCCTGCGCAGGTTGATTGAAGCGGCGGCTCACCGGGTTCATGGACGCATCCCGCGGCGAATATCTGACCATCTGCGAGTTTGCGGGCGAAAACACCGAGGAAACAGAGCACGTACCGAACGTGTACCAGGCAAAGCTGGACTCGTAACCGCCGCACTTGCCTGCCAACGACTCCGTGAAAGTGTTGAGCACGGGTTGCTACGAACAAGAACTAGCGTTCCGCGACTAGCGCAGCCCCTGATCTTCCAACAGCGCCGCCGGCTCCGCATCTCGCCCGCGAAACAGGCGGTAGACCTCCACCGCCGGCAGGCTGCCGCCTAGCCCGAGCACGGTGTCGTTGAAGCGCTGGGCCACCTCACGCACCCCGGCGTCGTTATCCAGGCCCACCTCGCGAAATGCCGCAAACGCATCCGCCGCCAGTACCTCGGCCCACTTGTAGGAGTAGTACCCGGCCGCGTACCCACCGCTGAACAGGTGGGTGAATGCGGGGAGCATGCTCTCATCTGCCAGGGATGGCGTGACCACCGTTTGAGCGACGATCTCGCTCTCGATTTCAAACGGGTCCGGGCCGTCGCCAAAACCGTACTGCTCGTGCAGCGTCATGTCGGTCTTGCCGAACTGAAGCTGACGCAAGGTTCCGTTGCCCACCATGAAATTACGGCTGGCCACGATCCGGTCGATGGTCTCCAGGTCCAACTGCTCGCCGGTCTCCGCGTGTGCGGTCAGTGCGCGCAGGAAAGGCTTGTGATCCATCCAGAACTCATTGAACTGGCTGGCCAACTCCACCGCATCCCACTCCACCAGATTGAGGCCTGACGCTCCCGATTCCTCGATCTGCGTGAACATGTGCTGCATGGCGTGGCCAAACTCGTGAAACAGGGTTCTCACCTCGTCCAGCGACATCAAACCAACAGCGCCCTCGCCGGGCGGGCGCCCGTTCATGACAAACAGCGCAACGGGAAGCGAGGACGACTGGCCAGGCCCTGCCAGAAGCCGGCTGCGCTGCACAACGGTGTTCATCCAGGCGCCGCCGCGTTTCTCACCCGGGCGCGCGTATGGGTCTACATAAAAACCGGCAACCACTTCTGAATCATCGACCACTTCGAAAAAACGCACGCTCTCGTCCCACACCGGCACCGAGCCGGGCTCAACCTCGCGAATCTGAACGTCGTAGAGCTTTGCCACCAGAGAAAACAAGCCATCGAACACTTTGGGCATCTGAAAGTAGGAACGAAGTCGCTCCCCGTCGTAGTCGTAGAGCGACTCGCGCAGCCGTTCGCTCCAGAAGCCGACGTCCCAAGGCTGCGGATCTTCGGCTTCAGGCGCGCCCTGCGCGCGCATGAAGTCCACAAGCTGCGCATACTCACGCTCCGCCGCGGGCCGGGCTGCGCTTTCCAGCTCCTCAAACAGCGTCCAAACGGCGGCGACGTCGGGCGCCATCTTGGCTGCAACACTGAACTCGGCATAGTTGGAAAATCCCACCAACTGCGCCATTTCCTGACGCAGCTCAAGAATCTCCTGGAGCAGTGGTCGGTTGTCCAGCTGCGGGGCTGTGCCGCGACTGCGGTATGCGCGATAGAACTCTTCGCGTAAACCCTGATCTTTGCCGTGCTGTATCACCGCCACGTAGTTCGGGCCGTTCACCGCAAAGTGCCACGGACCGTCTGCCGCCGTCGCATTTTCCACGCCATCGCTGACGGCACGGGTAGCAGCCAATGCCAGGATGGGTTCCGGCACGCCGGCCACCCGGTCAGGATCCTCCACGTCGATCCGCGCGGATTGCTCCTGCTTCACCAGGTTGCTGGAAAAGTCGTTGGACAGCTCGGCCAAGCGCTGCTGAATCTCCCGATAGCGCGCCTTGGCGTCCCCCTCCAGGTGCACGCCGGAACGTTCCATGGCGCGAATGGATTCTTCCACCACGCGTCGCCGCGCCGGGCTCTCGTCGGCAAACCCATCTGCGGCGCGGATCTGCAGCATAGCGTCGTAAATGGGGCGGCTCTGGCTCATTCGGTTGGCCAGGGCTACGTAATCGGGACGTATCGCATCAAACGCCGCTTTCAGCTCGTCGGTGTATTTCACCGACACCAGATGGCTCACCACCCCCACCACATGGCCGAGGCGATGCTCCAGGTGCTCAAGCGGCTCCATGGTTCCCGCCCAGGTCGGGCTGACCTCACCTTCCAGCGTTGCGAACGCCGCATCCACCTCCTCGATCAGTCGGGCCGCGCCCACTTCAACCTGATCGGGCGTATAGGCCTCCCAGAGCGGAAGGTGCGCGATGGGGCCTACCGATGCCGTTTGCTCCAGTCGTGCCAACGCGTCGTCGGCCATATTCGTCTCCTCGTTTTCCGCGGGCTGTGTGGCACATCCGACCAAACCAAAGGTCAAGGCGGCACAAGCGGCCAAGCGGCGTCGGTGCAATATCAAGGTGCTAATCTCTGGTAAGGGCGCTGATGACGTAGCTGCCGGACCTGTCGTCCATTTCCAGTTCCAGCTGGCCGCGGCTTTGCGCTTCCTCCAGCAGATCACTGAACGAGCGAAAGCCATAAAAGCTCTCGTGAAAACCGGGCCGCCGGCGTTTGAGGGTCTGCTTGATCATCGAGCCCCACAGCTTGTCCCCCACGCCACGCTCCGAGGCCAGATCTTCCGCCGTGTCGAGCACCAGCGCGATGGCCTCGTCGGAGCGCTCTGGTCCGGGCTTTTTCGCCGCACCCTTTTGCGTCACCTTTTTTGGCGCTCGCTTTTTCTCCCGGCTCTGGGCCTGCTGGGAGTCCCGCACCAGGTCGTCGTAATAAATGAACTCGTCGCAGTTGCTGATCAGCAGGTCCGAAGTGGAATTCTTTACCCCCACGCCGATCACCGTTTTGGCGTTCTCCCTGAGCTTGCTCACCAGGGGAGAGAAGTCGGAGTCGCCGCTGATACACACGAACGTGTCGATATGTTCCTTCGTGTAGCAGAGGTCCAGGGCATCCACCACCATGCGAATGTCCGCGGAATTCTTGCCTGATTGGCGGGTGTGGGGGATTTCGATGAGCTCAAACGCAGCCTCGTGCATGCCGGGCTTGAACTCCTTGTAGCGCTCCCAGTCGCAGTAAGCCTTCTTCATGACAATGCTGCCTTTGAGCAGCAGCTTTTCCAGCACGAGCTGGATGTCGAACTTGGCGTACTTGGCGTCGCGCACCCCCAAAGCGACATTCTCGAAGTCGCAAAATAATGCCAGGTTCTTGTCTCCGCTGGTTTCGCTTGCCATCAGTCTTCCGGGTTACGCTGCCCATTACCGTACCGGTGGCGTGTCTTCGCGTCCACCACCGGTGCGCCCAGCCTGCTGCTCCAGCGCAAACGCTTCCTCCGGCGAGCGCACCATTCGCTTGCGCGCGTACAGGGCGAAGTAGGCAAGCCCCGCCAGGAACCAAAGAGCCACGCCGATCACGCCCTGGCGAAAGTCCGGATTGGCAAACAGCGCAACCAGGGTAACCAGCGCGATCACCAGCGCGATCCACGCGCCCATGGAGCCCAATGGACTCACATAAGGCCGCTCAATCTCCGCAAACCGCTTCTTGAGGACCAGATAGGCCACCATCTGCATGGCGTAGGCGATCATGGCGCCGAACACCGCCATGTTGAGAATGACGCCGCCGAAACCGCCATCGCCGGCAAAGTGCAGAATCAGCAACACGCCGTAACCGATCACCGCGCCCCAGATCAACGCCACGTGAGGGGTTTTGCGCTCACCATGGGTCAGTGACATCCACGTGGGGAAGTAGCCCGCCCGACTGAGGCTGTAGATGTTGCGACCATAGGCATAGATGATGGCGTGGAAGCTGGCAATGAGCCCTGCCACCGCCACCAGGCCCAACGCCTTGCCGCTGGTCACGCCCAGCGTGTCCTTGAGCCCGTCCAGCAACGGCTCCTCCGTCTGCGAGCCGTAATAGGCCGCACCCCCGCCGATACCCATGTTCAGGAACGTCACCAGCAGCCCGGTGACCACCAGCGTGGCCAGGCCCCAGATCAGTCCTCGAGGCATGTCCCGTTTGACGTCCACCGATTCCTCGGCCGCCAGCGGCAGCTGCTCGATGGCCAGGTACAGCCAAACGGCGAACGGCAGCGCCGCCCCGGCGGCCGTCCACCCAAAGGGCAGGTAGCGGCTCTGGCCGGGATCGGGCTCGATGTTCCACAAGTTGTCCCACGCAAAATGTGGCAGGGCGCTCACATAGAAGACAGCCAAAATCCCCAAGGCGACCAGGGTTATCACCACCACGAAGCGGAACGACTCCTCTACCCCCAGAATGTTCAGGCCTACGAAGATGACATACAGGCCCAGCCACCAGGCTGGCTGGAAGGCCTCCGACGTATCAAACACGTTCTGCAGATAGGCGGCGGAGAAATAGCAGACCACGGCCGTAGTGATCACGTATTCCATATTCTCCGCCAGACCCGTCACATAGCCCCCCCAAGGACCAAGTGCGGTACGACCGAAGGAATAGGCGCCGCCCGTATGAGGCAACGCGGGCGACATCTCAGCAATGGAGAAGCACAG
>CEUN01021842.1_pt1 | contig 16638 bp, 16 predicted proteins | sample 361501 | NCBI WGS metagenome assembly CEUN01 (sample SAMEA2622801, study PRJEB7988) | marine metagenome | biome: marine biome (ENVO:00000447); feature: marine epipelagic mixed layer (ENVO:xxxxxxxxx); material: "saline water (ENVO:00002010), including plankton (ENVO:xxxxxxxx)" | depth 120 m | reverse complement strand
CAAAATCAGCCTGGGCTTGTTGGAATTATGTTAGAAATAAGGATAGCAAAGATGATGATGACGTTTCTGTCACTTATTATATGAATAGATTGCAAGGATTGACGACTGCAAAGGAATATCTTGTCACACTAAATCCAACAAAAGAGATTCCTAATGAAAATATTATCTATGAAACAAGCTACACACATCCAAAGTATACTCATTCATCAATTGCTACTCAAGAGAAAATAAAAAAAGTAAACGGTTCTAAAAACTTGTATTTTTGCGGCAGCTACTGTAGATATGGATTCCACGAAGATGCTGTAATTTCAGCCGTTAGCGTAGCCGAAAAACTAGGTTGTAGACTGTGAAATTGAAATCTAAAGTATACGAAGGATTGCTTACACATGCACGTACTAAACCTGTTAGACACAACTTCTCTTTTCCAATCTACACCTTTGTTTTAGACTTAGATGAATTAGAGCTCTTAGATAGGAAAATACGATTTTTTGGCTATAATCGAGGGTCTGTGTTTTCCCTTTATGATTCAGATCATTTGGGTGAAGGTGAAGGGAGCATAAAGGAAAAATTGAGTAAATGGCTGAGAAAATTCGGATATTCTAGAAGTTACTCGACTGTGAAGATGATAACTACACTAAGAGTATTCAAACATACATTCAATCCTGTAATTTTCTACTATTGCTTTGATGATGAGGGAGAAATCGTTTACCACATAGCTGAAGTGCACAATACCTTTGGAGAAGGTCACCTCTACATTCTAGAGGACGGTAGTAAGTCAAAAGTGGGAACTGAGTATTTGGTACCTAAAGAATTTCATGTTTCTCCATTTAACGAAGTAGAAGGAGATTACAATTTCCACTTTTCAAAACTTGAGAATAAAATGGACGTACGAATTAACGTTTCTAAAAATAAAAAGAATTTCTTTTACGCTCGATTATCTGGAGATAGTCAAGAAATATCTCGTTATAAGTTAATTAAATTAATAATGAGATACCCTGTTCGAACGCTGTTAATTATTCCTAAAATATTGGCTGAAGCGGCTAAACTTTACTATGTTAAAAATCTAGAAATTATTGACAAACCAGATCCTTCTTCAGACAAAACTTACAGGGCAACTTATCCAGCATATATCAGTGATTTCAAAACATCAGATGACGCTGACGGAGTTGGAAGATGGTTCTTCAGTAAAATATACTAACCTGAATTTTACAATTTCTTTAGATTAACTTTTGTCTTTTCATCCTCATCCATGTACTCTAATATTGCTGCTCTCTGTTCAGAAGATATGCTCTCTGATTTCAGTAATGATTTAAGTCGGTATGCTGACATTTCCTGAATTTTAGACCATAAATCTAACTCTTTCAAAACATTCTCCAATTCATACCTTCTCAGGTCTTTCTTATCAGGGACCTTATAGTCAGAATTATCGTTGATTGTGGCCTTGTAATCTTTTCCATTGAATGATTTAAGACCTGAGTCTTTAGAATAGTGGACTAATTTGGCCTCAAGAACATCAATAGCTGAATCCATATCTGAAATGAGTTCTTTTTTCTTGTTCTTTATGTCAACAAGTTTGTCAATTGTTTCTGCTGCCTCCTCAGCTGTCATCGATGAAGTATCAAAAGAAGTACTAGAACTTTGACTGAAATTAACACTTTTTTTCCTTAATTTTACTAAATCATCCATCTCTTTGGTTAAAGAACTTACTTCATATCGCATGTAAGTATTATTTTTGTTGTTAGGATGGAGGCCTACGAGAAACATATTACTTACCGTCTTTCCGTAATTCTTTTCTAAAATGTACTTGTAAGTATTTAGCTGAAGAGAATAATGCCAAAAATTGGAATCTGGCAGATGAGATATACAGTCTACTAATGCTGAGTCCCATCTATTTTCTTTCTTAATTTCCTTTGCTCTCTTCCAATCATAAAGTTGTAAAGTACCATCTTCATTCTCAAAGATCATGTCAATAGAACCTGCTAAGCGCAAATCTCTATCCCAAACCATCCACTCTGTTCTGTAAGGCAATAAAGTAGATCCAATCTCCTCATGAAACTCTCTGAAATATTTCCATTCCAAACTATCTTTTTTGGAATCGATATCAATTTCATTATAGAAACACTCAATATCATAATGCATTATCGTTCCAGCTTCAGAAGCTGCAGTGCCATCATCCTTCCACTTAGTTTTTATCTCATCTTTGGACATCCCAAAATATGGGCTTTGAGGCCATCTTGGTGAAGCCATCATTTTGTTAATAACTAAGTCTGCATCAAATTTTGGAAAGTGTGAGTGGTTCCATTTGGTAACTGAAGTGTAATCTGAATCACCATCAATTGTGTAAATATGTGGCCCTTCCTCAAAACTAATGTGAGAATCTCTTTCATGTGAGTTCTTTTCAGCTAAAAAAGTGGGAGACTCCATTGTTACTAACTAACTACAATCATATACTTAAAAATATAGAGGCAAGAAGTATTAAACTATAATCAATAACGCATCATGCCTTTAACAACTCTTGAAGACTATGTTAGACGTGAAATATTCAAAAGTGAGACTGAATTATTTGATTTTTGTCCATCATGTGATGAAACTGGTAACACTATTGAAGCACTCATGAAGGGACTTTTTATCGAAGCAAAAAAGCTGCAAAAAGAAAGAGATGAGATACTTAGAATCAATCGATCAATAGCAAAAAGTATGGGTGAATTAAGGAAAGTTGTAGACAATATTGGTAAATTAGTATAAATTACAGATAAAGAAGTTTTTTATAGTCAAAACTTGAAGGGAAGATATGGCTTTGAATTTAATAAGTGAGCAAGTCAGCAAGAACCCTGGAACTGTTGTCATTACAGTTATTGTAGTAACCTGTCTAATGATTGCTCAAATGGCCTTAAATCCACAAGATGGAACCATAAGTCAATCAAGTTTTTTGCCAGACAATGAAGTTATTAGTGCATTAAACGATATTGGAGATAAATTCTCAACTGAATACCCCGTTGATACTTTAATTTATAGTAATGATAAAGATATTCTAAAATCTACAGTATTCGTTGAAATTCTGGAAATACAACTCACTCTGATAAGTAATGAACTAATTGCAAATAATTCGATGACGCCTTCGAATCCAAGTACGGATATAACTGCCATTCCCAATTATCTTGCACCTTTCGTTGGAGGCGACGCTTCAAATCTGGAGCAGTTAAAAGAAATCTATGCTAATACCACTGATCAGGAGATAAAAGACGCATTCGCCGCTGCAAAAGAGAATCCTATGTTGGCTGGCGCCGTCATAAATATTCTTGGTGAATATGATGGGAATAATACTGCCAAAGCAACAAAGATTACTTACAAATTCGACAACAGCCAGAGAGAAGGAGAGGATACTGGTGCAGCTCTTGACCGTATGGTTGAGGTTGAGCTCGAAATGAATGAGATTATTAAGGAAATGAAATTTGAAAGTATCGAGGCCTATGCATTGGGTCAGGCAGTTCTTGATAATGAAATCAACAATGCTTCTGATGAGAATACTAACAATCTCTTCATGCTAGTCATCATTCTGGTTATTGGTGTATTACTTGCTACCTTCCGTTCACCCACGGATGTTATCCTAACCATGTTTGCTCTCATGATGGCCATCATATGGTCTAACGGATTTGCAAATTTACTAGAATTTGAACCAAGTTTCTTCGCTGTTATCGTACCTATTCTATTGGTTGGTCTAGGTGTTGATTATGGAATACATCTTGTTATGAGATATAGAGAAGAATTGGTCGAGGACTGGGATATAGAAAAGTCCAGTTCCTCCTCTATTCTATTCGTAGGGTCTGCGCTTTTATTGGCAACCACTACAACCATGGTTGGTTTCCTTTCGAACGTGACTTCAGATATTACTCCCATAAGAGAATTCGGAATCCAGGTCGCACTAGGTGTTCTTTCTGCTTTCCTGATATTCGTCACATTCATTCCTGCTTGTCGCATATTGATCGACAAGTATTGGGAGGCCAAAGGGATCAAGATGGTGTCACCTCATTGGTTGAAATTTGCATCAGATACGAACGAGAAGATTATCAAGGGGCGAAAAGAAGAAGGAGAAGATAGTGGTTTTCTAGCGCCATTCATGACAATGGGAGCGACCGTTGCACTAAAGAACCCACAGAGAGTTCTAGCAGTTGCTGTTGCCATAACATTAATCACAGGATACGGCGCCATGGGAATCTCTACTGAATTCGATTTCAATGATTTTCTTCCTGAAGAAATAGAGATAACAACACATTTCCACTATCTACAGGACGAATTCAGTACTTCCAATGAATTCTCATTCATCTACATCAGTGGCAGTGTAGCTACATTTGACGTATTTAACCAGATGAATAATACTCAGGCTGATTTATCGGACGGAGATGAATGGGTTAATCCAGACCAATCGAAGATGTACTCTCCTTTGAATGGAATGAGAGATCTAGCTTCAGACAATTCAGCAATAAATCCTTTCGATTTCTATAACGCAACCTTTGCTGAGATGTTCCAATCAAATGATGCTAATGGTGACTTGGTCCCCGATTCAGATGAGGGTGTCCGAGAGCTCCTTGACTGGATAATGATAGGAGAGGGGACGCAGACCCCAAATATGGTCTCTAATTTCATCTATTACGATGAAGATTTAGATGATTATACCGTTGCCTATATTCTAGTAAATACAAAATCAAAGAATGCCTACTTCTCAGAAGTTGTAACTGAACTGGAAAAAGATTCAGCGAGTCTGGAATCCTTGGAGACTGAGGGGAAAGTAGATTCTGTAGTAGTCACAGGAGCTCCTGCAATAATCGATGTTGTGGTCAATACCATAAATGAGACCATGATGGGTTCGATTATCTACACCATAATCCTGTCATTCATTCTTCTTACAGCAATCTTTGGATATACTGACAAGCAACCTTGGCTAGGACCACTTACGATGATACCAGTTCTGCTGGTTCTAGTTTGGATTCTTGGTACGATGGTCGCTATCGGGTATGCTCTCAATGTTTTCACCATCCTGATTGGTGCATTGACTGTTGGATTAGGGGTGACATATGCAATCCATATATCACATAGATTTATTGAAGAAATGGAACATCATCACTCACTGGAAAAAGCAGTGAATAACACAGTCAAGAATACAGGTTCAGCATTGTTTGGAGCTGCTATGACCACAGTTCTAGGTTTCGGGGTTTTGTTCTTTGCAATTTTACCTCCAATGAAACAATTTGGAACTATGACTGCTTTGACTATCTTGTATTCCTTCCTATCAAGTGTCTGGGTTTTACCTAGTATGCTAGTTCTCTGGGCAAAATACTCTGGACTGGCTAAGGAATCAAATGAGAATGTGGTTCCTGTGGCAAAAGATAAGTATGAAGAAACTGAAGATAGTGATGATGAAGAAGAATAACTAGAATCTAGATATTAATTCTTTGACGAGTAATTCACAAGACTCTAACTGAGATTCTTGTGTTGACCTAAGGACAATCGTTGCCCCATATTTGCCATCTCTAGAGAATGGATAGCTGCCTACTGAGACTTCTGAATATTTATCTTGTATTTCCGTCAACTCTTCTGCAAAGAAGCTTTCGCCAACCATAATATCAAATGAACGAGAATGAACTAAATCCCCTTTCTCAAGATAGTCATACATTCCTTCTAACATACCTCTCATTATCTTGGGAATCCCTGCCATAACAAATACATTTTCAATTTTGTAACCTGGTGCTTTAGTTGCGGGACTGTAGATTAATTCCCCACCCTCTGGAATACGCAGCATCTTGAGTAAAGGTTCAGTCAATTCTTTACCTTCCAAGAAAGCCTGCATTTTTTCTAATGCATCCTCATCAATTCTCGACTCTACACCGAATGCCTTTGCGATACTCTCTGTAGTTATATCATCATGTGTGGGGCCTATGCCACCTGTTGTGAAAACATAATCATATTTTTTTCTCAGCGAATTAACGGCCTCAATTATATCATCCTCTTCATCAAGAACCACACGAACTTCAGAAAGATTAATTCCTAAGCGCCCTAGCCATTTAGCTAAATATGAAAGATTTTTATCCTCTGTACGTCCAGAAAGAATCTCATCTCCAATAATAACTAAAGATGCTTGTTTCACAATTTTTCCAAAGCCTTAATTCTTTTTTCCATTGGGGGATGTGTTGAAAACATATTTACGAAAAAATCACCGCCTCGCAATGGATTTGCAATACACAAAGCTGCATTACTAGGTGAACCACAATCCAATGGCTTTCTATGATTCTCCCATTCTAATTTTTTAAGAGCACTAATCAAAGCCCATGGTTTATTTGTTAATTTAGCTGCAGTAGCATCAGCATGATATTCTCTAGAACGAGATACTGCCATTTGGAGTAAAAATGCTGCTAAAGGAGCTGTAAGTGCTACAAGAATCATAATTCCCGGATGAACATTTCGATTTCGTCCTCCAAACATACTATTCCACCACATCATCCTAGCTGCGAAGGATATGAAACCTGCAATTACTGCAGCCACACACATAACTAATGTATCTCTGTTCTTAACATGAGCAAGTTCGTGGGCCATTACTCCTTCTAACTCATGATCGTCAAGTACTGACATTATTCCAGTTGTCGCAGCCACAACTGCATTTTGTGGATTGCGACCTGTTGCAAAGGCATTGGGAGTAGAAGATGGAACTATTGCAATTCGAGGTGTTGGAAGACCATTCAAATCCGCTATTTTCTTTACAATTCCATAAAGTCTTGGATTATCTTGCCTCTCAATAACCTTGGCACCATATGCTCTCAATACTATTGAATCACTGTAGAAATATGAGTAAATAGCAATTGGTAAAGAAAATATTAGGAAAAAGAAAGCTCCACCTATGAAATTACCTGCAAAATAAGCTCCAAATATTGAACCCACGATAACCATCAACAGTGTCATCAAAAAATATAACCCGAATAGACGAAGTATAGCCATAAACTTAGATTTTGTACCTGTAATTAAAACTTATTTAGTCAACATAATGCTCATATTCTTGGTCTTGAAGCATCTGAATAGCCTTCTTTTCAATCTCTGAATCGTATCTAAAGACAGGATGTGGGCTCTCCCCTTGAGGCGTACGTAAATTATCTAATTCATTTTTGGAAAAGGCAGTTACAGCCTCAACCATCAAATTTGAAGCTACAACTGAAGTTTTGTAACATAAATCATGATAATCGTCTCCCCTCCTAACTTCAATCTCCCTTTTTCCAACTAAATCTCCTGCATCTATATCGCTAGAACAAAAATGACAGCTACTACCAATTTTTATTCCTTCATGAACGCTCCAGGCTGGAGATGCAGAACCTCTACACTCAGGCAATAATCCTGGATGTGAATTAAGAACGCCGCCTTTATTATCTCCATATTCCAAAATTTTACCTCGAATTATTCTAGTTCCTCCAAATACTATCAAATCTGGATTAGCTTTCTCAATGTGCTCAATACAATGCTCATCATTGTGTATTGGTACCTCTACAAAGGGAATTTTATATTTTTCAATTTGAGATTGCATTTTAGGTGCTAAGGGATGGGGGCCGAGTCGAAATTCAAACTTTTCTCTTTCGGTTTTTCCACCTTCTGAATTTTCCTCAATTATTAAAGATGGAATGAATCCAGAATTAATAAGTTGAGAAAGCATTTCTCTTCCCCATGGATGTTCTGTTATTGAAAAAAAGATGAAATTCATTTTTTTGCAACGACCTTAAACTCAACTGAAATAGGAGTTGGTAATGAACCTACTTCAACAGTTGTTCGTGTAGCCTCATATCCATCAAGATATTCTGCATAAATTGCATTGAATTTTTGAAAATCATTCTTCATGTCTGTCAAAAAAACCATTATGTCAACTACGTTAGACATTGACAAATCTGCAGCATCTAAAATTGCCATTACATTACTAAAAACGGCGTGAGTTTGAGCTTCAATGCCCTCAGGAATGGCGTCCGTATCTGGATGGCGTGGACCAACACCTGAAAGAAATACCAAATCTCCAGCCTCTTTAGCGTGAACATAGGCTCCAACTGGCTTAGCTGCTTTGTCAGTTCTAATGGCCATCTGATTCCTCTAAAGAACCCATTTCTGGTTGATCATAAAAATCTAAAACTTCTCTATCTCCCTTATAGAATTCAGGATCATCTTCATCGTACTCCAAATCACCTGCCGTATCTTCTGCTGGAGTCAAAGTGACCACGGCGGAACCCGTACCCCAAACTGGTTCATATGCTAAAACATTACCATCATACAAGTTATTCTGACCCATTATAGATGCCATTATCCAAAAGGGTTTGAAACTAACTACTTTAGGAACGCGAGCTTCGTTGTGAAATTGCCTTGATAATTGTGAAACGTCCTCTAATCGACCCTTTCCTAAATATTCTAAAAATTTTAGATTCCATTCGTGATCTTTTAATGAATGAATTTTGTCATCTTTTGGATCAATTTCAACCGTATGCAACCTGTTTGATAGTGCTGACACAATCACAACTGCAGCTTTCTTACCGCTACTATCTATCGCATCTCTTATCGACTTCCCTAGAACTATACTCTCTGCCCTATTTGCATACATATTACTCGAAACTACTATAGCTGGAATTCTATTGTCTGGATTCAATAATTTTAGCGCGACAATAGTGCCCGTATCTATTGGAAATCCATAATATGATACTGTACGTGCATGCAATCCTCTACTTTCACATTTACTTGCCGTTAATTCTGCAAACTCAGGATCCATCTTAAACTTATACTGAATACTTCCTAAGTCATGGAATTCTTCGTCAACATAAGTCCACTCTGGTTCAGGAAAGGCTTGAATTTGGTGGCCCAGTATAGAAGGCCAAAAAGTACTATAAACTATCAAGATTTCTGAATCTGTTTTTTCTAGCTCTAACCTTGCTTTCTCATATGCATCTCTTACTTTTTGCCAGCCTTCATTTTTTTCTGGGCAAAGAAGAGGGTGTGGTAAACCTGGAACCAAGATACCTTTGCGTACGTTATCGTCTCTCATATCTTAGCCTTACGGGGATCCCATCCTACTATTGCATTTCCAGTACCTATCACAGTTCCATATGCATGGACCGTAGCTTTGTAATCTGGAAAGCCTAAAGCACTCATTAACCAAGTTAAGCATCCTGCTTCTGTCTCGGCTACTGTTTGCTCTGTGAAATCTGGCATTAAGTCTATCATTTCCTTAGTTTTGCCCTCACGCATGAGGTTTATCATTTTCATATCCCAAAGATACTGATTATGATTAGTTACGTGTTCCTTACTCATATCTTCTGGAACTTCAGGTTCGACTGTAAAATGTCTGTGAGAAAGTGAATTACTAGAAAGAAGTAATGCTTTCTTGCCCGAAGCTTCAACTGCTTTGCGCGTTGCTTCACCTAGCTTAATCATATTAGCTTGCATTACCTCTGAATTAAAGTAAAATTTAGATCTATTAGAGGAAATGCAGACTATTGGCTTATTCCACTCAGGATTTACTAGGTGACAGCTAGTAATAGTTCCATAATCAATCCTAAAATCAGGATTCTCCATCATTTTAACAAGCAATCCTGCATCAGCCGCATTGTCATGTATAGCTTTTGACAATTCAACATCTACATTTAAATCATAATTATATCTAAATAAATTAGGAAAAATTGGATCTACTGATAATGACTTAAAAGTATCAACTCCTAAGAAATGAGTTCCTATGAATGTAGCCCAATGAGGTGTATGAACAATAATTACATCGTAATCTCTATCAGAAAGACTTTCACGTAGACGTTCATATCCCCAGCGTAGTTCCTCCCAGCCACCCTCCGATGTCGCTTCATTCTGAGGAGGATTCTCTGCATAAACGAGATGTGGAGGATGAGGAGCTAATGCACCCATTACAATTTCACCTTTAGACATAATTACGGATTGCTAGACCTCAATATAATAATTTATCATTAGTCTTTAACACAAATATTTACAGTTTCTGAAAAAAATGAGAGGCTCCAACGTCCACCTTCTCTACCCACTCCACTATCCTTAACTCCCCCGAAAGGAACTCTTAGATCTCTATGGAGCCATGTGTTTACCCAGACCATCCCAGTTTCAATTTTTTCGGCCACAATCTTACCCCTATTCTTATCGCCAGTCCAAACTGAACCTGCTAAACCATAATCTGTACAATTTGCTATTTCTATCGCTTCTTCATCTGTTCTAAACGAATGTAAGGTAACTACTGGACCAAATATCTCTTCAGTTGCAGTTCGGCTCATATGACTGATATCTGAAACAACCGTAGGCTCTAAGAATGCACCTTTGTCAAATGGTGAGGGAAGTGTAGGACTTTTACCGCCACATAAAATTTTACCACCTTCTCTTTCAGCTAAATGAATATAAGATTCAACCTTATCCCTATGTGCAAAAGAGACCAAGGCACCTAGATCTGAATATTCGGATGACGGATCTCCTACTTTCATATTTTTAACATAGCCTACAAATTTATCTACAAACTCATCCCATATTTTATCAGATACAAGTATACGACTTCCACAAAGACATACTTGCCCTTGATTCATAAAGGCTGAACGTGCAATTTCAGGAATTGAGGAATCTAAGTTAGCATCGTCGAGGATAATAGTAGCATTTTTTCCACCTAATTCCAGACTCAATTTCTTAAACATGGGGGCTGCAGTTTCTGCAACCTTCTTCCCAGTAAGAGTCCCTCCAGTAAAAGATATGAGATTAATCTTAGGATGCTGTACAATTGCTTGGCCTACCTCTGAACCAAGGCCATGTAATATGTTTACAACGCCTGCTGGAAAACCAATTTCATCAAGTGTTTGTGATAATAAATTTGCTGTCAAAGGAGTTAATTCTGATGGTTTTGCAACAACTGTATTACCCATTACTATTGCTGGAGCAATCTTCCATGAAAGCAAATAAAGTGGTAAATTCCACGGAGTTATTAACCCGGCAATTCCAACTGGCTTAAGGACAACATGATTCATTGCATCATCCATTTCAAAATTCTCAACTGAGAAATCTCTGGAGAATTGTGCAAAGAAACGGAAATTAGCAACTGAACGTGAGGCGTCTACTGCTTTTGCAAGTGCAATAGGCTTACCAGTATCCTGCGATTCTAGTGAAGCTATGTCGTCAGACTTAGATTCCAACGCATCTGCAATCTTATCCAACCAATCTGCTCGCTTTTCGGAACTTAACTCAGACCAAGATACGCGAGCAATGTCTGCGGCATCAACTGCATTAGAAACCTCCTTGGATCCTGACTTAGGAATCTTCGCAATTATCTCTCCAGTGGCTGGATTTATGTCATCAATAGTATCTTTCGTAGTGGTAAACTCACCATTGATGTAATTTTGAACCTGAATCATTCCGAACTCTTGTAATCATCTGGATTGAAATACCAGCGATCATTATCAGGATCCCATTCATCCCATGTTGGAATATCCTTTAGCTTTTCAAGATATTTCTCTGGAACAATACTAGAGACTAAGAATGCTTTTTGTCTTCGTAGAGGATAAGGGTTTCTAAGCTCCATACCTAGAACACCTAAGATACCTCTAGCTGCATACCAAGTAGCTTGAGGATTCCATCCATGCGCTATCTTGATTACAACACCCAAACCATCTGGATAATCATCGTGTATTATTGATAATCCTAACAAGCCATCTGCACCTTCTTTAGCAATGACTTTGCCATTACAAGTTTTGATGATAGTCGTATCTAATCTGTTAAAGCCACCGACCAAATCTGGATGCCGCGTCATAGCTTCCCAAATCCAATTATCATCCTTTTCCTTTGCTAGTCCTGCATAACAAGCTGCTAACTCATTAACTGTGTTAGAAAGCGTTGGAAAACCATCACCATCTCTAGCTATCCTCTGTGGATTCCAATCTTTACCCAAAAAATGCCTTATCTCTTCTAAAAATGCGAAGAAGAATGGATGGCTTGGAAGTGTATAACCAGCTCTATTCCAACCTTTACGGCGGCAGCCAAGTAGAATTGCTGCATGTTGGCCGGAAGAATTAGAATACCAACGCCTAGCTCTACGAACTTGTCTTCCAAATTGAACTAGCGGAAGATCTAATGGCGTTTGCATAAGGCCCCAATCAGATTGTGGAAGTAATGATTGTGCTGCCTTGACATGCTCAGAGGTACCATTATGGCTAGCTACAGCTATAGCTTTCTGTTCCCAACTTAGATTATCTAATTCCTCTGAAAAGACTTTCAACATAAGGGGCTTCATCATTGAACGGCCATAGCAAAGGACATTTCCTCCAAAGCTGTGAATAATTTTTCCGCCGCTATACCAAGCTACTGCACCATGAATTGTAGTCTCACTCACGCCATTTCGACGATAATCTACTAGTGGCTCCCATTCTACATCACGCCCTGTAGGAACATCTCCATCCGTTTCTCCAAGTGGGCTACTTGGATACAAATCACGAACCTCGGTTGGATGGCTCAATTTATCAACTCCTTAACACGAGGAACTACTTTATTCATAAAAGCATCCATGTTTCTAATTACTCGAGGACTATCGTGATTAAAGAAGTCAAACCAAGCCATAATGCAATCGTCTTGATGGAATCTCTCTGCAATTTGATTAGCGACTTCTTCTACATTACCAATTACTGAATTATCTGCAGCCTTAGACACTTTCATAGGATCTATAGTCCCTTCGAGAGCACCCCAATAAGAGCTCAGTGATTTTTCAGCTTCTTCTTTTGCATTTTGAGTTCTTTCTGACATCGATAAATTTGATTCGTCATTCAAGAATACCATTAATGTTCTAGGCATGTAATTCCTCTTCCAAGGGCCTCCATCTGAGTGATAATACTTTGACATTCTTTCATGGGTTGCTTCTATTACTTCTGGAGGTGTAATAGAAAGATTGAAAACCTTAACAGGTCTGATTTCATTTATTTGTTCTTGAAGAACTGGATCATGAGACCCTAGGATTAAATCTAGTAAATCGCGATTCCAAGCTTGAGGGATATTTTTGACATCCTCAAAAATATACCTATTTGGGATAGAAATACTATCTGGTGATGAGGAAACTGAATCTCGTGCAATTAATGCTTCTTGAACTCGTTTCCAATCGTCATCACTGCGAAAATTAGATCGTGTTAGAACTGTCTTTCTGATTACATTGCTATTGACTATTTCACCATTCAATAACCTTAAGAAAATTTCACATGCTTCGCCAAATATTTGCCCTCTCAATGCAGGCCATGCAGCTTCCTCAACAATGTCACGCGGAACAATACCATATGGTCTTGCCATGAATTCAAAACGTCCTGCTGAAAAACCAATTCGTAATTTTCTCTTTTCACCTTTATTAAGGCCGTGAAGTGCCAAGAAGGCCCCAACTCTTTCAGCAATGCCTACTGGCCCTCCATGAGTTAAGAGACTCATTACTGCTGAACCTACATTTATTTTCTTAGTCTCTGCAAACATTAGGTGAGCTAACTGAAAGAAATCTGTGCAAAGACCTACTTCACCTTCCCAATGAGGAACGACCGGATTTTTATTCATCTTCTGAATTTCTGTTGAAAGGTGTGCCTGTGCAACCCATGCAGTTCCAAAACCTAAATCATCTGCTGCTCTCAATTGCTCAAAAAAATTATTGAACATAGTATCTTCATCTGGTGTATGCCCATCTACTGGAGTCTGGGCTATAGAGAGAAAAATGTCAAAATCCATTAAATCGAACCTGTTCTTCCACCATCTACTGGAATGCTTGCACCCCTTACAAAACTTGCTGCAGATGAAGAAAGAAATGCTATAACCGTACCAAGCTCTGAAGGCTCTGCTAATCGGCCTTCAGGTACGGTACTCAACCAAGCTTTTTCCACTTCTTCTTGAGTTATGCCTTTTTGTACGGAAAGTGTCTTCTTCAATTCTGTCAACCTTTCTGTATTCGTAAAACCTGGCAAGACATTGTTTATTGTAATTGAAGGAGGAAGCTCTTTCGACAACGTTTTCGACCATGAAGCCATAGCTCCACGTATAGTATTACTTACACCTAATCCAGGAATAGGTTCCTTGACTGAAGTTGATATTATGTTTATTATTCTACCGTAGTCAGCTTTTTTCATACCAGGTAAAAGCAATTGGACTAATGTCTGAGAAGCCAAAACATGCCTCAAAAATGCCTTTTCAAAATCACTGGGAGTAGCATCAATAAGAGGACCAGATGGAGGTCCTCCAGAATTGTTAACCAATATTTCAAAGATTCCATTGCTTTCGATCTCTTTGTTCACTGAAAGTGTTAATGAGTCCAAATCTTCAAGATTACAAGATATCGTATTTTCTCCCGAAGCAGTTCTAGATAGAATAACTACATCAGCTCCGCTGGAAGAAAGAGCGACGGCCGCAGCTGCTCCGATTCCACTTGTGCCTCCGCAAACTAGTGCCCTTCTACCTTCTAGATTAATCATCTATTCTCCCTTAAATTCATAAAAGTCTGGGTTTTTAATAGCTGGCAACGATTCCTTCTTAATCAATATACTACGGACTATCCATAAGTCAATAAACACTCGATATTTCGTTGTCATATCCAAATAATCGACACCAGATGAACCACCAGTTCCAACCCTTCTACCAATCATACGCTCAACCATTCTTGCATGAGAACTACGCCAAAGAATCATAGACTGCTCTAACTCAATAAGTGTAGAAATTAATTTACGAGGCCATGCTAAAAGAGGTAGTTCTCGATATGACTCAATAAATACTAATCCAGCCCGTCTTCTACGTAACAATGGATCACCTTCAAAAAAATTGATAACATCTTGGTTCGTATCGGGATATGACTTTCTGTGTGCCTCAATGTACTCTTCAATGAAAGTATTAACATGTGACTCATCTGCTGATGAATTATGTACAGACCCTTGGATAGGTGTTCGCTCAAGCCAATCACAAGTAACAGCATACAATGACTTCTCGTCAGGAGATTCCTCTTTTCCAATAGATTTTCCATCTATCCATTTCCGACCCATAAGTAATTCCATCTCTCTCATCTGGAAAGATTCAAAACCAGATGCAGTACCTAATTCATCTCTAAAATTTAGGAAATCCTGAGGCTCAAGAGTTTCCATTACTTTCCATTGTAAAGACATCAGTTTGAATGTTTCAATAACTCGGTTCATGTGGTGAACTGCTCTGGGAAGCTTGGTTTCCTCGACATAATCTGATGATAAAATATCTCTTGTACATTTCAGCTCACTTATTACCAATTTAAACCACAACTCAAAATTTTGATGGACTAGAATGAAATGTAACTCGTCGCTACTGATTTCTCTTTTTTCCCCTTTGACACCGGTCTGCAATTTGAGCAACTCTTCTAATCTAAGATAATCTGAATATGTTGGTGCCATTACTACCTAATAAGGATTGTATATTATATCGACTGCGTTTGGGGAATTATGTTACTTTGGGCCCATGGACTATGGGGAAGTCCAAACGGAAGCAAGATTACGGCAATAAAGAATAGTGGGATTAAGGCAATTTCACCTGATTTTAATGAAATGGAACTTATTGACAGAGTAGAATTGATAAAAAAAGAAATGAAAAGAGAGAATCTTGTTCTAGCTGGCTCAAGCTGGGGTGGACTGGCGTGCGCATTAGCAGCCCAGAACGCGACTGAAAAATTGAAGGGGTTGCTATTACTTGCTCCTGCACTAGCGTTTCCTGAGCCTCCAAACGAGGACCCTGAAAAATTATTAGCGCCAAAAAATTCTCCAGTAACTATAATTCACTCCGTAAATGATGACATTGTTCCAATAAAATCTAGTAGAGATTACTTAAAACGATCTGGGAACAATGTTAAATTGATCGAAGTAGAGGACAATCACGTTTTAGAAAACTCTATCGAATTAATTATTACTGAGGCAAACAAACTACTCAACTATTAGAGCTGCCTTCAGACTCTTCTTCTCTGGCAGGAGCTTCTTCATAAGAATATTCAATAAAAGTTGGCTTATTGTTAGATGGTAGTTCAGCAAAACCTGTCCTTTCCATTGTTTCAACGTTATGGGAGGTAACAGCTTTCTCGCTAATAGCATAAATGTAATTTCCACCATCCATGAATATACTCCGCCTAATATCTGTATTATCCCACCAATAATTGGACTTATAGAAATCTGAATGATCTACTTCATTATATATCGTAAGATTCTCACCTGGCTTTGCATTTATCAATTGGAGTTTTGAGATATATTCATACCCTTCCTCAGACCAACGGTTAGTAGACATTGGAACTGCTAACAAACCATCAGCTTCCCAATATTGGAATGCCTTATGCTCGTAAGTTGCCTCACTGTAAGAATATGACCAACCATTATCTTCACTAGACACGGGATTAAGCTGTAAAGAACTAGCTAATCTCGGATTTGAAAAATCACTGACGTCAAAGATCGAAATTTGTGTTACACCCCAGTGTAAACCATCTTGATCTCCTGCGATACCTATTGTAAGAAGATGATTGTCACCCATTGGATGAATATAAGTTGAAACTCCAGGAATTTCTAATTCCCCTATCACTTTTGGATTTGTAGGGTCACTAAGATCTATAGTCCATAATGGATC
>CEUN01027325.1_pt1 | contig 16639 bp, 20 predicted proteins | sample 361501 | NCBI WGS metagenome assembly CEUN01 (sample SAMEA2622801, study PRJEB7988) | marine metagenome | biome: marine biome (ENVO:00000447); feature: marine epipelagic mixed layer (ENVO:xxxxxxxxx); material: "saline water (ENVO:00002010), including plankton (ENVO:xxxxxxxx)" | depth 120 m | reverse complement strand
AGATAAAAAATAAATAGCTACCAAATTTCATGCACTTGTAAACTTACGTTAAATTAACTTTCTGTTTAAAAATTGAATAAGTTTATTTACAGCTATTGCCCTATGACTAATTTTATTTTTTTCCTCTAAGCTTATTTCTGCAAATGTTTTATTCATATTATCAGCAACGAATATTGGATCGTATCCAAAACCCATTTCTCCTTTAGGAGTATCAATTATTGTTCCATTAACTATGCCCTCAAAACAATAATTTTCATTATTAAATATTAGAGATATAACGGTTTTAAATCTAGCCTTTCGATTTGTAATTCCTTTGAGTTTACTTAATACTAATTCTATATTCTTTTGGGTATTGTTTTTTTCACCTGAGTATCTCGCAGATTTAACACCAGGCTCATTATTTAATGCTTCTATTTCAAGACCAGTATCATCGGAGAATACATTGGAGTCAAAATGCCTGTGAACAAATTTAGATTTATAAATTGCATTTTTTTTTAGTGTATTCTCATTTTCCGGAATATCTTGATTAAAATTTAAATCCCTCAAACTTATAATTGAGTACTTGCCCTTTAATTTTTTTTTGAATTCTAAGACCTTGTTTTCATTATGGGTTGCAATTATTAATTCCATAAATTACATATAATAAGTAAATTGCTAAAATAATTAAACTTACACTAAATTTTGATTGTAAATAATTCCATTGTAGTTGTTCTTCCCTTACCAATTGACAAGACATTCAATTATGCAGTTAATTCAGAGGAGTTTAATAACATTTATCTTGGTTCAAGGGTAGTAGTCAGTTTTGGAAAAAAGAAATTATATACCGCAATAGTAATAGATAAATTATTAAATGAAAATTACGATTATGAACTAAAAGAAATTGAATTCATTGTTGATGAAAGCCCCTGTATAAATAAGCATCAAATTGAATTTTACAATTGGATTTCTAAATATTATATGTGTCCGATTGGCAAGGTTTATGAAACTGCTCTGCCTAAGTTATTTTTAATTAAAAGTGAAACTGTCATTAATATAAATTCAAACGTTGAATCCAAAAAAATCTCAAATAAAGCACTTGATCTTTACAACTCAATATCAGATTTTAAACAAATTTCATTAATTGATTTAATTAAGTTGTATGGCAAAGAATCAGTGAAATTAGTTAATGAGTTGGTAATTAATAATTGCGTTAGTATTTATGAGGAAATTTATGACACCTACATACCTAAAACAAAAATTTTCTATCAACTAAATACACATGTTAAAGAATCATCTTCATTGCGAAGTATAAATCATAAAAATATCACTGATTTCTTTTTGAACAAAAAATTAAATTTTCAGGAATCTAGAGAAAACTTAATCAATAAATTTAACGTTACCCCATCTGTTCTCAACTTGCTAGTTAAAAACAATATCCTTGTAAAGAAAAAAATTCAAGTTGATAGATTCGATCATAATAAATCAGAAAATATAAAAAGCATCAATCTATCTGTTGATCAAAAAAAAACCCTCTCGGAAATAAATGATAAACTAAAAAAAAATAAAGTTATTCTTTTTAAAGGAGTTACCTCGTCAGGAAAGACTGAAATTTATATTGAGCTGATTAAAAAAACAATCGAAAAAAAATTAAATGTATTATTTCTAGTACCAGAAATAGCACTAACAACACAACTAGTTTCCAGACTCAAAGCCTATTTTTCAGAAAACCTTCATGTTTATCATTCAGGGATCAACCCAAATACCAGATATGAGATTTGGAATGATTTAAAATCATCAAATAATACAAAAATCATTCTTGGTGCAAGATCCTCTATTTTTCTACCCTTCAAGAATCTTGGTTTAATAATAGTTGACGAGGAAAATGAGGTTTCTTACAAACAGTTTGAATCAAGACCTCTTTATAATGCCAGAGATTTAGCCGTCTATTTATCAAAAAAAATGAATTCAAAATGTATTCTAGCATCTGCCACGCCAAGTATTGAAAGTTTTAATAATGCAGATATTGATAAATATTCTCTTGTTCAACTAGATAAAAGATATGGTGATTTTGAGCCACCAGAACTGATTTTTACATCACCCAATAATGATGAAAATAAGTTATTTTCTGAAATCATGATTAAGGAAATAAAAAAAGAGTTATCGAAGAATAAACAAATAATAATTTTTAGAAATAGGAGGGGACACTCAACATATTTACAATGTTCGGCATGTTTAAATGTAGATCAATGCCCTAACTGTGATGTAAGTTTAACCTTTCACATCAAGCAAAAAGTTTTAAAGTGCCATTATTGTGGATTTAAAAAAAATGAATCCAACATGTGTAGTTCTTGTGGGTTGCAAGCTCTTGAAAAAAAAGGTGTTGGTACCCAGCTGATAGAGAATGAGATTGGCTTACTTTTTCCAAATAAAAAGGTTGCTCGATTGGACTATGATACTACAAGAAAAAAATCAAGTTTTAAAAACCTTATCTCACGATTTGAAGAAAATGAATTCCAGATTTTAGTTGGCACACAAATGGTTACCAAGGGCCTGGACTTTAAAAATGTTTCATTAGTTTGTGTTATAGAGTCTGATTTTCTTTTAAACTATCCGGATTTTAGATCCCACGAAAGATATTTTCAATTGATTAAACAGGTCTCTGGAAGAGCAGGTAGATCTGGTAGTAGAGGAAAAGTAATTATTCAAACAAAAAACATAAATCACTATGTTAACAGACGAATTATAGAAAACGATGATATTAACTTCTATAAAAATCAAATAGATCAGCGCAAAGAATTTAATTATCCACCATTCTCAAGATTAATAAAAATCAATCTAAAAAGTAAAAAAAATGACAAATTGCATAATGGTGCACAATGGTTAGCTAACTCGTTTAAAAAAATATCAGATTTTGAGGTTTTAGGACCAGAACATCCGTTAATTTCAAGAATCAATAATTTCTTTATAGTCAACATTTTATTAAAGCTGGATACAAAAACCAATATTCCAATACAGAAGAGATTAATCAAAAAATTATTAACAAAATTTACTAATTATCCAGAATTTAGATCTATTAAAGTTTTAATTGATGTAGATCCATATAATTAAATTTCATTTTTTTTGTTTGTTACAAGATAAACAGTATTTTTGCCACCTAAAATTATGAATCATTACGAGTCAGTATTTATATTAAATCCAGCATTATCTGAAGATCAGGTCAAGGATGCAATAAAGAAATATGAAAAGTTTTTAAAGGACAACGGTTGTAAGATAATTGAAGTTGAAAATTGGGGTTTAAAAAAATTGGCATATTCGATTCAAAAAAAACTAAGCGGTTTTTACGCTCTTATAGATTTTGAATATGATTCTAAAGATAACATTATAGAGCTTTATGAAACTGAGCTCAAAAGAGATGAAAGAATCATGAGATATTTGAATGTTTCACTCGACAAAGATGCAAATGACTGGGCTGTTAAAAGAAGAAAAAAACTTAAAAAAGAAAAAGTGTAATGGCTGAAATGGATTTAAATACTAATCAAGGTGAAATTAGATACCTTACTCCTCTAGATATTTCTACAAAAAATAGAAAAAAGTACTGTAGGTTTAAAAGATTGGGTATTAAGTATATAGATTACAAGGATCCAGATTACTTGTTAAAGTTTATTAATGAACAAGGAAAAATTCTTCCAAGAAGATTGACCGGAACATCACTTAAGTATCAAAGAAAGGTATCAACCGCAATAAAAAGAGCTAGACATTTGGCATTACTTCCTTACCAATCTGACTTATTAAAATAAATACATGGAGTTAATACTAAAAGAAGATGTTGAAAACCTAGGTTTTAAAGATGACATAGTGAATGTCAAAAATGGATATGGAAGAAATTTTTTAATTCCACAAGGTCTTGCCACTCTCGCAACAGAATCCAACAAAAAAGTTTTACAAGAAAAAATTAAACAATCTCAAAATAAACAAAAAAAAGCTATTGAAGAGGCTAATAAAATTGTAAAGAAATTAGAAAAGTTAAATTTAAAAATTTCTGCAAAGTCTCTTGAAGGCGATAAACTTTTTGGGTCTGTTACCTCAGCTGAAATTTCTAAAGAATTAGCAGAGAATGGTCTTGAAATTGAAAAAAAATATATTCAACTTTCATCTAATATTAAAAAAGTTGGTAGTTTCAGTGCTAGCATAAGACTTCACAGAGAGGTAAGCTTTGATTTATCTTTTGAGGTAGTCAAAGAAGAAAAATAATCCCTTAATTTTTTTTATTTTTCCAAAAGAGTGATATTTGGTTAAATAATGTCACAAAAACCCTCAAACCCTAAAGGAACACGAGATTTTAATCCTCTAACTTTGAAGAGAAGAAGGTATATAATAGATACCATAAGATCTGTTTTTACAAGTTTCGGATTTAATGAAATTGAAACACCATCTTTAGAAAAAAGGTCAACCCTCTACCAGAAATATGGAAACGAAGGCGATAAATTCCTTTTTAATATTATCAATTCAGGTGAAAAAATTAAAAAAGCTAATATAAAATCATTTGAAAATCAAAATTATAATGACTTTGTATCATCAATATCTGAGAAAGGATTAAGGTTTGATCTAACTGTTCCTCTGGCAAGATATGTGTCTCAACATCAAAACGAAATAACCTTTCCTTTTAAAAGATTTCAAATACAGAATGTGTGGAGAGCAGATAGACCTCAAAAAGGTAGATACCAAGAGTTCACTCAATGTGATGCTGATGTTATTGGTTCTAAATCTGTTCTACTAGAATTTGAAATGTTACAGATGTTTTCTAGTGTTTTCAAAAGATTAAAATTAGATGATGTGAGTATTCGAATTAATCATAGATCTGTACTTAATATAATCGCTAAACAAATAAGAATAAATAATAATTTCGGCGAGTTCCTAGTTATTCTTGATAAAATTGATAAAATAGGAATTGATAAAGCTAAGGAGGAAATAAAAAGTAAGTTTAATAATTTGAATGATATTGATAAAATATTTGGGATGATATCCCAAAAAATGTCACCAAAAAAATATTTAAATAACTTAAAAAATAACTTCACTTTAGAAGCAGATGACATACTTCTGAATGAGCTTGAATCCTTATCAAATTTAATTGATAATGATGATAGTTTGATAGATATTGAATTTGATCTTTCTTTGGCTAGAGGCTTAGAATATTATACAGGTTTAATTTATGAGGTTTCATCAAAGTCAAACTTTGATATTGGTTCTTTAGGGGGCGGAGGCCGCTATGAAAATTTAACGGAAGCCTTTAATTTAAAAGATAATTCAGGAATTGGAATTTCATTTGGATTGGACAGAATATATCATGTTATTGAAGATTTGGGCTTATTCCCAAAAAATATAGCCCTAAATAATGATATTTTAGTTATCAACTTTGGCAAAGAATATTTAATTAAAATATCGTCTCTAATCAATGATTTAAGATCAAATGGAAGAAATGTATTTGTTTACCCAGATAAAAATAAATTATCAAAACAATTTACTTACTCAGACAAAAACAACTTTAGTTATGCATTAATTTATGGATCATCTGAAAAAGACAGGAGTTCTATAAAGTTAAGAGACCTCAAAACTGGAGAAGAAAATGAATTTGGATTTGAAAAATTGATTGAACACTTCAAAAAATAGTAGCGAGGGGGAGACTTGAACTCCCGACCTCCGGGTTATGAATCCGACGCTCTAACCGCCTGAGCTACCTCGCCAAAATGAGCGTCAAATATATAAACTTAATAACTAGGGTCAAACATCAAATAAGAAAAACTATATTTTCTTTTTAAGTTCAATTTTAATATATATATTGTCCAAAATGTCCGAAAAAATAAAATACGAATTAGAATTCCCAATTCAAGCATCCCCTAACATGCTATATCAATATATTACAAGTGCCTCTAGCTTATCTGAGTGGTTCGCTGATGATGTTAATTCTAGAGGAAAGGTGTTTTCTTTTTTTTGGGATGGGGTTGAGGAAAAAGCAGAGTTGATTTCTACAAAAAATAACCAGTTCGTTAAATTTAAGTGGTTGGAAAATGATGACGATAGCTTTTTTGAAATAAGAATAGCTGTTGATGAGCTCACCAAAGATGTTTCTTTAATGGTTACTGATTTTTCTGAAGAGGATGAAGTTGAAGAATCTAAGATGCTTTGGGAGAGTCAAATTGCTGATTTAAAACAGGTTCTAGGGTCATCATAATCATTGGAATGATCAATTTTAATGGTATAATTACAGATCAATCAGATCAAATAAAAAATAATAGGGCTTTTCTCTATGGAGATTCTGTATTTGAAACTCTAAGAGTTGTGGGAAATAAGATTGTTTTTTGGGAGGATCATTATTTTAGATTGATGTCTTCCATGAGGATTATTAGGCTTGACATTCCAGAGCAATTCACACCTGATTTTTTAGAGGAAAACATTTTAAAATTACATAGAAAAATTTCACCCAATGGTCACTCAAGAGTAAGAATAAATATTTTTAGGTCTTCTGATGGGAAATACACACCAAATGAAAATTCCTCATCTTTTATGATTTCTTGTGAAAGCATTGTGAATCCCGAATACTCAATTAATAGTCGTGAGTATGTAGTCGATTTATTTAAAGATTATTACTTAGATAATCAATTAATTTCATCTTTAAAAACAAATAATAAAATAATAAATGTAGTTGCATCTATTTATGCCAAAGAAAATGGTTTTGACAATTGTATTCTTTTAAATAGAGATAAAATGGTTGCTGAGTTTATTAACTCTAACATTTTTATAATTAAAAATGACCAAATTTTAACCCCAACCTTAGGTTCTGGATGTTTAAATGGTGTACTAAGAAAAAATCTTTTAAATATTTTAAAAAGAAACTCATATGACGTATTGGAACAGAAAATATCAACTTTTGATTTAACACAGTCCGAAGAAATTTTTGGAACAAATGTGGTTCAGGGTTTATTTAGCATTTCAAAATATAGAAAGAGAGATTACGCTAACAATAAATCGAAAGAAATACTTAAAATATTAAATCAAAATATTAGTTAAGGTTAGGATTGTCAGGCGAGTTCGACCATATTTTATAATATTCACCAAACTCATTTATTTTTTTTTTCCAAAAGCTTTGGGATGTTGTAAATATATCTTTAGAAGAAAATTTTGATGAAATTAGCCATGAGTTTTCATTTAGTTCATCTGAAAGCTGGTTTTTTCCCCAACCTGAGTATCCAATAAAAAATTTGATATCATCTTTTTTAATTTTATTTTTTTTTAAAAGTTTAATAATTCCATTAAAATCAATTCCCCAACATAAATCATCACTTATTTTGATGCTACCATCAATTAAATTATTTTTTTTGTGTACAAAGTGTAATGAGTCTAAACCAACAGGTCCACCCTCATAGACTGGTAAATCTAGACCAACACAAGATTCATTCAAATCAGAAATTAAGTAATTTGTTTTTTTATTTAGTATAAATCCAATTGTAGCTTCAGAATCATCTTTAACAATTAAAATAACCGATTTATTAAATTGATTATCATTTAATAGCGTAAAATTTGATATAAGAATTTTTCCTTTGTTCAATTAAATCAATTTAAATTTATTGTTTTTAATTCCGTTAATAAAATCAAGACCACTAATTTTCTTTTTTCCTTCAATTTGTAAACTTAAAATTTCTAACATTCCATCCTTAACAGAGATCATTAACTTATTCTTATTTTGTACAATTACTTCTCCATTTTTATAATTATTAGATCCTTTAAAAAAAATAGTATCATATATTTTGATGGTTTTATTTGAATCTTCGATAAGTGACCAAGCTCCGGGTTTTGGAGAAAGACCCTTAATCTTAAAATAAATTTCTTTACCACTATCTGCCCAATTAATTCTTGTATTTAATTTGTCAAGTTTAGGAGCTTTTAATAATGTATTTTCAGATTTCTGTACTTTTCTTGAATTAAGGTTTTCAAGTGTTTTCAAAATGAAATTTCCACTCATTTTTTTTAATCTTTTATAGAGCATTCCAAAATCATCATTAAGATTTATTTCAGTTTTTATTTGACTAATTATATTTCCAGTATCAATTCCATTGTCAATATAAAAACTTGTTAGTCCAGTTTCTTTTAGTCCATTAATTATTGCCCAATTTATTGGTGCAGCTCCTCTCAAATTAGGTAAGAGTGATGCATGTATATTTATTGTCCCTAACTTAGGAATCTCCCAAACTTTTTTAGGTAGGATTTTGAATGCAACTACAACAAAAATATCTGCATTATAACTTTTAATAATCTTTAAAAATTTTTCATCTTCGAAATTTTGAGGTTGAATTATATTTATCCCTTTTTCATTACAATAAATCTTAACCGGACTATGTTTTAATATTTGTCCTCTTCCTGATTTTTTATCAGGAGATGTGACTACACAACACAAGTTATGTTTAGATTTATAAATAGAGTCTAAACTAGCTAATGCAAAGTCAGGCGTACCCATAAATAAAATCTTCAAAATATTTTTCATATTAATCAATGTAAGATTTTACAAATTTATACCTTTCATGAACAGACCCCTCAGGAATTGTTATTAATTTAATTCCACACTCATTGTATTTTTTTATCAAACAACTGTGAATCTTTTTACATTCTTCAAATGTTTCGTATCTAATATCATCATTAATATAAATTTCCCGCCAGGGATTTAGTATAAAAGAATACTTATATTTTATCGTGTTTGATTTTGTTATAAGATCATCTGGAATTTTAATTGATTTAAATTCAAGATAGGCTAAAACATCAATAGGCCCTCTGTCATAAATAATGTTTTTTGTCACAAATTGTTTATTATATTGATTATATCTTTTGTTAAATAATTTTGTGCTAAAATCTAGTGGATTAGATAAAAAATATTGATTATAACCTTCTTTTCTTTTATCCAATGTTATTTCTCTAACAATTTCATTTGAACAGTTATATCCATTGTTTTTTAATTCATTAACCAGAGATGTTTTTCCCGTTCCTGGCCCACCTGTAATTAAAATTCTATCCATAAATGATTTTTGAAATCTTATTGCAAAAATATAACTATAATTTGTTAGTATATTTGAGTTAGTATGCAATCGTCTCAAAAAAACTTTGAAAAATTGAGAAAAGATCTCGAAAATTATCAGAATTGGCCATCAAACTATATATTTAAATTTATAATCGAAAATAAAATGGATAAGAAAAAGGAACTCTTATCCAACTTTGACTTAAAATCATGTGATTTAACAACTAAAGAATCATCTAATAAAAAATATTTAAGTATTACGCTAATAAAACACATGAATAGCGCAGATGAAGTGGTTGATAAGTATCTCAACTTGTCTAAAATTGATGGAATTATATCTTTGTAGAGAAAAAAATCTTTAATTTTAAAATTTAATAAAATAATTTTGATAGATTCTCTTGAGTATAATACGGAAAGAACAGATTTGATTATCCCTGAATATGGTCGTCATATTCAAAAAATGGTTGACCAAGCAGTTAGTTGCCCTGATAAAAAAGAAAGAAATAACATGGCAAAAGCTATAATTGGTGTAATGGGTAATTTAAATCCTCATCTTAGAGATGTGCCTGATTTTCAACATAAATTATGGGATCAGTTATTCATAATGTCAGGTTTCAATTTGGATGTAGATTCTCCATTTCCCAAACCATCTAAAGAAATATATGAGGAAAAACCTGAAAAATTAAATTATCCACAGAACCATCCTAAGTATAGGTTTTATGGAAATAATATAAAAAAAATGATTGATGTAGCAACTAATTGGGAGGAAGGTGAAATGAAGACGGAACTTATCTATGTTATTGCTAATCACATGAAAAAATGCTTTCTTAAGTGGAATAAAGATTCTGTGGACGATGTTATCATTTTTAATCATATTAATGAACTTTCAAATGGAAAAATTAAAATTGATAAAAACAGTAAACCTCTGACTGACTCAAAAGATTTAATTTCTCTCTCAGCTAAAAAGTTTTCTAAGAACTCTAAAAAAGGAAAAAAGCCATATAGAAACTTTAAAAGAAAATAATGGAAGCTTTTAAAGTTAAAGGAGGTAAAAAATTATCAGGAAAAATTAAGCCTCAAGGTGCTAAAAACGAGGCTTTGCAGATTATTAGTGCTGTATTACTCACAAAGGATGAGGTAGTTGTAGAAAATATTCCAAATATTATTGATGTCAACAGATTGATTGATTTATTATCATCTATGGGTGTTTTGGTAAATCAAATTAATGATCATAAATATTCTTTCAAGGCTTCAAATATTGATTTAGATTACATGCAATCTGCCGATTTTGAGGAAAAAGCTAAAGGTTTGAGAGGATCAATTATGATAATTGGACCTTTGTTGTCCAGGTTTGGATTCGCATCTATACCAAAACCAGGCGGAGATAAAATTGGTAGAAGAAAATTGGATACACATTTTGAAGGTTTGGTTAAATTGGGTGCTAAATTCCAATACGATAAAAATAATTACAGATATAATGTGAATGGCAAGTCTCTGAAGGGAGCTTATATACTATTAGATCAACCGTCCGTAACAGGAACCGCAAATATTGTGATGACAGCATCACTCACGCCAGGTGAAACAACAATTTATAATGCTGCTTGCGAGCCCTATATTCAGCAACTTTGCTTGATGATTAATCAAATGGGTGGTAATATTTCTGGAATTGGGTCTAACCTTTTAAAAATTACTGGTGTTGAAAAACTTACAGGATGTAATCATAAAATTCAACCTGATATTATTGAAATTGGAAGTTGGATTGGTTTGGCTGCATTGACCAGAAGTGATATCACAATCGATGGTGTTGAATTACATTTACTAGATCAAATTTTAAATGTTTTTTCAAAATTAGGAATTACAATTGAAAAAAATATTGATAGTATTAGAATACCAGCGCATAAAGATGGATACGAAATTCAAAATAATATAGATGGCAGCGTTTTGACAATTTCGGATGGTCCATGGCCGTTATTCACACCAGATTTGATAAGTATTGTTTTAGTTGTAGCAACCCAGGCAAAGGGTAGTGTATTGATTCATCAAAAAATGTTTGAAAGTAGATTGTTTTTTGTTGATAAATTAATTGATATGGGTGCAAAAATTATTTTATGTGATCCTCACAGAGCGGTTGTTATAGGTCATGAATTTAAATCAAATTTAAAAGCAACAAAAATGACATCACCTGATATTAGAGCAGGTATATCACTTCTAATTGCAGCTCTTTCAGCTGAGGGAACTAGTACTATTCACAATATAGAGCAGATTGACAGAGGATACGAGAATATAGATGATAGACTTAATGCCATCGGTGCTTCCATTGAAAGGTTTAAGTAATACGGTTATTAGAAATATTCTTTTGACGAGAACATTTAAATCTTAATGATTTCAGTCCTTCTTTATTAAAAATTTTAAGGTGCTTTGTTTTCCTGCCAGTGACTCTTTTTCTCCAAAGTTTGAAACTAGATTTTTTTAAATTTAGGCGCATTATCTTAATAACATCCTTCTCTGTAACACCAAACTGATTTTTTATAGCATCAAAAGTGGTTCTATCCTCCCATGCCATCTCAATTATTCTGTCAGTATTAATTTGGTTCATAGTTTATAATTTGTTCAGGAAATTGTGTGCACTAGTTATTAAACCTTCTTTTTTTGCTATGTCCATTTTGTCATATGAACTTACAAGCATTCTCATTCTTGGATTCGTTATAAAAAAATCTCTTTGTTTATCAATAAAGTTCCAGAAAAGCGAATCCCATATTGAACACCATTCACCTCTTTTGTAATTACTCATCTTTAATACATAACTACTTCCACTAATGTATGGTTTTGTAGACATCAAACCACCATCACCAAATTGACTCATTCCATAGACATTCGGGACCATAACCCAGTCATAAGAGTCAATAAAAAGCTCCATAAACCACTTGTAAACTTCATCTGGGTCAAATTCGCATAAAAGCATAAAGTTTCCCATGATCATTAGTCTTTCTATGTGATTGGCATATGCAGATTCATTAATTTTTTTTATTGTATCATCTACAGGTTCAATTCCAGTAGTTCCATCATAAAATGATTTAGGTATTTTCTTTTTAAAATTCCAAAAATTCTTATTTCTTTCTTCTGTTCCTTTACAAACGTAGACTCCTCTTATAAATTCTCTCCATCCAATTATCTGTCTCAAAAATCCTTCACAGGAATTGATACGAATATTATTTTGATAATAATATTTAAGCGCACTTTTGACTAGATTCGTAGGATTAATTAATCCTGTATTAATCAGAGGGGATAGTACACTGTGATTTAATATAGATTTTTCTTTGACAACGGCATCTTCATATGGTCCAAATTCATCAAACCTTGTTTTAAAAAAATTATCCAACCACTGATCTGCTAGTTTGAAGTTATAAGGATATATAATTTCCTCATTGATTGTTCCATAATTATCTTTAAAGTTTTTATTTACATAATCTAAGGCTTCATAAAAAAGCTCATTTTTTTCTGGAAAATTAATTTTGGGTGGAACTTTATCTTTGGGATATTTTTCTCTGTTTTGATCGTCATAAGTCCACTTACCACCCTCTGGCTTTTCACCAATCATCATTACATCTAATTTGACTCTTTGTTGTTTATAAAAAGAGGTTTGAAAAAACTTTTTTTTATCAGATCTAAAAAATTGATTTAAATCATCATTGGTATTTATAAAAAGTGAATTATTATAAATTTCTATCTCTATTTTTTTTAAGGTACATTCTTCCTTAATTCTTTTCAATAACCAATTATCTACTGGATCATATATTTTTATTTTTTTTATTTTCTCATCTAAGCTTTTTATGAAAGTTTTTATATCAGATTTTGAGTTAGTTGAATCTATATATTCTATATCAAAATTCTTCCCAATTAAATAGCTATGATAGGACTTCATAGTCATCCGATGAAATAGAATTTTTTGTTTGTGAAATTTGTATTGTTTGAAAAATAAATACTCTTCAATCAGATATATTTTTTTTGATTCATTCAATAAATCAGATTCTTTGAATATTTGATTGGGAAAAATAAGTGAAATATCCATCTTTAGTTAAGTGCTTTTTTATATGTGTTTAAGCATCTTTCTCTAGCAAACTTATGATCAACAATTTTTTTTATATAATTGTCTTTATCAAAATTTGGTATCCATTTGTTTATGAATTCTAGATTTTTATCAAACTTTTTTTGTTGTTCCTCCGGATTAAAAATTCGAAAGTAGGGAGCAGCGTCAACACCACATCCTGCAACCCATTGCCAGTTACCTACGTTACTGGCTTGTTCATAATCAAATAGTTTGTCAGCAAAATATTTTTCACCTAGTCGCCAATCTATCAATAGATGTTTACACAAAAAGCTACCAACTACCATTCTCAGTCTGTTGTGCATGAAACCTGTCTTATTCAATTGGTTCATCCCAGCGTCAACAATTGGGTATCCAGTTTTACCATCGCACCATGATTTAAAATCTTCCATATTATTTCTCCACTCAACCCGCTCATATTTATCTTTAAATGATTTGTTAATGGTGTAAGGAAAATGCCAAAGTATTTGAATAAAAAATTCTCTCCAAATCAATTCTTTTAAATATGTATTGTTGGATCTAATTGATGATTTTTTTACAATATTTCTTGTACTTACAGTACCAAATCTTAGGTTGACACCAATTCTTGATGTACTATCTAATGATGGATAATTTCTAGTATCCTCATAATTATCGATTAAATGATTATTAAATGAATAATTAACTGGCTGAATAATATTTTTTTTAAATTTTATGTTGTAATCATAATTATCAATTGTTCCTGAATCGACTATGTGCGAAATGTATTTTTCAGATTTGAAGGTTTCAATTGAATTTGATTTGTATTTTTCAATCCATTTTTTCGAGTATGGCGTATAAACAACGTAGGGGGTCCCATCTTTTTTGACGATTTCATCCTCTTCAAATATCACATGATCTTTAAATGATTTGTAAATGACATTATTTTTTTTGCAAAGTACTTTGATTTCATCATCTCTATCTCTAGCGTATGGTTCGTAGTCTTTGTTGAGGTAAACTTCCTTTATATTGAATTTTTTTATAAGTTTTTCAATTACATTGTATGGTTTTCCTTTGAAGGTGTAAACTTTCTTTTTTTTCTTTGCTAATTCAATATTTATATTTTTAATTGCCTGGCTAATGAATTTTAATCTGTGATCATTTTCCTTTAATTTATCCGTGATATCACTATCATAGATGAAAATTGGTAATACATCATAACCAGATTTCAATGCTCTGTATAAAGCGTGATTATCTTCCAACCTAAGATCTCTTCTAAACCAAAGAATGACCATTTATTAATTTGTTATCAAAGTAGATAAACCACCATCAACTGAAAGAATTTGTCCAGTCATCCAACTAGATTTGTCTGAAAGAAGAAAACTGATCATTTCAGCTATATCATCCTTGTTTCCAACCCTGTTGAGAGGATGTTTTTCAGCAGATTTCTGAATTTTTGTCTCATTATTCAAGAATCTATTAGCAAGTGGGGTGTCAACTATTGATGGAGCAATAACGTTTATTCGCATTTTAGGGGCATATTCTGCAGCTAAAGATTTTGCTAATCCCTCTATAGCAGCCTTTGCTGTTGCCACACTGGAGTGGAATGGCATTCCTTGAGTTACTGCAACAGTACTTAAAAATACTAGACTTGGGTTGTTTGAAGCATTTAATTTTGGCAAAATTGCCTTTAATACTTTTATTAATGATAGTACATTTATCTCAAAATCTTGTTTAAATGATTCTAGACTTAAGCCTTTAAAAGGTCTTAAATTTATGCTACCAGGAAAATAGACAAAACCATCAATTGTTTCAGGAAGCAAATCTAAATTTATTTCATCAACAGAAGCATCAAAAGTTATGTACTTAACTTTATCTAATACATTTTCTGGTTTTGTTCTTGATGCAACAACAACTTGATTGTCATTTGCCAAAATTTGTGCAAGGGAGGCGCCAATTCCATATGAGCCGCCAATAAGAAGAATATTTTTCATTTTAAATCACCAAATAGTTCAATTAACTTTTTCCTTCTATAGACAAATATCGAGCCAAGTTTTTTTTGAACAAAAAGGTAATTCGCAAGCACACCCAGTGGACCAAATGGTATTTTATAGTGTATTACATCTTCCATTTCAATACCTCCTTCAATCTCTCTAATAAAATGTTTGTGATGCCACAATGCATATGGTCCAAATCTTTGCTCATCAACAAAATATTTTTTATCTACTACATGGGTAATTTCAGTCACCCATTTTAATGGAATATTTAATATTGGATTTACAGTATAAATAATGATTTGTCCTGGGTATATCTTTTTAAAATCACAATCAATGATATTAAAATTCATTTCCTTCGGCGTTATTTTTTTTAAATTTTTTGGACTTGATAAAAAATCCCAGGCTTTTTCAACACTTATTGGAAGTTTTTGTTTAGTGTGAATCTTGAAAATTTTCATAATATTTGTAAAATTAAATCTTAAATTTTAAAACATGAAAAAAATCGCCTCTTTGTTATTTACATTTTTACTATTTCAATTTTCATATACTCAACTGCAATCACCTATTGCAAGTCCAAGAGCAAAAATTTCACAAAACGTTGGGCTAGTTAAAATTGATTTGGATTATTCCAGACCATCCAAAAAGGGGAGAGTTATTTTTGGTAATGTTGTGCCTTTTAATCAAATCTGGAGAACTGGTGCTAATCAAGCAACTACAATTACCTTTTCTGGTGATGTAAAAATCAATGATCAATTTGTAAAAGGAGGTCAATACCACATTTATTCCGTGCCAAGAGAAAATAATTTAGATTTAGTGATTTACCAAAAAAATGACAATTGGGGATCTTTGCAAAGTTTTGATGAAAATTTAATTAAAGCAAGAGTAAATAGTGATTTTTATGAGTTGCCAATTGAAGTTGAGACTTTTTCAATTGATTTTGATAATATTTCTAATAATGGTGCAACTCTTAATATAATGTGGGGTAATAAGCTTGCCATTTATAAAATTGATGTTTTGACAAAACAAAAAATGATAAATAATATTAATGAAGTGATGTCTAAAAACCCTTCAAAAAATGATTACAGGAAAGCTGCTGTTTATTTTTATGAGGAAAATATTCAGCTTGAAAAGGCTGTTAAATGGATTGATATAGCATTTGATGACAAAGATGATCTCAAGTATTGGCAACTCAGGTATAAGGCTGTGATTTATGAAAAAGCAGGAAAAATTAAAAAAGCAAAAAAATATGCCAAGATAGGCTATGAGGCTGCCATAAAATCCAAATCTCCTGATGCCATTAATACTTTAAAAATTGTGTATGACAGGTTAAATAGTTAGTTTAGTTTTCTTAGGATATTAGCAAATAAAATCGTCATAAATGCTCCTATAAAATTAAGCCATAAGTAGCTTATATCTGTCTTAAAGTATATAATGAAAATCAAAATTTGGGATATACATGCTGAGTAAAAAACTGAATTAGACTTAATTTTTTTGAAGAAAAATGCCACTAAAAATATTCCAAGAATTGTTCCGTAAAAA
>CEUN01155918.1_pt1 | contig 16664 bp, 12 predicted proteins | sample 361501 | NCBI WGS metagenome assembly CEUN01 (sample SAMEA2622801, study PRJEB7988) | marine metagenome | biome: marine biome (ENVO:00000447); feature: marine epipelagic mixed layer (ENVO:xxxxxxxxx); material: "saline water (ENVO:00002010), including plankton (ENVO:xxxxxxxx)" | depth 120 m | reverse complement strand
CCTATCGCAAAAGCGCCAAAAGCTCCATGAGTGGAGGTATGGCTATCACCACATACGATTGTTTTGCCAGGAAGTGTGTGACCTTGTTCAGGACCTATAACATGAACTATTCCTTGTAAAGGACTGAACCGATCGTGCAGAGTTACCCCGAACTCCTCGCAGTTCTTAGATAAAGCGTCCAACTGCTGTTTTGCTATTGGGTCCGTAATCGGCAATGATAGGTCCCAGGTAGGTGTATTATGATCAGCCACAGCAATCGTAAGATCAGGTCTCCGCACTTTCCGATTAGACATTCTAAGTCCGTCAAATGCTTGCGGTGATGTGACTTCATGCACCAAATGAAGGTCAACGTATAACAGGGATGGTTGACCAGGCGCCTCCTTAACCACGTGCCTATCCCATATTTTTTCAAACATTGTTTTAGGAGCCATTAAATCCTCTCTAATTATTATTACAATCTTTGAAAAGCTTACTTGGAATCAGAAGCGATCGCCCGGTTGAGCGCATTCATGTAAGCTTTTGCACTAGCAACTATTATGTCTGTATCGCTACCTCTACCTACAAACACATCATCATTTCTCTCTATTCTAATGGTCACATCACCAATAGCATCTATCCCTTCTGTGACTGCGTCCACTCTGAATTCGGTTAATTTATTGTTGACGTCAACCACGCGATTAATTGCTCTATACACTGCATCTACTGGTCCTGTCCCTGTTGCTGCATCAGTAACATTAGATCCATCTGGAAGTTTAACGCTAACCGTTGCAGTTGGCACGCCATGATCGCCCGTTGATACTTGAACATGATCCAGACCATAGGTTACAGGTACGTCAGCACTACGTCTTTGTGTTGACATGAGCGACTCAAGATCCTGATCAGTCACTTCTCTTTTGCGATCAGCTAATCCTTTGAATTCTTCAAAAACTTCATTAAGCTGCTCTTTTTCCAAGTGGTACCCGAGCTCCTCAAGTCTTGACCTAAGTCCAGCTCTACCACTTAATTTTCCTAGAACCAATGAATTACTAGGCCAACCGACAGCTTTTGGATCTATGATTTCGTATGTGCTTCTGTCTTTTAATACTCCGTCCTGATGAATTCCTGAAGCATGCCGAAATGCGTTAGCTCCTACAATCGCTTTGTTGGGCTGGACCGGAAAACCAGTAATATCACTCACTAGCCTGCTAGTCCTATAAATCTGCTTGGTATCAATGTTGGTTGAAACCTGAAATAAATCATCCCTGGTTTCAATCGCCATGATTATTTCTTCTAATGAAGCATTCCCAGCTCTTTCACCTAGTCCATTAATACAACCTTCGACTTGTCTAGCACCAGACTTAACAGCAGCCAAGCTGTTTGCTACTGAAAGCCCCAAATCATTATGACAATGTACACTGAGTACTGCTTTATCTATGTTTGGCACGTTAGATTTTATATCTTCAAGTCTCGAAGAGAATTCGGAGGGTATTGTGTACCCAACAGTGTCAGCAATATTAACAGTGGTCGCTCCTGCATCGATAACAGCTTCCAATAACTTGTACAGGTACTCAGGGTCTGTCCTAGTAGCATCCATTGGAGAAAACTCCACATCGTCACAATAACTCTTTGCTCTTTCAACCGATGCCACTGAGATATCAAGTACTTCCTCAGGGTTCTTACGAAGTTGATTCATTATCTGTATATCTGAGCTGGATATAAAGACGTGTATCCTTGGTCTAGCAGCCCCTTGAACGCCTTCCCAGGCTTTATCAACATCATCTACATAACAACGAGCAAGAGACGCGATTATTGGTTCCCGTACTTCCTTAGCTATTGTTTGAACTGCTTCAAGATCCCCAGGTGATGAAGCGGCGAAGCCCGCTTCAATCACATCCACTCCTAGCCTCTCAAGCTGTTTGGCGATCTCTAATTTTTCCTGCGTAGTCAAACCAATACCCGCGGACTGCTCTCCATCTCTCAGAGTTGTATCAAAAATAACCACTTTTTCTTCTGACATTTTCACTCCTTACTCTCTACTTGGTGTGACTTACCATTCTCTTATCCCGGCTTAATCCGCGTCAGATAAAAAAGACATCATACCTCTTAGTTCCTTGCCCACTTCTTCAATAGGATGTTCTGCGTTCTCTTCACGTAATCTATTAAATCTGGGGCGGCCCTCATCATTCTCTGTGATCCATTCCTTGGCAAATGATCCGTCCTGTATTTGAACTAAAACCTTCTTCATGTTCTCTTTGACACTGTCATCTATGACAACCGGACCGCGAGTGTAATCCCCATATTCTGCAGTATCACTTACCGAATATCTCATATACTCCATACCACCTTGGTAGAACAGATCTACTATGAGTTTCAACTCGTGCATACACTCAAAATAGGCAGATTCAGGTTGATATCCAGCATCAATTAGTGTCTCGAAGGCCGCTTTTACCAAAGCTGCTACTCCGCCGCAAAGTACCGCTTGTTCCCCAAACAGGTCAGTTTCAGTTTCTTCTTTAAAAGTTGTATCAAGTACCCCAGCTCGAGTACACCCTACTCCTCTCGAGTAGGCCAACCCAACAGCATGGGCATTTCCTGTAGCATCCTGATGAACAGCCAATAATCCAGGTACGCCTGAGTCCTTTGTGTACACTTCACGCATCCTGTGCCCAGGTGCTTTGGGAGCGACCATCGACACATCCACATTTTCAGGAGGCTTTATTGCATCGTAGTGAATATTGAAACCATGAGCAAACATTAAGGTTTTACCCGGAAGAAGATGAGGCAATATAGACTCGTTGTATACCTTCGCCTGTAAATGGTCGGGTATCAACACCATTATCACATCTGATTTCTCTGCTACCTCAGCCACTGTCCCAACATTTAGGCCCTCATTTTCAGCTTTGGTCCAGCTACTACTCCCCTCATATAACCCCACAGACACATTCAACCCAGAGTCTTTTAAATTTAAAGCATGAGCATGACCTTGACTTCCATATCCAATAATCCCGATATGCTTGCCAGACAATAAACTCATATCTGCGTCACTTTCATAATACATGTTTGCCATTTCATTTGCTCCTAATAATTGCTGAACTCATATTTATAACTGCACCAATAATCAATTCTTTCGTTCCGAATCAAATGTAACACCTCTATTCATAGCAATCTTCCCAGTACGCATTACTTCGTAGACACCAAATGCACCCAACAGATCCACCAATGAGTTGACTTTAACTTCATCTCCCGTCACTTCAACAATTAGCGTCTCAGGCGATATGTCTACGATTTTTGCTCTGAATATATCCACGATTTGCATTATCTCATTGCGATTAGAAACATCTGATTTGACTCTTATTAAAGCCAATTCTCTTGAAACTGCGCTCTCCTCCGAAATATCAGACACTTTTATCACTTCAACTAACTTATGAAGGTTCTTAGTGACCATTTCCACTGTCCTGACGTCTCCTTCCACTACAAATGTCATTCGTGACAATCCTGCAGCCTCACTCTTTCCCACAGCGAGGCTGGAGATGTTGTATCCGCGACGTCTAAACATACTTGAAATCCGATTTAGAACACCTGGCTGATCTTCAACCAAAGCTGTAATCGTATGTTTTTCTATATTTATAGGATTCATGTCACACAGTTATCTTTTTATTTATAGGCTCTTCAATGATGTCATATACAGTCATTCCTGAAGGAATCATGGGATACACATTCTCTTCTTGCTCAACTATAAAATCCACTAATACAGGACCTTCATGCTCCACAGCCTCTTTAATGGCAGCACGTACTTGGGTCTTATCTGTAACCCTTATCCCCTTTATGCCATATGCTTCAGCTAATTTGACGAAGTCAGGGTTACCTGTATATCCCGTTGAAACGTATGACCGATCAAAGAATATTTCTTGCCATTGTCTTACCATACCCAAGAAATCATTGTTCAATATGGCAAACTTTACCGGCAGCTTATTTTCCGCAATAGTCGCAAGTTCACAAAGAGTCATTTGGAATCCCCCGTCTCCAGCCACAGACCAAACCATAGCATCAGGATCTGCAACTTGTGCACCCATAGCAGCTGGTACTTCGTAGCCCATAGTCCCGGATCCTCCGGAAGTAAGCAAAGAACAAGGTTTCTTAAAACGGTAGTGCTGAGCGGCCCACATTTGATGTTGCCCCACCCCGGTGACTACGGTAGCTTGTCCTTCTGTGTATTCAGACAATTCTTTAATTACTTGTCTCGCCAGCAATTTGTCTGTTTCTGGTAGAGTCAAAGAAGGATGTTCTGCCTTAAGTTGATCGATCCTTTGGATCCATTCTGGATGAACACTCTCATTTACAAGTTCATTCAAAGCAGTCAAAACATGTTTAACATCTCCAACGATAGGGATATCAACAGAAATGTTTTTACCAATCTCTGATGGATCAATATCTACGTGGATCTTCTTGGAGTTAGTGGAAAACTTGCTGGTATCCCCCGTTATACGGTCATCAAACCGCATTCCTAAGGCAATTAAAAGGTCAGATTCCTCTAGAGCAAAACTAGAATAAGCCATTCCATGCATACCTGGCCAACCCGTCCACAAAACATGGTCTTCTGGAAAGGAACTCACTCCTAGCAACGTTGTTATGACAGGAATTTGAGCCTTTTCAGCCAATTCTTTGAGTTCCTTGTATGCCTTGGAAATTATTACACCGTGACCAGCGATTATTACTGGTCGCTGAGACTTATTAATTAGATTGGCGGCCTTTTTAATTTGCCGGCTGTTGCCTTCCAATTTGGGTTTATACCCAGCGATACTAACAGGACCGGGATCTTCATAGTTCACTTCCTGTAAAAACACATTCCTGGGTATGTCGACCAATACCGGACCAGGCCTTCCTGAATTGGCTATGTAGAAAGCTTCTCGAATGACACGGGAAATCTCACTTGCGTCCATTACTAGAAAATTGTGTTTTGTAATCGGGAGAGTTATCCCTGTTATATCAGTTTCTTGGAAAGCATCTGTGCCCAATGAAGCTGCTCCGACTTGACCTGTCACTATCACTAGCGGCACTGAATCCATTTGCGCGGATGCAATTCCCGTAACCAAATTTGTTGCTCCTGGGCCTGAAGTAGCAAATGCTACACCTGGTTTACCAGTTACTCGTGCATAACCATCAGCAGCTAATGACGCCCCTTGTTCATGTCTAACTAAAATATGTCTTAACTCTGGATATTCAGGCAACGATTGATAGAGAGGCAATATTGCCCCACCCGGAATACCAAATACAACATCACAGCCTTCTCTCAGAAGACTCTCACAAACTATTTGCGAACCTTTCCTGATCATTTCATTTCCTTTACCAATACCGATAAAAATACTAAACCATAGTTTTATTCAATAAATTTGGGCAAAAATAAATCCCGCCCAATATGGGACGGGATAAAAGCCACTCCCGTGGTACCACCCAATTTGCCTGCATAACTCTACTAGCAGACCACTCATTAACAGCTATTACGGCGCGACCGCCACGTTCCTAATAATTAACAAACTCAAAGTCCGAAGTATTTCAGAACAGGTGCTCCAGAGCGAGTTCACTAACTTTAGAAGGCATCGCATTCACAGCAACCAGCGACTCTCTTAGCCTTTAGATTTAAGCTACTACTCTCTTTCAAAGCATTTATATTAAGTTTTCAATCTCGACAAGGAGGTAATGGTACCATTCCATGCGTCCCGTGGTCAATGAAATATAATTAAAACCTGCATATCAATTAACGCAAAAACTCTTAAGTTCTTTTTCTCGTGTAAAATGTAGCCAGTGTTGACAAAATGAATATCTTTCTGCTGATGTTAGTTTCACAGAGTGTATTTAGAGGTTTAGTTAATGATTGAACATGACGTTTTAATAATTGGAGCGGGCTTAGCAGGGATGCGAGCGGCTTTGGCCGCAAAACAAGAAGGGGTTGATGTCGCTGTCGTATCCAAAGTTCACCCGGTAAGGAGCCATTCGAATGCTGCCCAAGGGGGTATAAATGCTGCTTTGACCGACCGGGGCGACGACTGGCGTGATCACGCTTACGATACGATCAAAGGTAGCGACTACCTTGGTGACCAAGATGCGATATCCATAATGTGCAAGGAAGCCGGTGACGAAGTTATAGCCATGGAGCATATGGGGGCGATCTTTAACCGGGACGAGGAAGGACGGCTGGGAACTAGGAGTTTTGGTGGTCAACGGCAGGCAAGGACATTCTTTGTGGCAGATTTCACAGGACAAGCGCTTCTTCACGTTCTATACGAGCAAATTATGAAAGCTGGTGCTAGAGTTTATGAAGAATGGTTTGTTCTTTCCCTAATAGTTAAGGATGGCCGATGTGGCGGGGTCGTAATGATGGATATCCGGACCGGCAAAATAGAAGTTGTAAAAGCTAAAGCAGTTATACTCGCAGCCGGTGGACTGGGCAGAGTTTTTGAGCCAAGCACAAACGCCCTGATCTGTACTGGTGACGGAATGAGCCTGGGTTATAGGGCAGGAGCCTCTCTAATGGATATGGAAATGGTTCAATACCACCCTACCACATTGAAGGGAAGTGGGGTTTTAATAAGTGAAGCCGCCAGAGGGGAAGGAGCATACCTTCTGAACTCAGAAAACGAAAGATTCATGCTTCGGTATGCACCGGAATTCAAAGAGTTGGCCTCGCGAGATGTGGTTTCTCGATGTGAACAAACGGAAATAGATGAGGGGCGAGGTATAGATGGTTGTGTCCTGCTAGATTTACGACACCTTGGGGAAAAGTACATCAGTGAGAGACTATCTCAAATCAGAGAATTAGCCATGGATTTCGCGAACGTCGACATGGTCACCGACCCCGTACCAATTATGCCGGGAATGCATTATCAAATGGGAGGAGTGCAGGCTAACATCGACGGCGAAACAAAAGTACCTGGTCTATATGCAGCGGGTGAAGTCGCATGCGTCAGTGTTCATGGTGGGAACAGACTCGGAGCAAATTCATTACTCGACACACTTGTGTTTGGTAGACGTTCAGGATTACATGCCTCAGAGTTGAGTAAGAAAATTGGACATATCAATATTAACGAAAACGACGCACAATCGGATAAAGAAAACATACAGCGTCTTTTAGACAATGACAAAGGTGAATCCTTCGGTCAAATCCGGCTCGACATGGGCACAGCTATGAAGGAACATTTTGGAGTGTTTAGAGAAGAAAACAGCATGGCAAAAGGGGTGGAAAAAATACAGGCGGTAAAAAAACGAGCTGAGAACGTTTATGTTGCTGATAAAACTAGTACATTCAACACCAACCTTTTATTCACACTAGAACTCGGGTTTATGATTGAATGCGCTGAAACTATAGCAGCTAGTGCAATAGATCGTAAGGAGAGCAGAGGGGCTCACACTAGAACTGATATGCCAGACAGGGATGATAAAAATTGGATGAAACATATTTTAGTTAACAAAAATGAGGACTCTCACGAAATTTCCTACAAAGACGTGGTTATCACCGAATGGGAACCTCAAATAAGACAATACTAAAAACTACAAGGAAGTCAGGCTCATGGAAGTAAAATTCAACGTAAGAAGATTCGATCCCGAATCGACTAATAACGTGCCTCATTTTCAAGAATACCAGCTTGAAATGGACTCATCAGCGACAGTACTAGATGCTTTAATAGACATCAGAGAAAATATGGACGGCACTTTGAGCCTAAGGTGCTCCTGCAGAAGTGCCATCTGCGGATCCTGTGCAATGAAAATAAATGGTGAAGCTGGTCTTGCATGCAACACCAAAATAATTGATGTTCAGAAAAAAGATGGTTCAGAAATTACTATTGAGCCGGCTGGCAATCTGCCAGTTGTAAAAGATTTAGTTGTAGACTTTCAGCCGTTTTGGTCAAAAGTGAAATCCGTTGACCCATGGCTCAGACCTGACGGAGAGGAACCAGAAACAGAATATTTAGCACCAGATGATGACATGTTACATTTAGCAAATGTAGTCTCATGCATACTGTGTGGTGCATGTGTATCGGACTGTACAGTATTAGAAGTGGATGATGATTTCTTAGGGCCTGCGGCTTTAGCTAAATCCTACAGGTTTGTTAGGGATCCCAGAGATGATGCAGACGAAACCCGACTCCAGCAGCTTAACGAACCAGGAGGGGTGTGGGATTGCACCAGATGTATGAAATGCGTAGAGGTCTGTCCCAAAGGTGTAGATCCCATGGGTAGAATAATGAATCTCCGTGACAGAGTCATGGAGGCGGGGTACAACAATACCAACGGTGCTAGGCATGCCAATGCATTCACTGATTCAGTAAAGCACAGTGGATGGCTCGACGAACTCCGGCTTCCAATAAAAAGCTTCGGTATATTTAATATCAAAGCGATGATTTCTCTAATTCCCACAGGTGTACGCGCACAATTGAAAGGGAAAAGACCTCCAATATTCCACAAAAGTATTCCAGGCGCCGAAAACGTACGAAAAATTTTTGAAAAGGTTGAGACTAGAAAATGAGATATGCTTTTTATCCAGGCTGTGTCGCTCGAGGTGCATGCCCAGAACTTTATACCTCCACATTAGAAGTATGCGAGATTCTAGGAATCGAGCTTGATGAAGATTCACTAAGAGGAGCCTCTTGTACAGGAGCTGGCGTACTACAAGAAAAAAATGAAAGGTTGGGTGACACTCTCAATGCCCGAACATTCGCTATGGCTGAGAAAGCCGGATTACCACTTATGACAATATGTAGTACATGTCAGGGAGTAATGGCTCAAGCGAATGAAAGACTAACTGCAGACCCAGAATATTTAGAATCTATAAATGAGGACCTCAGAGAGGAAGGATTAGAATACAAGGGAACAGTGGAGCCAAAACACTTATTATGGGTAATCGCTGAAGACCTCGGCATTGAGTTCCTTGAATCTAAAATTGTAAGAAAACTTGATGGTTTGAAATTAGCACCGTTTTACGGGTGCTATATTGTACGACCTTCCAAAGCCTTAGGCTTAAAGGAAAACCCAGGCCGTAAGGAAGCACTAGAAGCTGTTATTGAAGCAGTAGGAGGGGAAGTGGTGGATTTCCCTGGGAAAACCCTTTGTTGTGGATTTCCCATACTTACCATTAATCCTACTAACTCAGTAAACATGGTTGCTAATCACACTATTGACGCAAAAGACCGCGGCGCTGACGCAATGGTAACTCCATGCCCGCTCTGTCATTTGAATTTAGATGGATATCAGCCCAACGCATCCTCGTTGAGGAAGCGTGACATAGACTTGCCTATCATTCACTTGCCACAATTAGTGGGGCTATCTCTAGGAATTAAACCGGAGAAAATGAGACTAAATAAGCACATAGTATCCACTAAAAAAATACTCTCAGAACTTGTAGTTTCACCTTAAGGTCGGGCTACAGTTGAAGGTTTTGATGGGACCATCAATACAAGTAAGCCTATGCCAGCGCATAAAACTAGTGAGACTGCTGCCGTAGTTTGGCCCAATCCCAAAGTATGAGAGACAACCCCCCAACCAAACGGCCCAACTATAGCAGCACACCTACTGACCATGCTATACATAGCAAAATATTGGCCCACCTTGTTTTTCTCAGCCCTCTGAATTATGAAGGGCCTCTCTGACACATACAGGCCCGCCATAAAGATCCCGCTCAACACCCCAACCAACCACCACAAATACCCTGGCAAATCCATCATAGGTATTAGTACCCCTAGAGTGAGTAATAACAGCCACCCAAATACATTAATTTTCAAAACTGGTGATGCGCCTATATTATCAACAAGAAATCCCCATAAAAGGCCTGAAGGGATCCCACACAATATCCCTACTAACAGAACTAACTGAACTTCACCTTTTGTAAGTCCGACAGTCTGTGTGGCATAAATTATGGCAAATGTGGCAGCTGTGTTAGCTGCCCAAAAATACCAAAATCTGGCTATTAAAAATCTAATCCAATATGAATCACCACCCGAATGTTTAATAGTTTCAATAGAATTAGAAATACCATTTAAAAAAATCCTCGAAAAAGATAAATTCGAGTAATTTAACCGCTTGTATCTACCAAATAACAAAAGCGGTAAATTAAATAAAAACATCGAAATTGCCATTATTTTGAATACAAATATTTCACCTCTTGAATCCAAAAACAGCAAACTAATTAGCACAGCCAATATTGCCCCCCCATAACCTATACCAACCCCAAGTCCCCCAATGCGCCCAACGTCTTTGGAAGAACTTATATCTTCCAGATTTCCGTTATACAAAATCACGGCCAACTGTGAAGTAATGACTGCCCCCGAAAAGAGTAAAAGGGAAATAACATATCCATATACCCCTATCAAAAATGTAAAACCTAAACATAAGAGTGTAACAACCGTCAAGAATGGCAACCGTGTTCCAAACTCATCAGATATAGCACCAATAAGTGGTGCTACAAAAAATAGAATCAACATTGAGGCAGCAATCAAATAACCCAAAGTTCCATCGCTACCACCCATATCACCTGTAATCCATAAAGGAAACACAAGCCCGACTACCCCTGTAGTGAACAATGTGTTACCCATGTCGTAAGACACCCAAGCGCTTAATACTAATCGATTATTCATCTAATTATTAAAGGAGAACAAACACGCGTGAGCATACTTACTAATTCGATCGACAATATCCGTACCCTTATTGCATATTAAACAAATTTTATTCTTGCCAAGCTAGGCAATGGTCGGGGCGACTGGACTTGAACCAGCGACCTCCACGTCCCGAACGTGGCGCGCTACCAACTGCGCTACGCCCCGATAAATTTATCCAACAATTCTAGTGATAAAAGCCCTCTATATTCAATACTGCATACGTGAAAGGAGGAACAGATAACTCAAATAATAAAATCGTAGTCTTGCCTATTCTTTGACCACTAAATAAATGACATGTTAGCCTATTTCGGCGAAATAAAACTTGCTGTTTTCTATTTGTTAGAAAAAACACATTTGAACATTGTATTGTCGGAGACTATGGAATCTAATTTTTTAAATAGCTTTTCACTCAAATCACTAGTTGTGGTTTCCCTTTTAACAGCATTTTCACAGGTATCACTCGGCGGTTTTGTCCGTGTTTCAGAATCTGGACTAGGTTGCCCGGATTGGCCGTTATGTCATGGAGAATTAATCCCACCGTTTGAATATCACACAATGATCGAATATTCACATAGATTAACAGGGACTGTTCTAGGTGTTTTTATCATTTTGATGGTTACTGTTGTACTGTTCAAATACAGACATTCTAGAGATCTGCTAATCCTAAGTATTTGTTCCCTCATCTTAGTAATCTTTGCTGGGATACTTGGTGGTATAACAGTGGTTACCGAATTGGTATGGTGGATACGGCTGATACATCTAGGAATTGCCCAAGCCTTGATAGCCATTCTAACAGTGCTAACAGGTTTCTTGTTTTTACCATACGGAATCGAGATACCATACAAATTATTCAAACAAAGGAAAAAAGAAATAGTTTATATTTTGGTAACTATTTATTTACTGATTCTATCGGGTTCTTATGTGGTTGGCACTGGGGCCTCAGCAGTCTGTACGTCTTGGCCCTTATGTCAAGGTTTCAGTCTTCCATGGAAAGAAATTTATGTAATACATATGCTTCACAGATATATTGCAGCAATAGCGCTTCTAGGAATGCTATTCACAACTATCAAATGGCTAAAGACTCACAATTTATCACCAAGGCTAAAAAAGGCTTTACACAGCTTATTCGGCCTGATAGCTGTGCAAATCATAATTGGGGCAATCATAATATTTACCGAATTCCATCCACACATAAAAGCTTTTCATTTATCAATTGCTACGTTAGTCTGGATAGCTGCTGTGTACCTTTCATTCGTTATTTATAAAGCATATCCAGAAAAAAAGAACAATGATTTCAAATTACATAGCCTTAACTAAACCCAAAATAATCGTACTGTTGTTAATAACGGCGGTGGGTGGTTTATTTCTCGCCTCTGACGGAGTACCAGGGATGGTCATCACAATCTCGGTAATCATCGGTGGATCGCTAGCTGCAGGTGGCGCCAATGCTTTAAACCATTACATTGATCGTGACATAGATTTAAAAATGAAACGTACAAGTAACAGACCAGTAGCGTCTGGAACGGTAAAGCCTGTAAACGCTTTGTTGTTTGGTATATTGTTAAACTTGGTTGCTTTTGGTGTCCTATGGCAGTGGGCAAACCTGATTAGTGCACTTTTAACTCTATCAGCAACCTTATTCTATATTTTTATATACACCCTCGGACTAAAAAGAAGATCTACACAAAACATAGTGATTGGAGGAGCCGCAGGCTCTATCCCTCCCATGGTCGGATGGGCTGCCGTCACAGGAACTGTTATTGACCCATCGCCCATAATTCTATTCGCTATAGTTTTCTTATGGACCCCCCCACATTTTTGGGCTCTATCACTAATTTTGAAAGATGATTATGCAGAAGCAGGGGTTCCAATGCTACCGGTAATCTCCGGAGTCCAGCATACCAAGACTCAAATTTTCGTTTATACATGGATCCTTTTACTCCTTGCAATAGTCTCGATATTTCTATCTGACAAGCTCGATGTTATATACGGATTAATTTCCATATTGCTATCATGTGGATTCATATTTATGGCATGGAAACTTCGTAAAGCTTCAAATATAAAACTAGCTATGCCTACATATCTATTCTCCATGCTTTATTTGGCACTATTATTCATGGCGATGGTATTAGAAAGTTTAATTACATACGAAAATTTTATAAAATGGTAATCTTTAGGAGTAAAAAAGGCTGTTGATCAAACCAACCATTTTTGTTTACAAATTTAGGTTGACGAAATCAGTGAAAATTTGATAGCTTTCACAGTCGGTGTCGAGTAGAATTTATGTGTAATGATGAGGTTAAGCAAGACATTCATGAATTTTAGACGAATAATGAAAATATTTCCGTTGCTCAGCTTAGTGGTTCTATCCTTTGTTGCAATGGGATGCTACCCCGAACATAATCAATCCACTTTCGACCCAAAAGGACCCGTAGCTGAAGCGCAGTTAGTGATATTTTGGTGGATACTCATAGGTGGAGTTATTGTCACAGTTCTTGTGGAAATTGCCCTCATTTACGCCATATTTAAATTCAGGCGAAAAAACGAAGATGAAATGCCCAAACAAGTACATGGAAACATTCGTTTGGAAATTATATGGACCGTGATCCCAGCCATATTTTTAGCGATTATAATGGTTCCTACCATACAAACTTTGTTCTATGCTTCTGAAGCCCCTAAGTCAGCCTTACCTCAGCACACTCTGGAAGCAATCGGACACCAATGGTGGTTTGAGTTCAGGTATCCAAATCCTGAAAACCCAGAAGAAGAAATCGTAACAGCCAATGAAGTCTACATCCCAGTAGGTTATCCAATTGCAATAAATTTAGAGTCAGTAGACGTCATCCATAGTTTTTGGGTTCCCAAGTTAGCCGGCAAGGTAGATATGGTACCAAGTGAAGGAAACTACATGTGGTTCGAAGCGGATGAACCAGGAGAGTATTATGGTCAGTGTGCGGAATACTGTGGGGAATCTCATGCAAATATGAAATTTAAAGTTATTGCTGTACCAGAAGTAGATTTCAACGCCTGGTTGCAATATCAAGCACAACCTGCTTTTGAGTCTGGTGATCCATTAGCCTTAGAGGGTGCGGATGTTTTTAAAGACGCAGGATGCTCAGGGTGCCACGCCACCAAGACTGTAGTCAAAAAAGGATCCAAAGGAAGAGTTGGGCCGAACTTAGCACACCTGGCATCCAGACAAGATTTGGCAGCTGGTATGCTCGACAACTCAAACCCTGATGGCTCAGTGAATGACTCCTATTTACAAAAAAATCTCAGAATATGGCTAGAAGACCCAAATTCAATCAAGCCAGGAAACATAATGTCCGCTCAGGCAGCAGTTTATACGGATGAAAATAAAAAACTAACCGAGGCGCAAATATCTGCCCTTGTAAATTACTTAACATCATTAAAATAGGATGAGAACAAAAACAGTGAGAAGAATATCTGCAATTTTTTGTGAGGTCAGCAATTGAGTACTTTCCCTCTATCGATTCCAAGACCAGTTCACCCAACAGGTATATGGAGTTGGATCACTACTATTGACCACAAAAGAATAGGGATACTCTACGGAGTTACCGCTTTCCTAATGTTTTTGTCAGGTGGGATAGAAGCAACACTCATGAGAATTCAGCTTGCAGGGCCAGAATTGGACATTGTGAGTGCAGCAGTGTACAACCAGTTGTTCACCATGCATGGAACAACCATGATCTTTCTAGCAATAATGCCTCTCAGTGCAGCGTTTTTCAACTTTGTAATACCATTACAGATTGGAGCGAGAGATGTTGCCTTCCCACGCCTTAATGCGTTCAGCTATTGGACTTTCCTTGGTGGCGCCTTGATGCTAAAGCTAAGCTGGATAGGTGGAGCAACAGATGCTGGATGGTTCGGATACGCTCCATTAACATCAATTGCTCAAAACCCAGGTACGGGGATAGATTTTTGGATAATTAGTTTGCAGGTCTTAGGTGTAGCTTCACTGGCTGCCTCTTTCAACTTCATTGTCACTATAATAAATATGCGTGCCCCAGGAATGAGCATGATGAGGATGCCGCTGTTCACGTGGATGACTTTCATAACTGCAATACTGCTAGTGTTAGCATTCCCCGTGATCACAGTTGCCTTGATCGAATTAACATTTGATCGCTATTTCGCGTTCAATTTCTTTAATGTTGCAAACGGTGGAAGTGTAGTTCTTTGGCAACACTTATTCTGGGTCTTCGGGCATCCAGAAGTTTATATTTTGATCTTACCTGCTATGGGAATCGTGTCAGAAGTATTACCGGTGTTTTCAAAAAAACCACTGTTTGGTTACACGACGGTTGTTCTTGCAGGAGCAATTATCGCATTCATGGGCTGGATGGTCTGGAGCCACCACATGTTTACAGTAGGGTTGGGAGCAGTTGCCAACGCAGTATTCACAGTAACGACGATGCTTATCGCAGTGCCTACGGGAATAAAAGTATTCAACTGGATAGGAACAATTTGGGGGGGCTCCCTAAAGCTTAACACCCCGATGCTATTTTCCTTAGGGTTTATAGCAATGTTCTTACTTGGTGGGGTTAGTGGTGTAATGCACGCTGTTTCAGCATCTGATGCACAACAGCAGGACACATATTTTATACCCGCCCACATACATTACGTATTGTTTGGTGGAGCCATAATGGCAATTCTATCCGGTATATATTACTGGTTTCCCAAATATTCCGGAAAAATGTATAGCGAAAAGCTTGGGAAAATTTCCTTCTGGCTTATAATGCTTGGACAAAATGTAACATTCTTCCCTATGCACTTTGTTGGATTAGACGGAATGCCAAGAAGAATCTATACATACGTTGAAGGCATGGGATGGGAAATGTGGAATGGCGTAGCTACAGGCGGAGTATTCATACTGATATTAGGATTTCTTTTTGTCCTGCACAACATCGGATATCACTGGAAAAATGGTAAACAAGCCCCTGGAGACCCTTGGGATGGTAGAACATTAGAATGGTCAATCCCGTCTCCTCCCCCAGAATATAATTTCAAGGAAATTCCTGTCGTGAAAGGTCTAGATGACTGGTGGATCACTAAACAGGGGTCCCCTCAACGATCCGTACCAACGGGTGGAGGCTCAGGTGATGAAGAACACGACATTCATTTGCCTCAGCCGTCATACTGGCCTATGGTTAGCGCAATCGGATTATTCATTTCGGCCTACGGGGTGGTATTCAACGATTTGATCGTACCATGGGGCCTAGCGACAATAGGCCTAGTAATCGGCTTCATAGGCGTATATGCATGGTCATTGGAGCCAGTAAATGACCCAGATGAAAACTCTACACACTAAGAGGGGCTGTGCAAATTGACACAGGAACATACTTCAACGATACACGGCGAACACGAAGAAACTTCGACTGGTCTTAACCATCGAAAGATGCTCATGTGGGCCTTCTTAGGCTCGGACTGCATGTTTTTTGGAACCTTGATCGCCACATATTTGGTCTACAAAGGCAAGAGTTTATCGGGACCTATGCCAGTAGACGTATTTGATATTCTAGTCACATCCGTGAGCACCTTCGTACTCCTTATGAGCAGTATGAGTATGGTCCTTGCTTACGCAGCTCTGACTCGCGGAAGTATGAAAGGATTCAGGATATGGATGGTTTCAACAGCCATCATGGGAGCCACTTTTGTGGGATTCCAAGTTTATGAATTCAGTAGCTTCGCCAACCACCATGTTCATGTTGATTGTGTCCACCCTCATGAGATGACGGAGTTAGAGCAAACTGTGTTTGATGAAGATTGCGAAAAAGCCATTGCTGAAGGTAAAGATTATGTAGACAAGAAAATTGGTCTCAAACCGCAGACCAACCTGTTTGGCACGACCTTTTATACACTCACTGGATTTCACGGAGCGCACGTCACGCTAGGCATAATATGGTTACTATCTTTGCTATTGTTGTCGTTTAAGAAAGGAGTAATCACCCCTCAAAAAGATTTGGATGTTGATCTCGCAGCCCTTTATTGGCACTTTGTGGATATTGTTTGGATAGTCAT
>CEUN01013430.1_pt1 | contig 16667 bp, 15 predicted proteins | sample 361501 | NCBI WGS metagenome assembly CEUN01 (sample SAMEA2622801, study PRJEB7988) | marine metagenome | biome: marine biome (ENVO:00000447); feature: marine epipelagic mixed layer (ENVO:xxxxxxxxx); material: "saline water (ENVO:00002010), including plankton (ENVO:xxxxxxxx)" | depth 120 m | reverse complement strand
AATGCAGCAACCAAAGAACAAAAAGAATGTAATTTATATATTGATCGCTATCAAATATCTACACAAGCAGCTCAAGGATCTCCTTTTATTTATGAAACTATTATAGATACTTATACTGGAGAAATAGTAAGTAGGAAAAAAATTCATAAGGAACTTTACACTAAAAATTAACTGTAGCTAAAATAACACCAAAAAAGACTAAGAGTGTAGATAGTATTCTTAATCTAGTTAATTTTTCTTTTAAAAATAGCCAAGATAAAAGCACTATAAACACAACTGAGGTTTGGCCAATAATACTTGTAACTGATGGTTTTTCAATAAATGCATATCCTAAAATCCAGCACCCAAGTGCAAAAAATGGCCCAAGTATTGATGCTATAATTAAAGGCTTATAATTTTTCTTTTCTTTTAATGGCTCAAGTAATTGAGGCCTGTTTTTTTGGAATAAAAATATAAGCCATGATAAAATAACTCCTGGAATTAGTCGAAATGCTGTTACCCATAAATTCAGCTTAATCCCACTTATGCCAGGTTCATTTATTCTATTTAAAACAGTTTTTAAATAAACAACCCCCAAACCTGTGCATGCCATTGCTCCCAAAACTAATAAAATACCAAATCTTTTGACTGTATAATCAATATCTTCATAGTCATTTTCATAGGTTAAAATTAATAACCCTGAAATTGTAATGATAAATCCAATGATTTGTATTGTAGTAAGACTTTGATTAGGCAATAATAATATTGAATAGGAATAAATCATGATTGGAGAAAAAGAATCAACAATAGCAACACGATTAGCCCCAATTTTATTTAATGCATAAATAAAAATAGTGTCCCCTAATACCATCCCAAGTGCACCACTAATTAAAATAATAAAGTATTCGTGGCTATATAAATGCCCATACCAAAATGGAACATTAAAAATTAAAAATGATATACAAAAAAGGAAAAAACCAATGGAATTTTTAATAGGATTAATTAAAAATGGAGATACATTATTAGTAATGGGTTTAATAATGGTTACCGTAATACTCCAAAAAATGGATGCACAAAGAGCAAATAAAATTCCGTAATAATGATCTGGCATTAATAGGTTGCCATAGTAGAATCAATTTCTAAAGCCCAACTTATAATTCCACCACTTAAATTATAAATATTAAAATAACCTTGTTGATTAAGAAATTGACAAATTTGGGCAGACCTCCCACCTGATTTACACATAATAACAACCGGTTTTGAAAAATCAATTTTATTTAATTGTAAAGGAATAGAATTCATAGGAATATGTTGTGCTGATTCTAATTTACATATTTCTAATTCTGAATTTTCTCTAACATCAATTAATGTAAAATCATCATTTTGATCTATTTTATGTTTTAATTCGTTTACAGTAATAGCTTTAAAAGTGCTCATTAATTAATTCCTCCAATTGTAATTCATCTATAATTTTAATATTTAAATCTTCTGCTTTATTATACTTTGAACCTGGATTATCTCCACATAATAAAAAATCAGTTTTTTTACTTACAGATGAAGAGACTTTTCCTCCATTTTTTTCAATGATCATTTTTGCTTCTTGTCTAGATAAAGATGGTAAGGTTCCTGTAATAACAAAATTTTTATTAGACAAAATAGTAGATGCTTGAGTTTGTCGTTCAAATACAACTCCCAATTCAAAACATTTTTTAATAATCATAATATTGTTTTCATCTTGAAAATATTGCATAATGGAATTTGCAACAATGTCACCTACCTCATTAATAGAAACCAAATCATCAAAAGTGGCATTAATTAAATTGTCCATTGTACTATTAAATTTATTATCTAAAACTGTTGAAAGGTGTGCTCCAACATTACGAATACCTAAACCATGAATAAATCGATTCATAGTTGTATGTTTTGATTTATTAATTGAATTAATAATATTATTCGCAGATTTATCCCCTAATCTATCTAGCTGAGATAATTGTTCATGAGTTAACATAAAAATATCAGCAATATTGAATATTAATTTATTATGAATTAAAAGTTGAACAATTTTTTCACCCAAACCATCTATATCTAAACAATTCTTAGATACAAAATGTTGAATTTTTCCTTCTATTTGTGCTGGGCAATTCACATTTAAACACCTCATTATAGCTTCATCATCAATTTTATATACAGATTTAGCACAGCTAGGGCATATCGATGAAATAATATAAGGTGTAGTATTTGAAGATCTTTTTTCCTTAATTACCTTCACTATTTCGGGTATCACATCCCCAGCTCTTTGGATGACCGCAGTGTCTCCAATACGTATATCTTTTTTATTAATTTCATCTTGGTTATGCAAAGTTGCATTTGATACAATTACTCCACCTACATTAATTGGTGTTAATTTTGCAACCGGAGTAATAGCTCCTGTTCTACCAACACTTAAAATAATATTTTCAATAATTGTATGAGCTTGTGATGGTTTTAATTTAGCAGCAATAGCCCATCTAGGAGAGCGAGTTCTTTCTCCTAATATCTGTTGTGAGTGATATGAATTTACTTTAAATACTACCCCATCAATATCATATGTTAGATTATTTCTAATAGATTCAATGTGGCTATAATAAGAACTCAAAAATTGTATACCATTTCCTACTTGTGCTTCTGGATTAACTGGTAGCCCCCATTTAGGTAAAAGATTAAGAAATTCAATTTGAGAATTAATATCCAAATCTTTAATATAACCAGGAGCATAACAATAAATTCGCAAAGGACGATTTGCTGTCACTGAAGAATCTAATTGCCTTAAACTGCCCGCTGCACAATTTCTAGGATTTGAAAAAACTGGCTCGCCATTATCTATTCTTTCCTTATTTAAAGCCTCAAAATCGATATGATTAATAAACACTTCCCCTCTAACTTCTAAGATTTCAGGAATAAGATGTCCATCATGTAAAGATAATGGGATAGCTTTTATCGTTTTAAGATTTTCTGTAATATCTTCACCAACATATCCATTCCCTCTTGTAGATCCACTAATAAATTGACCTTTTTCATAAATTAACTCTACAGCTAACCCATCTAGTTTAGGTTCTCCTATATATTCTATATTAGAAGTATCTAGACCTTTTTTCATTTGAGTATTGAATAAATCTAATTCCTGAACATTCATTGCATTTGATAATGATAATAACGGGATTCTATGATTAATTTGAGTAAATTGTTCTAAAGGTTTAGCTCCCACACGTTTAGTAGGAGAATCTAAACAAATTAAATTGGGATAATCAGATTCTAACTGTTGTAATTCTTTAAATAAAATATCGTATTCATAATCAGAAATTATAGGATTATCATGAACATAATATTCAATATTATGCTGATTTATTTTTTGTGTTAAATCTTTAATTTTATTTTGGATATCCATTATTTGGATATTAAATCGGACAACTCTGATTTAATAGAATCAGTTAATTTAAAATACTGTGTACTAGAAAATTTAAATGTTTTATGTGAATAATCGCCATTTGATAATGCTGTATATTGCTCTTTATAGTAATCTTTATTATTTACTATATGTGTTAAAGACTCAATAAAATAATCAATATCTTCTTCAGTATTGTAAATGCCAAAACTAGCACGCACCATGCCCATCCAAGGTTCTATATGCCAAGGGGATTGTTTTAGTCTTTTTTTTGCATCAATAATTTGTTCTCCATGTGTCATTTCTAGCATTTTTTCTACATAAGGATGAGCACAAAAACATTCATTACGTACCGCTATATTAAAATAATCATTTAATGCAGCTGCTACAATGCCATGATCCATAGATTTTACATTAAATGAAATTGTTCCTGCACGCGGACATTTTTGTGTACATGTTTCTCCATAAATCACAATATCATCAATTTGTAACATTTTATTTAATGCACGATTTGTTAACTCCATATCTTCATCTAACACATTTTCCATACCCACCTGATCTAAAATATGGATAGCTGCACCTAATGTAATCGCTCCTAAAATATTAGGGGTTCCAGCTTCTTCTCTATCTGGAAATGTTTGAGTTACAAAATAATTATCTGGGAATACTCTATCAACCATCCCTCCACCTACTTCATCTGGTTCAACAGCTGACAAAAATGATTTTCTGGCAATTACTACACCAGGAGACCCTGGAGCATATGTTTTATGACCAGAAAAGACTAAAGCATCAATATTTTTAGCTGCATTTTTAAATCCACTCATCTTAATTGGGACATGAGCTGCTAATTGTGCAGCATCAACTATAATATAAGCACCATATTTATGAGCAAGTTCAGCAATATCATTGATTGGGTTAATAATGCCGGTAACATTACTAATCCCTGTTACAGAAACATAATTCACCCTACCTTCAAATTCTTTTAAATAATTTTCTAATAATTCTATATCAATACAACCCATCTTAGCTTCATTCATATCAACAGGAATATGCATTACTTTTCCTCCATGCTTTCGATGAGGTAAATCATTTGAATGATGTTCCATAATAGAAACAAAAACTATATCTTTTGTAGGACGGTATTGATTTAATGTTCTCGCAATTCGATTCATCCCTGATGTGGTTCCTGAGCCTGAAAAAAAACATGTATATTCATTAGGATCTGCTTGTACAAATTCTAACATTCTTTGATGAATCCAATTATATGTTTTAGTTGCAATTTTAGCACTAAAATGCATTACTGAATGCGTGTTAGAATAATGCTTTAAAAATTCGGAAGCTACCCTATAAGCTCCCCCCATCATTAATGTAGATGCTGTCGAATCTAAATAAGTTCTTTTAATTGATTCCCCTGATACGACAGTATATTTCGTATCTAAACCAATAAAATCTTTGCTAAGTTCTTTATGCAATAATTCTTGATATTTGGCACTATTTTTTTTATCTAATATTGTATCCATATCCATAATAGAATTTACTTTATTTTTATGCTTTCAGTATATAAGTTTTTTAATTTATTTGTTATAACATAATCAGAACACCAACTATCCCAATAACAAGGTAAAATATCAACTCCTGTTGATGTAATAAAAGCTTCATCCATATCATTAATATCATCATAATTAATATGAGATTCTTGTATTGAATAACCTTTGGAAAGTGATAATTGAATAATTTTTTGCCTAGTTATTCCATTTAAAATACCTAAATCAATAGCGGGTGTATAAATAGTACTTCCCTTAATAAAGAAAATATTGCGTATAGCGCCCTCTGTAATAATATTCGATTGATTATAAAAAATCGGCTCAAATGCTCCAGCTAATTTAGCATCTTTAATGGCCATAAAATTCCCCATATAAGAAAGTGATTTATACATAGGCTTAAATCGTAAAATGGGGTATAAGTCTTCTGAATAAAAAAGAACTTTTACACAATTTGTATTAAGTTCTGGCAATTCGCGTATAAATATATAATATTCTAAATTATTCCAATCCTCTGTTAATGGTAGTACAACGATTTTAATAAGACCTTCCGAAATAGAATTGTAATCTATTACTTTTTTTGAATCTGCATAAATTTTTTCCCTATTTAGTTTTGAAAAATCAAAAAAAGAATTGTCAAATAATCTATCTAAATGATCATCAAAAAATAGCATTTTATCATTAACAAATTTGATAGTTTCAAAGATGCCAATACCACACAATAAATTCTCATTAATATTAATTGCTTTAGCATCTAAAAATTGATTTTTATAATATGATATCACAATAAAGGTTCCAAAATTTTACTTTTTTGTTGCGCTTCAAACCATTCATCTTCTGAAATAGAATCCCATACAATTCCACCACCTATACCATACTCATATTGATCATGTATTTTTAATAAAGTCCTAATACATATATTAAAAGACATATCATTATTTGGAGTAATATATCCAAAACTTCCTGTATAAATATTGCGTGATTTTGATTCAAGTTCATCAATAATTTTCATCGCACTTTCTTTAGGTGCTCCTGTAATGGAACCTCCAGGGAATAAGGCTTTAAAAATATCCACCTCTGAAATCGTTGGCTTTAGTTTTCCTGATATTTTAGTAATCATATGATGAATAGTTTTAAAAGTTTTAATATCGTATAGTTTATCAATATTTATACTACCAATATCACATATTTTACCTAAATCGTTTCGCAATAAATCAACAATCATTAAATGTTCTGCTTTATCTTTTGTGCTATTTTTTAAATCATTTTTTAATTTATTATCTTGTTCTCTATTACTTATACTGGGCCGTGTTCCCTTTATAGGTGATGTTTCAATAATTCCATCCTTTACTTTTAAAAAAGATTCTGGAGAACAAGATAAAATATCAAATTTTTCAGTTTTTAAAAAAACACCTTCTTCTGGTTTTGATAAAAACCGTAATATTTGATATAAATTAAAAGAATTTTTAGTATTAGAGTTAAAAAATTTAAAATCTGTAAAATTAATCTGGTAGACATCCCCATTTTTTAAATAATTTTTAATCTGATTAATCTTATCACTATACTTTGACTGATTTAAAATGTCTTTTTTAATTTTTAAATTGCCTTTGGGGTCAATATTGGGTTCATTTAAGTCTAATGAATACTCTTCAATAAGTTTAGGCCTGCAAAACCAAAAGTAAGGAAAATTTTTATTGACAGAATGTTGAAAATTAATATGCGGATAAATCTGATCTTTAAATTCATATGATAAAAAACCAGCACAGGCAATTGGATTAAATTTATTTTCATGTTTCCAGCGATTAATTGTTTTTTGTAAAAATATTTCCCAGTTTTCATCAATTAAATTATTATTTAAAAATAACCCTTTATGATTATACTCTAATACTTCGTGAAAACCCCAAATAGCATAGCGTTTAAATTTGATATTAAATGAATCAATTAAAATATCAGGATTGCCATGTTTGTTAATAAGACTACTTAGTGCCTGCATCCAATACTCTTTTACGCTGTTTGCCAAATGTCGTATAACTAAAATATTGAGGAGATGTAATAGCATATGAAAAAATATGCTCTTTACTAATCATTTGATTTAAGCCAATTTTTTTTACTTCAGATAGTAAACATTTTTTCCTTTTCCCATCAATTCTACGAATAATATGAGGTAATTTAGGTGCCTTCCAAGATAAATGATTAGAAAATAATTGAAACAGCTGCATAATAGAATCTTCATCCCAATCAGGATTGATGATTAATTCTTTATTTACAATATTTAAAAATTTACTTTTTAATTTTCCAAATGTTTTCATAGATGTAATTGCTAATAAAGAAGGATATAATAATCTATCTATTGATTTATCAAATTGTTTAGAATCAACTGCATTAAATAAATTCTGCCAATTAAAATCAGGTAATTTTAATAACCATTTATTACAATTATCATTATAATTTTGCCATTTTAACCAAGTGGCATCTGTATTTAAAAGTAATAATTTAGACATTAAATCAGGGCTGTAATCAATTTTATATAGCCATATTAAAAATAATAAGGTTGAAAACGGAAATTTAGAATGAAAAGATTTAGCAGTTAGTCCATCTAATATATTAGGGTTGCATGATGTTTCAAATCCTTTTGGAATAAAACCATCAACAGAAACTATATGCCCCCCTACTGCTTTGCCTTGTTTAGGTAAAATATTTAAATCAACCCAAATAATATCTTTTTTAGAGTCAATTGCTTGTTGAGATACCCATAATGATTCATGATTATAGTAACCAACTAAGTCCCAATCTAAATGATGTTTTAAAAGTGAAGCACATAATAATCCATCATAACTAGAAGAAATAATCATAGGTAATTTTCGTTTTTTCAGCCAAGGATAATTAGCAAAAATTTGATCTGTGTTGAAAATCATATATTTAGAAAGATGTTTAGCATTATATTATAGAGGTTAATATATAATATTATTTAATATAATAAAAGAGAGTCATATTGAATTTAAAAAAATTAATACTAATTATTATGATGTCATTTCCTATGTCACAAGATGTAATAGGGGAAGGTCTGTTTGAACAAGAATTAATTGATTTTTTAATTGATAATTACAAAACATCTAATGTGCTTAGTTATAATGGAGCTCGTGATGCAATGTACGGTTTTATAGATAATAATAATGGTATAGTTTCATGTGTATACACTGAATTTAGTGTAGATAATGTCCCTACTATTAACCCTAGACCAATTGTTTATGAAGGAGGTATTGATTGTGAGCATTTATGGCCACAAAGTATGTACGAAGGTTCACAACCTATGAAATCAGATATTCATCATTTACGTCCTAGTAAAAGTAATGTTAATAGCTCAAGAGGAAATAAACCTTTCAATGAATCATCTGATAATTTAACTCAAACATGGTATTGGTTAGATTATGCATTAAATGACCCCCCTAATCAAAATAGAGATAAATATTCTGAAAGTGCCTCTGGAATATTTGAACCAAGGGAAGAAATGAAGGGTGATATAGCAAGAGCTATGTTTTATTTTTATACTATGTATTCAAATGTAGCAGATGATGACTTCTTTGAAAATCAAAAAGAAATTTTATACACATGGCATCAAAATGACCCAATTGAGCAATCAGAAATAAATAGGACATGGGAAATTGCTGAATATCAAAATTATCCAAATCCTTTTATTTTAGATGCTACATTAATACAACGTTGTTACTTTGATGTAGACTACATGATGGGAGATGTAAACCAAGATTCTATAATTAATATTTTAGATATTATAGTAATAATGAATTATATATTAAATATAGATGGATTAAATGAACAACAAATAGAATTAGCAGACATGAATCAAGATAATGGTATTAATATTTTAGATATCATTTTATTAATAGGAGAAATTATATCATGAACAAACAAGGTATTATAGCGGGATTAATTGTAGGTGCAGTTGTAATTTATGTATTCTCAGTATCAGATACTCAACCAGTTGACAATCAGGCTGAAACACAACAAACTAATACATCTGGGTACAATTCTAATTTTTCATTTCAAAATTCACAAGAGGAGGGGACTGTGATTACAACAGCTTCAGGATTAAAATATGAAATTATGACTATGGGTAATGGAGAAAAACCAAATGCGACAGATAAAGTTGAAGTGCATTATCATGGGACTTTAGAAGATGGAACTGTATTTGATTCATCGGTAGATCGCGGACAAACAATTACTTTTCCATTAAATAGAGTTATAAAAGGATGGACAGAAGGATTGCAATTAATGCCTGTTGGATCAAAATTTAAATTTACTATTCCACCAGAATTAGGATACGGATCAAGAGATTTAGGAACTATTCCACCTAATTCTACTTTAATATTTGAAGTAGAATTATTTAATATAGAAAAGCCATTTGTAGATACAGATTTTAGCTTACCTGCAGAAGAAACAGCATTAGATTCAGGATTACGATATTTAGATCATATTGCAGGAACAGGTGATGAAGCAAAAACGGGTGATAATGTATCTGTGCATTATTCGGGCTATTTAGCAGATGGAACAAAATTTGATAGTTCTCATGACCGTGGACAACCATTTTCATTCCCTTTAGGTGGAGGACGAGTAATTAAAGGTTGGGATCAAGGAATAGTTGGAATGAAATTAGGTGGCAAAAGAACATTAATTATTCCACCAGATTTAGGCTATGGAGAGCGTGGCGCTGGAGGTGTAATTCCACCAAATGCAACACTTATGTTTGAAGTGGAATTATTAGATATAAAATAATTATTACATATAATTACGATTCTTTTATTTTATTAATATAATAAAATAAAAACGGAATAATTAAACCCCAACAAATTGACAATAATAAATATGTAATGGGTTTATTAATTGTTAATGACCCAATATTGACACCTGCACTATATGATAATGGTCCTCCTATAAAGCCTAAGAGCCCAGATAGAAAATACTTATGACGAATACTATCTAAAGTATAGAGCATAGTTAACGAAAACCCTCCCCACATAGATAATATCCATAAAGGTGCTAAATTATAATTTGCTAATATTCCTCCTTGATAGCCAATCAAACCAAAAATTGAAAATGTACTATCAATAATTAATCCACAAATAATAGATAAAGTAATAATTTTCAAATCAATTAATGCAAAATTAACAATTATTAAATGAATTAAAATAAATAATAATGTGATAATAGGCCCAAGATAAGGCTGATCCCACTGAGTACAAAATGCACATAATATCCAGCATATTTTAAAACCAATTAAATCATAAATTTTAATATATTGCATCATTTTTTACGAAGATAAATTAAATTTTTGGGGCAAAACTCAATTGGAGTAATTTCAAATTCATCAAACAATTGTTCTGACTTACAAGTGTTTCCCTCTAATAACATAGTTAATTGATCTCTAGTAATAGGAAAGAATTTTAAACGATCAAATATAAAAGCAGCCATTTTAATAAATTCCACCGGCACTGGAATAGTCCACTTATTTTTTTTAAGTGCTATACTAATATTAGCAATAATTTCTTTCCAATTATATGATTGCAATCCTCCTAACTCATATGTTTTCATATAATGTTTTGTATTACCTAAAGATTTAATAAAAAAATCAGAAACATTTAAGACATGAATAGGAGACATTTTAAATTTTCCTGCATTAAATAAATTCCCTTTAGAAAAAAATAAAGGAGCTGGTATTGGTATTTTAATCATAGTATCACGTAATTGAGTGCAAAATTCTTGATCTTGATTTGGTTCACCAAAAATTAATGAAGGTCTAAATATAGTATAATTTAATCCTGATTCTTTTAAATATTGCTCTGCCATATATTTTGTATTTTGATAGTCAGTGCCATCTTTTTTTACTCCATTTGCACTCATTAAAATAAAATGTTTAATATTATATTTCTTTGCTTTGTCAATTACATACTTAGCATATTCATAATGTAATTTTTGATATGTAATACCTTGAGAAGGAAATGCCCTGATAATTCCAATATTATAAATGACTGCTGAACAATTCATAATAGTTTGATCTAAGGCCGTATTATTAGTAAGATTTCCATTAATAATATTAATATTATTAATATCAGAAATTCTTTTTTCACTTCCAGGCCGTACTAAGGCATATATCTCATGGTTGTTTTGGTTTAAAGCATTGAGTAAATATTTACCCACAAAACCAGTAGCACCAAAAATTGCAACTTTCATATATTCACACCTATTGATTGATTTTTAATCTTTGTAAAAATATGATTTAAAATTTTATGCCTGTATTTAAAAATTCCCTGTATATCATATCGTATATAAATAAAATTGATTAGCCTCCCTAATAACCCAAAAGGGACTACATATGATACATCATCTTTAATTAATGTCCCACCATCCTGTTCTTCAAAAGTATGTGTGTGATGCCATAAAGTATAGGGGCCTTTAATTTGTTGATCAATAAATTTATATGGTTTCTCATAATAGGTAATTAGAGTCCTCCAATGCAATTTTATTACATATAAAATAGTTAATGAATAGTCAATTAATTGACCTTCTTTCATTTGTAATGGATTAGGAGTTAAAATATCAAATCGTAACCTTGGAGGTGTAATAGTAGATAAATTTTCTGGTTTAGAGAAAAAATTAAACACATCCTCTATAGGCAAATCAATAAATTGTTGAAATTGTAATCGATATGTTTTCATGTCTGTGGAATAGCTAATAAGGTAAAATGTAAATCAAAATTATCGTTAATAAATCGATCTCCTAAATTTTCATACCATGTTTTAGATTTATATTTAATTTCATATTTTGCTCTATCAATAATCATAGTGCCTGATGCCATTGCTCCATCTGGTGTAATCTGTATATTAGCAACAAATTCAATAGGATGTGTAATTTCCTTAATAGTTAAATCAGCCTTTATAAAATAATCATTATCCTGTTTATGTTTAACATGATTGATTTTTAAAAATGAATAAGGAAATGTTTCTACTGAAAAAAAGTCGTCATTTTTTAAATGGTTGATAAGTGATTGATTAGATTGAACATTTTTAATATCTGTACAGATAATAGAATTCATATCTATAGATATCTCCCCCGTTTGGATTATATTATTCTCTATATTCACAAAACCATCTTTAATAAATATTAATCCATCATGATATGAGCCATTAGATTTAGAGCCCTTCCATTTAATGTTTGATTCTTGCACAGAAATATCAAGTGTAGAAAATGGAAGTAAAATAGAAAATAAAAAAATAATAGATATACTTTTCATATAAATCTCCTTTTTATAATTTGATATAAATTATCATTTCAAAACAATCTTAATTACAAACTATTACAAATCAATCCCTATTGTAACTTCATATCTTCTATTAGATATTTGCTTTGAAATAGGATTGTATTGCCAAACATAATTAATTTTTAACGGCATGCCTAATATTATAAATCTAGGCCCCCATCCATATGACATCACCCATCCATTATCAGGTGTAAAATTATTTTCATCAACAAGCCAATTTTGGCCATCTTGAAACGAGGGAAAACTGGTACTATTATCCCATGTAACTCCAATATCTAAAAATAATATTCCATTTATTTGTCCAATCCATTTTAGAGTAGGAAAATAATATAATAAAAATGGTGCTCTTAACTCAATATTGAAAAGGGCTACATTATGACCTGCCTTATACATAAATGGAAAGCCACGAATTGGTGATATGTTTTCAGAAAAATTGAAAAATAATAATAAATCATCATAATCAATACCTCGATATTGATTTAAATAATAATCTGCTACATTAGGAGTGGATGTATAGATAGATGGCTCTGATCCTAAATAAAATTTTTGATTATCTTTGCCCCATGAATGCCCTAAAAAATTTCTAAACATAAAACTAATTCCATTGCCTAATGGATGATAAATGCGCCCATCAAGAGTTAGAAGATTAGAATCATAACTATAAGATGGAACAGTCTTATATTTTAAATAAAATCTATAACCATTTATTGGATGAGTATAAAACCATCTAGTATTATCCCACACATAACGTAAACTCACTGTATTTATAAATCCTGAATAACGCCGATCACTACTTAGAATATTATCATAAATAGTGGCATCTATTATTTCATCATGAATTAATAATGCATAATAATTCATTTGAAATTCTAGTTTATTAAAACGTGATAGAGGGCGACTAGCATCAAATCCAAGCTTAATATTTTGATATAATGTTTGATACTGAATTAAGGATCCATCAATTATTTCTTCACCAGCAAAATTAAGAAACCCATCATGAGAAAAAAGAAATGTCCAATCTATAAGATTAGGTAAATATCTATAAACTAAGGCATAATCAGAGCGTCTAAAATTAACATTTAGCTCTGTCCCTAAGTAAATTTTGTGATCTCCTAATATATCACTAAATTGGAAAATAGCCATTCCATTTTGAGTATAATTATTATTATTTGTACTTAAGCCTACCCCTACAGATAGTTGCCCGATATCTAAACTAAACTTAGTTTTATATTTATGAGAAATATAATTTCCTAAGCTGTCTTTTACAAAATCATCATCTAATAAAATAGAGGAATCCTTTTTAACTAATACTGTAGGTTGAAATATATAATTTCTATAACTAGTACGCTTTCTATCAAAGGTATAATTCAATAATGTAAAATCATAATCATTCATATTCTGTTTCCATTTCACAGAAGGAAAATTATGAGTCTTATTAAAATCAATATTATCAATGAGCAATGTATCTAATTTATATAAATTAAATTTGCTGTTATTTAAACTAGTAAAATAAAGGTCGTTATTTTGAGCAGTAATATGTGTAATACCAGTAAAGACATTAGTAATAATCATACTATTACTTGTTGTATCTAATTCATAATCCATAGCATAAATATTATTAATTCCATTCTGGTCAGATATATATACCATCAAACTATCAGAATAAATAGAGATTGGATAATGCTCATTATAAGGTGTGTCAGTTAATTGATAGAAAGAATTTCTATTTTTAGAAATTGCATATAAATCATATTGGTCTTCCCAGTCATTTGAATCTATGCCTGATCGATTAGAACTAAATAATATATATTCGCCATCTGAGGACCAACTAATTTCTTTTTCGGTAAAAATATCATCTACCATATTAGTTAATTGTTTTGTATCTAAATTATATATATATATATCACTTTGCTTCTCATCGCATGCTACAAAAGCAATCAAGTTATTAAATACAGGGTTCCAAATAGGTTGTGATATAGACATTAAATTAGAATTTGGAAAGATTATTTTTTCTTTTTTTTGTGTTTCAATATTAATAATAAACAAAAGATCCGAGCCTTTAGAAGAAGAGGCAAAAATAATATTTTTACTGTCTGCTGACCATGAAATTCCAGGTTTTAAAATTTGTAATTCTTCAAAATCAATAGACATCCCAGCTTTTAAAATTGACTTTATAGATTTTGATTTACATTGATTGCAATCGCTTGGAATGATAGATATATTCATTAACCCATTTTGATTAGAATAATAAGCTACATATTTGCCATTTGGTGAAATAGAAGGAGCAATATCATAAGTATTATTTACTTTTTCATAATCAATTAATGAAAATCCAATATCATTGATATACTGACGATTATTAATATCTGGCCAATATTCTGCTTTAAGATATTTGTGCCATTCTTTTTCTAAATCTTTTAATCCAAAACCAATGGATTTTTCTAATGCATCATCTAAATTAGCTGAAGTGGCAATAGCTGAAAAAATAGAGGCTATGATAGTAGGAGCTTTGGTGTTTTGATTGATATATGCTGTATCTAATTTCTCAACTATAAATTTCCAAACAGATTGCCCCCCTCTGTATGCTAAATAACCATTTAATTCATTTAATTTAGGTAATCTTTCACCATTAATCACTAAATCTCGAATCCACATTTCTGAATTTGCATCCCAACTGGCTGATAAAAACTCTGCTAAGCCTTCATTCATCCATAAAGGTACTAATACAACATCATCTTTTTGGATACTTTTAATGCTACCTTTATAAATATAATCATTAATAAATGCATGCACTAACTCATGATGTAATACATTCCTAAATTGTATATGTGAGCCATCATATGGAATGACTACTCGATTTTTATATAATTCTGTTACTCCTCCTACTCCTTCAGGCATATACATATCAATTACATTAGTTTGTTGAAAATCATTATGTGAATTATAAACAATAATAGGAATCCTATTTTTTAATTTCCAACCTATGGCATTAGAAATGTTATTATAAGCATTTAAAGATTCATCAGCAACATACTGTGCATTAGTATCATTTTCATAATAATATATATCAAAATGTTTAGATTGAAGGTAGTACCAATCAAATTTTTTATACTGCACAATATTTTTCCCAAATTGACAATATATAGGAATTATAAAAATAAAAATGATATATTTTGTAAATTTCATAGTGTATGATTTTGTAATATACTTATTATAATTTAATATTAATTAAAGGTTTCCAAAATTAGTAATAATATGATTAATAAATAATATCTATTTACATGATTAAAAAATGAATAAATGAAACTACCTCTATATTTTATATCCGACAACCATTTTTTGCTCGAAAACAATACTTTAGAAGCGAATAGAAGAAATAAATTATTTAATTTATTTAATTATATCAAAAAAACAGGAGGTACATTAATTATTGGAGGAGATTTTTTTGATTTTTGGTTACAATCAAGAACTGGCCCTCCTAATTATTACAATGATATACTTGAAGAATTAGAGCAATTATATCTAAATAAGATTACAATACATTATGTAATGGGAAATCATGATTATTGGGATTTTGGTTTTTTTAAAAAAAAATTTGGTGCTAATGTATATAAAACAGATTTTTTACTCAAAATTGGAGAGAAAAAGATTTTAGTGACACATGGAGATGGTGTATTAAAGCATGATTATATGTATCGATTTATGAGAAAAATAATTCGGAGCAAATTATTCATTTTCTTTGTAAGATTAATACCTATATCTATTATGACAATAATTGCGAAGAAAATATCTTCTACAAAATATAAATTTGATAAGAAACAATATTTAAATCAAAAATTTCAAGATGAACTCAAAAGCTTTGCATTCCAAAATATGAAAAACAATAATATTGATGTGCTATTGATGGGGCATTATCATCAAACTGGAATTTATGATAATGGTGATAAAAAATTTATACATCTAGGAGATTGGATTAATCAATATACGGTGACTATATTAGATGAAAAAGGAATGTGGAATCAAAAAAAATGGGATATTAATAAATGATATAGATATAGTTGGATGATTTGATGTATATTCCTTACCTTTAAATAGGATAATAAATAAAAAAATATATGAAAAATATTATATATATAATACAATTGATATTTATATGCTTTATGCTTAGTGCATGTATTATGCGTAATGGCAAAATAGAGCGTCTTTCATTTAATAATCCTGAAATTCAAAATATAGAAGATGTTGAAGAACAAAGAGAATTATTATTAGATGGGAAAAGGTCTCCTATTACATTATTAATCAATGCATATAATAATCAGAACTTAAGTTATGATGTTAGAATGGCGTCATTGGAAGCATTGGCAGAAAGTAAAGATCCATTAGTATTAGAATC